>Ga0335082_10003781_pt1 | contig 16464 bp, 32 predicted proteins | sample Lox_Sample_41_FD_206718 | JGI IMG/M metagenome (GOLD analysis project Ga0335082, IMG submission 206718) | Soil microbial communities from Loxahatchee National Wildlife Refuge, Florida, United States - Lox_Sample_4.1 | ecosystem: Environmental > Terrestrial > Soil > Wetlands | place: USA...
CCTGTTCCGCCCCCACTGGACTCGACCTCGCGTCCTACGACGCGATCATCGTTGCCTTCTCGGGCGGGAAGGACTCGCTTGCGTGCCTCCTCCACCTCCTCGATCGGGGGGTTCCCCGGGACCGGATCGAGCTGTGGCACCACGACGTCGACGGCCGCGAGGGCTCGACCCTCATGGACTGGCCGGTCACCCGGGACTACTGCCGGAAGGTCGCTTCCGCCCTGGGCGTACGGCTCTACTTCTCCTGGCGGGTGGGCGGGTTCGAGCGGGAGATGGGCCGAGCCGAGACGGCAACCGCCCCGGTGGCCTTCGAGGTCCCCGGGGGCGAGGTGCGCTTCGCGGGCGGCGACAGCGACAAGCTCGGGACGCGCCAGAAGTTTCCACAGGTCTCGGCCGATCTCTCCGTCCGTTGGTGCTCGGCCGCTCTCAAGATCGACGTCTACGCGGCCGCGCTCCGGAACCAGGCCCGGTTCGACGGCAAGCGGGTCCTGGTCGTCTCGGGGGAGCGCGCCGAGGAGTCCAAGGGGCGCGCCATGTACGCCGAATTTGAGCCGGATCGCACGGATCTGGCCCGCAAGCCTACGAAGCGACCCCGGAAGGTCGCCGCCCGGCACGTCGACCGCTGGCGCCCGGTCCACAAGTGGACGGAGACGGAGGTGTGGGCCGTCATCCGCAGGCACGGCGTAGCTCCGCATCCGGCCTACGTCCTCGGGTGGGGCCGCACGAGCTGTGCGGCGTGCATCTTCGGGAGCGCGAACCAGTGGGCATCGCTTCGCGCCGTCAACCCGGAGCAGTTCGGAGCGGTCGCGAGCTATGAGGCGCGGTGGGGCAAGACGATCCAGAGGAAACTCACCGTCGTGCAGCAGGCCGACAGGGGCCAGGCGTACGGTTTCAGCGACGCGGAACGGCTCGCGGCCGTGAGCGAGACGTTCGACGCGCCCGCGCTCGTCTCGCCGGAGGAGTGGCAGCTCCCCCGCGGGGCGTTCGGCGAGAGCTGCGGGCCTACGTGATTCGTTGAATACCAGCGGAGTGCATCCGTCTACCAGGCAGGAGGATACGACGATGGGCTACACGATCGAGAGTCGGAATGCTTGGGGCGGCGCGTGGCGCCGTGATGTGCTCGGGTGGGCGACCCCGGGGACCCTGGCTGAGGCGCAGCGCGCGATCCGCGAGATCCGCCGCCAGGACTCCTCGCGGGAGTACCGGATCGTGAAGGTGGCGCCGTGAACACGGAAGCCGGCCGCACGCGCGTTTGCCCGCGTCACCCCTCCGGTCGCGTCAACGAGGAGACCGGGCTCGAATGCAGCGAGTGCGAAATCGAGGCTCGGCCCTTCGCGGGCGCGGCATCGATCTCGCTCGTTCACGACGCCCGCGAGGTGCTTGCCGCGTTGGTCCGCGACGCCAACCGCCCGGCGGGGGACGTCGATCGCGTGGCCGTCTCGGGCAAGGCGCTCTCGCGAGTGCAGGCCGCCATCCGGCTGCTCGAAGCCGCCGGGTTCGGGAGGGAGCGAGCATGAGCTGCGATTCCGCCTACGTTCGCGACTTTGTCCTGGCCCACCGCGAGAGCGACGAGCCCGACGCCGTCCTGGCCATTCTGAAGGCGCACGACGGCAAACAGCTCACGAAGCGATTGCTCGCCAAGCTCCCGGGCGACACGAACCTGTCTGGCAAGCCGAACAGCGGTGAGGACCGCTGGCGGATCCGCCAGGTCGCCAGCATGACCAGCCTGGAGGACCGGGCCTACTGGTCGACCCAGGGCAACGGTGGGATCCATCTGCTCATCGCGTACCAGCTCACGAACGTCATGATCGACGCCGCCTGGATCGAAGAGCACAATCCGGCCTACTTCAAGGGTCGGCGCGAGCGCAACGCTTCGCGTGACAAGATCGTGAACAGCTCGTCCATGCTTGCCCTCATGGCCGACACGCTCAACGCCTACGCGGCCGCGAAAGCGAAGCTCGACGAGGCGCGAAACCAGCTCGAAGCCCTCACCGGCTACGGCAAGCCTTTTGCCGCGGATCAATACGACTGGGAGCGGCTCTGCGGAGCGCGCGAGGACAAGAAATAGGTTGGTTGACGCTGAATACCAACCTGTGACACAACGTCTATCCATCCGGAGGCAATCATGACCGCACGAGCACGAGACGACGGCGAGGGCTCCGACTTCTCCACCATCAACCTCGAAGCGCTCGCGAAGCTCCCCCGGGCGAAGCTGGCGCCGACGTACCGCTTGCAGAGCCGTCCCGGCAACGGTTGCGCCGGCGACCCGCCCGGGTTCCCCACCTACTTCACGCGCTCCGTCTACACGCGGCATGGTAACAACCCCCGCAAGGGGGCCGAGGAGGTGATCTCCTACGAAGGCGTGCTCTACGTCACGCGCGCGTCGACCGACTGGCGGCCCGGCGAGGGATGGGACGACGTTTACGCGCGCTACGAGGCGCGCATGCGCTCGCTCTACAAGCCGCTCCCGTTCGACCACCCGCGCGTCCAGGCGTGGATCGAAGCGACGATGACCCACATGGCGCACTGCTACAAGGATCTGGATCAGGTGGCCGAACCGTTCGAGCACGGCAAGCCGGCGACCATCATCTACCCCGTGCCGGACTACAAGCTCCGCACCTTCCGCGACGACCCTCGATTCTCGGAGGACTGGCGCGTCAAGGAGCAGGCCGCTGTGGAGGCGTTCAACGCGTCCAGGCGCGCCGCGTACGCCAGGGTCGCGTCGGTCGACAATCACGCCGGAGTGCGCGCCATCCGGCGGTTCTACCCGGAATACACACCGCCTACCGGTTGACATTGAATACCAACCGGTGACACAACGTCTATCCCTCTGGAGGCGATCATGACCACGACGAGCTACGCATCCCACTTCGAGACCAAGACCCGCACCAGCGGAGAGAAGTTCGTCACGCTCGCCGACAGCCGGCCGGGCTGGCTGCACGAGGCCGTCAGGACGGCGCATCAGGGCACGCTCCCGAACGACTGGATCTATGCGGAGTGTGAGGCGGCCGCCCTGGCGTTCGACGATGGCCAGCTCGACGACGAGGACGACGTGCACATGTACGTCGACGGTCGGATCGACATCTACACGAAGGACCTCTACCAGTGGGCGGCCGACTTCTGCCTGACCGACACCTGGGCGGAGGCCGAGGTCGAAGCGAGGGACATGGGCCTCCCGGAGGAGACCGAGAAGCGGATCGCGTGTATCCAGTACGCCGCCATCCGGCACATCGCCGAGACCATGCGCGAGGCGTGCATGGAGGCGCGCGACGAGGCGTGCGAGGAGGCGTCGTGATCGCGATCCTGGAAATCATCGCGTGCTTCGGTCTCGCGTACGCGTTCGACACGCTCGTGCACCGCGGAGGAAGCCGATCATGAGCCACACGTGCCCCAACTGCGGCAACCGCGACCCCAAGCTCATCGAGGACAACGGCCCTCGATCGCGACGTGACGACGACTACACGCTGCTCTGCGTGGCTCGCGTCAAACTCGGCGACGACGCTTTCGGCGGCGAGGCGAACCCGCCGCTCGACGTCGGCCCAGACGGGCTCGTGACGTGCGGCATGCAGTGGAGCCCGCGATGATGATCTGGAAGTCGAGGACGTTTGATCAGGTCGCGAACTACGGCTCCGCCGATCCCATCATCCGCCCGGTAACGGCCTGGGTGAGCGACGTCGTCGAGCATGGTCTTCGCGACGACAGGGGCCGCGCGATCGGCAACTTCGCCCGGATCGAGAGCTTCCAGAAGCTCATCAGGCGCGACGATGGCGTCTGGGCGCTCGCCACCGAGGTCTCGTACTTCGTCACGACCCAGGCCACGCGCGATGGCAAGATGTTCGGAGCGTCGTCGGTCCAGCATACGGAGTGCGGGACGCTCGAAGAGGCTCAGGCGCTCGCCGCCAAGAAAATCACGGCGGCCGGCAAGCGGTTTGCTAGGCAATTCGCGAAGAGGGTGGTGGCATGAAAACGAACACGGAGCTGAGGGCCTCGCTCAACATGGTTTTGGCACGCCTCGACGCCGGCCCCAAGACGGTCGAGGAGTGGGACGCCATCCGGACCGCGCTCGACGCCGCCGCGCGCTACGCCGGCAAGGTGCGAGCGCTCAGGGCGAAGTTCGAGGAGACGTACGCAACGCCGCATCCGACGAAGGGGAAATGTGGGCGACCGCACTGCTCGTGTGCGAAGTCATGAGCACTATCGAAGTTCAGATCGCCGCCTGCGTGCTGGAGGCGTGGCTCGACGGCAAGAGCGGCCTGGCCGCCGACGAGATCGCGACCGCGATCGGCGCCCCCGTAGGGAAGGTGCGCCGCGCCATCAGCGATGCCCACGGAGCCGTGCCTGGCACGAGCTACTTCAAAGGCGAGCGCCCCACCTTCTCGCGGAACTATCCGGACATGCAGGTAGGGTTCAAGGCCGTCGGGATGTACCGCCCCGACGACGACGCCATCCGGTGCGAGGTCAAGCGTCTTCGTGAGTTGACGTTGAATACCAACAGGTGACACTCCGTCTATCCGAGCACGATGAACACCGCCAACCCCCGCGTTCACGCCGTCATCAAATGCTGGTCGCTCAGCCGTCGCGGCAACGGCCAGAACACGCTGTGCGCCTGCTGCGGCGCCGGGATCAACCGCTACGTCCGCATCTTCCGCATGCGCGACGGGAGCGAGATCCATCTCGGCAAGCAGTGCGCCAACCGTCTGACCGCGGGCACGTCGTACCTCACGGACGACGCCATGCGGGAGCTTGCCGAGGCGGGGGTGCGCCTGTGACACAGCTCTCCTTCGACCTCCGGCCCGTCCCCCGCGTCCTCTCCTACGGCGGCGGCCTCGACTCGTTCGCGATGCTCGTGGAGGCCATCCGGCGCGGCGACAAGCCCGATATGGTGGTCTTCGTTGACGTCGGCCACCCGGACGATCCGGGCGAGTGGCCGGGCACCTACCGGCACGTCCGTGAGGTGGCCATGCCGCTCTGCGCCCAGCACGGGATCGAGTTCGTGACCATCGACAGCTCGACCTACCCGGTGCGCGACGCTCGATCGCTCTTCGCATGGCTCGAAGCTCGCAAGCAGATCCCCATGGCGGGGCCGAACCGGATCTGCACAACGGTTGCGAAGGTCGAGCGGTTCGAGCGCTGGGCGGCCGACCGCTTCGGAGCTGGCGCCGAGGTCGAGGTCTGGATCGGGTTCGAGGCCGGCGAGGAGGCCCGCGCCGAGAAGGACCCCAACGCGGGCGGCGGCAAGGCCCGCAAGGGTGGCATCGCTCGCCGCAACCGCTTCCCGCTCATGGACTGGAGGCTCTGCCGGTGCCGGTGCGAGGCGGCCGTCAGAGCGGCCGGACATCCGGTGCCAAGGAAGAGCGCGTGCACGTTCTGTCCGTACGCATCGAAGGGCGACTGGCAGACCTTGGCACGTGAGCTGCCCGAGACCTTCGCCCGCGTCGCTGCACTGGAGGCGGACAAGCCGCCCACGGCGAAGAACGGGATCAAGCTCTCGATCATGGGCTTTCGGACCGTCAAGCGGGCGGATGGCACGAAAACGCACAAGGCTCCGCCGCTCGCCGAGTTTATCCAGGGCACCTACCGGGCGAAGCCGAACCCGTGCTCGGTGTGCGGAGCTAGCCGGCGTGCGACGAAGGCGACCGGATGCGAATATCTTGGTTGACGTTGAATACCAGTGAGTGACGCAACGTCTATCCGTTCGGAGGTCGACATGGACATCGCTACCGCCCGCGCCACGGTTTTGAAGCTCGGCTCCTTCGTCGGTCTGAACGGCCGGAGGTTCTTTGCCAAGATCGAAGGCGATCGGATCGTCTTCTTCGGCAGCAGCACGGGCTCGCACTCGCTCGACTACGGCTGCTCGTCCGAGGAGCGGATCCAGGCTCACTGGACCGGCTACACGTCCGACGATCGCCCGGCGTCGCCCCCGGAGCTGATCGGTCGCTCGGACAACCTGACCGTCTGCGAGTGCGGCGAGGAGCTGTGCTTCGACTGGACCACGGCGGCCCTCGGCGGGTACGTCTCCGCCTGCCGCGCCTGTGCGCCTCGCTTGCTTGCTGAGGCGGTGCGCTCGTGACCGCCCAGATCATCCCCTTCCCCACCGATCGCCTCCGGCTGACGGTGCAGGGCTACCGGGCCCAGCCTGCCCAGGTCGTGGAGCTGCACCCGAGAAACGCCAAATTCATGGCATACCAGCTGTATCGCCAGGCTACCGCGTTCGACGAGGACCCGCAGCGATACCATGAGGCGGCCGACCTGTACCGTAAGGTCATCCGACTCGACCCGGGACTCGCTATCGCCTACACGAATCTCGGCAACGTCTACTACAGGCAGGGTCTCTGCCAGATGGCGCTCGCCAGCTACGACCTGGCACTGAAGGTGGATCCGCGCCAGCCGGAGGCGCACTACAACATCGGCTACGTGCTGCTCGAACAGGGCGACGCGCGAGGGGCAGTCGAGCGGCTAAAGAAGGCCGTCGACGCAGACGCCAAGTTCGCGGACGCGTGGTTCAATCTTGGCACGGCGTACGAGACGCTGGGCGAGCGTGGGCTGATGACGATCGCGTTCCGGCGGTACCTTGAACTCGAACACACGGGAGAGTTTGCGGAACGGGCGATGCAAGCGATCCGCGACCCGCCGCCCAAGCCCCGGAGAACCCGACGGCGAACGTGATTGACGTTGAATACCAGTGAATGACACAACGTCTATCTGTCCGGAGACCGCGACCATGAACACTCAGCTCGCTCTCGACCTCGCCCCTCGCGCCCCCCTCGTCGTCGCCTACGGCATGGGCGTGGACTCGACCGCGATGCTCGTCGGCATGCACGCCCGCGGCATTCGCCCGGATCTCATCCTCTTCGCCGACACCGGAAGCGAGAAGCCTGAAACGTATGCCTACCTGCCCGTCATCAACGCGTGGCTCCGATCCGTCGGCTTCCCGGAGGTCGAGGTGGTCCGGTACGTCCCCCAGCGCTTCAAGAATGGCGCCTACGCTACGCTGCACGACAACTGCCTGGTGAACGAGACTCTCCCGAGCATCACGTTCGGCCGCAAGTCCTGCTCGCTCAAGTGGAAGCGCGCCCCCCAGGACGCGCGCGTGCGCCGCTGGGAGCCGGCGAAGGCGGCGTGGGCGGCCGGGCTGAAGGTGACGAAAGCGATCGGCTACGACAACGGCCCGATCGACAGCAAACGCGCCTGGAAGGTCACCGACGACGCCGAATACCACTACATCTACCCGCTTCGCGACTGGGGCTGGAACCGCGAGGAGTGCGAGCGCCAGATCGCGGCCGCCGGGCTGCCTGTGCCCATGAAGTCGGCGTGCTTCATGTGCGCGTCGAGCAAGCCGGCCGAGATCGACTGGCTTGTCGAGAACCATCCGGAGCTGGCGGCCGTCATCGTCGACATGGAGAAGCGCTTCGCGCCGCACTCGCGCGGTGTCGAGGGCCTCTGGCGTCGCGAGGTCAAGGGCACGCGGGGAGGAATCGCCAAGCCGGGCAGCATGACCGCCTACATCGGTCAGCGGCTTACGCTCCCTGTGATCCAGCCGGAGGCGGCCGACTGCTCGGCCGATTGCTTCTGATGTGCAGCACGCCTGACATGCGCGGAGCCCAGGTGACCATGACCTGGAACGGTTGCACGCTCCTGGGCGACGTGACCGGCTCCCGACTGGAGGGCGACCGCCGCCTCCTGACCGTTCGACACTTCAACGGTGAGATGTGGCCCGTCGAGCCGGATCTGGCGGACTGTACCGTGCTCGAAAGATCGTATTCATTGAATACCAGTGAATGACAGTCCGTCTATCCGAGCGGAGGAAGTCATGAGCTACGGCATGAAGCAGACCTCGATGTTCGGAACGGACGGCGGCGGCGAGCAGCCGTGGATCGTCATCCTCGCCAGCGGAACGGTTCGTGTGGGAGCCTCCTCTCGCGAGGAGGCGCTTCGCGCGGCCGGCGTCCGCCGGGGCGACAAGGTGGTCTCGTGCGAGCCCGCCACGCTGGGGCTCTTGCCGTGAGGCGCCTCCTCGTCGCGCTCGTCGGCTTCCTGTGCGCGCTCGTCGAGCTGACGGGCCAGATGGTGCAGCTCGGCGCCGCGCTCGTCGGCCGGGCGGCCCGTCGGCTCGAAGGTCAGGCGGCGCCGGTGCTGCCGCCGCCCGCTCCTGCCGTAGTCGAGCCTACGGTGCCGTTCGATCTGCCTGAGGAGGAGGTCGTGCCCCGTCCACGGCGCCGTCGTTCGCCCCGCGGCGACGGAGCCCGCCAGCGCAAGGGGTGGGAGAAGCGCAAGGAAGCACACGAGCGCGCGACGCGCGAGATCGAGGCTCGCTTCCCCGACGCGCTCGCACTCTGGAAGGAGACCCACCAGCTCTACAAGGGCTCGTTCGAGGCGCGTGCCTCTGCCTTCCTGGAGCATGCGGAGGCGCACGGCAACGAGGTGGTCGAGGCGATGGATCGAGCGGCCGAGGTCGAGACGAGCGAGAGCATCGCCGGCCTCATGGAGGAGTACGCATGAACGCCCGAGCGAGGCGCCGGACCTCGAACGCTCCCGGCCCGATCGTCCAGCTCGTGCCCGCGCCGCCGCCAGTGGCGCGGGCGCTGATCGACTGGGTCTTCGGCGATTGCAAGTGCGCTGTCGAGGCCGCCGCCCGGTGGAGGGAAGGGCGACGGCCGGCGAGCGGATGGTTCACGCGTGCAACGGCAGTGACGGAGGAGGACATCACATGAATGCAGTCACGAAGATGGTCGAGACGGTCACCATCACGGTCGAGACGACCGTGGACCCGGAGTGGGTCGACCTCTGCACGAAGTACAACGATCTCTTCATCCACGGCTACTGCGGCTACTGGATGCGCGGCTACGCACGCACCGACAAGCTCGGCTGGCTCGTGCGCGAGAGCGACGACGACGACCCCGAGAAGGCGCCGGCCGAGGTGCTCAAGGCCTGGCGCGCCGGCGAGCCACTCCCCCAGGGCTGGCACCGGCTCGACATCGACATGGCCCGCAAGGCGTGGGTCGAAGGGTTCAAGCGGGACGGCCAGAGCTGGTTCGAGAACGGCGACGCCAACACCTACGACAACGCCGTGCAGCTCGCGATGCTGGGTGAGGTTCGGTACGGATGAAAGCCGCGGAGGAGAGATTTCTGCGTTACCTGTCCATCATCTCGGAGGGACCTCTGATGATCGTGCGTGTACCGTACACGCGACGAATGCGACGGGACGGAACGTTCTCCGATCGGTCGGCGATGCCGTGGCGTCACGTCATCCGCGCTCTCACGGCCGTCATGCGATCTCACGGCCGCCGTCTGAAGGACGTGTACGCAGTGGAAGCCATGGGCCCTGAGGACGATACGCCGAAGTTCAAAACCGAGTGGGAGGCAACACAGGCCAGGCTCGAAGCGGCGTTCAACGGTGATCGAACCATCTTGCCAGCTTTCTGGCTGTACGACTGGAGGAACGACGCGTTCGTGCTCGTCCGCGCAGGTAAACGATGAAACGCTCGCTCACCCGCCTCTTCGTTGCGATCGTCGCCTTCCTCGCCGCGTGCGTCGAGCTGGCGCACGGCGTGGTGCGGCTCGCGACCGCGCTGGTCGACCGCACGGCCCGGCAGCTCGGGCGAGCTTCGGCTGCAAATCCTTCGGCTCCTCCCGCCCTCCCAGCTCCGCCCAGCGACGCCGCCGACCGCCTCACGGCCGCCCTCACCGGCATGAAGTTTCGGCCGGCCGCCGTTCGCGCGTTCGTCGCAACCGTTCGGGCTCGCGTGGACAAGGAGCCCCTCGAAACGCTTGTGCGCGAGGGGATCGCGAAGCTGTCCGATTGACAACGTATACCAACGAGTTACAATAAATCCATGCTCGTCACGGTCCTCCTCATCCTCGCCAACTGCGCCGCTCAGATGGCCGGCATGCCGTACGGCAACTACGGCCTCGTGCCGGCGCACCCTTCGTTCACGGCGATGGTCACAAGCATGTTCGTGCACGATCCGAGCACGTTCGGACATCTGGCCGGCAACATGGCTTTCCTCCTCCTCTCCGGCGTCGTCGTCGAGCGTGAGCTGGGCCACCTGCGCTTCCTCGCGCTCTACCTGGCGGCCGGTATCGGCGGCGCCATCATGCACATCCTGGTCAACCCGGCCTCGACGGACGTGCTTGTGGGCGCTTCGGGGGCGATCTCGGGCCTGTTCGCGGTGGTGGCGGTCTTGCGGCCACGCCTGTTTGGGTTCGTCGCGATCTTCGTTGCGCTCAACGTCTGGCGCGCGTTCACGGGAACCGACGGCGGAGTCTCGTTCGGCGCGCACCTGGGCGGGTTCGCGGTGGGGGCGATGTTCGTGGTTGTGACGAGGGTGAGCGGGAGGTTGGAGGCGGCGGCATGAAAACACGCGAGGCGGAGAGGAAAACAGCCGTGGACCGGAACGCGCGCCATCCGGACCTGCGCGCCGTCTGTAAGCGATGTCACATGGTCATGGACGACTGCGAGCCGTTCGTGGACGGCGGCGAGTTCTTCCACAAGACCCGTCACAGCGACGGAACGGCAAGCAAGTGCCCTAACGCAGGGAAGACGTTCTTCCTCGATTCCAAAGAGGTGGAACCGTTCACGCGAAAGCGTACACGACGAGCTGAGCGACGAGCTGGAGCGCGGTGAGGTCCCATGACGAGCGATCAGATCATGCTTCGGGTCGGCGAACTGGTGGAGCTGGCCAAGAAGGACACGGCGATGACGATGCTGGCGAACCGTTCTTCCAGCGCCTTCGATGTGCGGGCGGCCGGCAAAGCCAGCGACGCGTTCTTCGAGGCCTTCGAGAAGTTCGAGAAGGAGGTCGCGGAGCCGCTCGCCGAGTCTCCGCTGGAGAAGTGCAAGCGCGATGGCCGCGAGCGCGACGTGCTCAAGGCCGCTCGCGACTGGAACGTGGCCGTGGTCAACGCCGGCTCCGACAAGCTGGTGCCTCTGGAGGAGGCGGCCCTTCTGGCGGCGGCGAGGGATCTGGGGCCGAAAAGGGGATGAGTCGTGGCTAAGACACTGCAAACGGATGACAAGCCGTACCTTCTCACCGCGTGGCAGTCGAAGCCCTGCGCCGACTGCGACGAGAAGGAGAACGGCATGGGCAATCGGGTCGACTGCGGTTGCGTGTACGAGGTCGAAGTCGCAGCGCACAAGACGCTCCGCGCCGCTCGCATGCACGGCGGCCGTGTTGCGAAGGATGGGACGCCAGTGTCGGTTTCGGGACCGGATGGTGACCTCGTGTGGTCGCAATGAAGAGCACCACCAAGTCCGCCCTCCTCAGCCTCGCCGCCTCCCTCCTGAACGTCGTGGGTCCCGGCGTCAGCGATCCCGAAGCGCTCGTTCGCATCGCCGAACGCTTCAGTACGTCCTCCTCCGACTTCGGCGCTGCCCTCGCACGATCGATCATGCGCTCTGGCCACGAGCAGTCCCAGTACCTGGGCCTCTACCACTGGGCCGAGAGCGGCTTCCCTGTCGTCACGATGGGCCACCGCTTCGCGGCCGCCATGGCGCTCACCTCGGCGACCGAGGAGGTCGTCGACGCCGCCAGGCCGCCCTTCCACGGGTACCTCTTGGAGATCCCAGACGGCGTCGTGTCGATGGTCAACCCGGAGAACGACCGGGAGCTGGAGGACATCCGTTTCGTGCTCGTGGTGCGCGTCGACAGCAATCGCACGCGTCAGGGGTACTCCTGGGCGTACAACGCCCTCACCGAGAAGGAGCACGTCCTTTACCGCTACGGCGTCGCGTCGCGCGAGCTGCTTCCGCCCGACATCGAGGCGACCATCCTGGAGGGCGGCATCGGTCGCTCGTACCTCGTCACCGAGCATGATCAGCGAGCGTGCGCGATCATCGGCCGGCTCATCGTCAACACCGCGCTCGCGATGAGCGACCCCAGGAACGTCGGCGAGCCGAAGCAGGGCCGGGTGCGTCACCGCGTGAACAGCGCCTTCAGCGGCCGCATAGCGCCCGAGCCTGCCTGCCGCACGTACGTCCTCGGCCGCGACATCCAGCTCTCCACGGACTTGCGGCCGGAGCTACGGCGCTACCTGTCGGGTGAGCGTAGGAGCCCCAGCGTCCAGGTGCTCGTCTCCGGTCACTACAAGATGCAACCGCATGGACCGGGTTCGAGCTTGAGGAAGCTCATCTGGCGCGAGCCCTACTGGCGCGGCCCCGAGGACGCGCCCATCCCCATCCGATCGAAGGTGCTGGCGTGATGAAACAGGCGAAACGGTACTGCGGCACGTGTACGGCATGCTGCACGACGCACGGGATCCCATCCATCAACAAGGCGCCGGGCGACGCGTGCCCGAAGCTCGCCGGCCGGTGCTCGATCTACGAGGGCCGGCCGGCAGAGTGCCGCGACTTCGACTGCCTCTGGCTTCAGGGGATGTTCGACGGAGCGGACCGGCCGGACCGGCTCGGCGTGGTCGCGTCTGTGACGAGCGAAGACCGCGAGCAGTACGAGCACGGCCACGCGCTTGTCCTCTACGAGGCGTACCCGGGCGGCTTCGAGAAGGCCTTCGGCTTCATCACGAAGATGGCGCAGAAGATCCTCGTCATCGTGGTTCGCCTCGACCGGACGCGCGAGGTTCTAGGTCCGCCGGGAGAGGTGGCGCGGGCGAAGGCTACGGCGGCGCGATTCCTGGCAATGGCACGACAATGAAGAAGCCCCGCCGCATCACAGACGTCGACCGCATGCTCTCGTTTGACGACAGCCTCAAGCGCGCGATCGGCGAGACCGTGAAGGCTCGTCGACGAACGGTTCGACGGTTCGGGCGTCTGGAGATCGTCATCGTCGAAGAGACCGACGAACCGACGAAGGTGTACCTGACCAACGGGGCGGACGATGGAGCCGTCGTCGAGGCGACCTCGATGGAGCTGGCCCAGGCGGCGAACGCGGTTCACGAGCTACTGACGAACCCGCCGCCGATCAAGAGGAGAGGGCGATGAGGATGAGGTACGAGTCCGAGCATCCGCCGCTGCCCATCGATCCGAAGGAGATCGCGTACACGCTTCACGCTGTCGATGGGGACGTTGCTGCAACAGTTCCGAATCCCGAAGCGAGGTTCCGTGCCCACCCGGCCGCCGCTGAGTGGATCCGGGAGGAGTTCGGGTACCCGGATAGATCCAAGGGGGACTGCTTCGAGTGGAAGAACGGATGGCGCAGCATCCCCTACGAGCTACTCGAACCCGTCTTCTCGTTCGAGGAACTGCTGAGACTTCGTCACGAGGAGGTCATCATGTCCTCGTTCGGCGAGTGGTTCGACGCCCATCATCCGTTCTTGCGAAAGATCATGTTCGCTCACTGGCACTACGGCTGCGACAGGGACTGGAACATGCTCGTGAGGCACCTCGAAGGCTTCAAGCGTCTCTCCGTCGATCTGCCCGACTTCGACGTCCGGATCGTGCACACCAGGACCATCAACCAATGCGCGTGGGCGTGGGCCGAAGGTCTCCGCAACCTCTACCTCGATGCCTCCTTCGGCCTGCTTCTCTACCACCGTGGCGAGCACGTCCTTACCTGGAGCTTCGCTCCGTGCCGGTACGGGATCCTTGTCGCCCAGGCGCAGCTACGGCGCAAGCGCGGCAACCGGTTCCTCTTCAAGCTGCCGAAGCACTACCTGGACCTCGGGCTCGACATTCTGACCCACGCGTTCACGGACGAACCGATCTGGCTCATCGGCGGCAAGAGTTCCGTCGAGGCCACGCGCCGCAACTACGGACCGGCCCCGTGTTCGATCGACCATGTGGCTGAGGCGCGCATCGCGGCCATCTACGATCGACCTCTTGGGTCGTTTCATCGTGGCGAGGAGACTATCCGACAGGACGGGCGCACGTTCGTACGGCTTCACATTGTTCGTCGAGCAGCTTGAGAGGCTTCCGTCCGCCCCCTTCCGGCACCCTGATGTGTCAGTACCCAGTCGTGTACGGCACGTTCGGCCTGCTCCATCGGCCCCGCCCATGCGCGCGTGCGGCTCGGAAGGGTGAGCGCTACTGCGGCCGCCACGCGCAGATCGCCGCCAAGGTGCCGCACGTCGAGGTTCGCGACGGCGGCTTCTGCGTCTGGTGCGGCCAGCCGGGACGATCGTACACCGCCGACCGCGTCACCATCCCGCTGTGCGAGAAGCACGGGCGGGCGCTTGCACGGGCTATCCGCGAGGGGCGCTGATGATCTCGGCCCGTTGCCCGACTCCGGCCCCGTTGCGCGCGCACCAGCCGCCGGATACCTCCAGCACGTAGCGGGAGTGGTAGCCGCTCAGGGTCGTGTCGAACGGTTGCGCGTTCGCCCGGACACCGACGACAACGTGCTGCTCGTCCAGGAAGATCATGTCCAGCGGAACGCGTACGTTCTGCATCCAGAACCGATGCAAGCCCGTTCGGCCCATGTCGAACAGCATTCCTGTGCCGTCGGGGACGCTCGCACGAAACATGAGCCCACGCTGGATCTGATCCGGCGTCGTTGCCAGCTCGGCACGGACGGAGGCGCCCGAAGGGAAGTAGACGTTGACCACGAGACCGATGGTAGCATCGGCGCCCATGAAGCTCCTCACCATCTGTATGACGCTGCTGCTGGTCTCCTGTCGCGGCTGTCCGCCAACGCCGGGCCCCACCCCCAGCGACGTCGGCCCGCTCCCGTCAACGGCCGCCGTCCTCAACAACACGAAGACGCCCACCACCGTCTACGTCTCCTTCGGCGGCAACTCGAAGGTCGGGCCAGCCGACTGGACCTCGTTCTGTACGGCCGTGCCGTCGGGCTGCTCGTTTCCGCTCGCGGCCGGCGCCAGCCAGCTCCTTCCGTCCTTCGGCAAGCCCCTCAACGCGACGCTCGCCTTCGATCAGGCTCCCGGCTGCGGCACGACGCTCGCCGAGTTCAATCTGAGCATCCCGGGGTGGGCGCTGGACACGGCCAACATCAGCCTGGTCAACGGCTGGAACAGCAACGTCTCCATCGAGGTCTCCGACGCCGCCACGCTTGGGCCGACGAACGGCGCGGACGCCAACGCGGACGCGTACGGGGTGTTTCCTGTGGCGTGCGACCTGTGTGTGGCCCGCGGGAGTCCGCCGTGCGGCTACGACGCGGGAGGGTGCACGGAGGCCGGCAGCTGCGGGTGCAAGTCAGGCACCCAATACAACCCGACGGTGCCGTGCCAGGAGAGCTTCGCGCGCGGATCGGTTGTGACCGTGGTGCTCGTCAGCCACTAGGCTCGGTCGTCAGCCTGGACGGCCTTCGCGATCCGGTTCGCGCAGGCGAGCCGGTTGCGGCATCGGACCCGATAGGACCACGGGGTCACCTGCTCGGCGTCAGCCTCGGCCGGCACGACGTCGGCACCGCACTGGTAACAGAGCTGGCTCAGATCACTCCGCGTGGAATGTAGTGATGAATCCATTCTCGCAGAGCGCGTAGCACCTCTCCGGAGTGGTCCGCAAGCGCAGCGTGCTCGATGGCCTCGTGGTAGTAGTCGGCGCTGTCTCGTAGCCACTGGTGCATGCGAGTCTCTCGAAACAGCCTGTATGCGACCGCGGCTCGCGCCGCCCACTTGAAGGCCGTCTCCTCCTCGATTTGGCTGCGAGGCTTGGCAGCAAGTTCGCGCTCCGCCTCGGCAAGCAGATCGTTCATCGGTCTCTCCTTGTGAAGGTGGTGGAGACGATCTCCGACCACGGCGGGATCTTCTTGTGATGCCGAATGGTGATCGCCGGCGTGCCGTCTTCCTTCCACGGCCGTTCGAGGCGCCTCATGGCGGCACGATACCAGAGCGGCTTCTTGAAGAAGCGAAGCAGGCGCACCGCTAGCCGCCGTCTCCACCGGTCTCGGAACGTCCAAGCAGTGGCCGCGGGCCGGACGGCGAGCGTGCGATAAGGGCTCAAGAGACCCTCCTGGGCGCGAAGGCGTCCATGCAAGCTCTCGCGTAGATGGCGTACAAATGCACGTCGCGCCGCCGTTGATGGTTGATGAGCGTGATGCACGGAACGAGTATGATGCCGTCCACGCGGTACGGCCGCTCTAGGCGCCTCATGGCGGCCCGAAACCAGAGAGGTCGACCCGTTAGCCCCTTCCAGCGCACGACGAGCCGACGAGCCCACCGGTGCCAGAGAGACCACGAGGCCTTGGGGTCGGGGCGATGCGCGAGGGTGCGGTAAGGGCTCACAGAACTTCCTTTCTAGGGGCGGCGGGAACTTGCACTCTCGCTGGTCCCCCGTGTCCTTGCAACACTGACCTCCAACTCCGTAGCAAACCCAGCACAGCGTGCTACCAGTCGCCAGGATGCAGCGTGCGCATCGGCGCTTGATGAACAGGTCCTTGTCCCAACCATGGTCCGGAGTTCGGCCGCACGCGGACTTGGCGCCCCTGGCCTTCAACTCTGGGCCCGTCTCCTTCGGATCGGCGTCGACGGCATGCGTCCTCCACCCGCGCTGGCCCTGGTCGAACCCGTAGCGAGGGGCCCGCGGGTTTGGGGCTGTGGTCAGCCAGAACCGTTCTC
>Ga0335082_10003783_pt1 | contig 16463 bp, 15 predicted proteins | sample Lox_Sample_41_FD_206718 | JGI IMG/M metagenome (GOLD analysis project Ga0335082, IMG submission 206718) | Soil microbial communities from Loxahatchee National Wildlife Refuge, Florida, United States - Lox_Sample_4.1 | ecosystem: Environmental > Terrestrial > Soil > Wetlands | place: USA...
TTACATTGGCGCCTGCCGTTCCGGCCCAGCCGAACTCAGCGTAGAACGGATCGGCGGTGCCGGATGGTGACAGCAGCACAATGGGAGGTGACTTCGGATCGACGGTCTCGCGAAATTTGACCAGCGCAAGATCGTCAATGCGCCCGCCTTTGAGCGCAATTGAACCCTGCACGCTGCCGGTTGAGATCGGCACGCGCGGGCCTGCCGCGAGAGCCGCCGGCCGATCGATCGGTGCGGCCGTGGCAGGCGCGCTGGCCTGGCCCGGCATTTGCGCCGGTCCAGCCTGCGTCGATGATGCCTGGCCAGTTTGAGCGGGAGCCGGTGCGTTCGGTTTCTGCGCCTGCTGTTGAGCCTGTAGTTGTTCCTGGCGCACTTTCTCCTGCGGGATGGCAAAGAAATATTGCCAGCCGAGCAGAACCAGCGCGGACAGCACGATGGCGAGAATGGTGTTCTTATTGTCGGTCATCGGGATTCCATATTGCCGCCGCGCCCCGCATGTACTCGCCGCAACGCGCCTTCAAGTTCCTGCGTCAGCCGGGCAAACGGCAGATTGAGTGCTGCCCGCCGTCCGACCAGTACATAATCATGTCCGGCGCGCAGCCGGCTGGCGGCTGAAAGCCGCACGATTTCCCGCAGGCGGCGGCGAACCCGGTTGCGCTCGACGGCATTGCCGACCTTCTTCGATACGGTAAAGCCAAACCGGGCAGGTCCTTGGTCGCGGCGATTGCGTGCCTGCAGCACGAATGCGGCGGCGGGTGCCTTGGTCCCGGTCGCCGTGGCCAGAAAGTCCGCCCGTTGCTTCAATCGTTCCATGAAAGCAATGCGCGGCCCTGCAGCCGCCGTCAGGCGGACAGCCGCTTGCGTCCGCGCCCCCGGCGGGCCGACAAGACCTTGCGTCCACCTTTGGTTGCCATGCGCGCGCGGAAACCGTGTCGGCGCTTACGTACAAGCTTGCTCGGTTGATAGGTCCGCTTCACGTTCAGAATCTCCGCTGGTCGCGCCGTGGGCAAGGAGGACGACATCCTCAAAACGCCAGGAAACCCGAATTCTTTCGGGCTGGCACGCGATTTGCGCGGCTTATAAGGGAGGGGCCTTGGCCCGTCAATGCGATCCCCGCTCCGGCGCTCGCGACGGTGTCAAAACGCCTCACAAGGCGGTGAGATGGCCCCCGGTCGGATGGCCGCCTCGTGTATATAGTGTGAATGTCCGCAAGCCTGCCTCCCGCCGACCAGCCGCACGGCCTCGCCTGGCGGCTCTTGCCGTTGGCGGCAGTCATCCTCCTTTCCGGTGCGGCCTATTTTGCCGTTGGCGACCAGACCATTTCGCTTGAAGGGCTGGTGCGGCATCGGATGGCCATCTTCGGCTTTGTTTCAGGTCACCGCCTGCTGGCCCTGCTCGCCTATTTCGGTCTTTACATCGTCACGGTCGCCTTCTCGGTACCGGGGGCGGCATTTCTTACGGTCGTTGGCGGTTTTCTATTCGGTTGGGTGGCCGGCGCGGCGGCGGCGGTGCTTGGCGCGACGATTGGCTCGACGCTCATCTTTCTGGCTGCACGCACGGCGCTTGGCGAGCCCATGTTGCGGCTGGCAGGCGCGCGCGCCAACCAGCTTGCCAAAGGCTTTTGCGACGACGCTTTCAGCTATCTTCTCTTCTTGCGACTGGTGCCGGTATTTCCGTTCTTTGTCGTCAATCTGGTACCCGCTTTTGCCGGGGTCCGGCTCGCCCCGTTCATTGCTGCGACTGCGCTTGGAATCATTCCCGCTGCTATCGTTTTTGCTTTGGCAGGCACGGGTCTCGATAGCGTCATCATGGCGCAGAAGGCTTCGTACGATCAGTGTGTCGCGTCCGGTGGATCCGGTTGTCGCATGGCGTTCGAGGCGTCTGATGTCCTGACGCCGCAATTGATCGTGGCCCTGATTGCGCTCGGGCTGCTCGTGTTGTTGTTGGTCGTGCTACGGCACTGGCGCGCCCGCTCGCGCGCCGCCATGTAGTATTGACGTTGTCATTACGGGCAAGAGTTGCGGGGTCATGGGGGAAACACTGGCGGAAACACTCGCACCGGACATCTGCGTGATCGGAGGCGGGCCCGGCGGTTTGTCGGCCGCCGCGGCCGCTGCGGCGTTCGGAGTGCCAACCGTATTGGTCGAACGCGGCAAGATGGGCGGCGATTGCCTCAATACCGGATGTGTGCCGTCCAAAGCCCTGTTGGCGGCCGCCAAACGCGCCGACTGGATACGGAATGCCGGCAGCTTCGGCATCGCCGGCCAGAATGTCGGAATCAATTTCACGAAAGTGCGCGATCAGGTGCAGGCGGTGATCGCAGCGGTCGCGCCGGCTGACTCGGTTGAGCGGTTCACCGGCCTCGGTGTCCGCGTCATATCGGCGACTGCGAAGTTCAAGGATCGCAAAACCGTCATCGCCGGCGATATCGAAATCCGGGCCCGGCGTTTTGTGATTGCGAGCGGATCGACGCCGGTTATTCCCGCAATTCCCGGCATCGACCGTGGTCCCTATCTCACAAGCGACAGCATTTTCGATCTTAAGGAGAGACCGGAGCATCTCGTGATCATCGGCGGCGGCTCGGTTGGTCTGGAGCTGGCGCAGGCGTTCCGCCGCCTGGGGAGCTCGGTAACGGTTCTGGAAGCGGCGCAGCCACTCGCCCAGGACGATGCCGAATGTGTAGCCATCGTACTCGATCGGCTTGAGCGTGAAGGCGTGGTCATTCATCGTGGCGTGAATGTCATCGGTGTTGCGCATGTGGGCGCGACGGTGACCACGACAATCGAAGCTGCGGGCGCCGAGCAGACCATCACCGGCAGCCACCTGCTGGTGGCCGCCGGCCGAAAGCCGACGATCGATGGACTCGGCCTCGACGCCGCGCGTATCCGCCACGACGATGCCGGCATCAAGGTGAACAGCAAGCTCAAGACAAGCAACCGGCGCGTCTATGCGATCGGCGATTGCGCGGCGGGACAATTAAAGTTTACGCACGCCGCCAACTATCATGCAGGTTTGGTGATCCGGAACGCGCTGTTCCGTCTTCCCGCGCGTGTGAACAATGACGCCGTGCCCAGGGTGACCTTTACCGAGCCTGAGCTTGCGCACACCGGCCTGACCGAAGCACAGGCAAGGGCGCGCCGAATCAAGATTCGCATCGCGCGCTGGCCCTATCACGACAATGACCGCGCGCAGACCGAACGCGAAACGCACGGCCACATAAAAGTCATCACCACGCGGAAAGGTAAGATAGTGGGTACCACCATTGTGGGGGTACAGGCTGGTGAGTTGATTGGCATGTGGACGCTTGCGATTGCGCAAGGCCTGAATATCCGCGCCTTCACCGGTATCATTTTGCCATACCCAACGCTGGCGGAGCTCGGAAAACGTGCAGCCATTGACTTTTTCGCGCCAGGTTTGACGAGCCCTTGGGTGCGGCGCATCATTGCGTGGATGCGAATCTTCGGTTGAGGCGATTTTGGAAGCAGGTAGCGAAGCAAACAGCGCGACTGATGCGGAGCCGAGGCCGGCGCGGAAACCGCGCGTCGGCCTTTCCGGAAAACTGTTGTTTCTCACCATCCTGTTCGTGATGGTGGCGGAAGTTTTGATTTACGTACCTTCCGTCGCCAATTTCCGGCTGAACTGGTTGAATGACCGGCTGGCCGCAGCGCACACCGCCGCGCTCGTGCTCGATGCGGCACCGAGCGGCATGGTGCCGGAAAGCCTGTCCAACCAGATCCTCAAAAGCATCGGCGCGCGCGCGGTGGCGATGAAAATGGGCAATCAGCGCCGCCTGCTCGCGGCGTCCGAAATGCCATCCGAGCTCGCGCAGGACATCGACATGCGCGAGGTGTCGTGGTGGCGTTCGATCATCGATGCCTTCGATACGTTGCTGACCGCCAAGCCTGACGACGTGATCCGTGTCGTGGGAGCGGCGCCGATGGGCGGCGACTTCCTCGAGATCATTCTCAACGAAGCGCCGCTTTACAAGGCGATGTGGACGTTCTCCGTGAACATTCTGCTGTTGTCGCTTGCCATCTCAGGCATCACGGCGATGTTGGTCTTCTTTGCGCTGCATTATCTCCTCGTTCGCCCGATGTGGCGCATCACCGACAATATGATTGCGTTTCGCGCCGATCCGGAGAATCCATCGCGCATCATCGCTGAGAGCGGGCGCCGCGACGAGATCGGCACCGCCGAAGAAGAGCTCGGTGCCATGCAGCGTGAACTTGCCTCGATGCTGCACCAGCAGAGCCGGTTGGCGGCGCTCGGCCTCGCGGTTTCGAAGATCAACCACGATCTGCGCAATTTGCTTGCATCGGCACAGATTTTTTCCGATCAGCTTTCGACTTTGCCTGACCCGAAAGTACAACGCTTTGCGCCCAAGCTGATGCGGGCGCTCGAACGCGCGATCGCATTTTGCCAGACGACGCTCTCTTATGGCGCCGCGCAGGAGCCGCCTCCCGATCGCAAGACGATCGAGGTCGAGCCGTTGGTTGAGGAGGTGCACGAAGCGCTTGGCCTGACCCTCGACGTGCCCATCCGCTGGATCGTGGCGGTGGAACGCGGGCTCACAATGGAGGCCGATCACGATCAATTGTTTCGCGTTCTCGTCAATATCGCGCGTAATGCCGTGCAGGCGCTGGAGGCGCGAGGTGCGCGCGATCCGGCTCGCGACCAAATTCGCATTACCGGACGGCGCGAAGGCAGTGTTGTCGTGATTGAAGTTTCCGATACCGGGCCGGGTGTTCCGGAAAAGGCCCGCGCCCACATGTTTCAGGCCTTCCAGGGCGCCGCGCGCGCCGGCGGCACGGGCCTGGGCCTGGCAATTGCCGCGGAACTGGTGCGGGCGCATGGCGGAGAAATCCGTCTGGTCCCGGGAACAATCGGCGCCACGTTCAGCATCACGATTCCGGATCGCGCTGTCGATCTGAGTACACGACGTGGTGAACGCGCCCGCGCCTGATCGCGGGAAGAGACGCCAACGCGCGGTGTTCATCGCATAAGGGCGCGTTACGTGTGATGTAAAGGACGTTGGCATGGTGCCGCCGGTGAATGTGCTCGCGGTCGCAACCGCGGTGCCACCACACAAGCTCGAGCAGCAGGCGGTCGCCGACGCCGCTCGCAAGGTCTATGGACGCACGTTCGCGCGCTTTCCGAAACTTGCCGACGTGTTCATCAACGCGGGCATCGAAAGTCGCTATTCGGCGCGGTCACTCGAATGGCTGAGTGCGCCGCATGATCTCGCCGAGCGCACTGACGCCTATCTTGAGAGCGCGAGTGAGTTGTTCATAAAGACGGCGCGCGCGGCCCTTGAACGTGCGCGAATTTCCGCGCGTGATGTCGACGTGGTCGTGACGGTGTCCTCCACCGGGATAGCGACTCCCGGTCTTGAAGCGCGTGTCGGCACCGAAGTGGGATTTCGGCCGTCGATCATGCGCGTGCCGGTGTTCGGCCGCGGGTGTGCAGGGGGCGTCTCCGGCCTGACCCTCGGCGCACGGCTCGCGCGCGCGGAGCCGGGTGAGGTCGTCCTCGTGGTTGTAGTGGAGCTGTGCACGCTCACCTCCCGCATCGATCGCGGCACCAAATCCGACGTCATTTCATCCGCATTATTCGGGGACGGCGCTGCAGCGGCGGTGCTGCGCGCCGGGCCCGATGCCGCGAGCTTGCGCATCGGTGCTGCGGCCGAGCATACCTGGCCGCGCACGCTCGACATCATGGGATGGGTTATCGATCCCGTCGGCTTTCGCGTGATGCTCTCCCGCTCGTTGCCGCGTTTCGTCGAGCAGCGAATGGCCGCGCCGATGCGGCGCTTTATCAAGTCGGCCCGGCTGCAGGCGCCCCAGCTTATTTGCCATCCCGGCGGCGCCAAGGTGCTCGACGCGATTGAGGTCGCGCTCGAATTGCAGAAAGGCACGCTGCGGGACGAGCGTGAGATATTGCGCGGCTACGGTAATATGTCGGCGCCAACCGTGCTGTTCGTTCTCGAGCGTGCGCTTCGGCGCGGCCTGCGGGGCTCCGCGATGCTGTCAGCGCTCGGTCCCGGATTTTCGGCGAACTTTCTGGCGCTCGAGGCTGCGCATGGGTGAGGGGGCGTGGCTGGTCGCATTCCTCGTCGCGCAACGGCTTGGCGAACTCGGTTTCGCGCAATTCAATACCGGACGGCTGCGCGCAGAAGGCGGTGTCGAATTTGGCGCGGCGCACTACCCGTTGATGGTCATCCTGCATGGATTGTGGCTGCTCGGGTTGTGGACGCTCGGACATGATCGGCCCATCAATGTATTCTGGTTGATGATCTTCGTGCTCTTGCAGGCCGGGCGTTTGTGGGTGATCGCGAGCCTTGGCCGGCGCTGGACAACGCGTGTCATCGTCCTCCGCGGCGCAGCGCCGGTGGCCCGCGGGCCCTATCGCTGGCTCAAACACCCGAATTATCTGATTGTCGCTCTGGAGATAGCCGTGGTTCCGCTTGCGCTGGGCTTGCCTGCGTTCGCGCTGATCTTTTCGATCGCAAACGCGGCGCTGCTCGCCTACCGGATCCGCATCGAAAACGAGGCAATGGCCTGGGCCGCGACGCCGGCATGAGCGTTCCTGACCGCAACCCTTGCCAATAGGGGGTCAAGACGATAGCTATGCCCCCGGTCCCGCAGGCCGGTTTCCGGCAGCGGAATCAAGCGCCCGTAGCTCAGCTGGATAGAGCACCAGACTACGAATCTGGGGGTCAGGAGTTCGAATCTCTTCGGGCGCGCCAGTACTTAGCACCCGGCTTCCGTGCAAAAACTCTCTAATTTTTGCGGAGGCCTAGTTGGCTCCCCTGAGCCCTGCGATAACGAAGTCGATCATTTGATCAAGTGTCGGACCAGGCTTGTCGGCCGACTCGGCGATCAACTGCGGGTGGAAAAACCGAACCATCGCGGCACAGGTGCACATGGCGGCCACGCCTGCGTCCGGCACATGGAATTCACCGGACGCAACGCCTGATGCGATGACATTCGCGATTTCTCCGGTGATGCCCAGCATGTGAGTCTTGCAGACATCCCAGTTCTCTTCCATCGCGACAGCGACCATCTCGTGCATTTTTGAATCGCCGACATAGCGGTCTGAATTCATGCGGTGGATGGTTGTGAGCAACTCGCGCAACCGGCCAGCAGCATTGCCCTGCTTTGCAGCAATTACCTTTGAGGCCTGTTCAACTTCACCCATCAGCCGACACGCAACACCGGCATTGATCGATTTTTTGGAGTCGAAGAAGCGATAGACGTTGGCGGGGCTCATCTGCAGGGCCTTCGCGATGTCGGCAACCGTCGTCTTTTGGTAGCCGATCTCGCGAAATAGCCGTTCCGCAGTGACGAGAATTCGCGCCCTTACGTCCGTTTCGACATGTTCTGCGACATCACTCATTAGGGTATTTACCTCTCATTCGGCCGCCTCACCCAGTGGGGCCACGGCAGGCCGTTGCATGCGCTCCGAATTGCCCGGTCCGGCAATCTCACCGCCATGCTCGCCAAGCTGCTTACGATACCACAACGCATAGAGGCTGGGCAGGAAGAGGAGGGTCAAAAACGTGGCAACGAACAGCCCGCCCATGATGGTAGTGGCCATCGGCCCCCAAAAAGCCGAGTGCGACAGCGGAATCATGGCGAGAATTGCCGCCATCGCCGTGAGGACGACTGGCCGCGCTCTTCTGACGGTCGCTTCGACGATTGCCTCGCGCCGTGTGAGTCCCTGATCGACATCCGATTCGATCTGGTCGACCAGAATCACGGCATTACGCATGATCATGCCGGCGAGCGCGATCAGCCCAAGCAGCGCGACAAAGCCAAACGGCCTGTCGGCCAGGTTCAGGGCCAATGAAGCTCCAATGATCCCAAGCGGAGCCGTAAGGAAAACCAGCAAGAGTCGCGAAATGTTTTGCAACTGGACCATCAGGAGAGTGAGCATGGCTGCGATCATCACCGGAAACAGGACGAAGATCGAAGCATTGCCCTTCTGCGATTCCTCGATGGCGCCGCCGATTTCGATCCGGTAGGCCGGTTCAAGACTGTCGCGAATGGGTTTCAACTGCGGCCAGATGGCATTGGTGACGTCCGGCGGCTGCACGCCGTCGACGACGTCGGCCCGCACGGTGATCGCCATATCGCGGTTGATACGCCAGAGGATCGGCTCCTCGTGCGCATATTCAACCTTTGCGATCTGTGAGAGTGGAACGGCTACGCCGTTTTTCGAATAGAGCGAGAGGTCACCGATGTGCGCAAGGTCAAGCCGTTCCGAGGGCACTGCGCGCGCTACAACTTCGACTTTCTCGATACCATCGCGCACGGTCGTGATTGGCACGCCCGAAATCAGCATGCTGAGCGACTTCGAAATGTCCTGCGGCGTCATTCCCAATGCCCGCACGCGGTCCTGATCGACAACGAGCTTCAGGTAGGGCGATTGCTCATTCCAGTCGAGGTGCGGATCGACCACCTGATTATTCGCCCGCATGACATTCCGCACTTGGTAGGCGATGTCGCGGACCTTTTTCGTGTCAGGACCAATGACGCGGAACTGCACGGGGAAACCGACCGGTGGCCCGAAATTGAACCGGTCGACACGCACGCGTGCTTCCGAAAGCGCGCCATCCGCGACCGCCTTCTCGATCCGCGCTTTGACCCGTTCGCGCGCCTCGACGTCCTTCGATACGATCACGATCTCGGCGAATGATTGATTTGGCAGTTGCGGGTTGAGCCCAAGCCAGAATCGTGGCGAGCCACGACCGACATAGGCGGTATAGGTAGAAATATCCTGGTCGCCCTTGAGCAGCGTCTCGGCCTTCTTGACTGACTCAAGTGTTGTGCCGAACGCCGTGCCTTCCGGCAGGCGGAGCTGGAAGAACAACTCGGGGCGCTCGGACAACGGGAAGAATTGCTGCTGCACATGGCCGAAGCCGACGATCGAAAGCAGGAAGATGCCGATCGTTGCCAGCACCACCGTGAGTCGCCGCTCGACACACCATTCGATCACGCGGCGTAACGCGCGATAGGTCCGGGTTTCGTAGATTGCATGCGGATCGTGTTTGGGGCCGCGCCGTTTGAGATTGCCGAGCAGGTTGACGCCAATGTAGGGGGTGAACACGACAGCCACGAACCACGAAGCGACCAGGGCAATGGCTACGACCCAGAAGATGCCCCCCGCGTATTCACCGACGGAGGAATTGGCAAAACCGATGGGGAGGAAACCAGCCGCTGTCACCAGCGTCCCCGTCAACATGGGGAATGCAGTGGATTCCCACGCGAACGACGCCGCTCGTACCCGGTCCCACCCCTGCTCCATCTTCACGACCATCATCTCAACGGCAATGATGGCGTCGTCGACGAGCAGGCCGAGCGCAATGATCAGGGCGCCGAGCGTGATCCGGTGAAGGTCGATGTCCATCGCATTCATGATGATGAACACGATGGCGAGGACGAGCGGGACGGACAGCGCAACGACGATGCCGGTGCGCCAGCCAAGCGCGAGGAAGCTGACGAACAGCACGATCGCCAGAGCCTCGATGAAGGAATGGACGAACTCTCCAACCGCATGCTCGACCACGTTCGGCTGATCGGCAATTTGTTCGAGGTCGAATCCCTGGGGCACCGCGGCCATAAAATCGGCGGTGGCGCCGCTGACGGCAGGACCAAGCTCCAGGATGTTGGCGCCCTTCGCCATCACGATCCCGATGCCAATTGCAGGCTTGCCCTCCTGCCGGACCTGGAAGTCTGGCGGATCGACGAAGCCATGGGTCACTGTTGCAATGTCGCCTAGGCGAAATACTCGGCCATCGGCTTCAACTGGCGTTTCGGCGACGGCCTTGACGCCATCGAGGGCGCCTGTAACGCGCAGCGGCACGCGCTGTGATGCAGATTCCACAATGCCGGCCGACACCACTGCATTCTGCCTGGCCAGCGACTGGAATATCTGATCGGTCGTGATGCCAAGCGTCGCGAGCTTGGCGTTGGAGAACTCGACGTAAATCTTTTCGTCCTGTGTGCCGTACAGGTTGACCTTGGTTACGTCCTTGACCTTGAGCAGACGCTGGCGAAGCCCCTCGGCGACTTTTTTCATTTGGGCGTAGTCGGCGCCCTTGGCCGTCAGCATGTAGAGGATAGAATCGACGTCGCCGTATTCGTCGTTGACCGAGGGGCCGATCAGGCCAGCCGGCAGATCGTCCTTGATATCGCTGATTTTCTTGCGCAGTTGATAGAACAATTCCGGTACTTCGCGCGCCGGTGTGTTGTCCTTGAAAGCAACCTGCATCGCCGTAAATGACGGCTTTGTGTAAGTCGTGACCTTGTCGAAATAGGGCAACTCCTGGAGCTTCTTTTCGATCGGATCGGCGACTTGCAATTGCATGTCGGCGGCTGTTGCGCCTGGCCACATGGCAGTGACTACCGCTACCTTGATCGTAAACGACGGGTCCTCAGCGCGCCCGAGACTTCGATATGAAAGCAGACCTCCCACGCCGAACATCACGATAAGGAAAAGGATCAAGGCAGGGTGAGCGACCGCCCATGCGGAAAGATTGAAACGACGCATGGTATTTCTCCTTAGCGATCAGAATGACAGCGACGAGACGACTCTGACTTTCTCGGCGGGATCGAGTTTCTGCACGCCGAGTGCGACGACGCTTGCGCCTTCTTGGACGCCACCACTGATCAGGACATCACTGCTTTCGTAAGCCTTGACGGTGACGGGCTTGAGGGTGATTGCGCCGGTCTTGCGGTCCACGACGTAAAGCGATGGGCCGCTGCCCTGGTCGAAGAGCGCGGAAAAGGGAAGCCGGGCAACCCGCTCGCTTGCGGAATCGGACAAGACCAATGTGGCCGTCATGCCGAGATGCACTTCGGTGCCGGCGCCAGGTATCGAAAACTTGGCGAGATAGGTCCGGGTTGCCGGATCGGCTGACGGTGCCAGTTCGCGAAGTTTGGCAACATACTGTCGACCCGGTTCGGACCAGATCGAAACTCTCGCATCGCCGGACTTGGCGCGTGTCAACAGCGTTTCCGGTATCGCGACCCACACCTCCTTTTCGGCAAGCCGTGCCACGCGGATGGCCGATTGGCCCGAAGCAACGACTTGGCCGGGCTCTATCAGGGTTGCCGTGACGACCCCGGGAGCGTCGGCAACGAGCGTTGCGTAAGAGAGGCTATTGTTCGTGAGCTCGACCGATCGTTGGGCACGGTCGAGCCGTGCACGCGCTTCATCGGCCGCTGCCTTGGCCTGATCCAGTTGCGCGTCGGTTGACCAGCCCTTCTGTCGCAGCTCCGTAGCGCGGGTTTCAGCGGCGCTTGCCTGGGCGAGCACGCCGGTCGCCGCGCCCAGCTCGGCCTTGGCCTGCTCAGCCTGCAGATTGAGGTCGGCCTCGTCCAGCGTAGCCAGCGGTTGGCCGGCGGCGACGAGCGTGCCGACCTCGACCAGGCGCTTTGAGACCTTGCCGGCCACCCGGAAGCCTAAATCGCTTTCGATCCTCGGCTTGACAGTGCCAACGAAGGTACGGTCGGCAACCTGGGGCTCGTAGTGCACGCTGGTGGCTAGGACGGGCCTTGCAGGCGGTGGCTGCTGGGCAGTTGTCGGCTCGCAGGCGGCCAAAGCCACCGCTGGTAACAGCACTAACAGCCTGGGATATCTAGACAAAACGGTCAGGCGTGACATCGATGGCCTCCAAATCCAGCCTGACGACTAATTAGTGATAAAATTCAATATTTGTCAATCATCATTTAGTTTATACCTCCATGCGGTGGGGACAGCCGGCATCGCGACAGGGATCCCGCAAAGGCTTGGCGGGCAGTTCAAAGCCGCGGAGCGCTGGATCGATTGCAGTCAGTGGAGCAGCGGAGCGGGTCGGTTTTTGATGGAGCCGGTCGTTGCGACGGAAGATCTCCTTGCTTTTGTCGATCCAAACGTGAAGCCGGCGATTTTGCTGCCGAGCACGATGTAGGGCTTGTCGAACGCGAACGGTTCGCGTTTGACTGCCGCATCGATCAACAAAGTCCACGGGGTGGTCGCGCTCGTCATGGTTCGGACTCCTTTTTTCGGTTGGAATGGTTGCGTGTCCCAAAACTACGAATCTGGGGATCAGGAGTTCGAATCTCTTCGGGCGCGCCACCCTTTTTACCCAAGCGCCGGTAGCTCAGCTGGATAGAGCACCAGACTTCGAATCTGGGGGTCAGGGGTTCGAATCCCTTCCGGCGCGCCACCCCCTCTGGACAACGATGTCGCAATGAAATTCTTGCCGACCGCGCTTCTGATATTCGTGGTTTCCGCTGCTACCGCAAACGCAGAGAATCCGGAACGTCGCGGCCGTGCGGTGCTCAAGGAGTTCTGCGCGCGTTGCCACGCGGTAGGGAAAACCGGCAATAGCCCGCACGCCAGCGCGCCGCCATTCCGCACGCTTGGCCGAAGCTTCGATCTCGATCAGTTCCCCCGCGTGCTGGAGCGCGGCATATCGTCGGGCCACCCCGATATGCCGGAGTTCAAGCTCAATATCGATGATGCGCTTGCCGTGAGCGCCTATTTGCGGACGATCCAGCAGTAGAGCGCGAAGGGCCCGTTCAGCGGTCGATCGTGATTTCCGTGCTGCGTGCACGCGAGACACAGATCATGATCGTGTCTTTCCGCTCATGCTCGGCCAGGACCAGGTCGCGGTGATCGGCTTCGCCCGCAAGCATCTTGGTGCGGCATGTACCGCAGGTGCCGGTTTCGCATGAGCTCGGCACATCAAGGCCATGCTCGCGCAAAGCTTCGAGGATGGTCTTGTTTGTCGGCACCTCGATCACAGCGCCAGAGCGTGCAAGCCGGACCTTGAACGGTTTGTCGTCCGCCTTGTGCGTTTCCGCCTCGCTGAATGCCTCGAAATGAACGGCCGTGGGCGACCAGTGATCGGTCATGGCCCGCACGGCCTCCATCAACGGCCGCGGCCCGCAACAATAGAGGTGCTCACGATTTTTGCGCTCGGCCAGGATCGGGCGCAAATCGAGCGAGCGCGACGCGTCGCCCCCGTCATAGTGGATGACAACCTTGTCCTTGAATTCGGGCGCGCTCAGCTCGTCGCGGAATGCCGTCGTTTCAGGCGAGCGCGAACAGTAAAACAGGCGAAAGCGTTTGCCCTCCGTCATCACCCGCCGGATCATTGCCATCATCGGCGTCACGCCGATGCCGCCGGCGATGAACAGAAAATCCTGCGCGCGCGGTGGCAGCCCAAAATCGTTGACCGGCGCGGTCACCGTGATTTCATCGCCGGCCTTCACGTCATCGATCAAGCTGCATGAGCCACCGCGGCCGTTGCTCTCGCGCTTGACCGCGATCTGATAGCGGTGACGTTCGGCCGGATCGTTACACAGCGAATACTTCCGCAACAAACCGTTCGGCACACGAACGGCGATATGCGCACCAGCCGAAAATTCCGGTAACGGCTTTCCAGCCGGATCTCTGAATTCAAGGAGATGGATGCCGCTCGCAACTTCGTCGTTGCGCGTCACGCGCAGCGGCATCGTTATCGGCGGTTCAGTTGCAGTCATTGTCTTTCCGGAGGCGCGGGCGAGACATAACAAGTGGCGACTTTGTCGCTGCGAGGCAAGGGGTGACTGACCGTGTCAGCGCGCGCCGGTGCTCACGCGTTCGATCGGCCGTGGGCTGGCCGAAGCGACCGGCGTCGTTTCTGCCGTCACTGCGCCATAGGCATCGGCAAGGCCGGCGCCAAACATGGCATCCGGTCCTTTCGGTCCGAGATCCTTCGCGGTCGCCTGCAGGATAGTCCGTACCTTGTCCGGCGAGAGGTCGGGTTTGCGCTGAAGCAACAGGGCCACGATGCCGCTCACTTCCGCCGCCGAATAGGACGTCCCGGAGGACACTTCATAGCTGCTGTCGGGGGCGGCGACGAGGATCTGTGCGCCCGGTGCGGCGAGCGCGATATACGGGCCACGATTTGATTGCTCGAACAGTTTATCGTCGGCATCGGTGGCGCTGACTGCGATCACGTTGGGGTCAGCGGCAGGATAAAGCGGCGGCGACTTTGCACCGGCATTGCCGGCGGCTGCGACCAGCACGATGCCTTTCTTGTGCGCCGCCTCGAGGCTACGGTGAATGGCAGGATCGGCCGGGCCGGCGAAGCTCATATTGATGACGCGTGCACCGTGCGTCGCCGCCCAATCGATGCCTTTGAGGATATTGAAGGTGGTGCCCTCGGCGCCGGCACTGTTCGGGTCGAAGGCATGCACAGCCAGGATTTTTGCGCCCGGTGCCGCGCCCATCAGCTTGCCGTGTGCTGCGACCAGGCCGGCGATGGCCGTGCCGTGCTTGTGCGCCGCCGCGGGTTCCTTGGCCGTATCGAAGACTCCCGCAATCGATCCAACCAATTCGGGATGATTAATGTCGATGCTTGAATCAATCACCGCGACCAGAACATTGTCGCCTTTGGCGAGCGTGTGAGCCTGCGGCAAATGCAGCCTGGCGAGTTCATATTGCGCCGGATCGCCTTCGCTCTTGATTTCGGTTTTGGCTTCGCTCTGTTGCAACGTGAACAGGTAGTTCGGCTGCGCCGCTGCTACCAACCGGTCACCTTCGAGCGCGCGCACTACAGCCGCCACCGAGCGGCGGTCCGGGATGCGCCAGCGATAAAGCGTTGTGCCGGATAACTGGAATGTCTGGCTTTCGATTCGCGCCAACCGGTGGCGCCTTTGCAGCGCGTCGATTTGCTGCGCGCTGGCCGAATTGGAAATCTCGATCACGACCTCGTCCGGCACCAGACGCCGTTCATTGGCCGGCGGCGCGCCGCTCGGCCCGCGGCGGTTCGATTGCTGCGAGCGGCGAGGGCCGTCATTGACGGATCCGTCGTCAATGAAAACGCCGTTCGAAGGGTAGCCTTGCGGCACCGCCATGATGATGCCTGGTACAACCGCGCCCCAGCCGGGTCCGCGAAAACCGCCGCCGCGATAGCCGCCGCCGCCGGTTGGTCCGATCGGATCTCTGGGGCCGATATTGGTCGACGGACCGCGGCTCATCATTTTCTGCGCAAAGGCGCCGTCGGCCGAGACCGCCAGCAACGTTGCGATCAGGCAGAGCAGGGCTGCTCGTTGGTTGCGCATGACGTGACCTCCGATGGCGGCGGGCGTCGTTCAGTTTCACTCGGCCGTTGCGATAAAATCGACGACCTTGTCCTCTTGCAGCTTCTTCACGATGTTGGCGAGCTCGCCCTTTGGAATGCCTGTCACCGCGACGCGGACCTTGTACAGCGCGCCGGCCATCGGGCCGGCTGCGATTGACAGCTTGTTAGCCGTGAGAAATTTGGTGATGTCGTCGGACGATGCCTGTGGCGCGAAACGGATAAGCGTGAAGGCACCCACGCCCGGGTCGGTCGTCGGCGCCGAAGCAGTTTCGTAACCGGACGTCTTCGTTTCCTTCAGCGCGATGTCCGCCAGCAATCCGGCCTGCAGCAGGATTGCGATCGCGGCGGCGCTGGCCGACCAGGCCAGCGTGCGTGGCGACAGACTCGCAAAGAATTCGGAGATGCGTCCACCGAGATTGAAAGATCCGGCCTGCCGGCGTGCCGGTTCCGCATCGATCTTGGCGAACAGCTTTTCCATTGCGCGCGGCGACGGCGCACCGAGAGTCTCATTGAGGTGGATGGTTTCGCTGAATTCGTCGCGCACCTGCGCATAGCGATTGGCCAGCTCGGGATCGCGCGCGAGCGCCTCTTCGACCCGTTGTGCATCGCGACGGCTCAGCGTTCCCGCTGCATGCCAGGGCAGCAGGTTCTCGATCTCGCTGCGCTCGGGCGCATCTGGGTTCGTCGCGTTCATGGCCAACCTCGATCTATTCCTTGCTCCTTCAGGAGCTCGGAGAGTTTCTTGCGCGCGTAGAACATACGCGTCTTCACGGTCGCCTCCGGGATGCCGACGATCTCGGCCACTTCTTCCACCGACTTCTCGTGGTAGTACACGAGGTCGATGATTTCCCGATGGTCCGCCGAGAGCTTGGTCAGGCATTGCCGCAAGGCCGAGCCCTTGTCTTTCTTCACCAGAGCCGTTTCGGGATCATCAGCATGATCCTCGATCTGCCCCGCCGTCTCATCATCCAGTTCTTCCTCCGGCCGGCGCCGCAGCGCCGACAGGGCTTTGAACCGCGCAATGCTCAACATCCATGTCGAAGCGGCGGATCGGCCCTCGAACTTCCCGGCTTGCCGCCAGATGTCGAGAAATACCTCGCTGATCAGGTCTTCCGCCGTCGCTTCGTTGCGCACCAGCCTCAGTACGAACCGGTACACACGAACGTGGTGCCGCGCATACAGCACCTGCATGGCGAGCCGGTCGCCACCTGCGATCCGCGCGATCAGAACTTCATCCGAAGTCGTTTGCATCGCAGGCTAAATCGGCTCGTGAATGGGTCGCTTGGCGGGGCGCCCAGGTTCAATCCAAATCGAAGAAATTTGCGTTCACCGGTCCGCCCCGGGG
>Ga0335082_10003785_pt1 | contig 16456 bp, 17 predicted proteins | sample Lox_Sample_41_FD_206718 | JGI IMG/M metagenome (GOLD analysis project Ga0335082, IMG submission 206718) | Soil microbial communities from Loxahatchee National Wildlife Refuge, Florida, United States - Lox_Sample_4.1 | ecosystem: Environmental > Terrestrial > Soil > Wetlands | place: USA...
CCAGGCCATGGCGGCCGGAACAATCGTGGGCTACGGCAACGATGTGAATCTGGTGCACCAGGCCGACGGCGAAACCCACGACGATTGGTGGTCGGCCATGTCCATGGCGGGACTGCTCAACGTGCTCGACACCTTCTACAAGTCCGGCGGCTCCACGACTCCCGTCCTGGAGAGCGCCACCAAACATTGGGACGACATCTTCGTCAGCCGGCATTACAACTGGCATCCCGGGGCGTACAAGGACGTGTACACCCACGGCTCGTCCTACAAATTGAAGGCGGACGCGCCTGACGACGCGGTGGATACGCTGAGCAACAACCTGATCGTGCCCATGATGGAGAAGCTGCTGGCCAACGGCACAATTCACGAATACGAGGTGGACACCCAGGCAATCCACACCGATGCGCCGGGAACCTTTTGGCTCTTCTACATTACAGCGAATGCGGAAGGCCTGGACAAAGTCAATGCGACTCTGCGTGAGGCGCTGAAGGCGAGCCCGCTGTCGGGTCCGGCGTTCGGCTCCATGGTGGACTTCACGCCGCATCGCGATTACCTGGCGCGCACCAACGCCACGTATAAATAACTCTGGTGGTGCACTGACATCGAGCGTTGCGAGCTTGTGGCGCCGCTCGCGGGCTGATTTCCAACGCAGGTTTCATCCGATCTTTACAACTGGAGAACAACATATGCTCGGTGAACAAATCGGTGAAAGCAAAGGCAGGAGAATCGTGAGGCGGGTGCTGGCAACTGACCCACTCACCGCAGAGGTTTCATTTGAAGACAGCGGCAACATGCTCGGCATCGCCACCAACGGCCTTGGGACATATACATCGGAGGTCCGGCCGGACGGCTCCATCTATGGCGAAGGCCAGGGATTCATGACGACGGCGGATGGCGATGGAATCATCTGGAAGGGTTCTGGCATGGGCAAGTTCCTGGCCGGCGGCGCGATCAGCTATCGCGGCATTCTGTATTACCGCACCGCCTCCCAGAAGCTCGCGCGCCTGAATAACATGTGCGGCGTCTTCGAATACGAGGTGGACGCGGCCGGCAACACCGCTTCCAAGGTATGGGAGTGGAAGTAGCGGCCGGCAAAAAATTCGCGCTGAGGTCTTTCTAAGGCAGCGAGCCCAGGCGAAGTGTCCACGGCGAAATTCGGCTGATGCGCAGCAGGCCGTCGCTCGTCCACGGGTCGGCAGCGAGGCGCTCCAGAATCTCGTCCGGAGTGTTGGCGCGAATGATGAGAAGAACATCCGGAGAGTTCTCCAGCGGCCCGCCGAAGACAACGAAACCTTCCTTCTGAAGCGCATTCATGAAGGCGGCGTGCGCGTCCCAGCCGGGCTGAGCTTCCAAGGGCGCCGAGTGCTTCCAGACGCTGCCGCGCGTGCGGATCACGGCAAACAAATTCACGGCTGTTGATTATAGCGGTTGCAACCAGCCTGCCGGGATGGCAGCAGCAATTAGTGGGAGGACAAAGAGCTGATCCAAAATCGAAGATCTAAGATGCTGGTCACTAATAGTCGCTCCCTACGGCTTCTGCGTCGGCCGGATCAGCACTTCGCTGATGAACGATTGCGGCTCCTGCATCACCAGCATCGCGATGGCGTGCGCAACGTCGCCGGGCTGAAGCATCTTGCTGGTCTCCTTGCCGGCTCGACGTGGGCTGAAAGCCGTGTCCACCGAGCCGGGACAAACGACGCTGACCCGAATGTTGTGTCCCCGCAGCTCCTCGGCAACGCCGTAGCTGAGCCCGTTCAGCGCCCATTTCGACGCCGAGTACGCAGCGCCGCGCGGCAGAGGGTTCTTGCCCGCGAGCGACGAGATGTTAATGATGTGCCCCGAGCCGGCCTCGATCATCAGAGGCACAACAGCGCGCAGCATGTAGTACACGCCGCGCAGGTTGGTGTTGAAAACGGCGTCCCAGTCATCGGGCGCAAGCTCGTGCAGCATGCCGGACGGTCCGCCGATGCCCGCATTGTTGACGAGAATATCCGCCCGGCCATAGTCACGGCGCAATCGCTGGCCCATAGCATTCACGCTGTCGAGGTCGGTGAGGTCGCAGACAACCCCTTCGCAGCGATGGCCTTCCTTCGTCAACTCCTTCGCGACCTGCTGCAGTCGGCCTTTGTCACGCCCCGTGAAAACAACGGTTGCACCCATCCCCGCGAGTTTGGTGACGATGGCATGACCGATGCCGCGGTTTCCCCCGGTCACTACAGCTACGGATCCCGACAAGGGCTGCGAAGTGTCAGACTTCACGATGCGGCGCCTCCCGGGTCTCTAATCGTCTGCCGACGCGCCCACGCGTGGACGCGCAACGTCGCCGGTCAGTACCGCCCCCGGAACCTCCTGGTCCTTGTACTGCAACTGATACAGCTTCCAATAAATTCCGCGATTGGCCAGCAGTTGCTGATGCGTCCCGATCTCCCGCACCTGGCCCTTGTGCATCACGATGATCTTGTCGGCACGCTGAATCGTGCTCAGCCGGTGGGCGATGATGATGGAGGTGCGGCCTTCCACCATACGCGTCAGCGCCTCGCGCACCTTGAACTCGGTTTCAGTGTCAACGCTGGAGGTAGCTTCGTCAAGGATCAGTATCTTCGGGCTGTGCGCCAGCGCGCGTGCGAACGAGATGAGCTGCTTCTGGCCGGTGGAAAGCGTGCTGCCGCGCTCGCGCACCTCCTCGTCGAAGCCGCCCGGCAGCGAGCGAATGAAGTCGGCCACGTTGACCTGCTCGGCAGCGTCCTCCACCGACTCGTCCTCGATCCAGCGCGAACCCAGCCTTATATTGCCGGCCACCGTCCCGCTGAACAGGAATGGGTCCTGCAGCACGACACCGTAGCGGCGGCGCAGCTCCATCAGGTCCATCTCGCGGATGTCAACGCCATCGATGCGGATGGCTCCCTTCTGCACATCGTAGAAGCGCAGCAGCAGGGAAATGATGGTGGTCTTTCCTGCGCCGGTATGGCCGACGATCGCCACCGTTTCGCCCGGTTCAATCACAAACGACACATCACGCAGCACCCAGTCGTACTGTTGCGAAAGGTCGCCATTCCCGCCCGCCACTTTGAGCTGCTCGCCTTTGCTGGCAGCTTCCTCCTTGGCCTGGGCCAGCGTGCGATAGGCAAACCACACCTGGTCGAACTCAATGCGGCCCGGGCCGTCGGGAACTTTGGTCACGGCCGGCGAGGTGATCTCCGCCGGAGTATCGAGCAGCTTGAAGACGCGCTCGCTCGAGGCCATGGCCGACTGCAGGATGTTGTACTTCTCGCTCAGGTCCTGGATGGGCCGGAAGAAGCGCTGCGCGTATTGCATGAACGCCACCAGCACACCCAGCGTCACCACGCCCCGGATGACCTGGCCGCCGCCAACCCAGATCACGCTCGCGATCGCCACCGCCGACAATACTTCCACCACCGGGTAGTAAACCGCGTGCGCCATGATGGCGTCCTTGTAGGCGTCCATGTGCGTGCGGTTGATCTTCACGAAGCGCTCGTAGGCCTTTTTCTCCCGGTTGAAGAGCTGCAGTACGATGATGCCGGTCACGTGCTCCTGCAGGTAGGCGTTGATGCGGGCAATGGCGATGCGAATCCGCCGGTAGCTGTCGCGCACCTTGCGGCGGAAGATGGACGTCGCGTAAAAGATGAGCGGCAGCACGGCAAATGTCACCAGCGCCAGCCGCCAGCTCATGTTGAGCATGATGACCAGGATGCCGATGAGCACGAAGATGTCTTCGAAGATGGAGACCACGCCCGCGGTGAACATCTCGTTCAGCGCGTCCACATCGGTGGTGACGCGCGTGACCAGGCGCCCGACCGGGTTCTTGTCGTAGAAGCCGATGTGCAGCCGCTGCAGGTGGCGGAATATCTGGCTGCGCAGATCGAACATCACCTTCTGCCCGGTCCATTGCATGATGTAGGTCTGAGTAAATTCGAGCAGGAAGGTAAAGATCAGGAGGCCGATGTACATCGCGCCGATCTGCGCGATGCCGGTCAGTGGCTGGGGGCTGAGAATGCGGTCGAGCAGGGAATGGGATTCGGTGTGGCTGGCCAGGTATTTATCAACCGCAACTTTGGTGAGGTACGGGCCCAGCACATCGGCGCCCGCCTTCAACACGATGGCCACCAGCGCGACGGCAACCTGTAGCCGGTAGGGCCGCAGATAGGTCAGCAGGCGCTTCATCAGCCTGCTGTCGTAGGCCTTGCCTAAGACTTCTTCTTCGTGGAATCCTGCCATGTGCCTGATCGATTGTAACCAAACCGCTGAAATTAGTTAGACGAGGGGTAGCCATGGCGGGATGGAAAATGTGCTGCTTTGGCAGGCGATGGCGAACCCTGCATGTGTTGGACCGGGCGGCAGCCACTTCCCGGGATTCGGACCGGACCGAAATCCCTCGCCCTAAACCAAACCTGTTTAACCCGGAAGAAAGGCCAAAATTCTATTGACAGCATGGCGTCCTTGTGCTAGAGAAGCCGGGGAGTTCTGTATGCGCTGGACAGTGTTGGCTGTTGCAGGCTGCTTATTGTTGTTTTCTGCACGCCAGCTTGCGCAGGGCCAGTATTGCTCGGAATGTAGTGGCGCGACTTGCGCGGGCCGTGCCGGCATTGGAAAATGCATATGCTTTATCGACGGCCACCAATGTTTGCCGTGCGAACTATGTTATTTCGGCACTTGCCGGCAACCCTGTCTTGCTCCGAGTGACGAAAAAAACACTTCGCCGAACAATACGAACCCAAACCAGACATCTAACATTCTGCAACTGCCGGCGGCTACGGCCGAGCAAGTCAAGGCACATCCTTGGCTCCTGGATCCGACGCTGGCGCAGAAGGTCTCTGCTCTTTCGCCCGAACTCGGCGATTTTATCGCCGCCGAACAGAAGAACCTTAAGTCACACTGGGCGCCGGAATTTAGGGGCGGCACCGGACTGCTCGACCCAAACAACCCTAAAACGGGCTACAAGTGGGAACTGATCACGCACAAGAATGCCGACGAGTACAGGATCAAACGGGACGCAGACAATACGGAGAAGAGAATTGTGCTCGGCCGTGACATCTGGGTAGTCTCCTCCGGCGACGATTACTCGCAATTTGTTGGAAGCGGACAGATTACGAAGCCGTAATTATCCGCGCTTTTGGTGGTGGATAGGGGTCCGCACGAATTACTCGATTCCTCGCAGCACCAGGGCCGAATTCTTCGACCCAAACGCGATGCAGTTGCACACCGCGTGTTCAATCTCGGCGCGGCGTCCGACTTCGGGCACATAGTCGAGATCGCAATCCGGGTCGGGCTTTTCCAGATTGATCGTCGGTGGAATCTGCCGGTGGTGCATGGCGACCAGAGTAGCGGCGATTCCGGCTGCGCCGCAGGCCCCCTGGGGATGGCCAATCTGCGACTTCAAGCTTGACATCGGCGTGGCATAAGCCTTGGCGCCCAGCGCTAACTTGAGCGCCCGTGTCTCGATGCGGTCGTTTAACTGGGTCGACGTGCCATGCAGGTTGACGTAGTCGACGTCCGCCGCTGTGATGCCGGCATCTTCCATCGCCATCTGGATGGCGCGCGCCGGTTCTTCGCCGCATTCCTGCAAGCGGACGCGATGGAATGCCTCGCAGGTCGAACCATAGCCGGTAACTTCGGCCAGGATGCGTGCTCCGCGCGCACGGGCATGCTCGTGGGCTTCGAGCAAGAACATCCACGCGCCTTCGCCCACCACGAACCCGTCGCGATCGGCAGAAAATGGCCGCGAGGCGCGCTCGGGCGCGTGATTCCACGACGAGGTCATGATCTTCATCAGCGTGAAGCCCTTCATGATTCCGGGCGCGATGGGCACGTCCACGCCGCCCACCAGCATCATCGGGATAAAGCGGAACTGGATTTGCCGCAGCGCGTAGCCGAATGCGTCGGTGGACGATGTGCAGCCAGTGGTGATGACGTGGCTCATGCCGCGCAGCCCGAAGCGCATGCTGATCTCGCTCGAGAGCGTGCCCATGGTTCCGCTGGGGATGCAGAACAGGCTGACCTGTTTCACCTTGCCTTGCAACCATAGCCGGACCTGTTCTTCGGAGAATTCCTGAGCACCGCCGCCGGAGCCCAGCAACACTCCGATTTCACGCTGCTCTGCCAGCGACAAACGCGACGCCTCGATGCCGGCTTCGCGCAGCGCTTCGGTGGATGCGGCCAGCGCGAGTGGCACGGCGCGTGAGACATGTTTGCGCTCGTGGGCGTCCATCCAGGTGAGTTCGTCGAAGTCCTGCACCTCGCCGGCGATTTGCACTGGCAGATCGCTGGGATCGAAGCTGACAATGCGCTTCACGCCGCTAGTCCCGGCCAATACGGCGCGACAAAAGGCCTCGTTGCCGATGCCGTTGGGGCTGACCACGCCCATGCCGGTGATGACGACGCGTTGTTTCATAGCAACCAGCAATTAGTAACTAGCAACTAGCCGCAAGCCTTCAGCCATGGGAGCCACGGCCGACCGCAAGTCGAGTTTCAAGATACTAACATTAGCAGCCGCGGTGGATTCACTAGTTGCTGGTGGCAGGTTGCTAATCTAGTAACTGCAAATACGCCCGTGCGTTTATGCCGCAGGGAATTTACATCTCGGTGCCGTTCTGCCGCACCAAGTGCAGCTTCTGCAACTTCGCGTCCGGGGTGTTTTCGCGCTCAGTGTTCGATCGGTACGTCGAGCAGGTCTGTGCGGAAATCGTGGCATCAGAACGAATTGCGCGCGACCTGGGCGGCCGTTTCGAGCGCGGTGTGGATTCGATTTATCTGGGCGGAGGCACGCCGTCGGTGCTGGCGCCCGATCAGTTGCAGCGTCTGTTTCGGGCAGTCGGCGAAGCCTTTGACCTCGATCGGGCGGCCGAGATCACGGTCGAGTGTGCGCCGGGCACGATCACGGACGAGATTCTGGAAGCGCTGCTGCGCTGCGGCGTGAATCGCGTCAGCCTGGGCGTGCAGTCGTTGGTAGACCATGAATGCTCTTCGGTCGGCCGGCTTCATACGCGTGCGATCACGCTTGCGGACATTGGCCGCCTGCGTGCCGGCGGTATCGGCAACATGAGCATTGATTTGATCGCCGGGCTGCCTCACCAGACGGCGCCAAGCTGGAACTTCTCGCTCGAGGAGACACTGGCGACCGGGGTGCCGCACGTCAGCGTGTACATGCTGGAGGTGGATGAGGACTCGCGCCTCGGGACCGAGTTGCTGGCCGGCGGCAGCCGCTATCACGCGCATTTCGTCCCTAATGACGATTTGACCGCCGACCTCTACACGGCTGCATGTGACCGGTTGGACAACGCCGGCGTACAGCAGTACGAGATCTCGAACTTTGCGCGGCCTGTGACGCACGGAATCGGCCCGTGGGATTCGCGGCACAATCTCAAGTACTGGACGCGGCGACCGTATCTCGGATTTGGCGTGGACGCGCATTCGATGCTGCCGGCAGACCAGGAGCTCGAGGCGCGAAGCGTCCTGGCCATCCGCTTCGCGACCCCCGATTCGCTGGAGGGGTATTCGGCAGCGGCGAGCGAACTGGAGGCGGTTACGGCACGCGCGCAGCAGCTTCGGGCGTCGCGCACTCTGGTGGACGCGCAGGCCGCGTTGGAAGAGTCGCTTTTCCTGGGGTTGCGCCTGAATCGTGGGGTTTCGCTGCGTGACTTGACAACGCAGTTCGGGGATGAGGCCGTCGCCGGCTGCCAGTCCATCATTGGCGAGCTCGCTGCCGACGGGCTGCTGGAGATCGATGGCGAACGGCTGCGACTGACTTCGAAAGGCCGGTTGCTCTCAAACGAGGTGTTTGCGCGTTTTCTGCACGAAGAGCCCGCGTTTCGGAATCCTTGTAAAATCTGAGTATGAACAAAACACTGGAGGATCGTGCCCGCGAGAAGTGGGCCGAGCGAATGCGGGAAGCGGCCGCAAGGGCCAAGACGAAAACCGCAGCCAAAGCCGCACGCAAGGCGGAGCTCGCCGCTAAGCGGGCGAAGAAACTGACGGACCAGATGACCGCCCCGGCCGATGCCACCGAATTGTGAGACGGGGTGATTGGCGGTTTGCATCGGACGCACCGTCCGCAGCTTGATAAACTCGAAGTCACTTCCGGCGCATGTACACCTCCGCTCCAGAACCGAAAGCCAAAGTGAACAAGGCCGCTGCGCCTGCGATTGATCTGCGGAGTGACACGGTTACCAGGCCCTCGCCCGAAATGCGGCGCGCCATGTTCGAGGCTGAGGTCGGCGATGACGTTTACGGCGAAGACCCGACCATCAACCGGCTCGAAAAGCGCGCCGCGGAGATCTTCGGACGCGAGGCGGCGCTGTTCGTTCCCAGCGGGACCATGGGCAACCAGATCGCCATCAAGCTGCACACGCATCACGGCCAGGAGGTCACCTGCGAGGAGCGCGGCCACGTCTTTAACTACGAGATGGCGATGATGGCGCAATTCTCCGGCGTGGTTCCGCGCACGGTATGCGCCGACGACGGCATCCTTACCTGGGAGCACGTGAAGTCGAAGCTCAAGCCCAGGAGCTATCACGCGGCAAAGACCGGCCTGGTGTCGCTGGAAAACACGCATAACATTGCAGGCGGGACCATCACGCCGCCGGAAGTATTCGATGAAGTTTGCGACAACGCGCACGACGCGGGGCTGCCCGTGCACTTGGATGGCGCGCGCATCTTCAACGCCGCTGTAAAGCTTGACATACCGGTGGCGCAGCTGACCGCGAAGGCGGACACCGTGATGTTCTGTTTGTCGAAGGGGCTGGGCGCCCCGGTGGGCTCGCTGCTGGTCGGCAGCGCCGAACTGATTGACCGCGGCCGCCTCTACCGCAAAGCGCTCGGCGGCGGCATGCGGCAGGCGGGAATCCTCGCGGCGGCGGGGCTAATTGCTTTGGAGCATGGCCCGCAAAAGCTTGCGCAGAACCACGCCGACGCGCAGTTTCTTGCGCAGGGTCTGGCGCAGATACCGGGCTTCAAGATTGACCCTGCGAAAGTGCAAACTAACATTTTGATGTGCGACGTCACCGGCACGGGCATGACCTCGGACGAACTGTCGCGGAAGCTGGCCGAGCGAAACGTGCTGGCGAACGGAGTGGGGCCGCAATATATCCGCTTGGTCACGCACCTCGATGTGAACCGCGCGCAGTGTGCGCAGGCGCTGGAGGTGATTGCATCGGTGTGCGGCGTGAGGGCGCACGCCGCGTCCTGAAGGAGAAATCCTTCCCATGTAGGCGCCCTCGACTCGTCGGTCGCCGCGGCGACCTCCGCGCTCGGGATAACACGTGAGGGACAGGAACCGTTTATGCGCTATCGAACGCTGGGAAGAACAGGCCTCGAGGTCAGCGAAATTGGCTACGGCGCGTGGGGCATCGGCAAGGCGCTGTGGGTTGGCGCCGAGGACGAAGAGTCGCTGCGTTCGTTGCGGGCGGCACACGATGCCGGCGTCAACTTCTACGACACGGCGCTGGTTTACGGCGACGGCCACAGCGAGCGGCTGATTGCGCAAGCCTTCGGTCAAGCCGGCGACATCATCATCGCCAGCAAGGTGCCGCCCAAGGATTACGTCTGGGCGCAGAAGGCTGGCGCCCGGCACGATGCCGTCTTCCCCATGAAGCATGTGCTGGAAAGCCTCGAGCAATCCTTGAAAAACCTGGGGCGCCAAAGCGTGGACATCTACCAGTTCCACACCTGGATTGACGATTGGGCCTCGGAGGCGGAATGGCTTGACACCGTCCGCGAGATGAAGTATTCGGGGAAGGCGAAGTTCGTAGGCATTTCCATCCAGAGTCATCAGCCTGCCAACGTGTTGAAGGCGCTGGATACCGGACTGGTCGACACGGTGCAGGTCATCTACAACATCTTCGACCAGCCGCCCGAAGACGAGCTGTTTCCGTACTGCCGCAAGAACAACATCGGCGTGATTGTGCGCGTGCCATTTGATGAAGGCAGCCTGACTGGTCAAGTTACGCCACGCACAAAATTTCCCAAAGGCGATTTCCGGAATTCGTATTTCTCCGGCGGACGCAAGCGGGAGGCCTGGGACAAAGTGCAGGCAATCGTCAAGGACTTAGGCATCAGCCTCGAAGAGTTGCCGGAAATCGCACTGCGGTTCTGCCTGTCACATCCCGCGGTTTCCACCGTGATTCCGGGCATGCGCAGCACGAAGCATGTGGCCGCCAACGTTGCGGCATCCGATGCCGGCCCGCTTCCGGAGGAGATGGTGGGTAAACTCAAGAAGCACCGCTGGGTTCGAAATTATTGGTGAGCTCTTGCCGCACCCAGCGACCGATTTCCGTTCGTTATAATCAAAGTTTCTGTATGAGTGTTGCGACGATTCATGACAAACTCGCGGCCGCAGGCGCACGCCTGGCCAGCTATCGCGGCGCGGAAACTCCGGCCTCGTTCGGCAACACTGCGGCCGAATTTGGCGCGTTGCTGGAGGGCTGTGGCCTGCTGGACCTGAGCTGGCGAGCCAGGCTGATGCTGAGCGGCGAAGACCGCGTGCGCTGGCTGAACGGTATGGTGACGAACAACGTCCGTGACCTCGCTGTCGGCCACGGAGTGTATAGCTTTCTGCTGAACGCGCAGGGACGCATTCTGGGCGATTTAGTCTCCTGCAATCGCGGCGATCATCTGATGGTTACCACCGACAGCGACCAGGCGGCAACGATTGCATCGATTTTCGATCACTACATCATCATGGATGATGTGGAAGTCGCCGATATCAGCGACAAGCTGGCGACGATCGGCGTCGCCGGGCCGAAGGCGGGCGAGACACTCACGAAGACAGGCATTGATGTGAGCCGGCTTGAACCGGGCCAGGTCATTGATGTTGTGTGGCGTGACATCGGAATTTCCATCGCGCGCAGCGCGCAGCCGGCGATGGACGGATACGAGGTCTGGTTCGCGCCCGACAACGCCGACAGAATCTGGGACGCATTGCACTCCGCAGGTGCAACGCCGACGGGAAGCGAGGCGCTGGACCTGTATCGCATCGTCCGCGGGGTGCCGCGTTTCGGCGTTGACTTGCGGGACAAGGACCTGCCGCAGGAGACCGGCCAGAATTACGCGCTGAACTTCGCCAAGGGCTGTTACATCGGACAGGAAATTGTGGAGCGCATCCGCTCGCGCGCGATTCTGCACCGCACCTTTGTCGGCTTCGAGGTGGAAGGCGGGCCGCCGCCGCCGGGAACCAAAGTGCGCGTCAACGACAAGAACTCCGGCGAGATGACCAGTGCCGCGCGTGTGCCGTTTACCGGCGGCGAGCGCACGCTGGCGCTCGGGTATGCCCATCGCGAGATCGCAACTCCGGGAACTGTCGTCAGGATTGGCGAGCAAACCGCAACCGTCCAGACGTTGCCTTTTCGCAGCGAAGGCTGACACAAAAGGCGAAAAGCAAACAGCGAAGACGAACCTATGCCAGACAAAGACAATAAAACCGAATTTGTTGTGACCGACCGCCGTCTGTTCAGCAGCGACGGCGAACTGCGCCAGGATGTAGTGGATGACGAAGCGCGCCGGGCCGAGTGGGAACAGGAGAAGCGCGAGGCCCAGGAGCAGGCCAATGCGGAGCGTGCGGCGCAAAGTACAAACTCGCCACCCTTGGCGGCCTCGACGATTATCCCGCCCGAAGGACCGGAGCCGGAACCGCCGCCGGTCAGCGCTGCCGAGGAGAAAGCCTCCGCCGAGGCATACGAGAAATCGACCCGCCAGATGGACGACCAGATCAAGCGTGAGATGCGAAAGCAGGGGCAGGCCGCTCGGGCCGAAGACTTCGAGATGAGCTTCGACAAGTTCATCGCCTCGATCTACATGAGCGCGCTCATGCAGCTTGGGCTGGCTGCGCCGCAGGGAGAGAAGCCGGTGGTGGACCTCATAGGCGCGCGCCAGACCATCGACACACTCGCCATCCTGCAGGAGAAAACCAAAGGGAACCTCACGCCCGCCGAGGCCAACATGCTGCAAAACCTTTTGTATGAGGTGCGCATGGCGTATCTGGAAGTCACCAACCTGCTCACGCGCCCGCCAAAGGATAAGCCGGGCGCTGACATCAAGGCCTGATGAACGCCACGCTCACCGTGCTGGGCAGCGGGACCTCGATGGGCGTTCCCACGATCGGTTGCGACTGCCGCGTGTGCACCTCGGATGACCCGCGCGACCGCCGCACGCGTCCTTCGATCATGGTCCAGTGGGATGGGCGCACCGTGCTTATCGACACCACGCCCGATTTCCGCCAGCAGGCCATCCGCGAGCGCATCCGGAAGATTGACGCGGTGCTGTACACGCATGGCCACGCCGACCACATTCTCGGCCTCGACGATGTGCGCCCGCTAAGCTTTGCACGTATCACCGGCGGCGGCAAGATTCCGCTGTACGCCAGCGATACCACAGCGCGAACACTGCGCAACGTCTTCCGCTACATCTTCGACGGCGATTACAAATACGGCGGGCTGGCGCAGGTCGAGATCCGGCCGGTGAATGGGCCGCTGGACTTGTTTGGCGCAACCTTTACGCCGCTGCCGGTTTTTCACGGTGACGCTTTGATCGAAGCGTATCGCTTCGGCTCGGCCGCGTACCTTACGGACTTCAGCAGCATCCCGGACGAATCGCTGTCGCAGTTGCAGGACCTTGACGTCCTTTTTCTGGATGCGCTGCGCCATCATCCCCATCCGACGCATTCGACGGTACGGAATTCGCTCGACCTGGTTGACCGCCTAAAGCCGAAGCGCGCGTTCTTTACGCACATCTCGCACGATCTACCCGACGCCGAAACCAATGCCAAGCTGCCCGCAAACGTGCGTCTGGCGCATGACGGCCTGAAGCTGGAGTTCGACCTCTAGGACACTCCCCGAATGCAAGTCTTCCACAAACTTGACGATGTGCCGCAAGAGCTTGGGCCGACCATTGTGAGCGTGGGTAACTTCGATGGCGTGCACCTTGCGCATCAGGAAGTGGTGCGGCGAATGTCGCAGAGCGCGCACGCTCACGGCGGCAAGGCCGTCGTGGTGACCTTTGAGCCGCATCCGCTGCGCATCTTGCGTCCTGACGTTGCGCCGAAGCTGCTGACGCCGCTGCCCGTCAAGCTACAACTGCTGGAGGAGGCGGGCGTGGATGCGGTGCTGGTGCTGCCGTTCACGCGCGATCTTTCGCTGGTGTCGGCGCACGACTTCGCGCGCGATGTGCTCTCTGGCACGCTGCATGCCCGCGAAGTGCACGAGGGCTACAACTTCCACTTCGGCCACAAGGCGCAGGGGAACATCCACACGCTGGGTGCGCTGGGCAAGGAACTGGGCTTCGAGGCCGTCGTTTACGGCGAGCAAAAGAAGCGCGGACATCACGTTTCCAGCAGCGAAATTCGCAAGCTGCTGGAGCGTGGAGAAGTGGGCAAGGCGCGCGCGCTGCTGGGGCGCCCGTTCGGGGTCGTCTCCACACCGGGCCGCGGACGCGGTTACGGCCACAAGTACACCGTGCCGACCATCAACCTCTCGCGCTACGACGAGTTGGTTCCCGCCGACGGCGTGTACGTCACGTGGCTGCGCGTTGCCGGCGAGTGCTTTGAAGCCGTGACCAACGTGGGCAACCGACCCACCTTTGGCCCAGACTCGTTCGCCATCGAGAGCCACCTGCTGAACTTCCATCCCATCGAGCTGCTGGCGCAGACGGAGCTGGAGTTGATCTTCCTCAAGCGGCTGCGGTGCGAGATCAAGTTTCCATCAGTGGAGGCGCTGCGCGAGCAAATCGCCAAAGACGTGCATAGGGCGAGAAGGTACTTTCGGCTGCTGAAAGGGAAGGCGTAATGGCGAAGGGGGATACTTCCCGTGAATTGCCGGAGGAGGTGTCCGCGATAAAGGTCCATCGCCAGGGGAAGTTGACCCTGCGCGCGTACAACGTTGAAGCGAAGCCGCTTCCGGAAGGTGATTCCAGCTTCATCCGAGACACGCGAAAGAAACTGCGCTGCTCGCGCGCAGGCTTCGCGCGCAAGTTGCGAATCAACGAAAGAATCTGGACAAGTGGGAACAGGGCGGGGCAAGCCAACCCCGCAGGCAGCGCTGGTGCTCCTAATGCGCAAGTATCCCGATACGCTGGATCGTTTGGAGCAGGTCGCGGCCGAGTGAGATTTCACGAGCGTATGCTTATCCCTGAACCGCTATTTTTTGCCCTCGTCGGCTCTGTAGCTGGGGCTCAGGGTGCCTTTCTGTTTGGCGAGTTCGATCAACGTCGGGTAGAACTGGACGAACGTCGAGTCCACGGCGCCGCTCTTTTCGTGGCAACTGTAGCAGTCCATTTCGTGAGGGAAGGCCTTGGTGGTGGGCTTGGCTACGGGATCATCGAAGCCGAAGAAGGCCCATTTGCCGGGCAGGTGGTCGTCCTTGACGTGGACCTCGTTGCCCATGAGCTCGGTGGTCTGGAAGTGGCCGGACTTGTTGATGGACGCATTGCTGCCGGCACCGCGCACCTCCAGCACCAGCATGGTCTTGTCGGGCCATGTGCCGGTCTGTAGAAATGCCTTGTAGGCGGACGGGTTCACGAAGACGTTGTCGAACATGGAGTGGCCCATGCTATTTCCAAAGCGCGGCGCGTAGCTCATGTCGATGCCGGAGCTAAGATAAATCCATTCGCGATAGTTGGCGGGGAAGATGAGTTGGTCGTCGGCGGTGTAATGAGGCACGTCGTCGGTAGCGGCCTGCGGTGGTTGGCCAGGGCCGGGACCGGAGCTGCCGTGAATGGGCAGCAGAAGCGCTAACGCGAGCAGCAAATAACGAGCCATATTCTCACCCCTGTCGAAGTACGCTGGTCAGACGCGGATTGTTCCCAAGCTTTCAGGAATCTGGCCCACCCCAGTAAAAACGGCTTGGACGGGGCACCCGCGCACCCGCGTCGATCCAGCGGTTGGAACAAATTGTTCATCGCCCGTCACTGGCGCGATTCCTTGCCTTCGCCGGTCTTGGTCCAGGTCTTGCCGCCGTCGGTCGAATACTCCGACCACCACTCGACGTGGTCAGCTCCGTGAAACTGATTGGTAGTGCGGAACTGCACGGTCTTGCCCTTGATGTCGGCCGAACTGGTGTAGGTCCAGCGATTGCCATTTTCGCTGATGTCGAGTGCGGGACTGCGGGCCTTCTCGTTGCCGAGGGAGATTCCATAAAAATAGAAGCGCGCCGTTTTGGAGTCGAAGGTGTAGATGGAGAGATCGTGCATGGGCGAGCCGCCGAAGTTCACGTCCTGGTTGCAGATGACGAACAGGTGGTCAGGCGACCACGAGCACTGGGTGGTGGCGGTGGCGCTGTTCGCTTTGCTGTAATCGGAATCAACGAACTGGCCGGAGCTGGTCCACTTGCCGCCCACCCAGCGGTTGAGGACGTCGGCACCAGGCTTGGCATCAGCAGCGAAAAGACGCAGGGAGAGCGACAGCACGAACAAGAGCGTTGCAGGGCGCGTCATGGCACGAGTATAGGAGGAAGCGCGACGATTGCAAGCAGGCTGGGACGAGGGGCTGCCATGTTGGTTTCACCCGCTGCCTGGATTTGCTCCAGCGCCTGCAACCTGATAACTTTTGCGTTTGCCCTGAAAGCTCATGAAGACCGCCATTTGCGTCGTTGTTGTGAGTCTCCTTGCCTGTGCGCCGCTGTTGGCGCAAACGCCTTCCAATGACCCGGTCGAAGCACTGCGCACTTCGGGATGGAATTACGGTTTCTTTATCGGCGGAAGCCAGTCGTTCGCCAACACGCCCAGCGCGCAGAGTCTGGTGCTGGCCGGGCGCTTCGGGCGCGTGCTGACGCATGAGGTTGGCAAGAACTCACTGCGCGGCAGCTTCGAGATGGCGGTGGACATCATCCCGCTGAACGAGTTCTGGATTCACGGCGCGCAGTATGCGGGCGGGATCGATCCGTTTATCGCCAAGTGGAATTTCACCGCGCCGAAAATAGTATCGCCGTATGTCGCGGCGGCGGGAGGAATCCTGTTCAGCACCCATAACCTGCCTCCGGGCGACACCTCGCAGGTGAACTTCACCAGCGGGGCCGAGCTGGGCCTGCAGTGGTTCCATCGCGAGCGTAGGTCGATCAACTTCGCCGCCAAGGTCTATCACCTGTCGAACGCCTCGCTGGGCAACAAGAACCCGGGCATCAACGGCGCGGTGCAGTTCATGGTGGGATATACGTGGCACTGAAAGCAGCAACTGGCAATTAGCAGCTAGCCACTAGTCAAAACAATGTCCGCGTTGATCGCAGTCTGCAAGGTGACCGATACTGATTCAGCGACTAGTTGCTAGTCGCTTACATATGCCAGCACTCGTGGAATGTGTACCCAACTTCTCCGAAGGGCGCGACAAGTCCCGCGTTGACGCCATCCTCGAAGCCATGAAGATGGACGGCGTGTACCTGCTCGACCGTGAGATGGACGCCGACCACAATCGCTGCGTCATCACGCTGGTCGGCGATCCGGTCAAGGTGGTGGAGGCTGC
>Ga0335082_10003786_pt1 | contig 16456 bp, 15 predicted proteins | sample Lox_Sample_41_FD_206718 | JGI IMG/M metagenome (GOLD analysis project Ga0335082, IMG submission 206718) | Soil microbial communities from Loxahatchee National Wildlife Refuge, Florida, United States - Lox_Sample_4.1 | ecosystem: Environmental > Terrestrial > Soil > Wetlands | place: USA...
CGCGAGCTGGCCGCGGAGGAGGTCGGGCGCGGCGGCGATCGCCTCGGCGGGCAGGCGGAAGGCGCTGAAGCCGGCGAGGTAGGGGAAGCGGGCCTGCACGTCGGCGGGGAGGCCGGCCGGGTCGTAGGTGAGCGTGTAGGAGGTCCCGCCCTGCACCCCCGCCTGCGCCAGCGTCATCCCGGCGGCGGGATCGCCGTGGAGCGCCACGACGTCGCCCGCGGCCGGGGCGCCCACGTTCCACGCGATGAGGTCGGGCGCCAGCCAGTGCGCCTGGGCCAGGCCGAGGTTGCCGTGGATCCCGCCCACCACCACGTCGAGGACGTGCGTGGTCGAGCTCCACTGGAAGAGCACCTCGATGCCGCTCACCGGGACGGTGAAGGAGATGTTGCCGCCGTTCTGGACCCCGCCGGCGCCGTAGTTCACGTCCCAGGTCTCGTTCAGCGCCACCTTGCACTGGTAGCTGCCGGCGGGGAGGGCGGTGGTGGAGAAGGTGTAGGTCCCGTCGCCGTCCGGATCCTGCAGCCAGGAGAGCAGGCAGTCGGGCTGCCAGTCGCCCGGGCAGCCCAGGGCGGACTGGTAGTCGCCGGGAACCGTGGCGATGACCGAGTTCGCGTCGCTCGTGATCCAGTGGGTGCCGTCCGAGTAGTAGAAGCGGACGGGGCCCCCGGGCGCGGGGAGCGGGATGTTGGCGCCGCCCTGGATCGCGTTCAGGCCGTAGTTCACGTTCCAGTTGCCGTCGAGCGCCGCCTTGTACTCGTAGCTGCCGGCCGGGATGGCGAACTGCCCGCGCCAGACGTCCCCGATGACGTTCGTGAGCTGGGTCGCCGGGCAGGCGGGATCCCAGTCGCCGGCGCACCCGGCCAGGTGCTGGTAGCTGCCGGGCACGCCCACCGAGGCGGGCTGGGCGCGGGCAGCGGGGGCGAGGGGGAGGAGGAGCAGGAGCACGGCGAGGCGGCTCGCGATCCTCGACGCCAGCGAGGCGGTTCTCATGGGGCACCTCGAGGGGCGACGCCGGCGCGGGCGGGAGCGCCTGCTTCACCGGCGGAGCTCGTTCGGTGGGCCCCTCTTACGCCCTTGGCGGGGGAGTCGGAGGTAGACACTAGGGGTGTATCCGACGAGCGAACCCCGCCAGGAGTGCGGCAGGGGGGCGCGGCGGAAGCGCCCGGAGGGGCCGGGGTCTCCCGCGCGGGCGCGGCTCGCATCCTCGAGGAGCGCTGGCGGCGAGCGGCGGGCTCAGCGGTCGAGACCGGCGCTACCACTCGAGGACGAGCACGAAGGTGATCGCCAGCGCCCCGCCGCCCGCCCTCTCGGGCACCGGCTGCCCGAGCTCGGGGGGGACGCCCGCCCGGAGCGTCGCATGGGCCAGGTCCACGCGCCCGCCCACCTGGAGCCCGAACCCGGAGCGCTTGGCCCAGGCCAGGGCCGCGCTCGGCATGAGCTGGGTGTAGGCGTAGAGACCGGCCCGAGCCCCGAGGAAGGCGAGCGAGGCGCGATCGCCCGGCAGTCCGGCATAGGCGCTCTCCACCCCCACGTCGTGCAGGCCCCCTTCCGCCAGGAGCTCGAGGCGGGCCCAGGGCAGCGGGTCGAGGACGGCCCCAGCGGCGACCCCGTACCAGCCGCTGTCGTGCGAGCTCCCGCCTCCGCCGTCCAGGAACGGCCCGGCGGCGAAGGCGCCCTTCCGGACGAGCAGCTCGACGCCGGCCGCGATGGCGTCGGGCGGCCGCGGAGTGACCCACTCCCAGCCCTTGCCCACGGTGATGTGCACGAGGACGGACCAATCGTCCGCGGCGCCCGGGCCGGGCGCGGCGGTGCCGGCGAGCAAGGGCTCCGCGGCGGCGGCCTCCGAGCCGGGGAGCGCGGCGGCCCAGAGAAGGGCCGCGGCGAGCTGCGCCGACACGGCTGACGCGGGGCGCAGCAGCGCCACCATGTCGATCCCCCTCCACGGCCGGGCGGGCAGGCCCAGATCGGCTCGTCTCGATGCTGTCACGCTGGATGGGTGCGGGCAAGGAGGCGCGCCCGGGGACTCTCGAATCGGGGAGGCCGCGGCCGGAGGGCGCTGGAGCCGGGGGCTCCGGTCGGGAGCGGGCGGTCGTCGCGGCGCGGCGTGCTGTCGCACTGACGCGGTCCGGCCAGCGCGCGGAGGCGTCGACCGACCCGCGCCGCCGGACGCCGTCAGGGCGCGATGGCCACGTCCACCAGCGTGGGCGCGAGCACCTTCGCCAGATCGGCCGGCGCGAGGCCCACGAGGAAGCCTCTCGAGCCGCCGTTCACGTAGATGGTGGGGAGATCGAGGATCGACCGCTCCAGGAAGACCGGCATCGGCTTGCGGGTGCCGAAGGGGCTCGTGCCGCCCACCAGGTACCCGGAGTGGCGGTTGGCGACCTCCGGCCGGCAGGGCTGGATCGTCTTCTTCCCGAGCAGGCGCGCCAGCCCCTTGGTCGAGACCTCTCGGTCCCCGTGCATCAGCACGAGGAGGGGCACGCCGTCCTCGTCCTCCATGACCAGGGTCTTCACCACCGCGTGCTCGTCGACCCCCAGCTCGCGCGCCGACACGCGCGTGCCGCCCTTCTCCTCGTAGCGGTAGGGATGCTCGGTGTAGTGGACCTGCCGCTCGCGCAGGAGCCGGGTGGCCGGGGTCGAGGGGAGCTTGCTCATCTCGCGGGGAGGATAGCGGAGGTCGGCGCCCGGCGTGAGCCCATCCGGGATCCCCCGCCCGCCGGCGCGCCGGGCGATGCTCGGCGCTCGGCGCGACCCGCGCCCGGAGGGACGCCGTCATGGAGCCGAGGAACCACCTGCTCGCCTTCCTCGGGAGGCTCGTCGTCTCCGCGGCCGTGCTCTGGCTCGCGGTCGCCTGGGTCGATCCCCGGAACCCGGCCAACACCTTCGGCCGGGCGGTGCTGGTGTCGCTGGTGCTCTCGCTCGCCTGGTACGTGACCCTGGTCCACTTCCTCTGGTTCCTGGTCTTCCCCTGGCTCGTCTACGTGGCCATCTGGCTCGCGGTCGTCTCGACCAGCTACGGCCTCGGCTTCTGGCGCTCGCTCCTCCTCGCCTTGGCCCTCTCGTTCCTGTCGTGGCTGGTGTCCGGGATCTTCGGGGTGCGCACCTTGCGATCGGGGTGAGGGCGGGCCTCGCGCGGCGGCGCTCCTTCGCGCAGCGGCTCGATCCGGACCCCGGGCGCGCGCGGGTCCGGGCGCGCCGCGGCGGCGGCGAAGCGGGGGGCGGCCGCCCGGGCCACCTCGAACCGCGTCTCGCGGTCGCCGATGACGATCTTCCCGATCTCGTCGCGGGTCACGCCCCCCCGGCGGCAGAGGAGGGGCAGGATCCAGCGCGGGTCGGCGCTGCGCTCCCGGCCCAGGCTCACCCGGAACCAGCGCACCTCCCGGGGCGGCCCACCCCGCGCCGGGCGCGGCGTCCTCGCCGGCGCCTCCCGCACGGCCGCGGCGGTCTCGGGGAGATCCTCCGGGGCGGGGAGGCGGGCGCGCTCGCGCCGCACCAGGGCCGCGGCGACGAGCAGCGGCTCCCGCCCCTCGAGCAGCCGCGCCGCGGCCGCCCGCTCCTCCTCGGTCGCGTCGCCGGCGAGCGCGTCCACGTCGGCGGCCAGCCGGGCCTCGTCGCGGGCCCGGATCTCCTCCGCCGCCGGGACCGGCCCCCAGGCGGCCCGGATCCCCGCCTCGCGGAGCATCCGCTCCAGGCGGAAGCGCTCCGGCGGCGTGGCGAGCAGCACGGAGAGCCCCTTCTTCCCCGCCCGGCCGGTGCGCCCGCTCCGATGCTGGAGCGCCTCCGGATCCCGCGGCAGGTCGGCGTGGAGCACGAGCTCGATCCCGGGCACGTCCAGGCCGCGGGCGGCCACGTCGGTCGCCACCAGCACCCGGGCCCGGCCGTCGCGGAGCGCCTTCAGGGCGCGGGTGCGCTCGGCCTGGCTCAGCTCGCCGGAGAGCGCCACCGCCCCGAAGCCTCGCTCCCCCAGGCTGGCGGCCCCGTGCGCCACCGCCTCGCGGGTGGCGCGGAAGACCAGGGCGGAGGGCGGCTCGAGCGCGCGGAGCACGTTCACGATCGCGTGCTCCCGCTCCGCCGGAGCGATGAGGTGGGCCCGGTACTCGATGTCGGCGTGCCCCTCGCCCGGCGGCGTGGCCGCGATCCGGGCCGGCTCCCGGGTGTAGCGGCGGGCCAGCTCCACGATCCCCCGGGGCAGGGTGGCGGAGAAGAGGATGGTGCGCCGCTCCGGCTGCGCCGCGCCGAGCAGGGCCTCGAGCTCCTCCCGGAAGCCCATGTCGAGCATCTCGTCGGCCTCGTCGAGGACGAGGGCGGCGACGGCGGAGAGGTCGAGCGTCCCCCGCCGCTGGTGATCGAGGAGGCGGCCGGGGGTGCCCACCACCACGTGCGCCCCCTCGGCGAGGGCGCGGGCCTCGCGGCGCGGATCCATCCCGCCGACGCACGTCGCCACCCGGCCCCCCGCCGGCCCGAGGAGCCAGGAGAGCTCCCGCGCCACCTGGACGGCCAGCTCGCGGGTGGGGGCGACGACCAGCCCGGCGGGCGCCCCGGCGGCGCCGAAGGCGGGGGCGGGGCCGAGGAGCGCCTCGCCGAGCACCAGGCCGAACGCCACCGTCTTGCCGGAGCCGGTGCGGGAGGAGACGAGCAGGTCGCGCCCGGACAGGCCCGGGGCGAGGACCGCCGCCTGGACCGGGGTGGGCTCGACGTAGCCGCGCCGGTCGAGGGCGCCGGCGAGGGCAGGGTGGGCGCCCAGCTCGGTGAAGGTCACGGCGGCGTTGTAGCAGGTTCCGGGACGGGGGGCGGGGGACACGTCCCCCCCGAGCCTGGTCCGGGATGCCCCCCGGCCTTAGCAGGTCTCCATGCCCGAGCCCCTCCCGGTCGCCGCCCGCGACGGCCATCCGCTGGCCGCCGACCTGTTCACGCCGGAGTCGAGCCCGGACGCGGCGGTCCTGATCGCCCCGGCCATGGGCGTGCCGCGCCGCTTCTACGCCCCTTTCGCCGCCCACCTCGCCGGCGCCGGTCTGGCCGCGCTGACCCTGGACCTCCGCGGGACCGGCGGCTCGCGGCGCGGCCGGCTGCGCGGGTTCGAGGCGAGCCTCCACGGCTGGGGGGAGCTCGACCTGGCGGGCGCGGTCGACGCCCTGGCGGCCCGCTTCCCGGGGAAGCCGCTCCTCTGGGTGGGCCACAGCGCCGGGGGGCAGCTCCTCGGGCTGGTCGACGACCGGCGCCTGGCGGCGGCGCTCCTGGTGGGCGCGCAGAGCGGGCACTGGCGGCTGTGGCGCGGGTTCGGGCGCGCGGTGATGGCGGCGCTCTGGTGGGTGGCGATCCCGGCGGTGGTGAAGGTGGTCGGGTACCTGCCCCTCTCGCGGCTGTCGCGCGGGGAGGACGTCCCGGCGGGCGTGGCGCTGGAGTGGGCCGCCTGGGGCCGGCACCGCGACTACATCCTCTCCTACGCCGGCGCGCGGGGCGGGATGGGGTTCGCCCGCTTCTCCGGGCCGATCCGCTCCTACGCGGTCGCCGACGACCGCTACGCCCCCCCGGCGGCGGTCGAGGCGCTCCTCGAGGCCTTCTCCCGGGCCCGGGGAGAGCTGCGCGTGGTGACGCCCGGGGAGGTGGGAGTGGCCCGGCTCGGGCACTTCGGCTTCTTCCGCCCGCGGCACGAGCCGACGCTCTGGGCCGAGGCGGCGGCGTGGCTGCGCACCGCCGCGGCGGCGCCGCGCTCGCCGGCGGTGAGCGCGCCGCGCTCCGGCCGCTCCCCCTGAAGGTGGGCCGCTGGCCGCCCCGGCGCGGCCGCGAGCCCTCCGGTCAGCGGTCGCCGAAGCGGACGCTCCGGACCGCCAGCGTCACCTCGGCGAGGAAGGCGAGGAGCGCGGCGATGAAGGCGCCCATGGCCGCCACGAAGAGGGCGGCCACCGGGTGGGTGAAGTCCCAGCGGAAGACGGCGGAGAGGAAGGCGCTCGCGATCAGGATGCACACCAGCAGGGCGGCGGCGGTGGCGCAGGCGATGGCCACGTTCACGATCGAGCGGCGCCGCAGCAGCAGCTCGAACTCCGCCTGCACCGCCTCGCGCTGCTCGGCGCCCAGGGCGGGGAGCCGGTCGGTGAGCACCCGCGCCCGGTCGACGATCCGCCCGAGCCGGGTGGAGAAGACGCCGAGCATCGTCCCCAGGGCGGTGAGGAGGAAGACGGGGGCGACCGAGAGCTGGATCACCCGGGCGACGGAGAAGATCGGGAGCTGCTCGGGGGGCATGGAGGGCGCGCTCAGCCGCCGCGGAGCATGCCGAGGAGCATGATCGCGAAGACCACCGGGACGAGCAGGGCGACCAGGCCGCCGAGCACCAGCGAGGCGAGGACCACGTAGCGGGCCGGGCCGCGCGGGGGGAGCGAAGCCTCGATCTTGAAAGGATTGCGCTTCCGGATCACGGCGCCATTCTCCGCGACCGGGCGCCCCGCGTCCAGCCGCCGCGGATGCGAGGACTCCCACCGGCCCGGGGCCCCGCCCGGCGGGGCCAGACGCGCTTGGGGAGTGCGCCGGGCGGCGCGAGACGCTATTCGGGAGCGGCGCGGTCAGCGCGCTCGGCCCCCGCGTCGGGGCGAGGAGGACGCGATGGAGCAGCGGAAGCTGGGGCAGCAGGGGCTCTCGGTCTCGGCCCTCGGGCTGGGCTGCATGGGCATGAGCGACTTCTACGGCGTGGCGGAGGAGCGGGAGTCGATCGCCACCCTCCACCGGGCGCTCGAGCTCGGAGTGACGCTCCTCGACACCGCCGACATGTACGGGCCGTTCAAGAACGAGGAGCTGGTCGGCCGGGCGATCCGGGACCGGCGCGACCGGGTGGTCCTGGCCACCAAGTTCGGGAACGAGCGACGCGCCGACGGCTCCTGGGTGGGGATCAACGGGAAGCCCGAGTACGTCCGGAAGGCCTGCGACGCGTCGCTCAAGCGGCTCGGGGTGGAGGTGATCGACCTCTACTACCAGCACCGCGTCGACGCGACGGTCCCCATCGAGGACACGGTGGGGGCGATGGCGGAGCTGGTCCGGGCGGGGAAGGTCCGCTTCCTCGGGCTCTCCGAGGCGGCGCCGGCCACCATCCGCCGCGCGCACGCGGTGCACCCCATCAGCGCCCTCCAGACCGAGTACTCGCTCTGGAGCCGTGACCCGGAGGACGAGATCCTCCCCACCGTCCGGAAGCTCGGGGTCGGCTTCGTCCCCTACAGCCCGCTCGGCCGCGGCTTCCTCACCGGGCGCTTCCGCAAGCTCGAGGACCTGCCGGAGGGCGACTACCGGCGGATGTCGCCCCGCTTCCAGGGCGAGAACTTCGGGAAGAACCTCGCGCTGGTGGGGCGGATCCAGCAGCTCGCGGCGGAGCGGAAGGTGAAGCCGTCCCAGCTCGCCCTCGCCTGGGTGATGGCGCAGGGCAAGGACGTCGTCCCCATCCCCGGCACGACCACCCGCGCCCACCTGGAGGAGAACGTGGCCGCGGCCGCGATCGCGCTCTCTCGCGAGGAGCTCGGCCGGATCGAGGCGGTGGCGCCGCGCGGGGCGGCGGCGGGAGATCGCTACCCGGCGGCGGGGATGGCGAACGTCAACCGGTAGCCGGCGCGCTCCGCGGGCCGCTCAGGGGCCGGGAGCGGCGGCCTCCGCGCTCCCCGTCAGCTCCTGCATGCGCAGGGCGAGGGCCGGGCCGATCGCCTCGTCCTCGTGCTTGAAGAAGACGAACGCGTCCGCCCAGGGCTGCGCCGCGATCCGCCGGGCCCAGGCCGCCAGCGCCGCGTCGTCGTAGCCCGGGCGGCGCAGGCGCAGGTAGCCGAACCGGGCGGTGGGGACGAGCGGGGTCTCGCCCTCCTCGTCGTCCGCCAGGCAGAGCGCGGCGCCGGCCTCGGCGAGGACGCGATACGTCTCCTCGTCGCGCCAGCTCGGGTGGCGGAACTCGAGCGCGGCGCGACCCCCCGCGGGCAGGAGCGCGAGGAGGGCGCGCAGGCGGCCCAGGTCCTTCCCGAGCGTGGGCGGGAGCTGGAAGAGGATCGGCCCGAGCGCCGGGCCGAGCTCGGCGGCGGCCCGGTAGAAGGTCCCGACCGCCTCGTCGACGCCCGCGAGCCGGAGGAGGTGGGTGATCCGCTGCGGCGCCTTGAGGGCGAGGGAGAAGCCGGGCTGGACCTGGGATCGCCACGCGGCGAGGGTGGCCGGCCGGGGCATCCGGTAGAAGGTGTTGTTCACCTCGACCGCCGGCAGGCGGGAGGCGTAGTGCGCGAGGAAGCCGGCGGAGGCGAGCTCGGGCGGGTAGAACCGGCCCTTCCAGGCGGGGTAGCTCCAGCCGCTCGTTCCAGCCAGGATCCGGACCATCCTCGCGCCCTACCCGGTACGGGGTCGCGGCGCCCGCCCGGAACGGGGACTCCCGGATCGGGGCAGGGCCGGGTCGCGCCGTGCCCACCGCCGTGGTTACCCTGGGTCGCGTGCCACGGCGAGCCCTTGCCGCCTCCCGGCGTCGCCCGCCCTCCCCGGCGGCGGCCCTCTCGCTCACGCTCCCGTACCGGCCGCCGCTGGACGCCGGCGCGCTGCTCGCCTTCCTGAGGGAGCGGGCCATCCCCGGCGTGGAACGGGTGGAGGACGGCGTCTACCGCCGCACGCACGGCTGGGAGGGCGGGACCGCGCTGGTCGAGGTGAGGCCGGTGGCAGGCGCGGCCGAGGCCCGGCTCGAGGTCGCGCCCCGCTCTCCGGCGGCGGACCTGGTCCCCCGCGCTCGCCGGCTGCTCGACCTCGACGCCGACCCGGCCGCGATCGCCTCGGCGCTGGCTGCCGACCCGGCGCTCCGGGCCTCGGTCCGGGCGCGCCCCGGGCTCCGGGTCCCGGGCGCCTGGGACGGGTTCGAGCTCGCCGTCCGGGCGATCCTCGGCCAGCAGATCTCGGTGCAGGCGGCGACCGCGCTCTCCGGCCGGCTCGTCCAGCTCTGCGGCCAGCCCCTCCCGGCGCCGGCAGGCGGGCTCACCCACCTGTTCCCCACGCCGGCCGCGCTCGCCGCCCTCGACCCGGGCCGCCTCCCGGTCCCGCGCGCCCGGGCCGCGGCCCTCATCGCGCTGGCGCGGGCGGTGGCCCGGGGCGAGGTGGACCTCCGGGGCCGCGCAGGCGGGCTCGAGGCGTCGGTGGCGGCCCTGCGGCAGCTACCCGGGATCGGGCCGTGGACCGCCCACTACGTGGCGATGCGGGCTCTGGGGGAGCGGGACGCGTTCCCCTCGGGGGACCTCGGGATCCGCAGGGCCCTGGGGGCCGGAGGGAAGGCCGCCACCGAAGCCGAGGCGCTCGAGCGCGCCGAGCGGTGGCGCCCCTGGCGCGCCTACGCCGCCATGCACCTCTGGGCGGGCCTGGCCGCGGGGCGGGCGAAGGCGGCCGCCGGCCCCGGGCGAGCTGCCCGGCGCGCGCGGCCAGTGGCCGCAGCGGGGCACGGCCGGCGCCGGCCGCGCTAACATGGTCGAGCATGCTCCGCATCAGCTGGCCGCTGGCCTTCCTCCTCGCCGCCTCGATCGCGCTCGTCGCCCGCCGGCCCCGGATGCTCCTCCCGCTCCTCGTCGTCTTCGCCGTCTGGTTCGTGATCGAGCGCGGCCGCGCCGGCCGGCGCTGACGGCGCGGCGCCCGCCCGGGAGGGTTTCCCGTGCGGCCCCGGGAGCGCTCGCCTAGGCTCTCGCCCCATGCCCGCGGCGAGGATCCGGATCGGGGTGTCGTCCTGCCTGATCGGGACGCCGGTCCGGTACGACGGCCGGCACAAGCGGAACGCCTTCGTGGCCGACGTGCTCGCCCGGCACGTGGAGCTGGTCCCGGTCTGCCCGGAGCTGGAGCTCGGGCTGGGCGTGCCGCGCGAGCCGATCCGGCTGGTGGGGAGGGCGGCCGCGCCGCGCCTGGTCGGAGAGCGGAGCGGGCGGGACCACACCGCGGCGATGCGCGCCTTCGCCAGGGCACGGGTGGCGGCGCTCGCGCGGGAGGGGCTCTCCGGCTTCGTGACCAAGAAGGACTCGCCCTCCTGCGGGATGGAGCGCGTCCGGCTGCATCCGGAGCGGGGCGGGCCGCCCCGCCGGGACGGGGTGGGGGCGTTCGCCCGGGAGCTGCTCGCGGCGCTCCCCCTCCTCCCGGTGGAGGAGGAGGGGCGTCTCGAGGAGCCGGCGCTGCGGGAGAGCTTCCTCGAGCGGGTCTTCGCCTACGCCCGCTGGAGGCGAGCGCGGCCGGGGCGGATGACCCGCGGCGGCCTGGTCGCCTTCCACGCCGCCCACGAGCTCCTCCTCCGCGCGCACGGCCCGGCCGCCTGCCGGCGGCTGGATCGGCTGGTGGCCGGGGCGGGGGCGGGGCCGCTCGGCCCGGTCCTCGAGGCTTACGGGGCGGGGCTGATGACGGTGCTCCGGACCCCGGCGACGCGCGGCCGGCACGCCGCCGTCCTCCGCCACGTGGCCGGCCACCTCCGCGGCCTCCTCGCGGACGGCGCGCGCGAGGAGCTCGAGGAGGCGATCGGGGAGTACGCCCGCGGGCGGGTGCCCCTGATCGTGCCGCAGGCCCTCCTCCTCCGCCACGCCCGCCGTCACCGGGTCGCCTGCCTGGCGGGCCAGGTCTACCTCGATCCCGATCCCCGCGAGCGTGCGCTCCGGAGCGGGGGCTAGCGCGCCGTGCCCGTCCCCGCCGAGCGCGTCCGCGCCCTGAACGCCGCCCCGGTCCGGCCGGAGCGCAGGTTCGTGCTCTGCTGGATGACGGCCGTCCGCCGGGTTCGCTCGAACCCCACCCTGGAGCGCGCCGCCGACCTGGCGCGGGAGCTGGGGCGGCCGGTGCTGGTCCTCGAGGCCCTCCGCTGCGGGTACCCGCACGCGAGCGACCGCCTCCACGCCTTCGCGATGGAGGGGATGGCGGACAACGCCCGCCGCCTCGCCGGGCGCGCCCTCCACCATCCGTACCTGGAGCGGGCCGCCGGGGAGGGGAAGGGGCTCCTCGCGGCGTGCGCGGCCCGCGCCTGCGCCGTGGTGACCGACGACTTTCCCACCTTCTTCCTCCCGAGGATGCTGGCCGCGGCCGCCTCGCGGCTGGACGTCCGCCTCGAGGCGGTGGACGCGAGCTGCGTGGTGCCGTTCCGGCTGGCCGGCCGGGACTTCCCCTCGGCCGTCGCCTACCGCCGCCACCTCCAGGCGGCCCTCCCCGCCTGGCTGGAGCGGCTGCCCGCAGACGCGCCGCTGCGCCGCGCTCCCCCGCCGGGTGGCGCCCGGCTCCCTCCCGAGCTCCTGCGCCGCTGGCCGGCGGCGGATCCCGCCGACCTGGCGGCGCCGGCCCGGGTCCTCTCCGCCCTCCCCATCGACCACCGCGTTCCCCCCGCCCGGGCCCGGGGCGGCGCGGCCGCCGGCGAGGCGCGCCTCCGCGCCTTCCTCGCCCGGGGGCTCGACCGCTACGCCGAGGAGCGGCGCGAGCCCGGCGCCGGGGCCGCCAGCGGCCTCTCGCCCTGGCTGCACTTCGGCCACCTGAGCCCGTTCGAGGTCGTGCGGGCGGTGCTACGGCGCGAGGGGTGGACGCCGCCGGCGGCGCCGCTCCGGCCAACCGGGGCGAGGGCCGGCTGGTGGGGCCTCGGGGCCGGCGCCGAGGCGTTCCTCGATCAGCTCCTCACCTGGCGCGAGCTGGGCTTCGCGACCTGCGCCCACCGGCTCGATCACCGCGAGTACGGGTCGCTCCCGGAGTGGGCGCTGGCGACGCTGGCGCGCCACGCAGGCGACCCGCGCCCCTGGCGCCACGACCGCCGCGCCCTCGAGGAGGCGCGCACGCACGATCCGCTCTGGAACGCGGCCCAGCGCCAGCTCCGGGCCGAGGGGGTGATCCACAACACCCTGCGGATGCTCTGGGGGAAGAAGGTCCTGGAGTGGAGCGCCAGCCCCGAGGAGGCGCTCGAGACGCTCCTGGAGCTGAACGATCGCTGGGCGCTGGACGGCCGGGACCCCAGCTCCGTCTCCGGGGTCTTCTGGTGCCTGGGGCGTTACGACCGGCCCTGGCCGGAGCGGCCCGTGTACGGCTCGGTCCGGAGCATGTCGTCGGAGCGGACGGCGGCCAAGGTCGACGTGCGCGGCTACCTGGCGCGGTACGGCCCGCCGGACGGGGAGGAGCGGCGGCCGGACCCGTGCTCCCGCCCCCGCTCCGATGTCCGCCGGAGGCGCCGCCGGTAGCCGCCGCGCCGCGCCCGCGGCGCGGGGCGCCGGAGGCGGCTAGACTCCGTCCTCGTGCCCGCGCTCGAGGCCACCCGGGGACCGACCCTCCGCCGCATCGTCGGGCTGGCGCGCCCCGAGCTCCGGCTGCTCCTGGCCGGGACGGCTGCGCTCGCCCTGGGCAGCGCCGCCGGGCTCCTCTACCCGCAGGCGATCCGGGTGGTGATCGACGGGGCGCTGGGCAAGGGGGAGGCGACGCTCCTCGGTCCGGCCGGGCCGGCGGCCGTCGACCGGGCCGCCCTCGTCATGGCCCTCCTGGCGGCGGTCCAGGCGGCGGCGATCGCCCTGCGCTCCCGGGCCTTCGCCACGGCGGGCGAGCGGGTGGTGACCCGGCTCCGCCGCGACCTCTACCGGTCGATCCTCGACCAGGAGGTCGGCTTCTTCGACGAGCGTCGCACCGGCGAGCTGACCAGCCGGCTCGCCTCCGACACCGCGGTCCTCCAGGGCGCGGTCTCCGCCAACGTCTCCATGGGGCTTCGCCACCTGGCCACCGCCGCCGGGGCGGTCGGGTTCCTGTTCTTCACCTCGGCCCGGCTGGCGCTGCTCATGCTCGCGGTGGTCCCCCCGGTCGCCATCGGCGCGGTGATCTACGGCCGCCGGGTCCGGAGGCTCGCCCGCGAGGTCCAGGATGCGCTCGCCGCCGCGGGCGAGGTGGCAGAGGAGGCGATCTCGGGCATCCGCACGGTGCGCTCGTTCGACGCCGAGGGGCGCGAGACCGAGCGCTACGCCGGGGCGGTCTGGCGGGCCTTCGAGGCGGCGCGCCGCCGGATCCGGGCCGGCTCGGCCTTCATGGGCTCGGCGGCGGGGATGGGCTACGGGGCGGTGGCGCTGGTCCTCTGGTACGGCGGCCGCCTGGTGGCCCGCGGGGCCCTCACCCCGGGCGGCCTCACCTCCTTCCTCGTCTACACCCTGGTCCTGGCGATGTCCCTCGGGGCGCTGGCCGATCTCTGGGCCGACTTCATGAAGGCGCTCGGGGCGGCCGAGCGGATCTTCGAGATCCAGGACCGGCAGCCGCGCATCCCGGTGGCGGGCGGGCTCGCTCCCGGCCGGGCGGAGGGCCGGATCGCCCTCGAGGCGGTCCGCTTCGCCTATCCGGCCCGCCCGGACCTGGCGGTGCTGCGCGGCATCGAGCTCGAGGTGGAGCCGGGCGAGGTGGTGGCGCTGGTCGGGCCGTCCGGGGCGGGCAAGTCCACCCTGGCCCAGCTCCTCTCCCGCTTCTACGACCCCGACGCCGGGCGGATCCTGCTGGACGGCAACGACCTGCGCGACCTGGACCCGGGCTGGCTGCGCCGGCAGATCGGGGTGGTCTCGCAGGAGCCCATCCTGTTCTCGGGCACGGTGGCCGAGAACGTCCGCTACGGCCGGCCCGAGGCGGGCGAGGCCGAGGTGGAGGCGGCGGCGCGGACCGCCAACGCCCACGAGTTCGTGGCCCGCTTCCCCGACCGCTATGCCACGCGGGTCGGGGAGCGCGGCGTCCAGCTCTCCGGGGGGCAGAAGCAGCGGGTGGCGATCGCGCGGGCGGTCCTGAAGGATCCGCGGGTGCTGATCCTCGACGAGGCCACCAGCGCGCTCGACGCCGAGAGCGAGCACCTGGTCCAGGAGGCGCTGGAGCGGCTGATGGAGGGGCGGACCACCCTGGTCATCGCCCACCGGCTCTCCACGGTGGTGGGCGCCGACCGGGTGGTGGTGCTCGACGGGGGGCGGATCGTCCAGCTCGGCAGCCACGCCGCGCTGATGGCCGAGGACGGCCCCTACCGGCGGTTGGTCGAGCGGCAGTTCGTCGCCGCCTGAGGCCTCATGACCGTCGGTGAACGCAGGCCCGAGGTGGGTTTTCCGCCCACACGCCCGATCTGCTAGAGGAGGGGGGTGTTCGGGCTCTTCCGCAGGCGCAGGTCCCGGCAGGACGGCGAGGAGCCGGCGGCGCCCTCGCCGGCGGAGCCCCCTGCGCCCGGGCGGGCGCCGCTGCCGGAGGGCACCGACGGGCCGCCCGAGGCCTGGGCGGCGGCGCTCGGCATCCCGGTCGAGGCGCTCGAGCCGGCCGTCCCCGAGCTCGACGCGGACGAGCGGCTCACCGCCTCGGCGGTGCTCGCGCACTTCGTGGTGCACAAGCCGGGCCCGGCCTCCTTCCCGTCGATCGCCCTGCGCATCCTCGAGCTGGTCCGGCGGCCGGACGTGGAGATCGGCGAGCTCGCCGCGCTCATCGAGCAGGACGTGGCGGTCTCCGCCGGCCTCCTGGTCCTCGCCAACTCGCCGGTGTTCCGGGGCATGGCCCAGACCCAGACGGTGCGGGACGCGGTGGCGCGGCTCGGGCTCGCCGAGGTGGCGCGGATCGCGGCGGCGCTCTCGACGCGCTCGCTCTTCCGCGCCGAGGTCCGGGCCGAGTTCGAGGTCTTCGCCCCCACCTGGAACCGGCTCTTCTACCACTCGACCACGGTCGCCCGGGCCGCCTCCGAGCTGGCCCGCCTCCGAAAGCTCCCCGCCGACCCGGACCAGGTGTTCCTCGCCGGCATGCTCCACGACGTGGGCAAGTCGATCGCGCTGCGCTCGCTCGCCGCCCTGGTCCTGGAGGGCCGGGCCGCGGTCCGGGACCCCGGCTCGATCGACCGGATCCTGCACCACGTCCACGTCCAGGTGGGCGCCGACGTGCACCGCGAGTGGGGGCTCCCCGGGCACCTGGTCCTGGTGGCCTCGCGCCACCATGACCTGCCTGCGCCGTCCGGGCCGGAGGCGACCGAGCTGCACCTGGTGCGCCTCGTCTCCGCCCTCCTGCTCCTGCGGGGCGGGGGAGGGGTCCATCCCGCCGCCGGGGCGGAGGGGGTGGAGAGCGCGATGGCCCTGGGCCTCGGGCCGGCGCGGGTCGAGGCGCTCTGCCGGACGCTGGACGAGACCGGCGAGTGGGTCCGCATGCTCTTCGGGGAGGAGCGCGGCGGGCCCTCGGCGGCGCGCTGAGGGCGAGCCCTCCGGCCTCGGCGGTCGGAGGAGGAGCGCCCCGGACCTCACCCGAGGAGCAGCGCCGCGTCCCCGGGCTCCGGCTCCCCGGCGCCGAGGAGGTCCACCCCGTTGCGGGCCAGGCGCCGCGCGGCCGCGGCGGCGCGAGGCCCCCGGCCCGCGTCCAGGCACCACTGCGCGTGCGAGGCGAGGAGGGCCAGGGCGAGCGTCCTCCCGAGCGTGAGGGCGAGCCGCCGGGCGCCGCCCTCGCGCGCCGCCGGTGGCGCGATGGAGGAGAGCGCCGCCTCGGCGTGGGCCAGGGCCGCGCCCGCGGCGTCGACCGCCGGGCGGAGGGAGGGATCGCGCACCTCGCCCAGCCTACCCCGGAGCTCCGCGCGAAGCGCCGCCGCCCCGTCGGCGGCCAGGGCCCGCAGGGCGTCGAGCGAGAGCACGTCGGTGGTCCCCTCCCAGATGGGCAGGACCTGGGCGTCGCGCACGAGGCGCGGGAGGCCGGTGTCCTCCACGTACCCGGCCCCGCCGAAGCACTCGACCACCTCCGAGGTCACCGCCACCGCCTGCTTGCCGGTGGTGAGCTTGGCGAGCGGGGTGACGGCGCGGAGGAGGGCGCGCTCGCCCGGGCTCGCCTCGCCGGCCTCGGCGCGCCCCATGAGCGCGGCGGCGCGGAACGCGAGCAGGAACGCTCCCTCCCGCTCGGCCTCCAGGCCGGCCAGGGTGTCGGCGTGGAGCGGGCGCACGGCGAGCGACCCGCCGAAGGCGCTCCGCCGCCGGGCCCAGTCGCGGGCCAGGGCGATCCCGCGCGCCATGTAGGCGGCCGCCACCACCGCGTTCCAGGTGCGGGTCACGTTGAGCATGGTGGCCACCGCCCGCACGCCGTCCGAGAGCCCCGCCACCGGGACGGCGAAGGCCCCGTCGAGCGTCAGCTCGGCGGTGGGCAGCTTGCGGGTGCCGAGCTTGTCCTTGAGGCGGTTGATCAGGATCCCGTTGGAGGTGCCGTCGGGGCGCCGGGTCTCGAGGTAGAAGAGGGCCAGCCCCCTCGAGCCGGGCGGGTTCCCCTCCGGCCGGGCCAGGGCGAGCGCCATCTCCGCGGTGGTGGCGGAGCTGAACCACTTCGTGCCGTGGAGGCGGAACCCGTCTCCGTCGCGGCGGGCGACGGTCTCGGTCCCCGACACGTCGGAGCCGCCGGTCCGCTCGGTCATCCACTGGCCGCTGGTCCAGGCCCGGTCCGGATCGCGGGAGGTGAGCCGCGGGACCGCCCGCTCCACCAGGGCGGGCGAGGCGAGATCGAGCAGGGTCCGGGCGGCGCC
>Ga0335082_10003787_pt1 | contig 16451 bp, 6 predicted proteins | sample Lox_Sample_41_FD_206718 | JGI IMG/M metagenome (GOLD analysis project Ga0335082, IMG submission 206718) | Soil microbial communities from Loxahatchee National Wildlife Refuge, Florida, United States - Lox_Sample_4.1 | ecosystem: Environmental > Terrestrial > Soil > Wetlands | place: USA: Florida...
TGAAATTCTTGTGGCGTCGAGGGTCGGAAAGATCCTGTGCATACGCGTTTGGGATATACACGTTCGCCTGCGTTTGCTTGAAGAATGTGCGGCTCTCGCTGTCGAGGTCGGTCGGTGCTCGAAGCAGCGTCACTTCATCGGGGTTCGGTGAATAATTCACGTAGACCGGAAGCGCGAGCAAACCAGTCGAGGCGTTGAAGTCCGAAATCGAGATGAGAGCCTCGCCCGCAAGGTTGTATTCGCCCGTCAGACCGGGAGAGAAAGTCGGCGCGTAAATACCACCCGTTTGAACGTAGGCTGTGGGGAACGGGTAACCATCATCCGGTGAAGCCACTCCGCTCGTGAGAGAGTAGAGTTGCTTCGGAATGTACTTGGGGATGACTTGCTGACTCGTTCCGATCAGAGCTGAGCGCGACGTCTGCGGAGCCCGCGTGTCGAAGAATACCGTGACTTGATTCGCCGCCGCCGTGAGCGGAATCGTTTGCGGGAACGGACGCACCGCGATGTACTTGATGGTGAGCGTGTCACCGGGACTCGTGTAGTCCGCTGGATTGGTGAGCGTCACGATGCGGCCCGAGGTGTCCAGGCTCGTTGAACCAACAATCGGAACAGCGTTTCGCTGCACGCTTTCGATTGTGTGGACACGCTCGGGCATGATGAAGAACGACTGGTTTGCCGTTTCCGAATCTGCCTCGATGTTGAGTGTGATGTAGTTGGCGATCACTTGTGACGTTGTGTACGTCAGTCGCGCTTCGCGATGGGTCGCATTCAAAGACGCGAGCGGGGTAGGCCCAGTCGTAGCATTGAAATACGAGAACGTCGTGAGAGGAATCGGCGTGAGCAGCGTCTGGTCGAAATAGATCGGCGAGGCATCCGGAACGTCAGCCGGAATGTTCACCATGAACGTCTGCTGCGCCGCAGAAAAGTCCTCGGTGGGCGTCACCGAAAGTCCACTCCCTGGCGGGTAGGCAACCAGGATGTCGACGTAGAGCGTCTCGTTCGTCAAACCCAGCGGCGTGATGTTCGAGCCACACGTGATGGTCAACGTCGAAACAGGCTGCGATCCCAAGCCGGTGATGCTCGCGATGCTGCTGGAGTAATGGACGTTACCACCGGACACGTAGGCATTGACGAACGTCGAGCCTTGGAGCGTGAAGTGCGTGGAATCGATCACGGTCACGATCCAAGCACCGTTGGCCTCGGTCGTTCCCACCACTCCATCGATCACGACACGCGATCCGGTCGAGAGGGAATTGGCGAATGCCGTCTGAATCTCGATGAGCCCCGCGTTGTTCGTGGCGTTGGCGACCGCGACCGTCGGATTGAGCGCGTTGTAAGTCTTTGTGCCCGGCGGAGTGCCGATCCAATACGCGCGCACGACGTCAACGAATTGGACGTTGGTGGGCGCGAAGGATGCCCAGTTGAAGGGCGTCGAGGAATATGGCGCGACGGCAAGCGAGGACGGATTGATGGTCGCAGCAGCACTGTTTGTCCACGCTCCACCCGGAGCCGGAACCGCAACCGTCATGATCTCGTAGAGCGCACGGCCGGAGAACGTGCGGCAGACGTTGTCGAACTGCGCGATGCGCGGCCCACCGCCAGTAGCATCACCAGAGTAGGGAGGTGCTCCGCCGTTAGCAGTCGAAACACCAATCTGATTCGACAAGAACGGACTGTGTCCATGGGTACCGCCGCCATAGAGCGTGGTCATCCACTCGGAACGAAGAGAGTTGTCGAGCAAGTACGTCAGATTCTTGTCGAGAACTTCTTGGTAGTTCCATCCCGTGGGTGAGATCGCGAGTCGAAGATCGGCGATGTCATCCGAGACGAAAACGTCGTTGAAAAGACCATCGGGACGACCACTCGAGCCGCCAAAGGTTCCAGCACCGTTCAAGTTCGAGAACGGATCGAACGCGGTCGAATTGCGACGGAAAATCGCACAAAGCGGGATGGCGTACATGTACCCATCCACCGTGCCGAGCGTGTTGGCCGGATTGCCGTCTCCCGCGAGCCACAATCCAGCGTCGCCGTTGGCCGACTGATTGACGTAGTTGAACAGTGTCGGGGTACCATCTGGCGTCGCGGCGTTCGGAGGTACCGAGTTCGCGAAGACGTTTGCCGTGTCGTCGAGGCCGTATGGGAACGAGAAAATGTCCACGCCGCTCACGACACGCAAGCGGTACTGGAGCTGCACACGCTTGGTGGTTTCCGTATTGATGGTCGCGTCGAGGATATCGTCCGGGAAGTTCAGAACGAGATCGTTGGCCGGATCGGTCTTGACGTTACCCTGCTGCCAAATGCGAGCCGCAGCGCTTTTGCCGACCGCACTTGGAGCCGGAGAAATGAGCGTGCGCCAAACCTCGAGGAACACCAAGTCCGTTCGCGATGTTCCAGCCCCAACAGGAGCTGCCGCCAATGTGAGCGTGTTCGTATTGATCGTGTCCGTGTGCTGGATTGTGAAGAGCCAGCCGTTCACGTGCGCCTTGAGCGCATTTTGAAGAACAAGGACGTTCCCCGTTGCGCTCGACACGAAAAGCGGAAGGTTGCCGGCGGCATTGCTCAAGACGTCGTTCGCGAGCCAACCTGAAGGGAGATCGCGACGCAGGACGACTTCGGCCTGCCCGACATCGATGTCCTGGCCGAGGTTCAGTTCCTTGTCGAGAACCGCCTTCCCCTTTTGGAAGATGACATCTTCCCAATTTCGCCCCGTGGGGTCGAGGTATCCGCTGACAATCGGGCCGTAGTTCTTACCGCTCATTGCTCGTTCCTCAGAAAGTGAGGCGCCACACGATTGTCAGCGTGGACGTAGCTGGTTTATTGATGACCGGAAAGGTCAGGTAGTTCACGAGCGTGTCGAACTGCGTGAGGTCCACGTTCGGGTCATACGCACCGTTCGGGGGGAGCACTGGATTGCGTTGGCTTATGTTCGTCGAAATGTTGCCACCGAGAAGGCCCATTTCGTCGAGAGCCCCAACGGCTTCGGCTTCCGCGAACGTAGTGGTGAAGTCCACGACGTTCGTTGGGATCGCAACGGGCAACCCACCCGTGTTGATGAACTGCGTGTTGGCGAACGTCTTTCGAGCGATTTCCGACCAAAGCGAACGCTGAGTGTTTGTTGCAGCCGGAGGGCTCATGGGGTTCCAACCAATGTTGCCAGTCCCGACGGCGAGTGCGTAGATACCGTGAGGCGGCTCCACGTTGTTCTTCATGAGACGGGCAATGAGGATGCTCGCGTCGAGAACGACCAGGTTCCGATGTTCCCGGTATTCCTCGAGTTCCCCTTCAGGTTTTCCCGAACCTTTACCGGCACGGAGATAGAAGAAGACGTCGCCTCGGATTTTATACCCACTCTGAAAATCTTCTTCGCTGGCTTGCCGGACACCAAACGCCGGGGGCCGATCGTCCGAGCGGCGAAAAACCTCGCCCATCTTCATCTGGATCTCCTGTCAATCGAGAGGTTCTGATAAGAGCTTTCCTTGTTCATGTCCCGGAGGCAGTCATTGTGGAGTGCCCCGAAAGGCTTGCGGAAACCGGATGGTTGATGACCGCATGCGCCGTCACGGAGGATCCGCCGACGATGGCTGCCGTCGCCGTTGGGCCTTTCGTGGCTGTTCCTGCGACTATCGAATCCGCCACGATCCCGGCCGAGGCAAATACATGCCGGTTGGCTCGGGCGAAGATGCTGGCGTTTGCCTCCATTTCAGCATCCGCCGTCCACGCCTGTTCGACTCGAGCTTCAACAATGGCGTATCCGTCCATCTCCGCTGTGACGATGTGATGCTGAGGAGTCGGGGGTGCCGGATGGGGAGGCCCGTTGACCGTCATGGTCGCTCCGGCATCCATCGAAACGGTCGTGCTGAAATGCACCCCAGGACGACCCACACGCATCCACGAATTCGCCTGAATGCTCGTGGGGGGAGCTTGGGGAGATGTGGCGAACGTGGAGTCGCCTTCGATGGCTGCCGCCGCCCAATGAACGACATCAGGCTCAGCCACCGTCATCGTCGCGTTGCCTACGATGGCATGACGGAGCACGATGATCGTTTCGGTACCTGGAACGGGCGCAATGGAGTTGTCCGCACAAACAAACATCGGCGGACAAGACTCGGTGCCGATGACGGTAGCCAACGCGGAAAGGGATGAATTGGCCTGAACACTCGCGGCATCGGTCAAGTTCGGCGGGGTGTCCGCAAATGCGTAGGAATCGCTCGACATCGCAACGGCAGCCGGAATGTTCGCGTAACGAACGTCATTGCCCGCAAAGAGCGACCATGCCGTATCGTTCAACAAGGAAATCAGGGTGGTCGGAGCGAACGAAGCCTTGAGGACGACCGAACACGAGCCATCGAATGCCTCGGGCATCAAATCGTTGACATGAGTACCCGTGAACTCGACTTCAAACTTTGCTTCGCTGAGAAACGGGAAACCCCCAAAGAGGACGATCCCTTGCTCTCCAAGGGTTGTCTGAGGGCCGATCGGGCTCCAGACGTAGAACGGAGCCGGATCCAGAGCGACGGGCGGATGGTACTCGTCGTACGCTTTGGTGCAGACATCAACCTCCTCGACTTGGATCGTCGAATTCGAAGCTGCAACATTGAGCGACGGCGAGAAGTAGACCAGTCCGTTGTGATCTCCGAATGGCCCTCCTGTGACCTCGCCCGAAAATTCGGAGATGGGGACGGAGATATTCTGAGCCGGAAGTACCCATTGAAAATCAACGGCTGACGGCTTGGGAGCGTTCCCGTGAATGTCCACAAGGGACGGGCTCAGGATGGTCTGGTACCACGACGTCGTTTGCATCGGCGTTCCGAGCGTGAGCACCACCGAAAAGGGGTTGCCCGATTGTTCGGGCTGCGCACTCAGAACCGAAAGGACGTTGCCGTTGAGATCGGTGACCGTGTAATTCGTCGGATCCGTCAACGCCGCGTTGAGCTGCATTTGGGTCGAGAAGATGCAACGCACACGTGTGGGCGTTGTGCCAACCGCAAAGTAGCCACCGGAGATAGAAGCGAGACCCGTAAATGTCGCGGTGTTGTGCGGCGGGACCATCGGGGTCCCAAAGAAGCTCTTCGCCGCCGTGACCGTGACCGTGTAGAGAACAGCCGATTGGGCGTCCGTGCCGAGAATGACCGAATCCGCACTCTCGACGATGACCGTGTGAACAGCCAACGTGGGCGAGATCGAGTAGTTCGTCGGATCGGTAAGTGGGAGAAATGTGAAGTCGAGGATGTCCGTGAATCGGACTTGAACAAAGTGCGGGCTGTACGCTGTGGCTCCAGCAACCCCAAAGAGAGCGGGCTCCGACCCATACGGATCCATGCCGTAGAGACTGAGACCGAAGTTGCCGAGGTTATTGGCCATGAGAATCAGCTATCCACGAAAATCTGAACATTGCCCGCACCAGGGTTTCGCACGAGTCTGTACGTGTGGAAGTTCCCATCATAGAAGTCGAAGGGGATGCCGCCCAAGACCAAATTGGTGACTTGGTCGACGACGAGGACGTAGCGCTGGCCGGTGGGTGCCGAAATAAGCGCCAAGCTTGCGGTGAGCCCAATGGCTGAGAATCCAAAACGCACCTGACTATCCCCAAGGCCACCCGAGCTGTCTTGAAGAACTTTGAGTCGGAACTTGACCTCCGTTCCAAGGCTTGGAGCATCGGGAAGAGGCGTTGAATTTCGGTAGAGAGTCTGCGTGCCCACGCCATCCGTTCCGTAGGTGAGGACGCCGCCGAAAACAGAACGAGAGACGTGCGAGGAATCTTGGGCAAAGAACGTCCAAGGAGTGATGGCCGTGGGGTCGTTCTCGGGAAGCGTCAGCGCGTCATACGTGAGACAGACCTCGTTCTGGTAGTAGATCGGGCCGTACGTCGGTTGGCTCTCGTCGCTGAACGGCGCGATGAGATTCAATTGGCCAGTGTCCCGCTCAATAATTTGGAGCGAGTTGTAAAGGACGTCGTTCGGAACGATGATACCTACGCGCCGTGTGGCATCGTTCAGCAAGAAGCTTCCGTTGCTGTTCAAAACATCCGCAATGTTGTTGAGCGAGCCCGTGAACAAGGTGACTGGCTGCGGGCTACGAACTTCGTACGTTTGCGTTTCGGGAACGAGAGGCGTGCCTTCGTTGAGCAACGTGAAGGCCACGAGTCCTGGATTTGTGAGGAAATCGGGATCCGTGTTCGGAGTGATGCCCTCTGACTCGCTCCAGAAGTCGGTCAGCGTGTGCGGCAAGTTCGAGAGATGCCGCTCGTAGCTCTGCATGACGTTGCGTTGGTTCAAGACCTGGTGCGGCGGAATGATGCGCAACTCGGTCGGGGATCTTGTCACGCCGTAACGGACGTACTGCCAGCTCGATTGGGAGAGATTGGTGGGATCGAACGCACCCCAAACAATGCTTGGTAGTGCTCCCGAGATGATGCGCGGCAAGCCCGCCGTGCTCGGAGGAAGAATCGTATCGTCGTAGGTGAGGAAGATGAGTGGGGTCGTGCTCGAATCGAGGAAAACCGCCACGTCGTCGCCAGACGGAGCCTTTGCGATCCGATAGCTGTGCTGCTGCGTCCAATCGGTTTGTTGAGCAATTCGATAGGCTACTCGGCTCGGAGCTGAGGGCCATGTGATGTCGACCGACAACGTATTCGCAGTAACGCCTGTGATCTGGTAGACGCCCGCATTGGGACCCGCATCAACGATGAGGTAGTCCGTGATCTGAACTCCGGCCGTGACGAAGTTGACCCCCGTATCCATGAGGGCGTTGCCGAGAATGAGCGCCTGGGATCCGGTCGCCTTGGTCGGCAACCAGTAGTCGATGAGCGTGCCGGTGTTCGTACCGCGCCAGATGCCCACGAACTTCTGACCGTTCTCGACGCGCCAAGCGTTGCAGTAGATCCAGTTGACGACAGAGATTGACTCTGTTCCGGGGCTCGAGGACCCGAACGCGACGAATCCTGTGGGAGTCGGCGGGAATGGTACTGGGAACGCCGTGTAGTTCTGCGGTGTCCCGACGAGAACGCCGTCGATGAACAACGTGACGACGCCACTGGGGAAGCCCGGCGAGTAGACAACACGATACGTGTGCAAGTCGCCGTCGTTCCAGTTGTAGGGGAACTGGGCGATGATGGTGCCGTCCCCTTGGAGGGCGACGTAGGGTGTACCCGAGATCATCAAGAGCGAGAATCCGACCGTTCGCAACGAGTCGTAGACTTGGGCCATCGCTCCGATGAAGCCGGCCAAGTCGGGCGTGAAACTCAGGGGTTGGAGTCGCGCTTCGAGAATGTAGCCGTTGTCCGGCGAGAGCACGCGCGTGTGAGGGCTGACAAGGACGCTCGCATCACAGATTGCGGTGGCTTCGATGTTTGCGAAGGCTCCACGTGTCACGACCGGACTAGCCGCCATGCTCGAATCGGCGGCCATCATAACGTCAACGATCTTGGCCGAAGTTGCAGAGGCCGCGATACTTGAATCTGCTTGGATGAAGCCCGCCTCGGTGATCGACTGGCCGGGATCAGTCGACAATTGCACGGTGGGCAAAACGAGTCCATGACCCGTCATGGATGCCGTTGCTGGGCGGTTCACTCCTGCATTGAGAGTGGTGCTCGCACTGGCGATCATCGACACGGAGGCCGAAAATCCGAATCCAGGTTGGGCCATCATGGAAGACCCAGCACTCATGCTCACTTGCGCAAAGTGGTGGGCCACTTCAGGCGTGACGGGGTTCGTATCATCGATGACGTAAACGAGACCATCGGTTGGCGACGCGTCGATGATCTGGAGCGTTCGACCGTGCATGACGGCGGTTTGCGTACCGAGGGCTTGCCACGGTGGCGTTTGATCGGTGGGGAAACCATCGCCGCCGTAGCTAAACTTCGGACCCGCCGTATCCGAAATGAACGAGAGCTGGATGAGCCGATCGTTATCGTCGATCGCGACCATCATCGCATTCGGCGAGAAACCTTGCGTCCAAGTACGGAGTTGAAGATTGAAGTCCACGACGACTTCCGCGTTGGCCGCGATGAGCGGTTCGAGACGGAAGTATCCACGGAAATCTCCACCAATGAGACCCGTGAGCGCCTCCGTGGAAGCCGGGACAGCGCTCGTTGAATCGAGCAAGAGGAACGCGCCACCAAGGATGGTTTCGGTGCCGTGGTACCCCACGGGCGTCCACGGCTTGGGAGACTCCTCGGGAATGACGTTCGCCACGTAATCGACGAAAATGCTCGGAGCGCTTTGAAGCGGGTTCAGCGGCAAGACGGTGTAACGAACAAAATCCCACGTCGAGGTGTTCGCGGCCTGAGCCGAAAGCGAGCCAAAGAACACGCCTTGGAGCGAGTTGAAAGGCGCAGCGAGTTCCTCGAGATAGGGGAGTTGGTCTTGTGTGACGCGCAGGCTTGGGATTACAGCGCCGTCGAGGTAAAGGCTAATGGTGCCCGACTGATCTTGGTAGATTCGGTAGCTGTGAAGGATGGTCCAATCGAACATCATCGGGGCGTTCGTGGGATTCCCAGCGTTGTCGAGTCCCCCAGTCCACGCCGTGATAACTGACGGATCGTTGCCTGCGCCTTTGACCAAGAACCCGATCTTGGCTGTCCCCCCATCATTGAGATACCCGAACACGACCGCCTTCAGGTCGTCCGAATATCCAAAGGCGATTCCCGTGAAGACTCCTTGAGTCACAGGAGTCGCATCGATCTGCATGTCCCACGTGGACGCAAAGACGTGTGGGAATGTCTGATCTACTTCGCGAACCCAGAAGATGGGCGTGCCACCGGGGAACGTGCCAGCGGTTGGAGACGTCACAACAAGCTGGAGATCGACGATCGCCGCTGTGCCCGTTCCGGCTCGCGTCCACGGGGCCACACTGTCGTTCTCTGGGAGCACCGAGGATTCGTACGAGACGAACGTTTGCGGAATGATCCGAGCAAGTGGAGGGTACGCAATGAGGTTTGTGGGAGCGTTGAGAGTCAGCGTGTTGGGGTCATTCAGCAGCGCCGTGTACGCGCGCTCGTAAGCGCGGTACTTGAGATCCCGAAGGAGCGGTTGGGGAAGAATCGCCTGAATGTCGCTCGTATCTCCGATCGTCCACGGGATATTACCCGAGAGGGGATCGGCCAGATTCAGCGTTCCCGAAACGTTGATGTGATGCGAGTCCGGTACGCTCACGATGTCGTACGCGCCCGCGTTGATGCCCGACGTGAGAACGAGAGTCAGTCCGGCATAGTCCGCGAGAACATTGCCATCGGGCAAGTAGACCTGCGTGGTCGAGACGATGCCCGCATGCGTCCCCTGTTGAACAGACGGGGGCGTCGTGAAGTTGGTCGTAACAGGGAGAACGTTGTTGTAGCGGTAGTTGTGCCCCGCGACTTGGCTCTTGATGTACCCAAGATCGCGGTTCCAGTCGTTGAGACGGAATTCCCTGCTGTTCAAACGGCGGATTTCGACAGTCGGATTCAAAACCCACGAATAGTTGACTCGAACGTCTTGCCCAGGCGGCGGGACACTTGGGAGAACAATCTGGCCGAGAAGTCCAACGACCTCTTCGGGAACAACGGGGCTCCCATTGATAGTTACCGAGACGTGCGCGGGATCATCCGCAATTTCTCCATCACGTGGGTTGACGACTGCCCAGGTGGCCGTCCCTCCACCCGAATCAGGGATGTTGAAGTCAGCGACGACCTTCACCGTGTTTTGTGTCTTGACCGCGACGATGAGATACGTGCCATCATTGAGTGCCGTGCCGCTCAACGTCAGCTCGAAGCCCGCGTAGCTTGCGGGAATGGCCGCACCTGTGAGTTGGACAGTTTGAAAGTCCAAGAACGAGACGCCCGTACCCGTCTCCAATGTGAGCGGTGGCCGTGCTATCGGACCAAAATCCGTGAAGATGCTGCGTGACTCGATAGGCGGACTCGACATGAACGCGACCGTGTTGAAAAACGGGTCGATTGGGTTGCCTGCCAAGTCGTGCGGCGTGTGCGTTCCAACAACGAGTGAGTAAGATCCCCCTTGCGTGTTGCGCGGGTAAAGCAGCACTTGATTCGGAGCTTCAGTTGTCGCAACCCGTTCGATGTAGGGCGAACCCGGCCCCGTCAACCGATACTCTCCAGGATCGAGTAGGGGCCCGTCGATGAGCATTCCATCCGAGAACGTAACGACGATATTCCCCTCGTCCGTGACGGACGCTCCTTGGACTTGAGGATTGGTTGAGTTGGCCTGAAACACAACATCGAACGGGAATGGATCTCCCAATTTCCCGATGAGATTGCCGATCGTCAGGCGATACAGTTCGTTGTTGGTTGGTTTCGTGATGCCGATGACCACGCCAACAACAGTGGTCGTATACAACCAAAGGACGGAACCATTGAGAGGATCGACGATGAGCGGCGTGTCGACATGAACCGTCTGTGCATCAAGAACTTGCGTGATGCGCACGTATCCATTTGGGTTCGTCGGGCTGTTGAAAAAAAGATAGTTTCCAACGCTGTCAACCGTGAAATTTGCCCCTGGAATTTGAACGGTTTGCGGGTCCAAAATCGAAGCGTTTGACCCTGACGCGATGGTGTTGACGCTCGGCGTGACCGACAACAGGCTGATCGGAAAACCCATCGGCCCGGGTTCTTGCTCGATTGGGACGTTCGACAAAATCTCGTCAATGTCGGGCTCGATCTTGAACGGAACAACTGAATAATTGGTGAGAGTGACTGCTTCAGTGATCCGAACGCCTCGACGTATACCTTGCCCAAACGTGACGATCAGAGTCGTGTTGGTACACACCACTCCAGTGAAAAACTGATCGTTATGCTCGATGAAATCAATCAGAATGGGCAGATCGGGATTGAACGCAGCAACCAACCCGACATGTTCTGTGATCCCAATGGTGTCCGTTACGAATAGGTGCTGCGGACCAAACTCGAGAAGTGACTCAGCGATCGTGTCAGTATCGGCAACACCCAAAACTCCATGTTGATGGAAGGACGTCGCATCAGTGATGGTGACCGAATCACTGACTCCCGTGATGACATGTCTCGCGGTTACGGCAGCGTCAGAAACCGTGACCGTATCAGCCACGGAAACGTGACCAGCTTCATGCAGCGTGGTCGCATCCGAAATGGTTACGGTGTCCGAGAGGGACTCGTGGATGCCCGCACTAGGAGTCGCGGCATCAGTAATCGTGACGGTGTCAGAAACTGAAAGAAACCCAACTTGATGAAATGCGGTCGCGTCCGTGATCGTGATCGTGTCACTCACGGCTACGGTGACGATGGCTTGGAACGTAACGCTCGCCGACTGGTTGTTGGCCTCAAGATCCGTCGCGCTTGTTGAGACGGTCGTGGACCCGCCCGCAAAGTCCGGGTGGGTGCTGATGATGATCGTCGCTGTGTTCGCGTCGACAGAAATCGACCCGCCATAACTCCCGCTGTAGAACGAGCCTCCAGCGACTGCTGGTTGTCCCGCGACTGTTACTTGGAGAGAGAACGGATCGATGCCATCGGGCGCTGTCCACACGATGGTGATGGTGGCGTTATCGGGGACAGCTAGATCGCCGTTCGCCGGCGTGAACGTCGAAATGGACGGCCCGGTCGGGTCATCCGACCAGGATCCGACCGGCGCTGTGCCAGCGGTTCCACGTCCAAGCGTTCCACCCGTTGCCATCTGATCTTGATCCTCATCTCAACACGCGTAAAGGAAGACTCGCTATTTCTGCGGCACCTCACACTGTGACGATGCTGAGCACGGTCAGGTCAACCAAAGTCCCTACGGGCGTGCCGGGGTAGCTTCCGGTCGTAAGCGGAGTGGCCGTCGTGACCCACTCGACGTATCCAGCTCCCGTGTCTTTGGCGCGGAGCTTGTAGTAGGTCGTTGTTGCTGCTGCTCCGACCGTGCCGCCGATCCCGGTGAGAGGACCCCCATTGGATGGCAGATAACTGGTGCCGTGGGCGGAGGTCTCCGGCAAACTTCCAAGTGGTGTAATAAGTGATTCTTTCGGTGCGGCACGCTGGGATGGTCCGAAATCGGCGCCGTCCCATTTCATAGACGCGACCGTTTGCGAACGGCTCTGCGAGGAGGTCGTCTCTTGAACTGCATCACCAATGCGAGTGATTTGAGTTTCTCCCGCACCTGGAAATTTTGTGGGTCCGAAGTCGGTCGACGAGTATGGAGCGAACGTCAATGAAGCAAGCGACTCGCTTGAGGACTCCTTTGGGAAGACCCCGCTCGCTTGATTGAGAACACTGGCTCCATCGCTTGTAAGACCCCGTCGTTGTGAGGGACCGTTATCTACAGGCATAACTCACCTCATTGGCTCAAAGGAACGGTCACACCATCACCAGGACCCACAACCACTGCGATGTTGGTGCTCGAAAATTGAATCCACTTCTTCGTGTCGTAGGTATCGGTCGCATTGCCACCGTTGACCCAGTAACACCAACGCAGTGTGCCCTTGCGACACTTGGTCGATACGGTTTGATCGTTGATGACCCAAATCGGCTCCCGTGTGGGTACCGTTGTGAATGCACACGCAACTGTGTCTCGAGACGACAGGTTAGCCGTCAAAGAAGTCGTTCCGTTGACGTTCATCAGGGCCGCACCCTCAAATTGAGAGAACGTGTCACCAGTTGGGAATCCACGCCGGCGGTGTCCGAAGTAAACGGAGGAGAGTAACATGGTGGCGCTTGAAAAAAAGTCCACAACGTTGGATCCGGTGCTTCCACCAGTGCGTGGGAAGTTATAGTTCGACTGACTAAAAGCCATGAACCACACGAATGGGTCCAAGTCTCCATCCTCTTGATCATCGAGGCGTTGAAAGCCCATACCCGCGAAAGCCACATTGCTTGTGGCTGGCAGGCCAATTGCGAGGACCACTGAACCATCGGCCGAGGAGTTCGTGTCGTCAATGCAGTTCGCAGCCAAAATCTGCCCCGCTCCGATTGTGATGGTCGCGGCATCTCCAGTCCAAACCGTGGAACCAGTCCCAACTGCTCCCGAACCACCAGTCCCAACACCCGCGACGTATGTACCCACCGTTGGGAACCCATTTGTCGTTGGGTTGCCACCAGTTTGCCCGCCGGGACAGACTGTTGCCGTACACGTGCCAAGCGAGGCCATTGTCGAAAAGCGTCCGGTGGTCGAAGTCGTTGTTCCTTCGGTCACACTTTCGATGGCCTGAAAATAAATGTGCCCGTTCGTGGTGGTATTCTTCCAGAAGACGACCTCACGAACATACTCGAGAAGAGTTCCTGTTGGGGTTGCGGCCACACCAGAAATTGCGCCCGTGACATTGTCCGACGAATTCCAACCGCGTACGCCTGCTCCAGAGCCGCTCACGCGTGGCGAAATCACAAGCCATCCACCATTGACGGAATCCGTGTAGACACCAAGGACTTCACCTTGCGCTCCAGTAGTGGCTTGGGTGATGTTTTCGCCCTTGATTAAAGCAGGTGTAGCCGTACCAATTGGAAACTTGATCGTGGACGGGCCTTGCAACACCAACCATGCCCCTGTTCCAAGAGTGGCGCCCGAGACCGCATACGTATCCAACAGGGCACTCAACTCTTGCCACGTCGCGCCACCTCCGGTGGTTTCCGAGACGGCGTTCGGGTTCTCGATCTGAACAGAGGTGGCTGAGACAAACTTTGTGATAAGGAACGTTCCGTTGTTCGCTCCGTTCGTCGCACCCGTGATCTTGAGGAAGTGACCAGGCGAAGAAGTTGTGAACGTCGCGCCAGTCATACCTGAGATCGTCGACCGACCTCCAAACTGCGTTGACGTCGCGGCCGTAATGGTCATCGCCGCCGATCCCGTTTGGGATCCGACTTGCTGTCCTCCGCCCCATTTGTCGAGATTCGGGTTGCCCGTCGTCTCTTTTGTGGTTCCGTCAGATGACGCTTTGTACCTCCAGCCGGCTGTCTTGAGTGCTCGAGTGAGCCACCAAATGAAGGTGAATGTTTCTCCGGAGGAGTTCGGCGGAATGTTCATCACTTGGACGTTCGACATATCCTATCCTCACGCGTTGGACGCGACAGTGGCTCCGTCCCACGGGCCCGCTACGAGAACCGAGTTGTTCGTTCCCCCACTCAACTGAACGTACTGTCCACTATTGTACGTCATGCTCGACACACCACCTTCGGTGATTGCAAGCCAACGCAAGGTGCCCTTGCGCATTCTTTGACCGAACTGGGTTGAGATGAACCACAAGGGCTCACGAATCATCTGTTCTTGAACAGAATGGGTCACTCGTCCGATTCCAGTGGACTGCGAAAATACAGTTGACTTTCCAATCTGATGTCCCTGGAATTGTTGGAAAGTGTCTCCGGTGGAAAAGCCGCGTCGTCGATTCCCTCTCCACGGCGTCGCGCTACTCGTGCCCATGATGGCTTGGTTGAAAGCATTGAACGCGCCGAAGTTCACCGTCGAAACCGTTCTCGTTCCATCGTACGAGCCCGTCGACGGCGCGAACGCGATGTATGGATCGACATCCCCTTCCTCGCTGTTGTCACAGCGTTGAAAGATCATCGCGGCGTAGGCATCGTTCGAAGTCGCAGGTTGGCCGAGCGCGATGATGTAGCTTCCATCTGCACTCTCACCAGAAAGCGCTATGCAGTTCGCGACCATGAACTGACAGTTGCCCGCAACACCAAGCCCGGAGTTGTGAAACCACGAGCCCGCGCCCGTGCCGACTGCGGATGTGTTGCCCGTGCCCAGGATGGCGTACGTCCCGAACGGCGAGAAGCCGACGCTCGCGTTACTTCCCGGTGCTAGGACGTTCGTAACCGCCACATTCGCCGCAATGGTCGAAAAGCGGTATGTAGATTCCGCGCTCTGATCGATGCACTGCATGTACACGTGACCCTGGGCCTGCGTGTTCTTCCAGAGCACGATCTCCCGGATGTATTCGATTGGAGTGATGTTAGCGGTCGTGATCGTTGCGCCAGAGGTGCCGCCCGTCAAAGTGTCGGTTCCACCCGTTGTCCAACCATGAACACCACCGCCGGTCCCATCAAGGCAGGGCGCAATGACGGCATACCCTTGACCGCCAGTAGCGTCCGTGAGAATGCCCAAGAGCGTGCCGGTGGCACCGCTGCTTGTTTGTGTGACGACCTCTTGGCGAACGAATATTCCTGTGGGTACGTTCGTTCCCACAGGAATCTTGAGGGTGCTTGGACCTTGGAGAACGATCCATGCACCTGACCCGGTCGCCCCTTGGAGAGACACGGGATATGTTTGTGCGAGAGGCGATGACTCGACCCAAATGAGGGTGCCGTTGTTCGCATCCGTTGTAGCGCTCGAGTTTTCGATTTCCACAGACGTTGCGCTGATAACGCGTGTGATTTTGAAAGTGCCGTTGTTCGCACCCGTCGCTGCCCCGATGATGGTCAGATGATCTCCGACGCTTCCGCGAACGAGAGGGTTTGATGACGTAGCGACCATGCCCGTGAGGCCGGATACAATCGCACGCATAGGAGTCGCGCCGCCCGTACCCGCTGCGAAAATACTCGCCGCCGAGCCGCCTTGCATTTCTTTCCACGTGATGTTGGCGCCCGACTCAGCAACAGCACCAGGGTTGAAAACAGTGACAGTGGTTCCGGTTTGCGCCGTAATGCGGAACACGCCGTTGTTGTTGGCGTTCAACGCGCCCGTAATCTGCAAAAAACGACCTACCGAATTGGCGACGAAGCCACTGACCGAAGAGATCACAGACAGACCGCTCGCGGCAGCTCCAATCGTTGGGTTCGTTCCCGTTTGTGCCCCAACTTGCGTCAAGTTCACGCCACCGCCGACAGCCCATTTGTCATTCGCTGGATTTCCGGTCGTGTCCTTGTTGCCAGAGGCACCCGTTGCATCCGCACTTGCTTTGTAGGTCCACCCAGCAGCAAGCATCGTCCGAGTGAGCTTCCAGACGCACTGAAAGTATTCGTTCGTTGCGATGAGCTGTGTGTTGGTTACGACTGCGTGGGCCATTGGTCTCTCACTGGTTTACCGGAACAGTAGATCCGTCTCCCGGACCAACGACAATGTTTGGGCTTGACGATGAAAGCTGAACCCATTGTTTCGTGTCGTATGTGTCCGTTGAGGCATTCGGCTGAACGACATTCCACCAGCGTGTCGTTCCTTTTCGATGTTTACCCACTGGTCCAGGAGAGACGCCAAACGACACGACGTAGAACGGCTCTCGCACTGTCACAGTTGCGGGCGTGCAAGCCACAAGATCGGGCGATGCGGAATTCAGACTGATGGCAGTAAAATTCGCAGGCCCGATAAGACAACCGACGTACTCCGCAAACGCATCGTTGTAGAGAATCGAGTTCGGAAGACCTCGATGCCTAAAAGCCATCCAGCCGCTTGTACTGCCGGTCCACCCAGTCAAGGTCCCTTGATCGGCAAGGGTCGACTGACGAAGAGTGGTCTGCAAACGGTCGCGGTTGAATGATGCTGTTGGATTGTCGGTGATTCCCCAAACATACGGAT
>Ga0335082_10003788_pt1 | contig 16448 bp, 18 predicted proteins | sample Lox_Sample_41_FD_206718 | JGI IMG/M metagenome (GOLD analysis project Ga0335082, IMG submission 206718) | Soil microbial communities from Loxahatchee National Wildlife Refuge, Florida, United States - Lox_Sample_4.1 | ecosystem: Environmental > Terrestrial > Soil > Wetlands | place: USA...
CCCGCGTTGTTGATCAGCACGTGCAGCGCGCCAAACGCGCTCTTGGCGAACGCGACGGCGCCGGCCCAATCCTGCTCGCTCGTCACATCAAGCTGCCGGAATGCGGCTTTGCCGCCGGCGGCGCCGATCGATTGCGCCAGCGCCTCGCCTTCCGCCTGCAAGACATCGGCAATGACGACCCGCGCGCCGGCCGCCGCGAAGAACCGCGCCTCGGCCGCGCCCTGGCCGCGGCTGGCGCCGGTGACGAGAACGGTCTTGTCGGTGAAATTCTGCAGCACGGCGCTCTCCTTGTTGTCACGCTATTAACTACGCCAGCACATTGCATCGGGAGAAAACCGCAGCGAGCCCGCGTCGATCGAGGACTGCGCAGCACTCGGTATCGTTACACCGCTAATTCGGATTAGCCGCAAGATTAACCAGCGTCGCTTAAGCCGGCATTAGAGATAAGCCGCTAGATCGTCCCGCAGGCGGCATAGGCGCGCAATGGCGGAAACATTACCCGGACCTCATCACTGCCTCGGCGCCGCGCGCGCCGCAGCCGACATTGTCTATCGCAGCCTGCACGCGCAGTGCGTCGCACGCGGCGGCACGTTGTCGGTGGAAGACCTCGAGCATTGCTACGCCGAGATCATCGAAGGCTTTTCCTGCGGCTTCGACATCTTCGAGCAGCGGCACCTCAACTGCATGCACGCCAGCATGAGTATCGCCGAGATGCCGTTCACCCGCGAACGCATCCTCGCCACCATCCTGCGCGCCTGCGGCGAAGCGGCCGCGCGCCAGGTTTTCGCGCCGCAGGCCGAGCAATACGACGAAGACTGGCTGCGCCCGTTTTTCGACGGTTTCGCCCACTACGTGCGCCAGCACCTTTGCGCCGACGCCGACCAGCGCCTGACCGCAGCCTACATCGAGGCCGGGTTGACGCATAAAGGCAAGATCACCCTGGGCGGACTGCTCAGCCACAAGATCGTACTCAATGTGCTCCGCGACTGCGCCCGCCCGCTGGCCGAGCAGCCCATCCCTTCCGGCCTGGTCGGCCAGGTCTGCGGTTGCGTCAACGGCCACGCGGCCCGGCACGCGGCCACGGCGCAAGCGCCGGCGATCAACGTCGTCGCCGAGCAGATGGCGGTATTTCTGACCTTGCTGGCGAGCCAGATCGCCATGCGGATCCCGGCCGGGCTGGCACAGCACGACGCCGAGCTCTACTCCCTCGCCACCGGCAAGAAGAAAAGCACGATCGTGCTCTAGCCCATGCGCCGACCCCTGGCGCGCAGTCGCGCCCCGGCTTAGGCTGGCGGCAGCGAAGCGTTCAATAACGGGGATCGGCGATGGCAAAGAAGACGCGGAAAAAATCCGCTGCCAGGAAAACCGTCAGGCGGAAGAAGAAAGCGGCGGGCGCGCGCAAGAAGCGCAAAGCCGCGGTCAGGAAGCCGGCCAAGAGAAAGGCCAAGGTCGCCAGAAAGCAAAAGAAGGCACCGTCGGCCAAGCGGAAGGGCGTCATCGCCACCATCACCGGCGCCGCCTCCGCGGTGGTCGATACGTTGACCGACGCCGAACGCCTGCACCACAAGATGGAGCCGCACGTTTCGAACGAGCCGGAATAGACCGGCCGGCGCGGAACCTGCCGCCTCCGCTTCGCGTTGCCGTTTCGGCGGCGACAGTGACACGCGGAGGCGTCCCATGTCCCGCAATCGCATGCCCGTTCCCGACGGGCCGCTGTCGCGTCGGCAATTGTTCCCGACGCTGGTTGGCGCCGTCAGCATTGCAGCCGCGGCGATCTCGCTTGCGCGCAGCAATATCGCCGACGCGCAGTCGAAGACCGACAAGAAAACAGCGAAATACCAGGACCATCCGAACAACGGGCAAAGCTGCGCGCAATGCAACTTCTTCCGCCCGCCGAAGTCATGTCAGTTGGTCGCAGGCGACATTTCGCCCGGCGGCTGGTGCAGCTTTTTCGCCAAGAAGGCGTGAGTCCGCTCGCTCAATTGGCAGACGAGGAAGATGAAGCGCAATGTGCGAGTCGCGCGTGATCACCCTTCGGTCGCGCCGGGTTTCGCGCGGTGGCCAGCAGGTTCACGGCGCGAGCGCCGGTGCATCGAGCACCTGGCGGATCTTGCGCGCCATGACGGCCTCGATCAGCGGCTTGGAGATCAGTTCGGTGCCGGGATCGAGCCGGCCCTGATGCACAATTGCATTGCGTGAATAGCCGGTCATGAACACCACTTTGGCGCCCGGCCGCCGCTGCTTGACCGCGTCGGCGAGCTCGCGGCCGTTCTTGCCCGGCAGGACGACGTCGGTGAGCAACAAGTCAAATTTCTTGTCGGCGTCGAGCAGACGCAGGGCGGCCGCCGAATCCTTGGCCTCGATGACCTGGTAGTTGAGGTCGCGGAGAATTTCGGCAGCGTACTGACGCACACCGTCGTCGTCCTCCACCACTAAAATTATCTCGCCGCGGCCGCGGTCGAAGCCGGCCGGCTCCTCCGGCGGCGGCGGCGGTTCCTCGCCGTGGAAGCGCGGCAGATAGAGCTTGATCGTGGTGCCTTCGCCAGCCTCGCTGTAGATCTTCACGTGGCCGCCGGACTGCTTGACGAAGCCGTAGACTTGGCTGAGCCCGAGGCCGGTGCCCTTGCCGGATTCCTTGGTGGTGAAAAACGGATCGAAGGCCCGCTCGATCGTCTCCGCCGTCATCCCGATGCCGTCGTCCGACACACCGACCAGCACATATTGTCCCGGCCTGACGCCGTCGTTGCCGCGGCAATAGTCTTCGTCGAGATAGGCGTTGCTGGTCTCGATGGTGAGCTTGCCGCCATTCGGCATGGCGTCGCGCGCGTTGAGCGCGAGATTGAGCAGCGTCGATTCCAGCTCCGGCGCGTCGGCTTCCACCGTCCACAGGCCGGCGCCGCTGATCGTCTCCAGCGAAATGTTTTCGCCGAGCGAGCGATTGAGCAGGTCGGACATGCCCAGGATCAGCTTGTTGGCGTCGAGCGGCCGCGGGTTGAGCGGCTGCTGGCGCGAGAAGGCGAGCAGCCGCTGGGTCAATTGTGCGGCGCGTTCGGCGCCGTTGAGCGCGTTGTCGAGCGCGCGCTCGGCGCGCGCCTCGACCACGCCGCGGCGCGCGATTCCGAGATTGCCGATGATGATGGTGAGCAGATTGTTGAAATCGTGCGCGACGCCGCCGGTCAATTGCCCGATCGCTTCCATCTTCTGCGACTGGCGCAGCGCCTGTTCGGCGAGCTCGCGCCGTTCGGCCTCGGCGTAGAGCTCGCGCGTACGCCGCATGGTCAACAGCGTCAGCGCCATCAGCACCGCCACCGCCGGAACGCCGAAATAGAGATGCGCCGACATCGTACGCAGCCAGTCGCCCATGATGGTGTCGATGCCGACGCCGTCCGAAACGAAGAGGTTGCCAAGCTCGAGCGGACGAAAGGCGATGCGGCGTTCGATGCCTTCGATCGAATGGTCGGTGGTGACGATCGCGCCTTCGGGGTGGGTCGGCACGTTACGCATGAAGCCGCTATCCGGGCCAAAACGCGACATGCCGCCCGGCGCCGGCGGATAGCGCGCCAGGATCATGCCGTCGGCCCGGGCCAGCGAGAACCCGCCGCCGCCGGCGTCATGCGCGAGCTGGGCGTAGAACTCGGTGAACACCTTGGTCTCGACCGAGACCGCGATGACGCCGGCGAATTTGCCGTCCTGTAGCGGCCGCCGGCGGCTGACGCCGAAGAAATCGCCGGCATCCGGGCGCCGGCGCGGATGCAGCACCTCGCCGATATAAGTGCCGGTGTCGCGATCCCTCTGCGCCGCGAAATAATCGCGGTCGCCGACGCTGACCGTCGCGGGGACCGGCGACAGCGTCGACGACACCAGCACGCGGCCCTCGGCGTCGGTGATGATAATGACGTCGACCGCGGCGGTCGCTTTTTCCAGCTTGCTCAACTGCGCGTGCAGCGCCGGTTCGTTGGCCTTGATCTGCTCGTCGGTGAGATCGCCGGCAAGCGCGTCCACCGCCGTGAAGGTGAGATCGACCGACTGGAGGATTCGCGACGTGTGCTCGGCCATGATGCCGAGGTTGGCCCACAGATGGCTGTCGGCTTCCTTGTAGGCGTTGCGGTAGGCGACCCAACTGGCGTAGCCGAAGATGGCCGCGGGAATAGCCACCGAAGCCACCATCATCGTTTTCAGCAGGCGGAGGGCGGCGTCACGGCGGGCGCGCATGGGATCCACATCGAAGCGGTATTCGGCTCTGACGACTGTATGGGGAACCGGAAAAGCGGGAAAGCCCCGAAAAGTTCCATAGCCCGGCGGTGTTGCGGGGTTTGGGGCGCCAGCACAGTTTCGTCACCTTCGGGCGACATAGCGTTCGCGGGCGGCATCCAGGCGCGGCGCGTCATCGCGCGCCATTCAATCTTTTACGCAGAGCATGCAAAAGGCCGCCGCCAAGACGCTCAGCAAAGTCCCTGAAGTCACCCTCACCTTCTGGCTGATCAAGATCGCCGCCACCACGTTGGGCGAGACCGGCGGCGACACCGTCACCATGACCATGCACTGGGGCTACCTCGCCGGCACCGTGCTGTTTCTCGGCGCACTCATTGGGCTGGTGGCGTGGCAGATCGCCGCCGATAAATTCCACCCCTTCCTCTATTGGGCGACCATCATCGCCTCCACCACCTTCGGCACCACCATGGCGGATTTCGCCGACCGGCCGCTCGGCATCGGCTATGCCGGCGGCTCGTCCTTGCTGCTTGTCTGCCTGCTGGCGGTGCTCGCGCTTTGGCACTGGTCGCAAGGCACCATCTCGGTCGACACCGCGGCGACGCCCAGGGTCGAGACGTTCTACTGGGCGGCGATCACCTTCTCGCAGACGCTCGGCACCGCGCTGGGCGACTGGACCGCGGACTCGACCGGCCTCGGCTACGAATACGGCGCGCTGGTGTTTGCCGCCGGCCTCGCCGTGGTCGCCGCGGCCTATTTCTGGACCGACGTGTCACGCGTCACGCTGTTCTGGATCGCCTTCATTTTGACGCGGCCATTGGGCGCGACCGTCGGCGACTTCCTCGACAAGCCGGCGCGCCACGGCGGCCTGGCGCTCAGCCGCCCGATCGCTTCGGCGGTGATCGCGGCGTTCATTCTGTTGTGCATTTTGGTTCTGCCGCAGCGCGCCGGAACGCATCCGGGACCGATGCAGGAGAACGCCTAGCGCGGCCGCGTCGCCATTGAGCGCCGCGGCGGCGGCCGATATCGTGCCCGCGGCGAAAGCGAGGCGGCGCATGGGCGGCATGGACAACGAAGACCCCTGGACGTGGATGCAGCCCTACGACGTGCGCCGCTTCGGCGAGGTTATTCTCGACGAGAAGGAGCAGGAGCGCTGGTGCCGCGCCGTGCTGCTCGGCGGCCTGCCGTTCATGTGGCGCAAGGCCGAGGTCGCGCGCAACGTCATCTACGACCGGCTCGAGCTGCGCGAGGGCGACAAGGTGCTGATCATCGGCGAGTGCATCGAGCCGTGCGGCTTCGTCGACGACATGCGCGCGCGCATCGGGCCGAAGGGCGAGATCCGCGTCATCGACATCACCGATGAGGCGCGCGACAACTACATCGCCAAGAAACGCGGCCGCGGCGGCCGGCTCGCCACCTGGCAGTGGACCTATACGCGCGGCTTCGCCGACGGCGAATTCGACTGCGCCGCCTGCCTGCAGGGCGTGCAGCACACTGACGACTGGCGCGAGACCGGCGCCGAGATGCTGCGCGTCATGAAGCACGGGCGAAACCTGGTGCTGGCCGAGATCGCCTACAGCCCGGAGACGGCGATGAAGATCGGCCTCGACATGCACATCGAGTATGTCTTCGACAAGCTTTTGGCGCGCGTCGGCTGGAAGCTCGACGAGTTTCCCTATTACAGCCCGAACGACTTGAAAAAGGCCTTCGCCGGGCTGGTCGGGGACCAAGGCAGCTTCGTCTGGAAGGGCATCGAGATGTTCTGGGGGCGTAAGCCGTAACGGGCGCTTCAGCTTTTCGCCGCGGCCATCATGATCAGCCCGCCGACGAGCGCCAGCAGCCCTAAGCCAAGGCAGATGTATTGCAGGATCATCACGCCCTGCGACGGCGCCTCGCTGCCGTTGGTCGCCATGTTGAAGACGGCCAGCGCGGTGGCGCCCGCGCCGATGAGCGCGATCTTGCCCGGGCTCGACGGCTTGCGCTTGCTGCTGGGATTGTCGGTCATGGTCTCCCCGTCTGAAATTGCCGCAATGAAGATAGGTCGCCACAGGACGGCGAAACGTTCAACCGCGGGAGATGGAATTTCCGTTGCGCCTTGGGGGTGCTGGACACAAACGATGCGACCTGCTGCGATACCGGGCGCGTTCAGTGAAGGAGCATGCCGGTGCCGATCATCGATTCCCAGGTCCACGCCTACGAGGCCAACACCCCGAAGCGGCCGTGGCACGCCACGCCGAACTGGCCGCCGCACGTCACCGGCGACGAGATGTGCGCGGCGATGGACAAAGTCGGCGTCGACGGCGCCATCTTCATCTCCGCCTTTTCGCTCTACCAATACGACGCAAGCTATGCGGTGGAGGTGCAGAAGGCTCATCCGGACCGCATGGCGATCGTCAAGCCGGTCAACCCGGACGATCCGGCGGTGGCCGACGTCGTCGCCGACTGGAAGCGCACGCCTGGCGCGGTCGGCATCCGCATCATCCTGACCAACGAGCCGGGACGCGAGCGCGACCCGAACCACCCGGGCCTCGACCGCATCGCGCGGGCGGCGGTCAAGCACGACTTGCCGGTCAACGTTTTATGCTGGGGCAATCTCGACGCCGGCGCGGCGCTGATCGACCGCAACCCGGACACGCGCTTCATCATCGACCATCTCGGCATCCTGCAGCCGCGCAAGCCGCCGGCGCCGCCGCAACCGTGGGCCGATCTGCCCAAGGTACTCGACCTCGCCAGGCGCAAGAACGTGGTGATCAAGGTGAGCGGCGCCTGCACGCTGTCGCAGGAGCCCTACCCGTTCAACGACATCTGGGATCCGCTGCAGCGCGTATTCGACGCCTGGGGCTTCGAACGCTGCCTGTGGGGCACCGACTGGACGCGCGCCTTCGCCGTCGTCAATTACGAGAACGCCGTGAAGCCGTTCCTCGAGACCAAGCGGCTGAGCGAGAGCGAGCGCGCCATGCTGATGGGCGGCGCCTGCGCCAAGGCGTACCGCTGGGAGCCGAAGAAAAAATAGCTCAGCCGGCGGAGCGGCGGTTTTGCGGGTCGGGGTGCCGTTCGCGGTACTTCGGGCCGGGGCCGCGCATGTAATGCCGCTCCGGCCGGTACGTTACCGTTGCCGGCACCAGTTTTCCCAGCAGCCAGCGCCAGCGGGAAAGACGGGGCGGATGCGGTTTGCTGTCGACGAGTGCCATGGGTCTTACGCTCACGGGGTACGGACTAGAGGCTGATGAACGTGTGTGCGATGAGCACGACGGACGAAGCCATGATCAGGTAGGGCAGCGTTTCCAGGACGAATCTCGAGGTTCGCTCCAGCATGGGACACTCCGTTAAATCTCAGGCCGGCAATCGCGCATTTCATACGCTTGAATGAAATTCAAACACCCGTTTGAGGCGGAACCGTGACATTCGGCGCGGTTCCGCCGATCAAACAGGTTTGCAATTTGTTGCAGAAGGCCTTATGTGGGGAATTCAAACACTTGTTTGAATTGGGAGCCCGATGACCCGACCGTCCGAACATACCCGCGGCGCGATTATGAAGGCGGCCGTCCAGCTGCTGGCCGACAAGGGCTATCAGGCCACCAGCGTGCGCGACATCGTCGCCAAGGCGCGCGTCAACCAGGCCGCCATCAACTACCATTTCAAGGGCAAGGACGGCCTCTATCTCGAACTGCTCAAGACCGCGTTCGACAAGCTGACCGAGCAGTCCGGGTTCGATCCCGGCAAGCTCAAGTCGCTGTCGCGCGAGGAGGCGCTGCGCGCCTTCGTGCAGCAGCAGCTGCGGCCGCTGTTGTTTCGCGACGAACTCAGCCTCTACATCCGCATGTTCGCCTGGGAGGCCGCGCACCCGAGCAAGGTCTTTCTCAAGTTCATGGCGAAGAACACGGTCACCTATCTGACCGCCGCCGTCGATATCGTGCAGCGGTTCCTGCCGTCGGGCGCCGACCGGCGGGTCGCGCTGTGCGGCGCCATCTGGCTGATGGGCCAATGCTCGACCTTCGTGCGCAACCGCGAGATTTTCGCGCAGGAGCCGTTCAGGATCACGCCGGACGGTTCGTTTCTGGATGAGCTGACCGACCTCGTCTCGCGCCTGGCGCTCGGGGGACTGCGGCAGGCGGCGGAAGGCGCCTGATCGCTGATTGCTTCCTTTCCTCAAGACCGACCGGCTTCAGCGACAGCGAGCGCGCCATGCTGATGGGCGGCGCCTGCGCCAAGGCGTACCGGTGGGAGCCGGAGAAAGGCTAAATCACCAGCCGAGGCCGATGTCCGTTTCTGGCGTGTTGCGACAACTTGCCGTGCGCGGGTGAGTCCACCAAAGACCCGATCCAGAATCACTCTTCGTCTTGGTCCTGGCAGGTACTAAAGCCCCAATTCTCTGACATGCTTCCGCAACATATCCAGAAATAGGCCGACGGCAGACGGCACCGTCCGGCCTTTCAGCGTAACGATAGCCACGGGAAAGCGGGGACCGGGCAATCCGAGCGGCAGTCGCTTCAATTTCCGGCACTCATCATTGAGCTTCAGCATCGATTTCGGCATCGCCGCCAGGAAGTCGCCCGTCGCAAGCAGGTGCGCTCGCAACTGCACAGAGTATGTCGTCACGCGCATGGCCGGAGGCGGCAAATTGGCGCTCCGGTGCGCACGGTCCAGCAGGGTCCTGGTCAGGGTGTCCTGCGGGGTCCCGACCCAGGATGCATCGCGAAGATCCGCCAGAGTGATCTTTCGACGGCGCGCCCATCGGCTGTTCGCACCCGCGGCGACGATGGCTTCATCCTCAAACAGGATTTCGACATCGAGACCGTCGCCGAAGGGATCGTCGGCCTGCGGCTTTGACAGCCGCGACACCACGACATCCAGCTTCCGTGCATGCAACTCCGGTAGCGCCAACGTCGGCATTTGAATGGGCTCGACGGTGATAACGACGCCGGGATAGCGGCGGCAGAATTTCTCAACAAACGGGGCCAGGAACCCGCCCGCGAGCGAGTCGACGCAGCCAAGCCGCACCTCGCCCTTGGTCGGATCGACAAGGAATTCGATGTCGCGGATGCCCTGCCGGAGTTCGTCGAACGCCGCGACGCCACGCTTGAGCAGTGCGCGGCCGTAGACCGTCGGCTCGACCCCAAGCGGGCCGCGGTCGAACAGACGAACGCCGAACGCATGCTCCAGACCGGCAACCACTTCCGAGACGGCAGGCTGGGTAACGCCAAGCTCGTGCGCGGCCTTGGCCATGCTGCCGCATTGCACGACCGAGAAGAAGACCTGCAGGTCGCGAAAGCGCAGACGGCGGCTGATGCGATTTTCCGAGGCGGTCCTGGCCATAGGAAGTTTTTATAGCCTTACAACCAAATAGGCAATTCCGCTTTGATCGGCGGCGGCCTAGGTTGTCGAAACGGATCGTGCACCGTTACGTCGAATGCCGGTCCTTGCACTCCGCTGGACGGCGCCAAGCGCGCCGCCGACGCCGCGATCATCGCAACGCGTAATGGAGGAGAAAACGATGCATAAGCACGCTTTGCCCCGTAGAATTTTCCTTCGTCTCTTGGGAGGCGCGGCCGCGCTGCCGATTCTTGCGCGCGTCGCCCGCGCGCAAGCCTATCCCAGCCGGCCGGTCCGCATCGTCGTCGGCACGGCGCCGGGCGGCGCGGCCGATATCTTCGCGCGGTTGATCGGCGATTGGTTATCCAAGCAGCTTGGGCAGCCATTCGTCGTTGAGAACCACACGGGCGCGGGCGGTGTGGTCGCGGCTGAAATGGTCTTACGTTCGCCGGCCGACGGCTACACGCTTTTCTTGGTGGTCTCCTCGGCAAAAGTCGTCAATCGATCGCTTGGCGGCGGCCTGAATTTCATCCACGACAGTGCGCCCGTCGCGCTCCTCGTCCAAGAGCCGATTATCCTGAGCGTCAACCCGTCGCTCCCGCCGAAGACCCTTCCCGAGTTTATCGCATACGCCAAGGCCAATCCGGGCAAGCTCAGCATGGCGTCACCCGGCAATGGGACCACGCCGCACATCGCCGGCGAACTGTTCAAGAAGATGGTGGGAGTCGACATGATCCACGTCCCCTATCGCGGGGGGGCGCTGGCGCTGAACGATCTCGCCGGGGGCCAGGTTCAGGTGGCATTCATGGGACCTGCGGTGTCGATGGGCCTTGTGAGGTCCGGAAAGATCCGCGCTCTTGCCGTGACATCGGACACGCGCGCGCCGGTGTTGCCGGACCTGCCGACAATCGGTGAATTCGTGCCGGGCTACGAAGCAAGCAACTGGTTCGGCCTGGTCGCACCGAAAAATACCGCCCCCGATATCGTCGGCACGCTCAACAAGGTCATCAACGCAGGTCTTGCCGATGCGCAAGTGAGGGCACGCCTTGTAGGCTTGGGCGGCACCGTCGTTGCGAACTCCCCGGCCGACTTCGGCAAGCGGATTGCCGCCGATGCAGACAAGTGGGCCAATGTGGTCCGCACCGCCAACATCAAGATTTAGCTGCCCGCTCACTGGCGGTGCAAATGCGCAAGTTCCTGTCGGAAATCGAGGGCGGAGCAGTGAAAGCGATCGACGTCGTCGGTCTGTCCACGCAGACCGGGGCCGCGATGGGGGCTGCCGCCCAGCAGCGCGAGCCGACATCCGACCCGCGTGTCGCCGACCTGGTCCGGGCCGGCAAGGTTCGCTTCGGAACCTTTCCACCTCAATACACCAAGGATTCCGCAAGCGGCGAACTGAAAGGTCCGTTCACTGAAATGATGCGCGCGCTTGCGGCGCATATGGGGCTGCCCGCCGAGCTGATCGAGCTGCCGACCCCGAGCAGGCTCGTCGAATGCCTGGAAAGCGGAACTTGCGACATCGGATCGCTCGGCTTCGATCCCGCGCGCGCCGATCAAGTCGGTGGATTCACGCCACCCTTCATGCAGTTCGAATTCACGTACCTGGTGCCGGCCTGCAGTTCCGCGTCCAACGTCGGCGACGTCGACCGACCCGGCAATCGCATCGCCGTTGTCCGCAATCACGCCTCGGCCCTGGCGCTCGGCAGGATCACTCGGCACGCCGAGCATATCGTCAGCGAGACACCGGATGCCGCTGTCGACCTGCTGCGAAGCGGGCGCGTGCATGCCTGGGCGTCCGCCCGGCCGGCGCTTCTCGACTATTGCACGAAGCTGTCCGGATCGCGCGTGCTGCCGGATAATTTCGGGGCGAATTTTCCGGCCCTGGTCGTTGCGAAAGGGCAGGACGCGCGGCTCGCCTATATCAGCGAATTCATCGAGCAGGCGAAGGCGTCGGGCGTCGTTCAGCGCGCCATCGATCGCGGCGGCGAGCCGGGGTATTGCGTGGCTAGACAGCCCTGATCGGCCATCGGCGAAATACGTTAATGGCGCTGACTCATCGGCGTTTTTAATTCAGGCCAATGAAACTTCGATCCATCGCAGTAGTTTTGACTGCATGATCGACAACATTGGACTAGCGGTCGCCGGATTGGCTGTTGTCAGCCTGCTCTATTGGCTGTTTGTGGTTGAACCGCGCACCAGCATCCATCCGGATCACTGGGGGCAAGAACCGCTCAGGCTGTGGATTTCGCTGCACTTAACCCATCCTACAAATTCGGCGCCGTATAAATTCACCCGCCCCCCAGCTTCCGCAACACCGCGTCGAGCTGATCGAGCGTCCTGTACTTGATATGCAGCGTGCCGCCCTCGCCGCGGTGATCGACTTTCACCTCCAGCCCCAGGATATCCGAGACCTGCCGCTCCAGCGCGCGGGTGTCGGCGTTCGAGGCCGCCTCGATGCCGGCGCGGATCTTCTTCTGCTGCGCCTCGAAGGTGGCGTCGCCCGGCTTGCCTTCGTCCTCGCGCACCCACTCCTCGAGCTGGCGCACGCTGTAGCCCTCGTCGATCGCCATCTCGGCGAGGATCTGCGCGTTGACGTGGCCGACCAGGAGCCGCGCGTGGCCAGCCGACAATTTGCCGGCCCGCACCAGCGCCTTCACCGGCTCGGGCAACTTCAACAGCCGCACCATGTTGGCGACGTGCGGCCGGCTCTTGCCGACGATCTGCGCCACCTGCTCCTGGGTGTGGTTGCACTGCTCCATCAGCGCGACATAGCCGGACGCCTCCTCGATGGCGTTGAGGTCGGCGCGCTGCACGTTCTCGATGATGGCGAATTCGAGCGACTGCACGTCGGTGGCGTCGACGATGGCGATCGGCACCTCGTGCAGGCCGGCGCGCTGCGCCGCGCGCCAGCGCCGCTCGCCGGCGACGATTTCATAGTGGCCGGCGCCGCCGTGCTCGCGCACCACGATCGGCTGAATGATGCCGCGCTCTTTGATCGACTCGGCGAGCTCGTTGAGCTCGGCCTCGGTGAAGGCGCGGCGCGGATTGCGCGGGTTGGGGGTGAGATGTTCGATCGGCGCCTTGCGCGGCTTGCGCGCCGGCTCGGGCGCCGCCGTTTCCTCGCCGACGTCGCCGATCAGCGACGCCAGGCCGCGTCCCAACCGCGAGTGATCCGCCATCGCCGCCGCTCCTGAACTCCGTGCCACGCTGCTTTCCTTTTGCCGTCCTGTCTTCTTCTTAATCCCTCCCCTGCAAGGGGAGGGTCGATCCGAGCGAAGCGAGGATCGGGGTGGGGTTTACGCTCCATTGCACCGCGGCCCCACCCGGCTCGCTGTGCTCGCCACCCTCCCCCTTCGGGGGATGGATAAGCTATCCCGCCTTCAGCGCGCGCTCGCGCTGGATGATCTCGGTGGCGAGGCGCAAGTAGGCTTCGCTGCCGACGCATTTCAGATCGTAGACCAGCACCGGCTTGCCGTAGGACGGCGCTTCCGAGATGCGCACGTTGCGCGGGATCACCGTGTCGTAGACCTTCTCGCCCATGTGCTGGCGCACGTCGGCGACCACCTGGTTGGAGAGGTTGTTGCGCGAGTCGTACATGGTGAGCACGATGCCGTGGATCGACAGCGTCGGGTTGAGGCTCGACTTCACCTGGTCGACCGTCTTCAACAGTTGCGACAAGCCTTCGAGCGCGAAGAACTCGCATTGCAGCGGCACCAGGATCGAGTCGGCCGCCGCCATGGCGTTGACGGTGAGCAGGTTGAGCGATGGCGGGCAGTCGACCAGTACGTAGCTGTAGTCGAATTGCCGCGGGCCGCTGTTCAGCGCCCGCAGCGCATCGCGCAGGCGGAAAGCGCGGTCGCGTTCGCGGCCGATCTCGAGCTCGAGGCCGGTGAGGTCCATGGTCGAGGGCGCGATGTCGAGCTGCGGCACCGCGGTCGCCAGCACGGCGTCGCGCATCGGCGCCTTGCCCGTGAGCACGTCGTAGGTCGACACGTGGCGCGCCTTGCGCTCGATGCCGAGGCCGGTCGAGGCGTTGCCCTGCGGGTCGAGGTCGACGACCAGGACGTGCTCGCCGATGGCGGCGAGCGCAGTGCCGAGATTGATGGCGGTCGTGGTCTTGCCGACGCCGCCCTTCTGGTTGGCGACCGCGAGCACGCGCGGCCGGCCGGCGGCGGGTTTGGCGGCCTGCGGAAACGGGACGACGTCGGGGTTATCGGTTGGCGTTTCGGACATTTGGCATTTTCCGGTTCTGTAACAGCTACTTACCGCAGTGCAATATGGCGCACAATGACGATGGCGCCGTCGGCACTGGTCAGGCTGGGCTCCGTCGAGGCCTCAAGTCTCCAATATTTAGCGGCCTCGGTCAATTCAGCCGCTACATCTTGTCCCTTCGGAAACAGACCGACCGCGCCTTTGCGCAACAAAGGAAACGCCTGATCGCACAGGGTTTTCAATGGGGCCAGCGCCCGGGCGGTCACGACATCGGCGTTTTCCGTGAAACTGTCCCCAAATTTCTCCGCCCGCTCCTGGTGGACTTGCGCCGGCAGCCCGAGTTCACGCACCACCTCGCGCAAAAAGTTGGCCTTTTTGCCCACGCTTTCGACCAGGTGGACCCTCGCCCCGGGAGTCTCGGCCAAGGCGCAGGCGATGGGGATAGCGGGGAAACCCGCGCCCGAGCCGAAGTCGACCCAGACTTTTGCGCCGGGCGCCAGCGGCAAAAGCTGCAGCGAGTCGGCGACGTGCCGCGTCCAGAGAATTGGAAGTTGCGAGGAAGCGACGAGGTTGAACTTCTTCTGCCAAAGAAGAAGCAGAGCAACGTACTTCTCCAGCCGCGATTTTGTTTCACGTGAAACAGGTGTGAGCGCGAGCGCGCGTTGTTCGTCGGCTGCGAGATCGCGCGCGCCCTGCCCGCTTTTTTTCAAGCGCGCTTCGCGGTCTTGCCGCGCTTCACATGCGCGACGAGCAGCGTCAGCGCCGCCGGCGTGATGCCGTCGATCTTGCTCGCGTGTCCGATGGTGCGCGGACGATTGTGCGCGAGCTTCTGCTTCGCTTCGTTCGATAGCCCGGGCAGCGCCGCGTAATCGAGATCGTCCGGCAATGTAAAACTTTCATCGCGGCGGTACGCCGCGACGTCGGCGGCCTGGCGCGACAGATAGACGTCGTACTTCGCATCGATCTCGATCTGCTCAGCGATCTTCGAATCCAGCGCCGCAAAGCGCGGCCAGATTTTTCCGAGATCCGAAATCGCAATGTTCGGATACGACAGCAGCTCGAACGCTGAGCGCCGCTGACCGTCTTTGTTGAGCGCGAGGCCGTGACGCTCGGCTTCCTTCGGCGTCAGCGAAACCGATTTGGCGAATTCGCGCGCATCGTTCAGCGCGCGCATTTTCTCGCGATGGAAATTCGCGCGGACATTTCCGACGCAGCCGATGTCCATTCCGCGATCGGTCAAACGCTGATCGGCATTGTCGGCGCGCAGCTGCAAGCGATATTCGGCGCGCGACGTGAACATGCGATACGGCTCGGAAACGCCGCGCGTGACAAGATCGTCGATCATCACGCCGATGTAGGCCTGCGCGCGATCGAAAATGATATCGTCGCCCGCGCCGGCCAATGACGCCGCGTTGAGACCTGCAAGAAGTCCCTGTGCCGCAGCCTCTTCATAGCCCGTGGTGCCGTTGATCTGGCCGGCCAGAAAAAGCCCGCGCAGTTTTTTCGTCTGCAGCGTCGGATGCAGTTCGCGCGGATCGACGTAGTCGTATTCGATGGCGTAGCCAGGCCGAATGAATTGCGCGCGCTCGAGCCCGGGAATGGTCGCGACCAAAGCGTGCTGCACGTCTTCCGGCAGCGACGTCGAAATTCCGTTCGGATAAACGGTGTGATCGTCGAGGCCTTCGGGCTCGAGAAAAATCTGATGGCCGTCGCGCTCGCCGAATTTGACGATCTTGTCCTCGATCGACGGACAATACCGCGGGCCCCTGCTCGCGATCTGCCCCGAATACATCGGCGAGCGATGCACGTTGGCGCGGATGATCGCGTGCGTTTCATTCGTGGTGCGCGTGATGGCGCATTGGATCTGCGGATTCGAAATGCGCGTCGTCAGAATCGAAAATGGCTCCGGCGGATCGTCGCCGGGCTGCATCTCGAGCGCCGCCCAATCGATCGTGCGGCCGTCGAGCCGCGGCGGCGTTCCTGTTTTCAAACGCCCGAGCGTGAAGCCGATCGACTCCAGCGTGCGCGACAGGCCGAGCGCCGGCGCTTCGCCGACGCGGCCGGCCGGAATTTGCTGTTCGCCGATGTGAATGAGCCCGCGCAGGAATGTGCCCGTGGTCAGAACCACGGCGCCGCAGGAAAGTTCGCGGCCATCGGCGAATTTCAAACCGCACACGCGGCCGTCGCGAATGATCAGATCGTCGGCTTCGGCTTCGAACACCTGCAAATTCGGCGTTTGCGAAATTGCCGCCTGCATTGCCGCGGCGTAGAGCTTGCGGTCGGCCTGCGCGCGCGGGCCGCGCACTGCCGGACCCTTGCGGCGATTCAAGACACGAAACTGGATGCCGCCCTGGTCGGCGACGCGGCCCATGAGGCCGTCGAGCGCGTCGATTTCGCGGACCAGGTGGCCCTTGCCCAGGCCGCCGATCGCCGGGTTGCAGCTCATGGCGCCGACGGTGGAAAACCTGTGGGTCACCAGCGCCGTCCGCGCGCCCATGCGGGCGGCCGCAGCCGCGGCCTCGCAGCCGGCGTGGCCGCCGCCGATCACCACCACGTCGAATCGCGACTGCAGGGACTCCGCCATAGCGGGCTTTTAGCGGAGGCGGGGGAGGGGGTCAAAAAGTCCTTGTTTTGCGGATTGTTTCACGTGAAACAATGCCATGCCATAACCAAATACCACCGAACTTCCACTTCTTCTCGCCCTCCTTTCGCAG
>Ga0335082_10003789_pt1 | contig 16448 bp, 14 predicted proteins | sample Lox_Sample_41_FD_206718 | JGI IMG/M metagenome (GOLD analysis project Ga0335082, IMG submission 206718) | Soil microbial communities from Loxahatchee National Wildlife Refuge, Florida, United States - Lox_Sample_4.1 | ecosystem: Environmental > Terrestrial > Soil > Wetlands | place: USA...
CTCCGCCAAGCGCTTCGGCGAGGAGATCGCGCCGCTCGTGCTCTCGGGCCTGCCGGGCGCCTGCGCGGGCCTGCTGACCGGCCGGCCGGAGCCGCGGCCGATCGTGAACTTCTGGCCGGCGCTGGTGCCGCGGACGGCGGCGCGAGCGGCCGTCGAGGTGCTGGAGTCGTGAGGCGCCCGCTCTACGACCTCGCGCACGCGCGCGCCGGCGACAAGGGCGACCTCTGCAACGTCGGGATCATCGCGCGGCGCCCGGATTTCTGGCCGGTGATCCGCCGCGAGGTCACGGCGGATCGGGTGAAGGAGTGGTTCGGCGACTGGTGCCGCGGCCCGGTCGAGCGCTACGAGCTCCCCAACCTCGAGGCACTGAACTTCGTGCTGCGCGGCGCGCTCGACGGCGGGGGCCTGGTCTCGCTCCGCCTCGACACGCAGGGCAAGAGCTACGGCTACGCGCTACTTCGCATGCAGATCGACGTTCCCGACGACCTCGACGTCCCGCTGCTGGCGCCGGCCGAGTAGCCCCCGCCGCGGCCAGCGCGCCCGCAGCCAGCCCTGCAGCGACTCGAGGTAGAGGTACACGACCGGCGTCACGTAGAGCGTCAGCGCCTGCGACACGACGAGCCCGCCGACGACCGCGAGCCCGAGCGGCCGGCGCGCCTCGGCTCCGGCCCCGAAGCCGATCGCGATCGGGAGCGTCCCCATCAGCGCCGCCATCGTCGTCATCATGATCGGCCGGAAGCGGACGAGGCAGCCCTGGCGGATCGCCGACTCGGGATCGCTCCCGGCGCCGCGCTGCGCCTCGAGCGCGAAGTCGATCATCATGATCGCGTTCTTCTTCACGATCCCGATCAGCATGATGATGCCGACGAACGCGTAGATGTTGAGATCGATGCGGAAGAGCCAGAGGGTCAAGAGCGCGCCGAGCCCGGCCGACGGCAGGCCCGAGAGGATCGTGATCGGATGGACGAAGCTCTCGTAGAGGATGCCGAGCACGATGTAGATCACCAGGATCGCGACCAGGAGCAGGAGGCCGAGGCCCTGCACCGAGGACTGGAAGGCCTGCGCGGCGCCCTGGAAGCTCGTGCTCACCGAGTCGGGCAGCACGGAGCGCGCCTCGCGCTGCACGGCCGCGACCGCCTCCGAGAGCGCCACGCCGGGGCGCAGGTTGAAGGAGATCGTGACGGCCGGCAGCTGCCCGAGGTGGTTCACCGAGAGCGGGCCCACCCCGGAGCGCAGCCGCGCCAGCGCGTCGAGCGGCACGAGCGCCCCGCCGGCGCCGCGCACGTACAGGAGCGAGAGCGCGGTCGGGTCCTGCTGGTAGCGCCGCTCGAGCTCGAGGATCACCTTGTAGTCGTTGTTGGGGGCGTAGATCGTCGAGATCTGGCGCTGGGCGTAGGCGCTGAACAGCGCCTGCTCGAGCTGCTCGGCGCTGACGCCGAGCGCGGAGGCCTTGTCGCGGTCGATCTCGACGTGGAGCTCCGGATTGCTGATCAGGAGGTCGCTGGTCACGTCCTGGAGCTCGGGAAGCCCGCGCAGCCGGGCCTCGAGCGCCTGCGCCGAGCGGTAGAGCTCGTCGGTGTCGGTGCCCTGCAGCGTGAACTGCCACAGGCTCTTGGTGAGCTGGCCGCCGATCCGGATCGCAGGCGGGTTCTGCAGGAAGATGCGGATGCCCGGCAGGCCCGAGAGCTTCGGCCGCAGCTCCGCGATCACCTCGTCCGCGCTGAGGCTTCGCTCGGAGCGCGGCTTCAGGTGCATGAAGATGCGCCCGGAGTTGCCCGCGGTGTTGGCGCCCCCCGCCCCGACGCTCGAGAAGAAGGCGTCTATGTTCGGGTCCTGCGCCACCACCGCGGCAAGCTGCTGCTGCTGCTTCACCATCTCCTCGAAGGAGATGCCCTGCGCGGCCTCGGTGAACCCGTAGACGAAGCCGATGTCCTCGCTCGGCAGGAAGCCCTTGGGCATCGCGGCGTAGAGCCAGGCCGTCGCGCCGATCATCGCGAGCGACGCCGCCAGCACGGGGGCGCGCCGGCGCAGCACCCAGTCGAGGCTGCGCGCGTAGCCGCGCGCGAGCGCCGCGAAGGCGCGCTCCGCGGCCGCCGCCCAGCCCCGCTCGGCCTCTCTGCCCGGCGGGCGCAGGAAGCGGCTGCACAGCATCGGGGTCAGCGTGAGCGAGACGAACCCGGAGACGAGGATCGCGAAGGAGATGGTGAGGGCAAACTCGTGCAGCAGCCGGCCGAGGATGCCCCCCATGAACAGCACCGGGATGAACACGGCGACCAGCGAGAGGGTCATCGAGACGATCGTGAAGCCGATCTCGCGCGAGCCGGAGAGCGCGGCCGCGAGCGGGCGCTCGCCCGCCTCCATGTGCCGGACGATGTTCTCGAGCATCACGATCGCGTCGTCGACCACGAAGCCGACCGAAAGCGTGAGCGCCATCAGCGAGAGGTTGTCGAGGCTGAAGCCGAAGAGGTACATGGCGGCGAACGTGCCCACGATCGACATCGGGAGCGCCAGGCTCGGGATCAGCGTCGCCGAACCGTTGCGCAGGAACACGAAGATCACGAGCACCACGAGCGCGACGGTCAGGAGCAGCGTGGCCTTCACGTCCCGCACCGAGGCGCGCACGCCCACCGAGCGGTCGTACAGGATGTGGAGGTCGACCGAGGCGGGCATCTGCTCGCGCAGCGACGGCAGGAGCGCCTTGATGGCGTCGACCACCTCGACGGTGTTGGTACCGGGCTGGCGCTGGATGGCGAGCACGATGGCGCGGGCGTCGCCGTACCAGCTCGCGATGCGGTCGTTCTCCACGCTGTCGCTGACCGTCCCGAGCTCGTCGAGCCGCACCGGCGACCCGCCGCGGTAGGCCACGATCAGGCCGCGATAGGCCTCCGCGTCGGTGAGCTGGCCCTGCGTCTGGACCGTCACGGCGCGGTGGCGGCCGTCGAGCGTGCCGGTCGGGAGGTTCACGTTCGATTCCTGGATCGAACGCATCACCTCGTCGATTCCGAGACCGCGCGCCGCCAGCAGCTCGGGATCGAGCTGGACGCGCACCGCGTACTTCTGCGAGCCGTAGACCTGCACCTGCGCGACGCCGGAGACCATCGAGATGCGCTGGGCGAGCAGGGTCTCCGCGTACTCGTCGACCGCCGAGAGCGGCAGCGTGGGTGACGAGAGCGAGAGGAAGAGCACCGGCTGGTCGGCGGGGTTCACCTTGCGGTAGGAGGGCGGCGTCGGCAGCTCGGGCGGGAGCTGGCCGGCCGCCATCGCGATCGCCGATTGCACGTCCTGCGCGGCGGCGTCGATGTTGCGGTCGAGCGCGAACTGCAGCGTGATCTGGGTCAGGCCCTGCGCGTTGACGGAGCTCATCGAATCGAGCCCCGCGATCGTCGAGAACTGCCGCTCGAGCGGTGTCGCCACCGACGACGCCATCGTGTCGGGGTTGGCACCCGGCAGCGAGGCGCTGACCAGGAGCGTCGGGTAGTCGACGTTGGGCAGGTCGCTGACCGGGAGACGCAGGTAGGCGGCGGCTCCGAAGAGCAGGAGAGCCGCCATCACCAGGGTGGTGGCGACCGGGCGCCGGATGAAGGGCTCGGAGACGCTCATGCGCCCCCCTTGCCCTCGAGGACCCGCACCTTCGCGCCGGGCGCGAGCCGCAGCTGGCCGTCGATCACCACCGGGTCTCCGGCGGCCACGCCGCTCTCGATCACGCTTTCCGCGCCGAGCGAGGCGCCGACCTTCACCGGCCGCACCACGGCGGCGTCGCCCTCCACGACGAACACGAAGGGTCCCTGCTGGCCCGGCTGCACGGCCTGCGAAGGAACCACGATCGCGCGCGGCCGCTCGGCGATGCGTACGACGGCGTTGACGAACTCGCCCGGCCACAACCGCGCGTCCGCGTTCTCGAAGGTCGCCTTCAGCCGGATCGTTCCGGTGGTGCGATCGACGGCGTTGTCGACGAAGGTGAGGACGCCGCTCGCCGTGTCCCCGGCGCCCCCCTCCTCGCCGCGCGCGCGCGCCTGCACGGCGACGGGCCCCTGCGCCATGCGCGCGCGGATCGCGGGGAGCTCCTGCTCGGGGACGGCGAAGCTCACGTAGATCGGCGCGACCTGGTTGATCACGACGAGCAGCGTCTCGTGGGCCTTCACCGCGTCGCCCGGATGGACCGCGAGGCTCCCCGTGCGCCCGCGCAGCGGCGATCGGATCTGGGTGTAGCCGAGCTCGAGCCGCGCTTTCTCGAGGGCAGCTCGGTCGGCGTTCACCGCCGCCAGCCGGGCGTCGGCGGCCGAGCGCGCCTGCTCGTACTGCTCCTTGGAGGCGACGCCCTTCTGGAGCAGCACCCCGAAGCGGTCGGCCTGCGCCGCCTCGAAGCGCGCCTGCGCGGAGTCCTGGGCGAGGGCCGCCTCGGCCTGGTGCAGCGTCGCCTCGAAGGGCCGCGGGTCGATCGTGAAGAGCAGGTCGTCCGGCGCCACCTCCTGCCCTTCCTGGAAATGGACGCTCGCGAGAATGCCCTCGATCTGCGGCCTCACCGAGACGCTGGTGATCGGCTCGACGTTTCCGATCGCCCGGATCTCGACCGGCACCGTCCTCTCGACAGCGAGCGCGACGCGCACCGGCGCCGCTTCCGGCGCGCGCAGCGCCGTGGAGTCGGAGCAGCCGCCTGCGAACAGGGCCGCGAGCACGAGCCAGACCGGCGGGGAGCCGGCCGATCGGGGAGATGCGGTCACTGGATTCCTCGGAGCCGGACGTCGGGCGCGGGGACCCCGGGCGCCAGGAAGGTAGGACGATATCCTGCCCCACGCGCTTCGATCGATCCAGTTGATGACCTTCTGGGCTCCGCAGACTCTGCCTCACTGCGCGGAGGCCGACTCCCGAGTCGGCCTCCTTGCGGACGGCGGTTAGACTCCCCACTCCCGAGGAGACGCGATGGCGATCCAGGTCGGCAAGGCAGCACCCCCGTTCTCGCTCCCGGACGCGGAGGGCCGGAGCGTCTCGCTCGCCGATTTCGCCGGGAAGGACGTGGTCCTCTACTTCTACCCCCGCGACGACACCCCTGGCTGTACGAAGGAGGCCTGCGGCTTCCGCGACTCATGGAGGGAGATCCAGAAGCGCGGCGCGATCGTGCTCGGCGTCTCGCCGGACTCGGCCGAGTCGCACAGGAAGTTCGCCGGCAAGTACAAGCTGCCCTTCCCGCTGCTCTCCGATCCGGACAAGAAGGTGATGACCCGCTACGGCGCGTGGGGCGAGAAGATGATGTACGGCAAGAAGACGACCGGCGTGATCCGCTCGACGGTCTGGATCGGTCCCGACGGCAAGGTGAAGAAGCACTGGGCGCGCATCGCCAAGGCGGAGGCGCATCCGGAGCAGGTGCTCGAGGCACTGAGGGAAGGGGCTTAGCATGGCGCGACTCGAGTTCCCGAAGGGCTTCCGCTGGGGGACGGCCACGGCCTCCTACCAGATCGAGGGTGCCTGGCGCGAGGACGACAAGGGGGAGTCGATCTGGGACCGCTTCACCCACACGCCGGGCAAGATCAAGGAAGGCCAGACCGGAGACGTCGCCTGCGACTCCTACCACCGCTGGCGCGACGACATCGCCCTCATGCGCGCGATGAACCTGAACAGCTACCGCTTCTCGATCGCGTGGCCGCGCATCCAGCCGAGCGGGCGGGGAGCGGTGAACCGCGCGGGCATCGACTACTACGCGCGGCTCGTCGACGCTCTCCTCGACGCCGGCGTCCGCCCGTTCCCGACTCTCTACCACTGGGACCTGCCGCAGGCACTCGAGGACGCGGGGGGCTGGCCGAACCGCGACCTCGCGAGCCGCTTCGCCGAGTACGCGGCGCTCGTGGTGCAGGCGCTCGGCGACCGCGTCTCGAGCTGGATGATCTTCAACGAGCCGAACGTCTTCACGGCGTGCGGATACCTGATGGGCATCCACGCGCCGGGGCGCCGCGAACCCGACGCGTTCCTGCGCGCCACGCATACCGTGAACCTCGCGCAGGGCGAGGCGTTTCGCGCGATTCGAGCCGCCCGGCGCGGCCTCTCGATCGGCACCGCCTTCAACTGCACCGCCTGCGAGCCGGCGGGCGACTCGCAGGCCGACCGCGACGCCGCCGAGCGCTGGCACCGCTTCGTCAACGAGTGGTTCCTGCGGCCCGCGCTGCAGGGGGCCTATCCCGAGGCCCACCCCGGCGGCCTCCCCACCGACGTGATGGGCGTCAAGGACGGCGACTTCGAGCGGATGCGCGCGCCGATGGACTTCCTCGGAATCAATCTCTACACGCGCACGCTGATCAAGGCCGTTCCGCTGGACGGCCACGTGCTGAACCTCGGCGCCGTGCCGGCGTTCCCGTTCGGCGGCGACGTGGGCCCGAAGACCGACTTCGGCTGGGAGGTCTGGCCCGACTCGCTCTACCAGATCCTGACGCGCATCTCGCGCGACTTCGACCGGCCCGTGATCGAGGTCACCGAGAACGGCTGCTCCTACGGCGACGCGCCCGACGCCAAGGGCGTGATCCACGACCGGCGCCGCATCGAGTTCTACGAGGGCTACCTGGCCGCCGTGCACCGCGCGATCCGCGACGGGGCTGACGTGCGCGGCTACCACGCCTGGACGCTGCTCGACAACTTCGAGTGGGCGGAGGGCTACCACCAGCGCTTCGGCCTCGCCTGGGTCGACTTCGCGAGCGGAGAGCGGACGCTCAAGGAGTCCGGGCACTGGTACGGCCGGGTGGCCGCGGAGAACGCGCTCGAGGGCTGAGCCCGGCGAGCGGGCCACGGTCGAGAGAAGGAGCGATGGAGGAACGCCTCGTCTTCCTGATCGGGTCCCCCCGCTCGGGATCGACGCTGACCGCTCGCATGCTCGGCGCGCACTCCGCGGTCTGCGCACCCCCCGAGGCGCACCTGCTCACGCCGCTCGCGCACCTCGGCTACTACGGCTCGGTCGAGACGGCCCCGTACGACCCCGTGATCACGCGCCAGGCGGCCCACCAGCTGGTGGCGGCGCTGCCCGGCGGCGAGGAGGACTACCTCGCCGCGCTGCGCGCGATGACCGACTCGCTCTATGGGCGCCTGCTCGCGGCCGGGGGCGGCGAGCTCCTGCTCGACAAGACGCCCGCCTACGCGCTCGTCCTCGACTTCGTCGCACGGCTTTATCCGAAGGCGCGCTATCTGGTGCTGACGCGCCACCCGCTCGCGGTCTGGTCGTCGTACGTCGAGTCGTTCTTCGACGGGGACCAGGAGGTCGCGCACGCCTGGAACCCGCTCCTCGAGCGCTACGTGCCCGCGATCGGCCGCTTCCTCCGCGAGGCGCGGGTGCCGATGCTGCAGCTCCGCTACGAGGAGCTGGTGCGCGAGCCCGAGCGCGAGATGCGGCGCGTCGCCGAGTTCCTCGGCGTCGAATTCGAGCCGGGCATGGTCGAGTACGGGGGCGAGGGCGAGGCGCCGAAGGCAGCGGGCGGCCTCGGCGACCCGATCACGGTGGCGCGCGAGACGCGGCCCACCACGCGCTCGGTTGCCAAATGGGCGAGCGAGCTGGCGGGCGACCCGGCCAAGCTCGCGCAGGCGCGCCGCATCCTCGAGCGCCTGCTGGACCCCGATCTCGAGACGTGGGGCTACCCGCGCGAGACCATCCTCGCGCAGATCGACGCGGCGCTCGCCTCCCGAGGCACACCCGGAGCGGCGCGTCCCAAACCTCGGAGCTTCAGCCGCTATGCGCTCGAGCGACGGCTCCTCGTCCGGCTCCGCCGCAACATCCACACCAACGCCTTCGGCCGCTTGGTCAAGCGCATCCGCTTCGCCTGCGACGTTCTGCTTCGCTAAGCTGCGGCGCGGAGGAGTCCAGATGCTGCAGGAGCACCCGATCGAACCCCAGCCCTCCCCTGCCCCCGCACGGCATTGGCAGCGCCCCGCCTTCGAGGTGATCTCGCTGGCGTGCGAGATCAGCGCCTACGCGCCGGACGAGGGCGATCCCCTCTTCTGAGCCGCGGTCGCGTGCCCTCCGGCGCCACGAGCCCCGCCTCCGCGCTCGCCGCCAAGCGGTGCGTGCCCTGCAAGGGGGGCGTGCCGCCGCTGCGCGGCGAGGCGCTCGCCGCCCTCCACGCGCAGCTCGGCGGCGCGGCGAGCGGCTGGCGCATCGTCGGCGAGCACCACCTCGAGAAGGACTACCGCGTCCCCGACTTCGCCGGCGCCCTCGCGTACGCGAACCGCGTCGGCGCGATGGCCGAGGAGCAGCAGCACCACCCCGATCTCTTCCTCGCCTGGGGGAAGGTGCGCGTCACGATCTGGACCCACAAGATCGACGGGCTCACCGAGAGCGACTTCGTCTTCGCGGCGAAGTGCGACGCGCTGGTGTCTGGCTGACCTCGATCGCGTGGTAGAGTGGCCCCATGCGGCCGGCCGCCCTTCTCGCCTTGGCTGCGAGCCTGGGTTTGCCCTCGAGCGCCCCTGCCAGCTCGTTCCAGGTGCTCGTCGGGCTTCCGGGGGACGCCTTCACCTTCTGCAGGCCAACGGACGTCTCCGCCGACGGCCGCGTCGTCGTCGGCCAAAGCGGGAACCGCGCGTTCCGCTGGGAGAACGGCGTCTACCAGGAGGTCTCGTTCTCCCCCGGCGGTGAGGCCGAGGCAAACGCGGTCTCCGCCGACGGCTCGGTCGTGGTCGGCAGCGGCGTCTTTCGCTCCGAGACGGGAACCATGACGCCACTCGGGCACCTCCCCGGCGGTGACTTCGCAAGCTCGGCGTGGGCCGTTTCGGCGGACGGCACGAAGATCGCCGGCGTCGGTGCGGGCCCCGACTCGACCTCCAAGTCGCCCTACGACGCTGTGATCTTCGGTCCAGGGGGTGCGGTGCGCCTCAGCGACATCGCCGGGGGAGGACCGTACTTCGCCATCACTGCGATGTCCGCGGATGGCTCGGTGATGGCCGGAACGCTGGCGCCACCCGGGTCGGGCTTGTTCGTCTACCGGAACGGTGTGGTGCAGCCGATCGGCGACCTGCCCGGAGGGGACTCCTACGCCGATGTGCTCGGCATGTCTGCCGACGGGTCGACGATCGTCGGATATTCGAGCTCGAGCCGCGGCGACGAGGCGTTTCTCTATGCGAACGGCGCCTTCACGCCCTTGGGGTTCCTCGCCGGATACCACAGCGTCGCGTACGACGCGAATGCCGACGGCTCGATCGTGGTCGGCTACTCGCAGGACCCGAGCGGAAGCTACTCGCCCTTCATCTGGGATTCCGCGCACGGCATGCGCAACCTGGTGGATGTGCTGACGAAGGACTTCGGCTTCGACCTCCACAGGTATGCGCTGATCAATGCGACCGGAATCTCCGACGATGGTCGAACGATCGTCGGCTACGCCGGCGATCGTCTTACGGGGGGCACGGTCGGCTTCATCGCCACCATCCCCGAGCCGACGACTGGGCTCCTGCTCGGCCTCAGCCTCGCCGCGCTCGGATCCCGCCGACGGCGCGCGTGACGGCGCTCAGTCGAGCAGCTGCCGCAGCACGAAGGGCAGGATGCCGCCGTGGCGGTAGTAGTCGACCTCGGTCGGCGTGTCGATGCGCACGCGCGCGCGGAACTCGAGGGTCTCGCCGCCGTCGCCGCGCGCGCGCACCACGAGCGTGCGACCCGCCGCGAAGCCCGATGCCACGCCCTCGCGCAGGCCGATCACGTCGTAGCGCTCGCGGCCCGTGAGCCCGAGCGACTTGGCGCTCTGGCCGGCCTCGAACTCGAGCGGCAGGATGCCCATGCCGACCAGGTTCGAGCGGTGGATCCGCTCGTAGCTCTCGGCGATCACGGCGCGCACGCCGAGGAGCCGCGGCCCCTTGGCGGCCCAGTCGCGGCTCGAGCCCGAGCCGTACTCCTGGCCGGCCAGCACGAGGAGAGGGGTGCCCTCGGCGCGGTAGCGCATCGCCGCGTCGAAGATCGACATCGGCTCGCCGCTCGGCAGATGGACCGTCACCGGCCCCTCGCTGCCCGGCACGAGCGCGTTGCGCAGCCGCACGTTGGCAAAGGTGCCACGCATCATCACCTCGTGGTTGCCGCGCCGCGCGCCGTAGGAGTTGAAGTCGCCGCGCGCGATCCCGTGCTCGAGCAGGTAGAGCTCCGCAGCCGACTCCCTGGCGATACTGCCCGCCGGCGAGATGTGGTCGGTGGTCACGCTGTCGCCGAGCCACGCGAGGACGCGGGCGCCGGCGATCTCCTCGACCTGCTTCGGCGGCTCGCGCGTCATGCCCTCGAAGTACGGGGGCTTCTGCACGTAGGTCGACGCAGGGTCCCAGCCAAAGCGTTCGCCCGCCGGCACCGGAAGCGCGTTCCAGCGCGCCTCGCCGCGGAACACGTCGGCGTAGACGCCGCGGAAGAGCTCGGCCTCGACGTAGCGGCCCACCGCGTCGCGCACCTCCTGGGGCGAGGGCCACACGTCGCGCAGGAAGACCGGCTCGCCGCCGCGGCCGCGGCCGAGCGGCTCGCGCTCGAGGTCGATGTCGATGCGGCCGGCGAGCGCGAAGGCGACCACGAGCGGCGGCGACATCAGGTAGTTGGCGCGTACGGCCGGATGGACGCGCGCTTCGAAGTTCCGGTTTCCCGAGAGCACCGAGCACACCACGAGGTTCCCGCGCTCGACCCCCTCCGCGACTGCCTCGGGGAGCGGGCCCGAGTTCCCGATGCAGGTCGTGCAGCCGTAGCCAACCACGTCGAAGCGGAGCTGCTCGAGATACGGAAGCAGTCCCGCCGCCTTCAGGTACCCGGTCACCACCTGCGAACCGGGCGCCAGCGACGTCTTCACCCACGGCCGGCTCTCAAGGCCGCGCGCCACGGCTTTCTGCGCCAGGAGCCCCGCCGCCATCATGACGCTCGGATTCGAGGTGTTGGTGCAGCTCGTGATCGCCGCGATCACGACCGAGCCGTGGCGCAGCGCGTGGCGCTCCCCGCCGATCTCGATCTCGACCGCGCCGTCCGCGCCGACGCCGCGCGCAAGCTCGGGCAGCGCGCGCGCGAACGACGCGGACGCGATCTTGGGGCCGGCGCGGCCCCGCGAGGCTCGGCTCCACGGCGCCGAGGTCGAGCGCGAGCGTCTCGGAGAACACGGGCTCGGGAGCGCCCGGCGCGTGGAAGAGGCCCTGCTCGCGCTGGTAGGCCTCGACCAGCTGCACGTGCTCCTCGCGCCGGCCCGAGAGCCGCAGGTAGCGGAGCGTCTCGGCGTCGACCGGGAAGAGCGCGCAGGTGGCGCCGTACTCCGGGCACATGTTCGAGATGGTGGCGCGGTCGGCGAGCGGCAGCGCCGCGAGCCCCGGCCCGAAGAACTCGACGAACTTCCCGACTACGCCGTGCTTGCGCAGCCGCTCGGTGACGGTGAGCACCAGATCGGTGGCGGTAGCGCCGGCGCGCAGCTCGCCCTCGAGCCGCACGCCAACCACCCGGGGCACCAGCATCGACACCGGCTGGCCGAGCATGGCGGCCTCCGCCTCGATGCCCCCCACGCCCCAGCCGAGCACGCCGAGGCCGTTTACCATCGTCGTGTGCGAGTCTGTCCCGACGAGCGTGTCGGGGTAGGCGCGCCCGGCGGGATCGACGAACACCACGCGCGCCAGGTACTCGAGATTCACCTGGTGGACGATGCCAGTCCCGGGCGGGACCACGGCGAGGTTCTGGAACGCGTTCTGTCCCCAGCGCAGGAACGCGTAGCGCTCGCGGTTGCGCTGGAACTCGAGCTCGACGTTGCGCGCGAACGCGTCGCGGCTGCCGAAGGCGTCGACCTGCACCGAGTGATCGATCACGAGCTCGACGGGCTGAAGCGGATTGATGCGCGCCGGCGAGCCGCCGAGAGCCGCCATGGCGTCGCGCATCGCCGCGAGGTCGACGACGCAGGGAACACCCGTGAAGTCCTGCAGCACGACGCGCGCGGGCAGGAACGCGATCTCGCGCGAGGGCTCGGCCTCCGGTTCCCAGCGGGCGAGCGCCTCGATGTCGGCGGCGGAGACGCTGCGGCCGTCCTCCCTGCGCAGCAGGTTCTCGAGAAGGATGCGCAGCGAGATCGGCAGGCGGGCAATCGGAAGCCCGGCGCGTTCGAGCGCGCCGAGCGCGAAGATCTCATGTTGGTTGCCGCCGACGCGGAACGCGCGGCGCGCGCCGAAGCTGTCCATGATCCCCCGCAACCGTCCTGAGCATAGCTTGGCATCGCCATCGCGGTCGGGCGGCGAGCTCGGCGCGCGATGGCGCGCCCCATCCGCTACGCTGGCCCGGTTGCTGGGTGTGGCCGCCAGCACGGCCTGAGACGCGGCTTCGGCGCAGAGCGCGCCGGCGCGCCGCGGAACCCCCGAACCTGATCCGGCTAGGTCCCTGGGCTCCGACCTCGGGATGAACCGGCGTAGGGAAGCGACCATGGCCACCCCCGCCTCCGTCCGCCTCGACGACGTCCTCACGCGCGATCCGCTGCCGGGCTCGCGCAAGGTCTACGTCGAGGGCCGGCTCCCAGGCGTGCGCGTTCCGATGCGCGAGATCCGCCAGTCGCCGACCCGCGCGGTCGGATCGGCGGGCGCGGTCACGCTCGACGAGAACCCTCCCCTCCTCGTCTACGACAGCTCCGGCCCGTACACGGATCCCGAGGTCGACATCGACCTGCGGCGCGGCCTTCCCCCGCTGCGCCTCTCTTGGATCCGCGGGCGCGGCGACGTCGACGAGCACGCGGATCCGGCCTCGCCGTTCGCGCGCGCAAGAGAGCGCGATCCGGCACTCGCCGCGCTGCGCTTCGCGCGCGTGCGCCCGGTCCTCCGCGCGCAGCCGGGCCGCCGCGTCACCCAGATGCACTACGCGCGCCGCGGCGTCATCACCCCCGAGATGGAGTTCGTCGCGATCCGCGAGACGCAGCGGCTCGAGCGCGCCGCCGAGCTCGCCGCGCAGCATCCGGGCGAGTCGTTCGGCGCGGCGATCCCGGCCGCGATCACGCCCGCCTTCGTGCGCGACGAGGTGGCGCGCGGCCGCGCGATCATTCCCGCCAACGTCAACCATCCAGAGCTCGAGCCGATGGCGATCGGGCGCAACTTCCTGGTGAAGATCAACGCCAACATCGGCAACTCGGCCGTCACCAGCTCGATCGAGGAGGAGGTCGAGAAGCTGGTCTGGGCGACGCGCTGGGGCGCCGATACCGTGATGGATCTCTCGACGGGCAGGCACATCCACGAGACGCGCGAGTGGATCCTGCGCAACAGCCCGGTGCCGATCGGCACGGTGCCGATCTACCAGGCGCTCGAGAAGGTGGGCGGGCGCCCCGAGGAGCTCAGCTGGGAGATCCTGCGCGACACGCTCGTCGAGCAGGCCGAGCAGGGGGTCGACTACTTCACGATCCACGCCGGGGTGCTCCTGCGCTTCATCCCCCTCACCGCGCGGCGGCGCACGGGGATCGTCTCGCGCGGGGGCTCGATCCTCGCCAAGTGGTGCCTGGCGCACCACCAGGAGAACTTCCTCTACACGCACTGGGACGAGATCTGCGAGATCATGGCCGCCTACGACGTCGCGTTCTCGATCGGCGACGGGCTGCGGCCCGGCTCGATCGAGGACGCCAACGACGAGGCGCAGTTCGCCGAGCTCGAGGCGCAGGGCGAGCTGACCCACCGCGCGTGGGCGTTCGACGTGCAGGTGATGAACGAGGGGCCCGGGCACGTGCCCATGCACCGCATCCGCGAGAACGTGGAGAAGCAGCTCGCGTGGTGCGGCGAGGCGCCCTTCTACACCCTGGGACCGCTCGTCACGGACGTCGCGCCCGGCTACGACCACATCACGTCGGCGATCGGCGCCGCCATGATCGGCTGGTACGGCACCGCGATGCTCTGCTACGTGACACCGCGCGAGCACCTCGGTCTGCCCGATCGCGAGGACGTGAAGCAGGGGGTGATCGCGTACAAGATCGCGGCCCACGCCGCCGACCTCGCCAAGGGACATCCGGGCGCGCAGGCGCGCGACAACGCGCTCTCGAAGGCGCGCTTCGAGTTCCGCTGGCAGGACCAGTTCCACCTCGCGCTCGATCCCGAGACCGCGCAGCGCCTGCACGACGCGACCCTGCCGGCCGAGGCGCACAAGCTCGCGCACTTCTGCTCGATGTGCGGGCCGCGCTTCTGCAGCATGGAGATCACCCAGCAGATCCGCGACTACGCGGCCGAGCGCGGGCTCGACGCGCAGGGTGCGCGCGCGGCCGGCATGCGGGAGATGAGCGAGACGTTTCGCACCCGCGGCGGCGAGATCTACGGGAAGTCGTGACCCACGCCCGCCAGGCCGAGCCGCCGGCGCAGGGCGCTCCGCGCGCGGGCTCGCCGGCGGCGCGCATCGGCGCCGGCCTGGCGCTCGCCGCCGCCGCGCTCTACGTCCTGCGCCCGTTCCTGGTGCCGGTGGTGTGGGCCGGAATCCTCGCGTACGCGACGTGGCCGCTGTTCCGCGCGTTGCGCCGGCACATGAGGCGCCCGCGTCTCGCGGCAGCCGTGTTCACCACGGCGGTGGCGCTCGGGGTCGGCCTGCCGGTGGCCTGGATGCTGGTCGCGCTCGCCGGCGAGGCGTCGCACGGGATCGGCCTGCTGAAGCAGTGGCTCGACGCGGGCGCCCCGCTGCCGGCCTGGGTGGCTTCGCGCGATTGGCTCGCCGATCCGATCGCGAAGCTGCGCGGCGACTCGGTGATCGAGCCGACCGCGATCCTCCAGTACGCCGCGCGCTACGCCTCGCAAGTCTCGACCCGCCTCGTCGATCTCGCCGGCGGGCTCGCCAGCAACGCCTTCAAGTTCCTGATCACCGTCGTCACCCTCTACGTGTTCTACGTCGACGGGGAGCGCCTCGCGCAGCAGGCGCGGCGGCTCACCACGATCGCGTTTCCGAATGCGCCCGACTTCCTCGAGCACGTCGGCGCCGTGGTGCGCGCCGTGGTCTTCGGACTGCTCGGAACCGCGCTCGTCCAGGGGCTCGTCGCGGGGATCGGCTTCGGGCTCTTCGGCGTGCCCTCGCCGGTCGTCCTCGGCGCCCTCACCTCCGCCGCGTCCTTCGTGCCGGTGGGACCGCTGCTGATCTGGGGAAGCGCGGCTGCGTGGCTCTTCGCGGGCGGCCACACCTACGCCGCCGTCGGCATGGCCGTCTACGGCGCCGCGCTGATCAGCTCGATCGACAACGTGCTGCGCCCGCTCCTGATCAGCGGCGGCTCCACGCGGATCCCGTTCCTGCTGGTCTTCTTCGGCGTGCTCGGGGGCGTCACAGCCTTCGGGCTGCTCGGCCTCTTCGTCGGTCCGGTGCTGCTCTCGGTGACGTTCGCCCTGATCGACGACTTCGCGCGGCGCGTCAACGCTTGACTCCGCTGGGCTCCGCGGACTCCACCTCGCCGCGCGGCGCCTTCGGCGCAGTGCGGGCTGCGCGCGCCCACTACGGCAGATAGGTCTGCAGGTAGCCGGTCACCAGCCGCCGCGTCTCCTCGACCAGCGTATCGAAGTCGAAACCCTCGTCGGCCAGCGCGCGGTCCTGGAGCGCGTTGGCCGCCGTGACGACCGTTCGACAGATCTGCAGCGCCTTGTCCCGTGAGATGCCGGCGCGGTGGAAGGCGGGGTGCAGCGCCATCAGGTCGGCCACCTGGGCGTTCGAGACCGCGGTCACCTCGGCGAACTCGCGGGTGAAGCGGATCGTGCGCAGGAGGTTCTGGTACTCGGGGGCGTCGCGCAGGAAGCGGAGCGTCGCAGTCACGGTGCGATCGACGGCCTCGCGCCACGGCAGCCGGAGGCAGTCGGCGAGCTGCCGCGCCGTCTCTGCGTCCGTCTCGCTCATCACGGACTCCGCCACTGCGACGAGCAGCGCGGTCTTGCTCGCGAAGTAGTCGTAGACCGAGCCGACCAACACCCCGGCGCGCCCGGCGATGCCCTCGATCGTGATGTCGCTCACGGGCCGCTCCAAGAGCTCTCGCCGGGCCGCCAGGAGAATGCGGCCAACCCGCTCGCGGGCGCGGGCTTGCTTGGGTATCCGTCGACGCGCATCGGTCTCCGGGACGTTCAAGGGGGCACTCCATTGCTCTTTGCGGCGTTCATGGTAGCGGGAGGGCCCGGCGTCGCGTCGCTCGCCTCCATCGCGGTGGCGCTCCCGCGCGATGAGGGTGCGCTCAGCCGAGGAAGTCAAGGATCGCCGCGGCGAGCTCCTCCGGCGCGTCGAGATCGGCGCGGTGGCCGGCGCCCTCGATCGCTCGGATCCGGGTCGGCCCGGCCAGGCCTTCGGCGAAGCGCTTCGCGTAGCTCGCCGGCACCACTCGGTCCGCGCTCCCCCAGAGCAGCAGCGTCGGTACGGCGATGCGATGAAGGCGCTTCGCGAGCCCGAGGTCGCCGGTCGGCCACAAGAGCCGCGCAGCTGCCTCCCACGCGCGCTGCGCGACGATCTGCCATTCGACCGGCTCCGCGCCCGCCGGCGGCGCCAGCTCCGCCGACAGGCGCTCCGTGTTCTCGGC
>Ga0335082_10003791_pt1 | contig 16444 bp, 14 predicted proteins | sample Lox_Sample_41_FD_206718 | JGI IMG/M metagenome (GOLD analysis project Ga0335082, IMG submission 206718) | Soil microbial communities from Loxahatchee National Wildlife Refuge, Florida, United States - Lox_Sample_4.1 | ecosystem: Environmental > Terrestrial > Soil > Wetlands | place: USA...
GCCCAAAAAGACTGCAAATGACTGTGATTACGTATTGTCAACCGCTCGCGACGGGGTCCGCCGGGCAAGGCGCCGGCTTTATTCACAGGGGGCGGGGCTCGGCCCAAGAATGAGCAAATTACGCTGCAAAGCGGCCAAGCTGCTCCATAAGAACGCCGTAAGTCGCTGAAGGAACAGGCTAAAAACGCCTGCTCATTTTTTGACCAAGGTAATAAATATGCAATCTGGCCGCGAAAACGCGGCCCTGCCGGCCAGGGCATCCACAGAGTTGTCCACAGCTTCTGTGGATAAGGAACCGCCCGTACAGCTGCCGCTTGAGGGCGGGCGGCACTGCCGCTAAACTCCCGCGCCCTTTAACCCGGGTGCGCGCCGCCCCATATACGGCGGCCCTAACCCCAGCGCTGCGAGCCTGCCATGAAAGACGCGATCCACCCTCAATATAAAGAGATCACCGTCAGCTGTACCTGCGGCAACACGTTCAAGACCAGCTCGACCCTCGGGCACGATCTGCAGGTGGAGGTGTGCTCGAACTGTCACCCGTTCTATACGGGCAAGCAGAAGATCGTCGACACCGCCGGCCGCGTCGACAAGTTCCGCAAGAAGTACGCCGCGATCAGCCCGAAGTAAGCGGCCGTACCCTTAGGCACGGGGAACCCGCCCACCCGCGCAGTTGTTGCGCACACGCCGCGCCCATCGGGTCGCGTCCCCGGGGACGCGGCCGGTGCCGCCGGCGCTTCCTACCCGTGAGTAGCATGGCCCTGCCTTGATTCGGCGCACGGACCATGTAAACCTCCTTTGCATGCGCGCCACAGCTTTCCGTGGCGCCGGCCGCCCTGAAATTCACACGGAACGTCGAGCGGAAATGACCGAGAAGAGCCCCAAGACTGTCGAGGTGAACGATCCGGCGAGCGGCCGTCGTGCGCAGCTGCCGGTGCGCACCGGGACCATGGGCCCGGCGGCCGTGGACATCGGCAACCTCTACCGCGACCTCGGCGTCTTCACCTACGACCCGGGCTTCGGGGCCACCGCGGCGACCGAGAGCCGCATCACCTACATCGACGGCGATGCGGGCGTGCTGCTCTACCGCGGCTACCCGATCGAGCAGCTGGCGGCGAAGAGCTCCTTCATGGAGGTGGCGTACCTGCTGCTGATCGGGGAGCTCCCGAGCGCCAAGCAGCTGGAGGAGTTCACCGGCCACATTCGTTATCACACGATGATCAACGAGTCGCTGCTGCGCTTCTTCGACTGGTTCCACCACAACGCGCATCCCATGGCGATGGTCTCGGGTGTCGTGGCCTCGATGGCCGCCTTCTACCACGACACCATGGACATCCATAACCCGCGCCACCGCGAGATCTTCGCCCACCGCATCATCGCCAAGATCCCGACCATCGCCGCGGCGGCCCACAAGCACTTCCTCGGCCAGCCCTTCGTCTACCCGCGCAACGACCTCGACTACGCGAGCAACGTGCTCAGCATGCTGTTCGCGGTGCCCTGCGAGCCCTACCGGCTCGATCCGATCGCCGCCAAGGCGCTCGACCTCTTGTTCGTGCTGCACGCCGACCACGAGCAGAACGCCAGCACCTCCACGGTGCGCCTCGCCGGCAGCACCGGCGCCAACCCCTACGCGGCGATCTCCGCGGGCGTCTCGGCGCTGTGGGGCCCGGCGCACGGCGGCGCCAACGAGGCGGTGCTGTCGATGCTCGAGCAGATCGGCACGGTGGATAACATCCCGAAGTACCTGGCGATGGCCAAGGACAAGTCGAGCCATTTCCGGCTCATGGGCTTCGGGCACCGCGTCTACAAGAACTTCGATCCGCGCGCCCAGATCATCCGCGAGATGTGCCACAAGGTGCTGGCGCAGCTCGGCCGCAGCGACAACCCGCTGCTCGAGCTCGCGCAGCGCCTCGAGGAGATCGCGCTCAAGGACGATTACTTCATCGAGCGCAAGCTCTACCCGAACGTGGACTTCTACTCCGGGGTCATCTACAGCGCGATCGGCATCCCGCGCTCGATGTTCACGGTGATGTTCGCGATCGCGCGCACCGTCGGCTGGGTGGCGCACTGGCAGGAGATGATCTCCGACCCCGGCATGCGCATCGGCCGGCCGCGCCAGCTGTACACCGGTCCGCAGCGGCGCGACTACGTCGACATCAAGAAGCGCGCCTGAGGCGCGCCCTCATCACTGCGCGGTCTGCTCGAGCCTGCGGCCGTTGCGGGGCTGCGTCGGACGGGCATTGTGGGCGTAGCGCGCCGCGAACTGCTGCACCTGCGCCGCGGAGGCCGATGCGGCGTGCTTCAGCACCAGCCAGCGCACCTGCTCGCTGCAGGGCGGAGTGGTGAGTGAGCCCTCGAAGGTGTAATAGCCGCGGCTCGCCGGCAGCAGCGCGCCGAGGTCCAGGGTCGCGCCGGCAACGCTCTTCTCGCCCTGACCCTGCGGGAAGTTGTCGAACACGCTCTTGAGGAACGCGTTCTCGTCGCCCTTGCGGATCAGCACCGCGACCACCGCGAGCTCGCCTTTGGCATTCTTGTGCACCAGGTGCGCGACCATCGAGTAGCGCTTGCCGGCGACGCGCTCCTCGCTCGGGCGGTGAAAGTGAAACTGCACCAGCTCGTAGCGCTCCCCGCCCACGCTGATGCCGCCGCTGCCGGCCGGGGCATTCACCTGGATGGTGTGGCCGTTGTCGGTGACCGTGAGCGGCAGCGGGTGGTAGTCGAACTCGATCGCGGGCAGCGCGGCGGTGGTGGCGCCCGTGATGTCGATCGGCGACTGGCGCTGACCGACACCGCAGGTGGCGAAGGCGGGATCGACGCTTGCCCAGTGCTCGGGCCCCTGCGCGCCGCTGTAGCTCCAGTGGGGATGGTGGCCTTCGTCGGCGAGTGCGAGAGGCGTGGGGGCGGCGCACAGGACGCACAGGAGCAGGCTTCGCGCTGACATGCGTATTTCCCCGTTTATCTCGCCCGGTGCCGAGGGCGGCGCACTATAGCAAGGCTCGTGACGGGTGCGTGCGGCGGACCTCAGGCCTCACCACCCGGAGCATCGAGGAGCGCTGCGACCTCGAGCGCGCTGGCGCGGCGCATCGGCCGGCCGTCGACCGGGCTCACCGGTGCCTGGCGGATGCCGTCGGGCGGAAACACGGTGGCCTCGATCGGCTGATCGTCCATCTCGAAGCGCACGCCCGGGTAGGCGCGGATGCGCTCGGCGTTGAGCTTCACGCGCCGCGCGGTGACCTCGTGCGGGATGCCCTGGTCGATGAGCTTGAGCGTCACCGACTCGGCCCGGTCGGCGAACAGGTGCAGCTGCACCTCGGAGTGCTCGGTGGCGGTGCCCGAGAGCACCGGGCCCACCAGGCGCGGCTCGAACTCCTTGAGGTAGCGCATCGCCGAGAGCGCCGCGGCGCGCTGCGCGTGCAGCACCTCCAGGTGCGTGTCCCCGCCGAACAGGCGCTGGTAGGCGGCGAGCGCCTCCTCGATCTCGCTGTTCTTCGGCAGCATCGCCGCCCCGTCGGTGACCCCGAGGCGCTCGGCGGCCTTGCGCTTGGCGACCAGGAAGTCGCGGATACCGTGCTCGGCCATGATGCGCGCGGCTTCCTGCGCCAGAGCGCGCCGCAGGTTGTCGCCGCGCGTCGGGTGTCGCTTCACGCGCGTCACGCTCTAAAAGATCGGCTCGCCGCTTCCCTGGGTCTGGGGTCCCTGTGCCACCGCTGCAGCATCCTCGGCCGAGGGCAGATGGTCCGCCATGAAGATCTCCGGCACGCCGTTGGGGTTCTCCGCACTGACGAGCGTGCCGGTCTCGGGCGAGATGCGCAAGGTCACGATGCCCTCGGGCATCGTGCGGTGCTCCTCGGTGACGCCCTTGAGCGCCTCGCCCATGAAGCCGATCCAGATCGGCAGCGCGGTGCGCGCACCCTCCTCGGCCTCCCCGAGCGGGCGCTCCTGGTCAAACCCCACCCACACCGTCGCCACGAGGTTCGGCGTGAAGCCGTTGAACCAGGTGTCCTTCGCCTCGTTGGTGGTGCCGGTCTTGCCGGCGATGTCGCTGCGCCCGAGGGCGAGCGCGCGCCGCCCGGTGCCGCGCTTGATGACGTCGGCCATCATGTCGTCCATGACGTAGGCGTTCTGCGCCGAGATCACCCGCGGGGCGAGCTGCTCGGCCGGCAGCGGCGCGGGCTCCCCGTGCGTGGCGTCGGCGATGCGCACCGCCTGCGCGCCCGGCTCCCCGGGCACGCCCGCGGGCGCGGCGGCCTCGCACTGCGGGCAGGCGCGGCGCGGGCTCGCGCGCCACACCACCTGGCCGGAGGCATCCTCGATGCGGTCGATGAAGTAGGGCTGCACGCGGAAGCCGCCGTTGGCGAACACCGCGTAGCCGGCGGCGACATCCAGCGGCGTCGCCTCCATGGTGCCGAGCGCGAGCGTCAGGTCGTGCGGCAGCGCCTTGGGGTCGAAGCCGAAGCGCTGGATGTAGTCGATCGCGGTGGAGATGCCGATCTCGCGCAGGATGCGGATCGACACCAGGTTGCGCGAGCGCACCAGCGCCTCGCGCATGCGCGTCGGGCCGCCGAACTCGCGCGTCGAGTTCTCCGGGCGCCAGGTGTCCTCGCTGCCGTTGCCGTCGAGCACGATCGGCGCATCGAGGATGACGCTCGCGGGCGTGAAGCCGTGCTCGAGGGCCGCGGAGTACAGGAAGGGCTTGAAGCCCGAGCCCGGCAGGCGCCGCGCCTGGGTGACGCGGTTGTACTTGTTGGTGAAGTAGTCGAAGCCGCCGACGAGTGACACCACGCTGCCGTCGTTCGGGTCGAGCGCCACCAGCGCCGCCTGCGCCTCGGGAATCTGGCCGAGCTGCGCGTGGCCCTTGCCGTCGGCGACCACGTAGATGACATCCCCGCGCGTGAGGATCTGCCCGGCATCCTTCGGCGGCGGCCCGAGCGCCTCGTTGCGCAGCTGCCGGCGCGCCCACGACAGCCCGTCCCAGTCGATGTCGACCGCGCCCTGGGACTTCACGTAGGCGTGCACGCCCTTGTCGGCCACCGACACCACGACCGCCGGGGCGAGGTTGCCGATGGCGGCGTACTCATCGACCAGGTCATCGTAGTCCGCCTCGCCGTGCGCGGGCAGCTCGACGTGGCCGGCGGGCCCGCGCCAGCCGTGGCGGCGGTCGTACTCGATGAGCCCGATGCGCACCGCGCGGTTGGCATCCGCCTGCAGCCGCCCGTCGATGGTGGTGTAGACCTTGTAGCCGGCGCTCTCGGCCGAGGGGCCGAAGCGCTGGCGCAGCTCGAGGCGCGCCATCTCCGCCACGTACGGGGCCTCGACGTCGTAGAGCGGGGCGTGCGCGCGCGCCTCCATCGGCTCCTTGTTGGCGGCTTCCGCGGTGGCGGCGTCGATGTAGCCGAGCTCGCGCATGCGGCGCAGCACGTAGGCGCGGCGCTGCGTGGCGGCCTGCGGGTCGACGATCGGGTTGTAGCGCGAGGGCGCCTTGGGGAGCCCGGCGATGGTGGCGGCCTCGGCGACGTCGAGCTTGTCGAGCGTCTTGCCGAAGAAGGCCTCGGCGGCGGCGGCGACGCCGTAGGCGCGCTGGCCGAAGAAGATGACGTTGAGGTAGAGGCCGAAGATCTCCTGCTTGGTGAACTCGTGCTCCATGCGGTAGGTGACGAAGGTCTCCTGCAGCTTGCGACGCGCGGTCTTGTCGAGCGAGAGGAACATGTTGCGCGCGGCCTGCATGGTGATGGTGCTCGCGCCCTGGGTCTTGTCGCCGGACACCAGGTCGATCAGCACCGCGCGCACCACGCCGAAGTAATCGACGCCGTGGTGCTCGTAGAAGCGCTCGTCCTCGGCGGCGAGGAAGGCCCGCTTCACCAGCTCAGGGATCTGGTCGTAGCTGACCGGGATGCGCCGCTGCTCGCCGATCTGCGCGATCAGCGCGCCGGTGCGCGTGTAGACGCGCAGCGGCACCTGCAGTTCGACGTTGCGCATCGACTCGATCGAGGGGAGCGAGGTCACCAGGTACACGTAGCTGCAGGCGAGGGCGTAGGCCCCCAGAAGTGTGACGAGCATCACACCGCCGCCGAGAGCCGCGAGGACGCGAAAGTAATTCCATTTCACAGAAAACAACTACCTCTGCTTGCGCTCCCTGCAACGCCTATGCATAGTAACCCTCGACTCAGGGCAAACTCACCGAAAGGTGGGGACGCAAAGCCTCCGGTCTACGGGGACGCAAGGACCTATGACAGCGGGGTTGCCGGATCGAACGTTAACGCACTCCGCGGCGCATGGTCACGCGCCCTGGGCTTCAGCGGTTCGACCGAACTTCGCGGCGTAAGTGCCTGCATAACCCTCCCCGTACACCTCAGGGCCCGTGCGTCCCCAGGGGCGCTTGAAGCAGAACCGGCTGCATGAATCGATGCTGCGGGGTGCGACTTATCGCACCCGTGACGCTGTCGGCAGTCCGCTACACGGCACTGCAGGTACCGTGCGCATCCGTGAGGGTGCTCACGTTCAATTTAACAGTGCGCTGATATATAGTGTTTCCGCGTCTAATACAGGGTGGTCACTTTCAGGCGTAATGTCCTGAAAAGGAAATAAAAATGTTGCTCTTGCAGCGCAAGTACCGCCCCCTCCTGGGACTTGACATAACCACCTCGTCGGTGAAGCTCATTGAGCTCGCGATGGCGGGTGGTCAGTACCGGGTCGAGGCCTATGCTGCCGAGCCCACGCCACAGAACGCCATCAATGAAAAGGCGATCGTGGATGCGGAGGCCGTGGGCGAGGCGATCCGCCGCGCGGTCAAGCGCGCCGGCGCCAAGAGCGCCGAGGTCGCGGTGGCCATCTCCGGCGATGCCGCGATCACCAAGGTGATCCAGATGCCGCGCACGCTGCGCTCGGGTGACCTCGAGGCGCAGGTGGAGATGCAGGCCGACCAGTACATCCCCTTCCCGATGGATGAGGTCTCCTACGATTTCGAGGTGCTGGGCCCGAATGACAAGGACCCCGACTCCAACGACGTGCTGCTGGTGGCGACGCGCACCGAGAACGTCGAGCAGCGCCAGGCGGCGGTGAAGGCCGCGGGGCTGAGCGCCAAGATCGTCGACGTCGAGGCGTTCGCGCTCGAGAACGCCTGCAAGCTCATGACGCACCAGATGCCCGACGGCGGCATCGACCGCACCATCGCGGTCGCGGACTTCGGTGCCAGCAGCACCACCTTCAGCGTGCTGCGCAACCTCAAGGTCGTCTACACGCGCGACTTCGCCTTCGGCGGGCAACAGCTCACCGAGGAGATCATGCGCACCTACGGACTCGCGATGGAGGAGGCCGGCCGCGCCAAGAAGGAAGGCGGCCTGCCCGGCAACTACCAGTCCGAGGTGCTCGACCCGTTCATCGACGACATGACGCAGCAGGTGAGCCGCTCGCTGCAGTTCTATCTGGCCTCCGGCTCCGGGCGCGAACAGCCGGAGAAGATCCTGGTGTGCGGCGGCTGCGCCAACATCCCCGGAGTGGCCGAGGTGATCTCCAGCCGCGTGGGCATCTCCGCCGAGAAGGGCGACCCGCTCGGCCAGATGAAGCTGTCCTCGCGCGCCAAGGCGCAGGCCGTGCAGCGCGACGCGACGGCGCTCCTGACGGCGTGTGGTCTCGCACTGCGGAGTTTCGACTGATATGCCACGCATAAATCTACTGCCGCACCGCGAGAGCAAGCGCAAGGAGCGCAAGCTCAAGTTCCTCGTGGCGCTCGGGGCCGCCGCGGTCGCCGCCGCGGTCACCTCCTTTGCCGCCTACCTCATGTACGGGCAGATGATCGACGCGCAGATGCGCCGCAACGAGCAGCTGCGCACCGAGATCAAGACGCTCGACAAGCAGAACGAGGAGATCAACAACCTCGAGACTGCCAAGCAGAAGTTCATCGCGCGCATGGAGATCATCGAGAAGCTGCAGCGCTCGCGCCCGGAGATCGTGCACGTGTTCGACGAGATCGTGCGCACCCTCCCCGAGGGCGTCTACCTCACCGCCATCAAGCAGAACGACAAGAAGCTCAAGTTCGAAGGCATCGCGCAGTCAAGCACGCGCGTCTCCTCGTTCATGCGCAACATCGACGGCTCGCAGTGGCTGCGCAGCCCCGAGCTCGAGGTGGTGCAGACCACCAAGGGCTCCGGCCCCGGCTCGAGCTTCACGATGACGGCACAGCAGGTCACCGCCGGCTCCGACGACAGTGGCGCCGGGGCGCGCGCCGCCAAGGGCAAGATCCGCAAGGCGAGCGCGGGCGGCACGGGAGCGCAGCAATGAACATACTCGAGGAGCTGCGGGCACTTGATCCGCGCGACCCGGGACGCTGGCCGATGCCGGTCCTGGCCGGCGCCGTGGTGGCCGCCTTCCTGGTGCTCTCCGCGGTGGGCATCTATCTGCTGGTGTGGGACGAGCAGCGCCCGCGCCTGCAGCAGTACGCCTCCGAGGAGCTGAAGCTGCGCCAGGAGTTCCGCGACAAGCACGCCAAGGCCGTCAACCTCGAGGTCTACAAGCAGCAGCTGAAGGACATCGAGCGCTCCTTCGGTGCGCTGCTGCGCCAGCTGCCCGGCAAGACCGAGGTGCCGAGCCTGCTGGTGGACATCTCGCAGACCGGACTTGCCGCCGGGCTGCAGGAGAAGCTGTTCCAGCCGCAGGCGGAGCAGAAGCGCGACTTCTACGCGGAGCTGCCCATCAAGATCCGCCTGACCGGCAGCTACCACCAGTTCGGCGAGTTCGTGAGCGGCATCGCGGCGCTGCCGCGCATCGTCACGCTGCACGACATCGACATCAAGCCGGACTCCAAGGACGCCTACGACCAGCTGTCACTCGAGCTGACGGCCAAGACCTACCGTTACCTGGACGAGGACGAGATCGCCGCCGCCGAGGCCGACAAGAAGAAGGCCGCAGGTCCGGGGCGCCCGCGTCCCGCCGCGGGCGGTTAGCGGTACCTAACTATGCATAACAAGCCACAGCGAACCGGACTGCGCTTCACCTGCCTGGCGCTCGCCTGCGCGGCCTACGCGGCCGTCACGGCCTGCTCGAGCGCGGATGATGAGCTGGCGCGCTTCATCGAGGACACCAAGAAGGAGCCGGGCGGCCGCGTCGAGCCGCTGCCGGAGATCAAGCCGTACGAGACCTTCGTGTACGCGGCGGCCGAGCTGCGCTCGCCGTTCCTGCCGAGCAGCCCGGGATCGGGCGCCGGCTTCTCCGGCGTGCGTCCGGACCAGAAGCGCAACCGTGAATTCCTCGAGCAGTACTCGCTCGACACCCTGAAGATGGTCGGCACGCTCAAGCTCGGCGGCTCCATCTACGGCCTGGTGCAGACCAAGGACGGCCTGGTGCACCGCGTGACCACCGGCAACCACATCGGTCAGGCCGAGGGCAAGATCATCGACATCACGCCCGCGAAAATCAGTGTTATCGAAATCGTTCCGGACAGCCTGGGCGGGTACATGGAGCGTCCCGCCGCGCTCGCCCTGAACGAGTAAAGGTCCAGCAGGGAGTTCTCTAGAATGCAACGCCACCGACTGTTCAATCGTCTCCTCGGCACGGCCCTCGTGCTCGCAGGAGTACTCGGCATGCTCCCGGGAGCACCTGCACTGGCGGCGGATCAGCCCGCGCTGCAAGCCATCGACGTGCAGCCGCTCGCCGGCCAGCAGCTGCAGCTCACGATGCGCCTGTCGGGCCCGGCGCCGCAGCCGCTGTCCTTCACCATCGACAACCCGGCGCGCATCTCGCTCGACCTGCCGAACACCTCGCTGGCGCTGCCCTCGCGGCGCATCGACGTGCACGCCTCCGGCCTCGACACGATCCTCGCCGCCGAGACCAAGGACCGCACGCGCCTGGTGCTGAACCTCGACAAGCTGGTGCCCTATGACACCCGCGTCGACGGCAACAACATCATCGTCATGCTCGGTGGCGGCGCTGCCGGTGTCGCCGCCGGCGCCACGGCGCCGGTGGCCGCGGCCGCCAGCTCCGGCGGCGGTGGCGGCATGCGCGAGCTGCGCTCGATCGACTTCCGCCGCAGCGCCGACGGCGCCGGGCGCGTGATCGTCAAGCTCTCCGACCCGCACATCCACGTGAACCTGCACCAGATGGGCAACCAGATCGTCGCCGACTTCACCGACGCCGCCGTGCCCCCGAACCTGGTGCGCCGCTACGACGCCACCGACTACGGCACTCCGGTGAGCAGCTTCGACGTGACGCGCTCCGGCAACGGCTCGCGCATCGCCATCACCGCCTCGGGCGACTATGAGCAGCTCGCCTACCAGTCCGATGACCAGTACGTGGTCGAGGTGGCCCCGCGCCGCAAGGTCGCGAACGCCCCCGAGGACAAGCCGGTGTACACCGGCGAGCGGCTGACGCTGAACTTCCAGGACATCGAGACGCGCGCCGTGCTGCAGCTGCTGGCCGATGCCAGCGGCCAGAACATCGTGGTCAGCGACTCGGTGAGCGGCAACGTGACGCTGCGCCTGCAGAACGTGCCGTGGGACCAGGCCCTGGACATCGTGCTGCGCACCAAGGGCCTCGACAAGCGCCGCCAGGACAACGTCATCATCGTGGCGCCGCAGACCGAGCTGGCGGCGCGCGAGAAGGCCGACCTGGCCGCGCGCAAGGACGTGCAGGAGCTCGCGCCGCTGCGCTCCGAGTACCTGCAGGTCAACTACGCCAAGGCCACCGACATGGCGGCCCTGATGAAGACGCAGAGCAACTCGCTGCTCTCCAACCGCGGCAGCGTCGCGGTCGATGAGCGCACCAACACACTGCTGGTGCAGGACACCGCCGACCGCATCGCCGACATCCGCCGCCTGGTCGCCACCCTCGACATCCCGGTGCGCCAGGTGCTGATCGAGGCGCGCATCGTGATCGTCAACAACGACTTCGAGCGCGACCTCGGTGCGCGCTTCGGCTTCACCAACTACCAGAAGAACGGGCAGTCGGGACTGGTGACCACGACCGGCACCGCCGCGGGCGTCGACACCTCCATGACCTCGGCGCTGCAGAACGTGCAGAACACCGGCTCGATCTACCCGGTCACGGCGCCGACCGCCGCCCAACGCTACAACGTCAACCTGCCGGTCTCCAACCCGGCCGGCACGTTCGCGCTCGGCATCCTCGGCAACAACTTCATCGTCGACCTGGAGCTGTCGGCGGCGCAGGCCGAGACGCACGCCAACATCATCTCCTCGCCGCGCGTGGTGACCGCCAACCAGAAGGAGGCGACCATCGAGCAGGGCGTGGAAATCCCGTACCAGCAGTCCGCCTCGAGCGGCGCCACCACCATTCAGTTCAAGAAAGCGGTGCTGTCGCTGAAGGTCACCCCGCAGATCACCCCCGACAACCGCATCATCCTCGACCTCGACGTGCGCGACGACAGCGTCGGCACCGTGGTCGTGGCCTCCGGCGGCGTGAACGTGCCCTCGATCAACACGCGCGAGATCGCCACCCAGGTGCTGGTGAACGACGGCCAGACCGTGGTGCTCGGCGGCATCCTCTCCACCACGCAGCGCGAGGATGACACCAAGGTGCCGTACCTCGGGGACATCCCGGTCCTCGGGCACCTGTTCAAGAACACGCAGCACAAGGACGACAAGGACGAGCTCATGATCTTCATCACCCCGAAGATCGTGCGCGAGGGCGTCAACGTCCTGAACTGAGGCGCTGCCGGCCGCGGGCCCCTGCCCGCGCCGGGCTGATGAGCCACGGCCGCCTCAGAGGGCGGCCGTGGCGTTTTAGGTATCCTGTCGCGGTCATGCGCGATGCGGTGAGCGTGTTTCTCATTGGCCCCATGGGCTCGGGCAAGACCGCCGTGGGGCGCTACCTCGCCCGCGTCCTGCAGCTGCCCTTCTACGACAGCGACGCGGAAATCGAGCGGCGCACCGGCGTGGACATCCCCTTCATCTTCGAGAAGGAGGGCGAGGCGGGCTTCCGCCAGCGCGAGCGCGAGGCCATCGCGGCGCTCACCGCGCTCGAGGGCATCGTGCTCGCCACCGGCGGCGGCGCCGTGCTCCTGCCGGAGAACCGGCACCACCTCGCCGCGCGCGGCCGGGTCGTGTACCTGCAGACCTCGGTCGCGCAGCAGGCGCACCGCGTGCGCCACGGGCGCAACCGCCCGCTGCTGAGCGAGGGTGACGCCGACGAGCGGCTCGCGCAGCTGATGCAGGTGCGCGCGCCGCTGTATGAGGGGATCGCGGACCTCACCGTCTGCACCGACGGGCGGCGGGTGCAGAGCGTCGCGGAGAACATACTGCGGGAACTGGGCGCGGAGCCCGCCTGAGCCGCCAGCACGGCAGGCCGCCGCCCGCGGCCCTCACGTATACTCGGCGGCGCCGCCGGCTGTGCCCGTCTCACGCTTCCTGCGGCCGCACGTGGACACCCTGAACGTCGACCTCGGAACCCGCAGTTACCCGATCCTGATCGGCTCGGGGCTGCTTACCCGCGCGGAGGCCTTCCGCGCCCTTGCGGCGCGTGACGTGCTGATCGTCAGCAACACGACGGTCGCGCCCTTGTACCTGCGCGCGCTGCGCGAGGGCCTCGGGGCGCGGCGCACCCTCGAGGTGATCCTGCCCGACGGCGAGGCGCACAAGACCCTCGAGAACGCCTCCCGCGTCCTCGACGTGCTGATCGCCAACCGCTTCGCCCGCGACTGCGCCGTGCTCGCCCTGGGCGGCGGGGTGGTGGGGGATCTCGCCGGCTTCGCGGCGGCCTGCTACCAGCGCGGCGTCGCGTTCGTGCAGGTGCCCACCACGCTGCTCGCGCAGGTGGACTCCTCGGTCGGCGGCAAGACCGCGGTCAATCATCCCGGCGGCAAGAACCTGATCGGCGCCTTCCACCAGCCGCAGCTGGTGGTGAGCGACACCGCCACGCTCGCCACCCTCCCCGCCCGCGAGCTGCGCGCCGGGCTCGCCGAGGTCATCAAGTACGGGCTGATCTGCGATGCACCGCTGTTCGCCTGGCTGGAGGAGCACCTCGAGGCGCTGCTCGCCCGCCAGCCACTGGCGCTCGCGCACGTGATCCGCCGCTCCTGCGAGATCAAGGCGGCGATCGTCGGGCGCGACGAGCGCGAGACCGGCGAGCGCGCCCTGCTCAACCTCGGGCACACCTTCGGCCACGCCGCCGAGGCTGCGACCGGCTACCGCGAGTGGCTGCACGGGGAGGCGGTGGGCGCGGGGCTGGTGATGGCGGCGATGATGTCGAGCGAGTGCGGCCTGCTCGAGCCGCGCGACGCCGAGCGGGTGCGCCGCCTGGTCGAGCTCGCCGGGCTGCCTTCGCAGATCCCGTCGGTATCCCCGGAGAGGCTCCTCGAGCACATGCGCATCGACAAGAAGGTCCTGGCCGGGCAGCTGCGCCTGGTGCTGCTGCGCGCGATCGGCGCCGCGTTCGTGACCGCCGACTACCCCGCCCCGGCCCTGACGCGCACCCTGGCGGCGCACGCCGGGGGCATGCGGTGAACGACGTCGCCGCGGCGGGGCTGCTCGCGCCCTACGCTGCGCACGATGCCGCCTCGCGCGGCCGGCGCTTCCCGGAACCGCGGCCGGAGTTCCGCGGCGAGTTCCAGCGCGACCGTGACCGCATCATCCATTCCAATGCGTTCCGGCGCCTGGTCTACAAGACACAGGTCTTCGTCAACCACGAGGGCGATCTCTACCGCACGCGCATCACGCACTCGATCGAGGTGGCGCAGATCGCCCGCTCGGTGGCGCTCGCCCTGCACCTGAACGAGGCCCTCACCGAGGCGATCACGCTCGCGCACGACCTCGGCCACACGCCCTTCGGCCACGCCGGCCAGGACGCCCTGAATGAGTGCATGCGCGACTACGGCGGCTTCGAGCACAACCTGCAGTCGCTGCGGGTCGTGGACGAGCTCGAGGAGCGCTACGCGGAGTTCCGCGGCCTGAACCTCACCTTCGAGTGCCGCGAAGGCATCCTCAAGCACTGCTCGGCGCGCAATGCGCGCGAACTCGGTGAGCTCGGTGAGCGCTTCATCAAACGCACGCAGCCGGGCCTCGAGGCGCAGATCGCCAACCTCGCCGACGAGATCGCCTACAACAACCACGACGTGGATGACGGCATCCGCGCGCAGCTGCTCGACCTCGAGTCGCTGCGCAGCGTCAGCATGTTCCGGCGGCAATACGATGCGGTGCGCGCGCAATATCCGCAGCTCGGCGAGCGGCGGCTGGTGCACGAGACCATCCGCCGCATGATCAATTACCTGGTGAGCGACTTCGTGCGCAGCACGCAGGCCCAGCTCGAGCTGGTGCGGCCGCGCTCGATCGACGAAGTGCGCGCCCATGCTGAGCCGCTGGCGCGGCTGAGCCCCGCGTGCCTCGCGGAACACCTCGAGCTCAAGAGCTTCCTGCGCGAGCACGTGTACCAGCACTACAAGGTGCTGCGCATGACCGCGAAGGCGCGGCGCGTGCTGCAACAGCTTTTCGAGGCATTTTTCAAGGACGTAAGTCTCATGCCGACCGAGTACCGCGATCACGCGCAGCGCGCGGAGTCGGCACACGGAGCCCCAGGACGGGCTCGTGCGGTCGCCGATTACATCGCCGGCATGACCGATCGCTACGCGATCCTCGAGCACCAGCGCCTCTTCGAGCCCGCAGAACGCACCTGAGCGTTCCTGGCGCGTTGTGGGTTGCCAACACCCGGCGACCCTGTTCAGAGCCCCTGTAGGCCCCCTCCGACGGTCCCGCGGCCCAGTCCAAGCTGGGCCGTAACCTTTTGTTTCAATTCAGATTTGGCCGTTGATCGGACGTTCAATGGCGTGGGCGTCATACATCGTTAATTGACATAAGTCACTGAACTACCTAGAGTTATGTAACAACAAAAGCGACTGAAGAATGAATAAATCCGCCCGCGAAAAAGAAGCGGTACTGAACGTGTTCGCATCACTGGTGCGTCCGCTGACCCGTGTTGCTTTCGAGTACGGCATTTCGGCGAGCGAGATCTCGGGTGTGGTTCGTCGCACCTACATCCAAGCCTTGGAGTCGCGGCTGCTGGATCAGAAGAGGGCGACTACGGACGCGCGCTTGGCAGTTGTCGCCGGGCTTACGAAGTCAGACGTAACAGCTCTGCGTGAGGCAACCCGCTCAGGCGCGCCGCACAGCCTAAGGGCGACCGTAAGCCTAGATCAGGTAACCAATCTTTTGACGGTCTGGCATACGCACTCGGGATTTTCGGGCGCGTACGGACTCGCTTTAGAGCTTGATCTTGCGCCGACGCCCGGTTCGCCGCGGCGCAGCTTTCGGGAGCTTGTTGATGCTGCATGTCCGGGGGCCGATCAAGAAGCTCTCCTGGATGAACTCGTCGCCTCCGGATCAGTTGAGGTGATTGATTCAATCACCGTGCGATGCCTGTCGCGTGCTTACGTGCCAAAAGGCGCAGACGTGAAGCGCATTGAACGGATGGGTCGGTTTTTGTCGGTGATAGCCGCGAACTTCGTCCACAACCTGCTGCGGGTAAGTCCAGAGCCCATCTATTTCGAGCGAGCAGTTGTTGCAGATGAGCCTCTTACCGAGACCGGCCGCGACGAGTTTTTGGTACTCGCGGCCGAACGGGGACAGGAGCTCTTGACGGAGTTGGATACGTTCCTTACCCGGCTCGCATCTACAGCACGGAGCGAGTCCGGGAAGAAGTATGGGGTGGGCATCTATTTCTTCGAGGACGAACCTTCGGACAAGAGCTCAGACCTTCAATCGGGTGACGGTGCCGAAGAGCGAATTGCGCCTCCAGTGAAGACGTTAGAAGAGATCGATGTCCTAGCTGGGCTAACTCGCAAAAAGAAGTGAACAGGTCGAATTGTTGACGGGGAGAGAATCGATGAAGACTTCCGCAGGTGCGACGGCCGCAGTATTGACATTCGCTGCAGCTGCTTCGATTGCCGGCATTAGTGGGGGCGGTTCGCCGGTTGCGGCGAATACGCCTGTCGCTCCCCAGTTGCTGCTGCTTGGTCCCGTGGAAGCGATAGACGCGAACGCCAAGGTCGCCGTAGTGCTTGGGCAACGCGTTCACGTATCGAATGTCGAAACTCTTGCCGTCGGCGATGCGGCGGCCGTTTTTGGGACGCTTCGATCGGACGGGACGGTAGTAGCGTCCGCAGTCGAGTCACGGGGTGCCTATGTCCCTGGCGCTAGCACGGTCCTGATCTCCGGTCTCGTTCAGAAGGCTGAGCCCTCTGTCGGAAGAGTGCTGATTAACGGTGTAGCCGTCGATCTGACGCCAGCAATGTCACACGGGACTCTGGCGCCTGCCGCCGGCGAAAAGCTTCAAGTGGCTGGGATTCAGCCGGTCGCCCGAGGCATCGTAGTAGTGAACGGCATCAGCGGTGGTGGTTCCGGAGGCACGAACGGCATTAGCGGTGGCGGCTCGGGTGGCACCAACGGCATCAGCGGGGGTGGTTCCGGAGGCACGAACGGCATTAGCGGTGGTGGCTCTGGCGGCACCAGCG
>Ga0335082_10003792_pt1 | contig 16441 bp, 16 predicted proteins | sample Lox_Sample_41_FD_206718 | JGI IMG/M metagenome (GOLD analysis project Ga0335082, IMG submission 206718) | Soil microbial communities from Loxahatchee National Wildlife Refuge, Florida, United States - Lox_Sample_4.1 | ecosystem: Environmental > Terrestrial > Soil > Wetlands | place: USA...
CGAGCCTGATCTTCTGCCATTCATAAAAGGCATCCGCCGGTACAAGACAGCGGCTGCTCTTAAAATACGGGGCGAAGAGCTTGCTCTTTTCGAGTGTGTCGGCCCGGGCATTGAATGTCGAGCCAAGCACCTTCCCGTCTTTTGACCAGTGCGGGACGAGCCACCACTGCATCGGCTGAAAGCGGATTTCCTCCTCCCGGACCGCAAGGACAGGAAGTTTCTGCATCGGAGAGGCGTTATACCGCGGGAGAGACGCAAAGGGCTCGTCGACTTTTTTCGCGTTTCTCACCCAGGGGGCTCTGGCATAGATCCTTTCTTCACTCAGGATTGCATAACGTCCGCACATGGAATTCTCCCAACGTTATCTGTAAGATCGAGGGAGGTCTGAGAAACTCAGCGGCCCATCACATTTTTCGATGACGGACGGACAGTGATCCCAAAGCTCACCCCTGTAAAACGCTCCCTGGCATCATTGAACTCAATGATCAAATTGCCGAGCCAACTTCCGGTCCTCTTTGGCCTCACCGTCACTGCCAGCTCGATTGCACCGTGGGGACGAATAATTCCCTTCGAAGGCCGCACCGTGATTGAGGGGTCGGAGGGCCTGATCGAGACAATCTTGAGTGTATCGTCACTTTCACTGACGACCTTCATTTTTCTCGTGATCGGTACACCGACCGTCGTTGCACCAAATTTAAGAAGTGCCGGCTCGATATGATAGAGAGTCCCCACTGTCGCTATAAGGGAGATCATCGCCTTTGGCTGGACCGGATCATTTGAATGCAGAAAGAGGTCCTTCTTGACGAAACCATTATAACCATGTGTATTAAACGTTATATCGATCGTGTCGGATCCACCCGGGGGGATGAACTTTCTCAGAGTTTGTCCGACGGTACATCCGCAGGTTGATTCGATCTCGCCAAGCAAAAGGGTATCCTTTCCGGAATTTGTTAGCGGGACCTTTGTATGTACGAGGTTTTCCGCGTAGATTTCACCGAGCTGCATTTGGCCGCCACTCCCGACATGCAGTTCCGGTTGCGCATGGAGAGCAGTCGCTGCAACCGACAGAACGCTCACAATGAAAATGCAAAAGCGGGACAAGAAATTTCTCATGGCAACCAGTAATGCTCCACGGGTCATGATTTTGCGCTGCTCCTATCTGATTTCTGCAAGCGAAGCTCTTCAAGTGCTTCATCGACGTACCGCTGGCGTTCGTCTTCACTCCGCAGCGTCAGCAGATATTCGCGCTGTTCCTTCACAAGATGCCGGAGTGCCGGATTGGAGTGCTTTCCGAGCGCCTCGACAAACCAATCATATGCATCCAGCGCTGCCATGACAGCTACGTAAGTGAAAAATGGATGTTCGGAACGGTAACCCGGATCATCGGTTCAGCGGATTCATATTTCGACTGCAGATTACGGATCTCCTGCCAGAAATTTTTCCGCCGATCCTTGCCAACGGTATATCGCACTGCCAGGATGGATTTCCAGTCGTCCATAACCGCGTTGTCGAGCCGGATGATGTAATCAACCTTGCCCTTGGAGGCGTGAACGAGAAGCGAATTGTGAAAATCCTGGGCGATGTTCTTCTCGCGGATTACCACCTGTTCCATCAGCTTCTGATCCTTGTTCGCCGCTACGGGATGCTTCGTTTCTCTCAGCGGCATCCTCCGTTTCGACGCTTCCGCCGTTGAGCTGAGCGCGCTGATACGCTCATCCAGCACAAATACTTCCACGTTCCATTCTTCCGCATCGTGAACATCGATCAGCACCTTCAGTATCTCAACATAATAATCTTCAATCCTGTTGATGATCCGGTCCCTTCCCTGAATAACCGTCCAGAAGGGAAGTGGGATCATCACATCCTCGCTCCGAATGATGTTCCCGATCACCTCGTGCTGCAGTTTGTACGGCGAGGTCTTCGGCGTCGGCAATACCGGTCGACCGAGTTTATCGACCGAGTAATCTCCCGCGTTCAGCCGGCTCACATAGAGACGCACGTCGCCGTAATCAATCATGAACACATCGTTGGCTCCATCGATCCCCCTCAGTTCCAGCTTTCGTGACGGGATGCCCTTGCCGGTACTGTCCGGGGCGTAACTGATCCCGTACAGATAGAACCAGTCGTCCGGGTGCAACTCGAAATCAAGCGGCAGCGACGGGAATGGTTCCTTCAGGGCAAAATGTTCCATGATAGAATGGGGGACCTCTTGCGGTGTCTCGGGTGGTCCATGCCGCTCTTCTTCAGCTCTGGGCGTCTCCTCAGGAGGCAAGGTCCGAGCTGGCTCCGATTTTTGTTTGGAAGGCGGTTCCGGACGCCGTTCTTCTGTGGAAGAAACTGATGGTGAGGGTTCCTGCTCGACTTCGCGCTCGATCAGGAGGATGATGAGGTCGCGAAGATCGCTCGAGAGGAGATATTCGAACTGATTGAGAATAGCATCGGCGACTTTCTCCACCGGAAGATCCGTGAATGCTTCGAGCTTCTTTCGCAGACTCTCGTGCGTTCGTATCTTCTCGGAAAGCTCTTCCAGAATAAGATCGGAGAGCCGCTTTTTTGTATCGTCTTTCATGTGCTCCAGTTCTGAATCGTACCGGTCTCCTTGCATTCTCGCGGAGAGCGAGGGATTCGAACCCCCAAGCCCTTGCGGGCGCCGGTTTTCAAGACCGGTGCAATAGCCGTTCTGCCAGCTCTCCTCGTTTTTATGCCGCCGAGCCGCAATAATATAGAGAAAACCCCCCGCTAAATCAAGGACGACGTGCTTCGCATCGGTGAAGTTTCCCTTCATATTCTATTGATTTTCAGGATAATGAACCCGACTGCACCGCAAAGAGGGTTCATCGAACATCTCACGAACTCAGGTTTGCCGGAAGGGAAAAAAATTGTATCTTCACGATTATTCCGGAGAAGCGTTTACTCATCCACAAAGCTCTTCAGCGGTAATGCCTGGAAAATCAAAAAACAATGCGTCCTCGCGCGAGCGGCTTTTTCTGCTCGACGGGATGGCTCTCGCGTATCGTGCATATTTCTCCTTCATCAACCGTCCGCTTGTCAATTCCCGCGGCGAGAATACGAGCGCCATTTTCGGATTCGTCAATGCCCTCATGAAGATTCTCAACGAGGATGCACCGGAGCATATCGCCGTCGTCTTCGATACAAAGGAACCGACCTTTCGACACGTAATGTACGACCAGTATAAAGCGACGCGCGAGAAGATGCCGGAAGACATGGCCGGGCAGATCGACAAACTGAAAGACGTTGTGCGTGCATTTAATGTCCCCGTCATCGAGCTCGCCGGGTATGAGGCGGATGATATTATGGGAACGCTCGCCCGCAAAGCCGAGCGGGAAAACATCGAGACACTGCTGGTGACCGGAGATAAGGACTTCATGCAGCTCGTTTCGCCGCACGTGAGAATCTATCGGCCCGGCAAGCAGGGCGATCAGTGGGAAATTCTCGATGCGAAGGCGGTTCTGGAAAAATTCGGCGTCGAGCCATCGCATGTGGTGGATGTTCTAGCGCTGACAGGTGACAAGTCGGACAATGTTCCCGGTGTGTACGGCGTCGGGGATAAAACCGCGATTCCGCTCGTCCGGGAATTCGGGACTGTCGAGAACCTCCTCGCCAATGTCGACAGGATCCCGCAAAAAGGGTTACAGCAGAAATTGCGCGAGCATTCGGCGAACGCGCTCCTCTCGAAAAAGCTCGTCACCATCGATGTCAACGTCCCGATTGATGTTGATCTTCACCATCTCACCGCGAAACCGAAGAATCTGACACTTCTCCTCCATTTGTTCGGCGAACTCGAATTCAATTCCCTGCGTCGAAAAATCGCGGCCGAATCTCCGGAACCAGCAGATCACGACGCGCCGGAACCCACGAACGATAATTTTTCCACACTCGCGAACGTCTCTAATGACTACGAGATCATCTCGACGGAAAAGGAACTTCGTAGACTGGCCGCACAACTGAAAAAATCCGGGAAATTCGTTTTTGATACGGAAACAACTTCGACGGAACCGCTTCTCGCCGAGCTCGTTGGCATTTCTTTCTGTATCAAACCGGGTGAAGCCGCATATGTACCGGTCGTCTCCGGCGAGCCGTCCCCTGCCGACCAACAGGATTTGTTCGAAGAAGGAAAGAGAAAGGGACGAAGTAAGAAGACGCAGGAAAGGGTACTTCCCCCATCCAGATCTGACCAGACTGGCTTCTCTTTGGACACGATCCGTTCTGTGCTTGCTCCGATATTTTCCGATGCCGCGATCGCCAAGATTGGTCAGAACATCAAATATGATACCCTCGTCCTCTCTTCTCACGGCATCGAGACGAACGGCATACTCTTCGATACAATGGTCGCACACTATATTCTCCGTCCCGATGCAGCTCATAATATGGATTCGATGGCGATGGAGGTTCTTTCGTACCGGCCGATTTCGTATGACGATCTCACCGGAACAGGAAAAGATCGGAGAGATATGCGCGAGATCGATCTCTCCCGTGTTGCCGAATACTCGAGCGAAGATGCGGATGTGACGTTCCGGCTGTATGAAACGCTTGCCGAAAAGTTGAAGGAAGAGAAGCTGCTCAGTTTATGTGAAGAGATCGAGTTCCCGCTCATCTCCGTGCTCGCCTCGATGGAAAAAGCCGGTATAGCGCTCGATGTAGAGTATCTTTCCGGTCTCTCAAAAGAAATGGAACGCCAGCTGGATATTCTCACCTCCAGGATTTATGAGCTTGCCGGAGATAAGTTCAACATCAACTCGACGCAGCAACTCAGCAAGGTGCTTTTCCAGCAGTTGAAGCTGAATGCGGTCCGGAAAACCAAGACGGGGTACTCGACCGATGTCGGCGTGCTCGAGACGCTCCGCCATGAACATCCGATCATCGAACAGCTCCTTGAATACCGCCAGCTCCAGAAACTGAAGTCGACATATATCGACGCACTCCCGACTCTCATCAACCCGAAAACGGCAAGAGTCCATACCTCCTTCAATCAGACTGTTGCCGCCACAGGCCGGCTTTCGAGCAGCAATCCAAACCTCCAGAATATCCCTATCCGTACGGAGATCGGCCGGAACATCCGGAAAGCGTTCATTCCCGGAAGCCCCCGCGCGCACATTATGTCTGCGGACTATTCACAAATCGAGCTCCGCATCATGGCACACGTGAGCGACGATGAGGGACTGAAGGAGGCCTTCCGCAACCACGAGGACATACACGCCACCACCGCGGCAAAAGTGTTCGGCGTGGATCTGAAAGACGTTTCAAAAGACATGCGGAGAAAAGCCAAGGAAGTGAATTTCGGAATCATGTACGGCATTGGACCATTCGGTCTCGCCAATCGCCTCGATATCTCACAGGTCGAGGCAAAGGAGATCATCTCGACCTATTTTGCGCGGTTCCCGCGGGTAAATCAATACATCGGAGATACCATTCTGAAAGCCCGGACCGACGGCTACGTCTGCACGCTGCTGAATCGCCGCAGATACCTGCCGGAAATCAACAGCAGGAACTTCAACCTTCGCGGGAACGCGGAACGGCAGGCGATCAATATGCCGATCCAGGGAACGGCGGCGGATATGATCAAAATCGCGATGGTGAAGATCCATCGGGCGCTCGCCCGCGAAAAGGTCAAGGCCACCATGCTTCTGCAGGTTCATGATGAACTTGTTTTTGAAACGGAAATAAAAGAAAAAGATCGGGCCAGCAAACTGGTGTCACGTGAGATGGTGAATGCACTTCCGCTTTCGGTTCCGGTGGAAGTCGATATCGGTGTTGGAAAGCATTGGCTCGAAGCTCATTGAAAGCCCGTTTGAACTTCTTCCCGGATACATACCATTAACCCGATTTTCTGCGGGCCCCCTACGGTCAAACCCCTATTGACAATATTCTCCAAACTGTGTAGATTTCTTGTTGGATGATATTGACCACTTCACGGGAGAAAGGAGAGTGTGAGCGTATGCGTATCTGCCGATGTCTGGGAGAATTTAGAGGATTACTTGTCGTGTTGCTCCTGAGCTTCACGATGGTCCAGCTTTCGAGTGCCCAGCCGAATTTCCGCATTCCACTTACGATGAGAGACAGCAGTGCGACGGTGTACTCCGTGGTTTCATATTTCGGCGTTAACCCGAATGCGACGAATTGCATCGACCTGAATACCATGACGGGATTCACCGATCACTGGGCTGATATTTTCATACTGGGTACTCAATATTCTGACAGCATGCAGGAAGTCGAGCTTCCACCACCGGGAGAGAGTATCGACCTCCGGATACAGAGCATCTTTCCGGCGACATGTCGTCAACCGCTCTATGCAAACATCCAGGCATTTACCAGTGCGTCCCAGATCGATAGTTTCACGATTGTTCCGCAGCCATACGACGGGACATCGCCGCACCCGTTAATTTACAGCGTGCCCGCCGTTATCGGGGAGTATTGCGACAGTCTCGTCGTCATCGGAAGCAAATTCGATCAGGATGCAAATTTTGGGGCGGGACAATTGTTCAATTATCACGTGGACCTCGTAAAGACGAACGGGAGATTTGCGGATATTCCAACGAATCCGGATATGGTACTGTTGGGATCGTTCAAGCTCTTTATGTATCATCCGAAGGTCGGACCCGGTGCACCGGCCACGCTGGCTCTTGTGTCACCTCCAAACGGAGATTCCGGCGACTCACTTGTGACAGTGCTTTCGTGGACTGCACCGGCGCTCGCCGATTCCTATCGCGTCCAGATTGCCACGGATACCACATTTGCGGTTCCGCTCGTTGATCGGACAACAACGCAGACGACCATCAACACCCCTCAACTGAATTCGACGACAACCTATTTCTGGCGCGTGGAAGTGTATAACAAATACGGGATCAGTTATTACCAGGATCCACCCTGGAACTTCACCACGAAGACTGTGTCAGGCGTCGGACCGGACCGCCCGGGACTTCCGGGGACGTTCTCCCTCTCGCAGAACTATCCCAATCCGTTCAACCCTTCCACGAGGATCGACTTTACACTTCCAGCCGCGGGACATGTTCGGCTGAAAGTCTACAACCTCTTCGGTGAGGAGGTCAGAACACTGCTCGACGGGATGCAGTTTGCAGGCACACATCATGTGCTCTTCGATGGATCGAATCTCCCCAGCGGTGTGTACATTTACCGGTTGATCGCCGGCCATTTCTCGGGTTCGGGAAGAATGGCGTTGGTAAAATAGCGTAAGGGTACCAGGCCGGCTCTGCATTCGTACCAGAAAGGGACGCACACATTCTTCAATCCTCTTGAATATGCGCGCCCCTTTCTCTATATTCCTGCACCGATAATCACCGATGCAGGAAGCCCGCTCTCCAAAAGAAGTTGTTTCTCCCGCACCCCGGCTCGCCCGGCGGCTCGGCCTGTTCGACGCGACGATGCTCGTCATGGGCGGGATTATCGGTTCGGGAATCTTCATGAATCCTTCCGTCGTCGCAAACCAGGTTCATTCTCCCGTTCTGATACTCGGAGCATGGCTGCTCGGAGGGCTGGCCGCTCTCGCGGGCGCCTTCGTCTACGCGGAACTCGCATCGCTCCGCCCCGATGTCGGAGGACAGTATGCCTATCTCCGGGAGGCCTTCCATCCTGCCGTGGCCTTCATCTTCGGATGGGCTCTGCTCCTGGTCACGCAAACCGGCGGCATGGCGGCAGTCGCCATCACCTTCGCGCGCTATTTCTCTGAGCTGACCCATCCCCCTGTTCCGGACTGGCTCATCGCTTCCGCAGCTCTTGCATTTCTCACCGTGATCAACTGTTTCGGTGTGCGGGCAGGGAGTACTCTCCAAAGCACGTTGATGGTCCTGAAGATCGCCGCGATTGCGTTACTGGTGATCGTCGGCGCTATTGCCGCAAAAGAATCGAATCTCCTCGGTTCGCCCCCTGCAGCATCACCGGCAACACAGGATTCCATTCCTTCTTTCGGAGCAGCAATGATCCCGGTTCTCTTCGCTTACGGAGGATGGCAAACCACGAATTTCATTGCCGGGGAAATCAATAATCCACGGAAAAATCTTCCTTACGGACTGTTGCTCGGGGTCATCGGGGTCGCAATACTCTATCTTTCGGTTAATCTCGTTTGCATCATGGTGCTTGGCGCCAAGGCACTGGCTCTTACCACGACACCGGCGACAGAAGTGATGCGACAAGCCCTTGGAGAGCGCGGCGTGATCATTATTGCACTTGGCATTACAATTTCAACACTCGGGTTTCTCAGCCAGGGGATGCTCACCGCCCCGCGCGTCTATTTTGCCATGGCGGAAGACAAGCTCTTCTTCCGTAGCGTTGCCACGATTCATCCCACAACCAGAGTTCCCATCGTCGCCATCGCCATTCAGGGGATACTCGCCATTATCATCACACTTTCCGGGAAGTACGAACAAATTCTGAATTACGTCGTCTCTACGGATTTCATCTTTTTCGGGCTGACGGCAACCACGATCTTCGTGTTTCGACGTCGATTGGCCGGCAACGGAGAAATCGATGCATTCCGCACACCGGGCCATCCGTTCACGACGCTCTTCTTTATCGCAGTCTGCTGGCTCGTCGTCCTGAGCACAATCTATACGTATCCGGTGAACAGCGCGATCGGCATCGGGATCATGCTGACCGGCATCCCGGTTTACTTTTATTGGAGCAGAAAAAAATCATGAGCACAATGAAGCGGGTCATGAGTTCTCCGTACATGGAATGGGCAAAACTCCACTCGCATGCGCGATTCACGCTTGCGACAAGCGGGATCGCAGGATATCCGCTTGCAGAACTTCGCGTCGATTTTGGGAAACTCGAAATTAACGGCGGAGAAGGATATGGATTCCCGCCACTCCTCGAATCTCTGGGGGCACTCCTCAACATCAGCACAGACCGGATCTTCACAACGCTCGGGACCTCGATGGCCAATCATCTTGCCTTTGCGGTGTTGTTTGAACCCGGCGATGAAATACTGGTGGAGCAGCCAACCTATGAATTGATTCTCTCAACCGCGGGATACTTTGGCGCATCGATCAGGCGCTTCCCCCGGGTATTGGAAAATGATTTCCGCATCGACCCGGGTGATGTCAGACGCGCAATTACCCCTCGAACGAAGCTCATCGTCATCACGAATCTGCACAACCCGTCCAGCGCGTTGACCGACGAATCAACACTTCTTGAGATCGGGAAGATTGCACGATCCGTCGGTGCACGTGTTCTCGTCGACGAGGTCTATCTCCGGGCGGCATACCCGATTTCTCCCCGTTCCGCCGTGCATTTGGGTGATGAATTCGTAATCACCGACAGTCTTACGAAGATGTACGGTTTAAGCGGGTTGCGGTGTGGATGGATTGCGGGCAATCCGGCAATGGTCCGGAAGTTCTGGCAGCTGAATGACCTGTTCAACGTCAACCATTCGTACCCGGCACAGGTTTTGAGCATACTGGCTCTTCAACAACTCGACAAAATTTTCACGCGGACGAAATCGATCCTCGAACCGAACCGGGTATTGCTTCGTGAATTCCTCTCTTCCCGAAGTGATCTTCGAACCCCCAGCACCGAGTATGGAAATATCGTCTTTCCGAAACTTGTGAAGGGAAACACAGAAGAGTTCTGCACCATGTTGCGGGAACGGTATGAAACGACGGTGGTTCCGGGGAGATTTTTTGAAATGCCTGATCACATTCGGATCGGCATGGGACAACCGCATCCTGAATTCCGTGAGGGATTGTCTCGAGTCGGAAAAGCACTCAACGAGATGTGAGCCCGGTCAGCCGGGAGGGATGGAACGCGGGCGTTTACGCAAGAGCAAAGCCACTCCAACCAGGATCAGCGCCACCGGCCAGTAGGTCCTCACAAGTTCCCAAACATCCCAGTAATAAAGATAGCCGTAGTTGACCAGAAGGAGCAACGAACCAATCCCGCCGAAGAAGAGAGCGAGAAGAAGAAAATACCATTCCCGCGGATTGTTCACGAACAGCATGAGAAATCCGAGCCCGATGATGAGAAACACGGAAGGGGGAAAGAGAAATCCGCTTGCGACATTGAAATCCCCCGAACGAAGGAGGAAGTAGAGAGAGAAGAGAAAGAGGACCGTACCCCAGAAAACCCTTCCATGGCTGTTGGAGGAAAACCCCCGACCAGCGATCACAAGTCCCAGCAATATCAGGAGGGGCCAGAAGATACTCCAGTATTCCAGTTCGATGAAGTGGAATTTCCGGAGCAGAATTGCGGCACCGAACACGATGAGTGCGATGCCGAACCAGGGAATTCGCTGTTTGCCGTTAGACATGGAAAGGATTCCTCACCGTGAAAATGGCATGAATTTTTCCTCGGGCATGATGATCCCCAGAATGATATAGAGAAGCAAAGCCCATCCAAACGACCCCAGCACCATCAGCACGAGCAATAACCGCACGATCGTTGGATCGACGCCGAGATATTTTGCGAGCCCACCGCATACCCCAAAGAGCTTTCTATCGGTGATCGAGCGACGCAGGTCCTTTGGCGGCTCCGGGACACTTCCTGCAGGAGGCGGTTCGCCGGAAGGTGAAGCGGCGCTCCTGTCCTTGGTCATGTGCACATAAACAAATAAACCTCCGACGAGAATCAGGCACACCGGGAGCATCACGGTCCGGGCAAATGACCACCAGCTGATTTCCGCAAACCATCCGAGATTCATCATAAGGACAAACGCGCCGATCAGCATGAGCAGAATGCCGAAGAACCTTCGCCGGTCGGCCATCGTTGAAGCAGGTCCGCCCGGGGTCGGCGCCATCGGGTTGATGAGATGTTCAGGATTTACCGGCATCACAATCATCGCCACGATGTAAAGAATCACTCCTGAACCGCCGAGAAGCGTTATGAGAATCCACAACAATCGCACGATCGTGGAATCGACTTCGAAGTATTCTGCAATACCGCCGCAGACACCGTCGATATAGCGGTTACGGCGTGATTTGTAAAGCCGCTTCTGAGCGGGAATGGGAGATTCTATGGGATTCGGGGTTTCCATACGTTTCTAGTAGTACATACGATGCACAAGTTCAATTGTTTCACCTGTTTGAGCAGTGTGACGGCGGCAACGAACCGGACAAAAAAGCCGATGGCTTGAAGAGAAGACCATCGGCAGATTAACAGAAGAACCGCACATCCCGGATTACACCTCCATAATTTCTTTCTCTTTCAGAACGACCAAGCCGTCGATGTCCTTGATGAACCGATCCGTCATCTTCTGTGTTTCGAGTTCGGCGCGCTTTCGTTCGTCCTCCGAAAAATGTTCCGCCTTCTCGGATTTCTTGAGATGTTCGATTGCATCGCGACGGATATTGCGGATAGCGACCTTTCCTTCTTCGGCAAATTTCTTGACGAGCTTTACAAGCTCTTTGCGACGCTCTTCGTTCAGAGGGGGAATAGGAACGCGTACCGTGGAGGAGTCAGCGATCGGGTTCAACCCGAGATTTGCGGCAATAATCGCCTTCTCGATCGGCGAAACCATATTCTTATCCCACGGCTGCACGACGATCGTGTGCACGTCGTGGGCGCTGAGATTCGCAACCTGCGACAGTGGAACGTTTGAACCGTAATATTCCACGCGCACGCCGTCGAGAAGAGCGGTTGTCGCTTTCCCCGTACGGATTTTGACAAACTCCTGACGCACAACTTCAACGGCTTTGTGCATCTTCTCCTCGGTTTGTTTCTGGATCTCTTTAATCACGTCGCATCTCCTTCTTTGGTTGTTCGGAAGCGGGAAATGGTCAACGGCGTTTCGAAGATGTGGAGGGAACAACTATCGTTCCGATGTTCTTTCCCAGGACCACCTTTTGAAGATTGCCCGGGACATTCATGTTGAAAACCACCACCGGCATTTTATTCTCCTTGCAGAGGGTGATGGCAGTCAGGTCCATGACCTTGAGATCTTTTTCCAGGACCTCCTGGTAGGAAATTTCGGTAAACCGGTGTGCACGAGGATTGACCTCAGGATCAGAATCGTAAACGCCATCGACACGGGTGCCCTTAATGATGACGTCTGCTTTGATTTCCACGGCCCGAAGCGCCGCAGCGGTGTCGGTCGTGAAATAGGGATTTCCGGTGCCCGCCCCAAAGATCACGACGCGGCCTTTCTCAAGATGACGAATCGCTCTCCGGCGGATGAACGGTTCGGCGATTTGTTCCATCGTGATGGAAGTCAGAAAGCGGGTGAAAACTCCCTGGTGTTCAAGCGAGCTTTGAAGCGCAAGACCGTTGATGATGGTGGCAAGCATGCCCATGTGATCTCCGGTGACCTTGTCGACCCCGTCGGAAGAATTCTCGACACCGCGATAGATATTACCGCCACCGATGACGATGCCGATCTCGATCCCCTTCTTCTGGACCAGTGCAATTTCCTCTGAGAACCGGCGCAGGACGCGCGGATCAATCCCGAATTGCCTCTCCCCCATGAGCGATTCACCGCTCACCTTCAGAAGTACGCGCTTGAATTTCTTCATGTCACCTCAGTCGTCAATGACAAAAGAGTTCTCACCGCCGTGAGACCCTCAATGGAATTTAAGAGTTTTCACCGAGATGAAATCTCTTGAACCTTCGTATTGTGACCTTTTCGCCTGTCTTCGCGGTGATCTCGAGAATCAAGTCCTTGATGGTCCGCCCGGAATCCTTGATAAAGGTCTGCTCGAGAAGACAATACTCCTGATAGAATTTTTCGAGCTTGCCGTTTGCAATCCGGTCGAGCATCGCCTCGGGCTTCTTTTCGTTGCGCCCCTGCTGGCGGTAAATATCCAGTTCTTTTTCAATCACATCCTTGGGCACGTCTTCCCGTGCAATATACAACGGATTCATGGCAGCGATTTGCATCGCGATGTCACGGGACAGGGTCTTGAAATCATCGGTCTTCGCAACGAAATCGGTTTCACAGTTCACCTCAACCATCGAACCGATTCTGCCGCCGGCGTGGATATATGCTTCCACGACACCCTGATTTGCCGCACGATCGGCACGCTTTTCCGCTGTGGCCGCGCCCTTCTTCCGCAAGTGTTCAATCGCTTTTTCCAGATCACCGCCCGTTTCCGCGAGCGCCTTCTTGCAATCCATCATCCCCGCACCGGTTTTCTCCCGGAGCACTTTCACCTGTTCCGAAGTTATTTCCATACCTGACGTTCTCGTTTCTTCCAATTAGTTTTCAGTTTCCGCTTCGTGCAGTTCTGCACGCGTGGGCTCCGCGCCTTCCAGATGCGCCGTCGTCCGCTGTGATCCCTCCACCACTGCATCCGCGATAAATTTCGTGATCGCCTGGATCGATTTGATCGCATCGTCGTTTGCCGGGATCGGGTAATTCACCACCGTCGGATCGCAGTTCGTATCCACGATGGCAAAGACGGGTATGCCCAGCCGGCGCGCTTCTTTTACGGCGATCTCTTCCTTCTTGATGTCCACCACAAAAAGCGCTCCCGGCAGGCGCGTCATTTCCACAACGCCGGAAAGCACCTTGTGCAATTTTTCCTTCTCGCGGTCCAGTACCAGAGTTTCCTTCTTCGTAAGCTTGTCGTAGGTTCCGTCGCTCTCCATCTTTTCGATGTTGGTCAGGCGTTTCACGCTCTTCCTGATCGTCGTGAAGTTGGTCAACATCCCGCCCAGCCACCGATCGGCGACATAAAACTGGCCGGCACGCCGGGCTTCTTCTTCGATCACCTGGCTTGCCTGTTTTTTCGTACCGACAAAAAGCACGCGCTTGCCTTCTCCAACAATGTTGGAAATGGCGTTACATGCTTCTTCAAGCAACTCCTGGGTTTTCTTCAGATCGATGATGTGAATGCCGTTGCGTTCCATGAAGATGAAGGGCTTCATCTTCGGATTCCAACGGCGGGTGAGATGCCCAAAGTGGGAACCTGCGGTTAACAAATCTGCCAGTTCAATGCGTGGCATGCGACTCTACTCCTCTATGTTAGTTGGTCTTCTACTCCCGTCATCTTCTGCCGGAATCCAGTTCTGATAGAAATCGAAACGGGACACTGCCGGCAAAATCAGAGAGTATGGTTGATGGTAAATGAAACTTCGTTCTGCACCGGCCGGAGAGATCGGCCGGCTGTGCTTCTTAACGCTTCGAGAACTGGAACCGCTTGCGGGCCTTCTTCTGCCCGTATTTCTTGCGCTCGACCATTCTCGGATCCCGCGTGAGAAGATCATTCGCTCGCAGCTTGGGCCGCAATTCGCCGTTGATATCCACCAGCGCGCGGGCAATGCCGAGCTTTACGGCACCTGCCTGGCCCGTCAGTCCACCGCCATCCACATTAGCGATGACATCGTACTTGCCGCTCGTCTCGGTTACGACGAACGGAGAAAGCACCTCGTTGCGGAGCGTGTCCACGGGAAACGCCTGCTCGAGCGTTCGGTTATTCACCTTGATGTTACCCGATCCCTGTTTGAGGATGACGCGTGCGACCGATGTTTTGCGACGCCCGACGGCAAATGTTCCGTGCCCGTGTGTGATCATTATTCTTCCTTCTTAACCTTACGATAATTTGTTCTTCTCAGAATCCCTCAACAAACACTGGAGGAACTTCTATTATTCGATTAAACTCGCCTTGTCAGATGTTCAGCGTTTCCGGCTTCTGGGATGCATGCGGATGTGTGGATCCGCTATATACTTTGAGCTTCTTCATGATTTGCACGCCGAGCCGATTGTGAGGAATCATTCCCCGCACCGCATTCGTAAAGATACGCTCCGGGTGCGTCTTCATCAGATGGCGGTATGATTCCACCTTGGCACCTCCGGGATATCCGGTATAATGAAAATACGTCTTCAGTTCATCTCGTTTTCCGGTAACCTTCACTTTATCCGCATTGATCACGACAACAAAATCACCGCAATCGCTGTTCGGTGTAAACGTCGGCTTGTGTTTTCCGCGAAGGACGTGCGCCACCCGGCTTGCGATCCGTCCCAGGGTCTTCCCCCCGGCATCGACAAGAAACCATTGCTTCTTGACTTCATCATTTTTGAAATGATAAGTCAGCTTTTGTGCTAAAGCCACAGCGAAATCCTTGAAAAATTGTGAAAATGAGGAGTTTCTAAACTCAAGTTTATAAATTTACTCAAATTTCTGAACAGAGGCAAGCTCTTTCTGGAATGAAAATCTGTGTGAGAAACTGCGGTGTAGCTGGCCTCCGGGGATACTGCCCGATCAAACCTGATCCTCGGCGTGATACGAACTTCTGACCAGAGGCCCCGATTCGACATGCTTGAAACCCATGTTCAAGCCGGCTTCCTTCAAGTGCCGGAATTCATCGGGGTGAACATAACGCTCGACGCGCAAATGCTCCCTGGTCGGCTGAAGATACTGGCCAAGGGTGAGCACGTCGCACTTCACTCCGATGAGATCCTTCATCACCTCTTCCACTTCACCGGTCGTTTCACCGAGGCCGAGCATCATTCCGGTTTTTGTGATGAAGCCGCGCTTCTTGGCGCGTTGGAGAACCTCGAGCGAGCGCTGGTATTTTGCCTGCGGCCGCACCGCGGGATAGAGACGAGGGACGGTTTCGGTATTGTGATTGAGGATGTCCGGAAACGCAGCCAGCACTATCTCAAGAGCAAACTCATCCCCTTTGAAGTCCGGAATCAACACCTCCACTCTCGTTCCGGGACTCACTGCGCGAATCTGCCGGATTGTTTCTGCAAAGATCTGTGCACCGCCGTCATATAATTCGTCACGGTTCACCGACGTGATCACCGCATGGCGGACGCCAAGGAGCTTCACCGCTTCGGCCACACGATTCGGTTCATCGGCATCGAGTTCCGGCGGCATACCCGTCTTCACAGCGCAGAAGCCGCAGCTGCGCGTGCAAACGTCCCCGAGAATCATGAATGTCGCGGTTCCATTGTGCCAGCATTCTCCCATGTTTGGACATCGGGCCTCTTCACACACCGTGTGAAGCCGGTACTGCTCTACAAGTCCTTTGAGCCGGACAAAATTTTCCCCGCCCGGGATCTTCGCCTTAAGCCATTCCGGTCTTGCCTGTCGTCCGGGCTGTTGCTCCGACTGCTTCGGCGGTGAGATTTGCTGCATGACAAAATCCATACTCATCAGTGCGTCTGATTCCAGCTGTGTCTAATCCTTCTCATCAAATCACGAAACCTGCTGCTCATCAAACTTTTCGAGATGCTTGACGATAGCCTCAAGGAACGATCCACCGAGGGCACCGTCGATTGTTCTGTGGTCGAACGAAAGCGTGAGATACGAAATTGTTCGTATCGCGATCATATCGTTGATCACCACAGCTCGTTTCTTCGCAGCACCGATGCCGAGGATCGCTACCTGCGGCTGGTTGATAATCGGGATGCCCACCATCGTACCAAAAACACCGAAGTTGGTAATCGTAAACGTTCCCCCTTCGATATCTGCGGGCGTGAGCTTTTTAGATCGCGTCCGCGTTGCAAGATCGTTGACACTGCGTGCGA
>Ga0335082_10003793_pt1 | contig 16436 bp, 16 predicted proteins | sample Lox_Sample_41_FD_206718 | JGI IMG/M metagenome (GOLD analysis project Ga0335082, IMG submission 206718) | Soil microbial communities from Loxahatchee National Wildlife Refuge, Florida, United States - Lox_Sample_4.1 | ecosystem: Environmental > Terrestrial > Soil > Wetlands | place: USA...
GCCGATGCGCCGGGGCGTGCTTCCCGCGCCCTCGCCGCCGCCGTCCGTCAGCGCCCGGGCGCCGCCACGCGCCGGACGTCCCTGGGCAGCTTCAGGTCGAAGGCGGAGTCGGGAAGCCCGGCGTTCCGCTTCACGTCCTCGAACCGGACCTCGTTCACGTTCCCGGAGCCGTCGACGACCCGGGTCGCCTGGACCGAGCCGTCGCCGCTCACCACCAGCTCGATGGCGTCCACCCGCGGATCCGGCTCCTTCGGCCTCAGGACCAGCGAGCCGCCCGGCGACTCCGCGAGATCGAACTCCCGCGCCAGATCGCCCTTGCCGAGGAGGAACGTGACCGCGGCGCTCATCGCCGAGGCGTCGAAGTGCTCGTCCACGAACGCCTGGTTCTCCTCCGGCTCCCACTGGACGAGCCGCGATCCCTTCACCGCGATGGTCTTGGGCGTGGGGGAGGCGTAGTCCCATCGCATCATCCCGGGCTTCTTCACGCGCAGCGTCCCCTTCGAGACCTGCTTCCGCCCGAAGCCCGCATAGGTGTACGTCTGGACGAACCGCGCCTCGAGGTCGCGGGTGCGCTCGTACGATTCCTGGACCTTGCGCGCCAGGGCGGCGGCGCCGAGCGGCGCCCCCGGCGCGGCGGCGAGGACGAGCGAGAGTGCGGCGGCGAGCATGGCGTCTCGTTATCTCGGACGAGCGGCGAACGCAAAGATTCAGGGCGAGGTTCAGGGTTCGAATGGAGCTGGAGTTCTTCTACGACTTCGTGTCGCCCTACTCGTACCTCGCGTCGACACGCGTCGCCGCGCTCGCGGAGCGGCAGGCCGCGAACCTGCGCTGGCGGCCGTTCCTGCTCGGCGGCGTGTTCAAGGCGACCGGGAACCGGGCGCCCATCGAGGTCGAGGCGAAGGGGCGGCACATGTGGATCGACCTGCAGCGCTGGGCGAAGCGGCTCGGCGTCCCCCTGGTGCGGCCCGATCCGTTCCCCGTCGCGTCGATCCTGGCGCTGCGCTCGGCGCTCGAGGCGGAGCGGCAGGGGAAGCTCGTCCCGTTCACCCACGCCGTCTACCGCGCGTACTGGGGCGAGGGGCGCGACATCTCGCAGCCGGACCTCCTCGCGCAGCTCGCCGCCTCGGTGGGGCTCGACGGACCAGCCGTCGTCGCCGCGGCGCCCCAGCACAAGGAGGCCCTGGCGCGCCAGACGCAGGATGCCGTCGACCGGGGCGCGTTCGGCGCGCCCACCTTCTTCGTCGGCGGGGAGATGTTCGTCGGGAACGACCGGCTGGAGCTGGTCGAGGACGCGTTGCGCGCGGCATCCGGCGCTGCATCCGGCGCTTGACGGCCCCGGCCCCGCGGGGGATCCTGCGCCGCTCGATGCGCCTCGCCCACCTCCTCGCTCCGATCGCGCTCCTCGCGGCCGGCTGTCCCACGCCGCCGTGCACGGAGCTCGGCCAGCGCTACTGCACGTGCCTGCCGGCCGGGACGGCGCGCGACGCCTGCAACAACCAGATCAAGAACGCGGTCTCGGCCGCGCACCCGTCGGGCTCGAACGACGACCTCTGCAACTGCCTGCTCTCGACCTGCGGCGCGCCCCCGGGCATCGACTTCTGCGACTGGGTGGCGTCGGACGACGCCAAGGTGGCCTGCGGCGTCGCGTACCCGCAGTCCCCGGACCGCACCGCGCCCCCCGACGCGTGCTACGGGTGCCCGGTCGGCACCATCCTGAGCCAGGACGGGGCGCACTCCGGGTGCTGTGCCTCCGGTGAGGGCTGGTCGTGCAGCGGCGCCTCCTGCGAGTGCTGCGCCACGGGTCAGATCGAGGCCTGCGATCCCGCCTCGGGCGCGTGCCAGTGCTGCCCTTCCGGCCAGACCCCGATCTGCACCGGCGGGACCTGCGTCTGCGGCTAGCCAGCGCGGGAAGCGCCCGTCAGTTGCCGAGACCGAGCGGGATCCGCAGTCCGCGCGTGGGCTTCACCCCCTCCGCCGCGAACCGCCCGGCGATGCGCGTGCCGCACCCCGCGCAGGCGCCGTCCGCGAGCCGGTAGGCGCGGATCGCGAACCAGTCGCGCTCCACGACGGCCTCGGCGCAGCCCGGACACCGCGTGGTCTGCCCCTCCCGGTCGTGGACGTTCCCCGTGTAGACGTAGCGGAGCCCCTCCTCGCGGGCGGCGGCGCGGGCGCGCGTGAGCGTCGCGGGGGGCGTGGGCGGCACGTCGAGCATCTTGAAGTCGGGGTGGAAGGCGGTGAAGTGGAGCGGGACGTCCGCGCCCATGTGCTCGCGGATCCAGGCGGCGAGCGCGCGGCTCTCCTCCGGGGCGTCGTTGAGCCCGGGGATGACGAGGTTGGTCACCTCGACCCAGACCCTGGTCTCCCTCGCCAGCCACTCCAGCGTCTCGAGGACCGGGGCGAGGTGGGAGAGGGTCACCTTCCGGTAGAAACCCTCGGTGAACGCCTTGAGGTCCACGTTGGTCGCGTCCATGTGCGCGAAGATCTCCTCGCGCGCCTTCGCGCCCACGAACCCCGCCGTCACGAAGACGTTGAAGAGCCCCCGGCGCCTCGCCTCCTTGGCCACGTCGATGGCGTACTCGGCCCAGATGACCGGGTCGTTGTACGTGTAGGCGATCCCGGGCGCGTTCATCTCCAGCGCCAGGTCCACCACCCGCTTCGGGTCCCAGTCCTCGGAGCGCTGCGCGGCCAGCTCGGCCTTGGAGATGTCCCAGTTCTGGCAGAACCGGCAGCCCAGGTTGCAGCCCGCGGTCCCGAAGGAGAGGACCTGCGAGCCGGGGAGGTAGTGGTTGAGCGGCTTCTTCTCGATGGGGTCGAGCGCGAAGCCGGTGGATCGCCCCCACCCCAGGGTGACGAGCTTCCCGCCCTGGTTCTGCCGGATGAAGCAGAACCCGGCCTGACCGTCGCGCAGCCGGCAGTCGCGCGGGCAGAGCGTGCACCGGATCCGGCCGCCGGCCTCCGGCTCCCAGTAGCGGGCTTCACGGACCACGATGTGATCTTAGCGCTCCACGCTGCCCGCGCAGGACCGCGAAAGGTGGGGACGCCCGGAGGTGCCACGCGGGCTCACGTGACCCCGACCGCGACCGCGACCCCGACCGCGGCCCGCCCCCGTCCGCGACCCGCCCCGGTCCGCGACCGCACGGGGCCTGCACGTCCTGCCCGGCCTCCTCGATCGCCGCGGGAAGCGGTGCTAAGAAACCCCCCGTGACCTTTCGAGAAGCGATCGCGCGGCGCGTCCTCGTGTTCGACGGCGCCATGGGGACCCAGATCCAGCGCCACCAGCTCGGGGCGGCCGAGTTCGGCGGCAAGGAGGGAGCGAACGACCTCCTGGTCCTCACCCGCCCGGACCTCATCGAGGAGATCCACGGCCGCTACTTCGCGGCAGGGTGCGACGCCGTCGAGACCAACACCTTCGGCTCGTCGCGCCTCAAGCTCGACGAGTACGGCGTCGGCCACCGCACCTACGAGGTGAACTTCAAGGCGGCGATCCTGGCCCGCCGTGCCGCGGAGCGGTTCTCCACCCCGGACCAGCCGCGCTTCGTGGCGGGCTCCATCGGCCCGACCGGCCTGTTGCCCTCCTCGTCCGATCCGGCGCTCGGGAACATCACCTCCGACGCGCTGGAGCGGATCTTCTTCGAGCAGGCGAAGGGGCTCGTCGAGGGCGGCGTCGACGCCATCATCATCGAGACGCAGCAGGACATGCTGGAGCTGCGCGCCGCGGTGCTGGCCGCCGACGCCTGCCGCCGCGAGTCCCTGCGCGACGTCTTCCTCATCGCCCAGCCGACGCTCATCGACGCCAACGGCCGCATGCTCCTCGGCACCGACGTCGGCTCGGCGCTCGCCACGCTGGAGCGGCTGCCGGTCGACTGCATCGGCCTCAACTGCTCGACGGGCCCCGACGAGATGCGCGCGGCGGTGAAGCTGCTCGGCGAGCGCTGCAGTCATTACGTGTCGGTGCTGCCCAACGCCGGCATGCCCGAGAACGTGGACGGCCGCGCCGTCTACAAGCTCTCGCCCGAGGCGCTGGCGGAGGCCCTCGGCGACTTCGTCGAGTCCTACGGCGTCGACATCGTGGGCGGCTGCTGCGGCACCACGCCGGAGCACCTGCGCCGGGTGGTGGAGCGGGTGCGCGCCTCGCGGGCGCCGCGCCGCACGCGCCCGGCCCCGGCGCCGGAGCTGTCGTCCGCCATGAAGGCGGTCCCGCTCTCGATGGAGCCCCGCCCCCTGGTGGTGGGGGAGCGGCTCAACTCGCAGGGCTCCAGGAAGGTGAAGGAGCTGCTCCTCGCCGACGACTACGCCGGCCTCCTCCAGATCGCGCGCGGCCAGGTGGACGCCGGCGCCCACGTCCTGGACGTCTGCGTGGCCCTCAACGAGCGGGACGACGAGGGGGCGCAGATGCGCACCCTCGCCAAGCTGCTGGCGCAGAGCGTGGACGCGCCGCTCATGATCGACTCGACCGAGGCCGACGTGGTCGAGGGCGCCCTCAAGGTCTACCCGGGCCGCTGCATCGTGAACTCGGTCAATCTGGAGAAGTCGGGCGAGCGGGTGAAGAAGGTGCTGCCGCTCGTCCGCCGCTACGGCGCCGCGGTGGTCGCCATGACCATCGACGAGAAGGGCATGGCGCAGACGGCGGAGCGCAAGGCCGAGATCGCGCGGCGGCTGGTGGCGGTGGCCAGGGAGTACGGGATCGGGCCGGACGCCCTCGTCTTCGACTGCCTCACCTTCACGCTCGCCACCGGCGGCGAGGAGTACCGCCACAGCGCCGTCGAGACGCTCGAGGGGATCCGCCGCATCAAGGCGGAGAACCCCGGCGTCTACACGGTGCTGGGCGTCTCCAACGTGTCCTTCGGCCTCGCCCGCAACGCCCGCGAGATCGTGAACTCGGTCTTCCTCTACCACGCGGTGAAGGCCGGGCTCGACCTCGCCATCGTGAACCCGAAGGACATCAAGCCCTACCCGCTCGTCCCGGAGGAGGAGCGCGCCCTCGCGGAGGACCTGGTCTTCGACCGCCGGCCGGACGCGCTCACCCGGCTCATCGCCCACTTCGGCGAGAAGGGCGCCGAGAAGGCCTCCGCCCCCGACGCGCTCGCCGACCTCGCCTCCCGGCCGGTCGAGGAGCGCATTCATCTGATGATCCTCCACCGCCGGCCGGAGGGGATCGAGGCGCTCATCGACGACGCCCTGAAGCGGCGCCCCGCCGTCGAGGTGCTGAACCAGGTGCTCCTCCCGGCGATGAAGGACGTGGGAGACCGGTTCGGCGCGGGCGAGCTGATCCTGCCCTTCGTGCTCCAGTCCGCCGAGGTGATGAAGAAGGCGGTCGCCCACCTCGAGAAGTTCCTCGACCGGGTGGAGGGCGCCACCAAGGGGACGGTGGTGCTCGCCACCGTCTACGGCGACGTGCACGACATCGGGAAGAACCTCGTCAAGACCATCCTCGCCAACAACGGCTTCACGGTGCACGACCTCGGCAAGCAGGTGCCGGTCGCCACCGTGATCGAGAAGGCGGTGGCGACCGGGGCGGACGCCATCGGCCTCTCCGCCCTGCTGGTCTCCACCTCGAAGCAGATGCCGTTCTGCGTCGAGGAGCTGCACCGGAGGAACCTCTCCTTCCCCGTGATCATCGGCGGCGCGGCCATCAACCGGCGCTTCGGATACCGGACGCACTTCGCGCAGGACGGCTCGCCGTACTCGGGCGGCGTCTTCTACGCCAAGGACGCCTTCGAGGGGCTGGAGCTGGTCCAGGCGCTCGTCGACCCCGCGCGGCGCGACGCCACCAGGCACGAGGTGCTGCAGAAGGCCATCGCCAACCGCGACCTGCCCGCCTCCGAGGCGCCGCGGCCCGCCGCCCCGGTGCGCCGCTCGGACGTCCGCCCCGCCCCGCGCGTCCCCACGCCGCCGTTCTGGGGCGCCCGGGTGGTGCCGTCGGGCTCCATCCGGCTCCACGACGTCTGGGCCCACCTCGACCTGGCCGAGCTGTACAAGCTCCAGTGGGGCGTGAAGGCGAAGGGCGCCGAGTTCGACCGCCTGGTGCGCGAGGAGTTCGGGCCGATCCTGGAAGAGCTGAAGGCCGAGTGCCAGGCGAAGGGCTGGCTCGTCCCGAAGGTGGTCTACGGGTACTTCCCCTGCCACGCCGAGGCGAACGACCTCGTGGTCCTCGACCCGGTCCACCGCAAGGAGGAGATCGCGCGCCTGCGGCTCCCCCGGCAGCCCGATGATCGTCACCTGTGCATGGCCGACTGGTTCCGCGAGGAGCGGGGCTCGGACGTGGCCGCCTTCCAGGTCGTCACCGTGGGTGACACGGCCTCCCGGATCGCCGACGAGCTGCAGGCCCGGGGCGAGTACGCCAAGGCCCTCTACCTGCACGGGCTCGCGGTGGAGACCGCCGAGGCGATGGCGGAGCTCTGGCACCGGCAGGTGCGGCGCGAGCTGGGGATCCCCGAGGACCAGGGGAAGCGCTACTCGCCCGGCTACCCGTCCTGGCCGAGCCTCGCCGACCAGCGGCAGCTGTGGCGGCTCCTCGAGCCGGAGAGGGCCATCGGCGTCTCGCTCACCGAGGCGCACCAGATGGTCCCGGAGCAGTCGACCTCGGCGATCGTCCTGCACCACCCGGACGCCGTCTACTTCCTGGTGCGCGGGCTGGAGCTCGCCGCGGCGGGGTGAGGGAGGGACCGCCCCCTCGCCGTCAGGGCGCCTCCCGCCGCCGCGTCCTCTTCCAGGCCCGCAGCTTCCGGTACAGCGTCGCGGTCCCGATGCCGAGCTGGGCGGCCGTCCGCGCCTGGTTCCCGCCGTTCGCGGCCAGCGCGCCGAGGATGGCCTCCTTCTCGAGGTCGGCGAGCGTCCGGCCCGGCACGGCCGCCGGGCGCAGGGTCCCGCCGCCTCGCACGTCCTCCGGCAGGTCCGTGGCCTCCACGCGCGGCCCGTCGGTGAGCGCGATGGCCCGCTCCAGCGCGTTCTCCAGCTCGCGCACGTTGCCGGGCCACGGGTAGCGCTGCAGGAGGTCCGCGGCGCGCGGCGAGAGCGTCGCGGCGCGCCGGCCCAGCCGCTTGGCGAGCCCGGTCAGGAGCGACCGGGCGATGGGCAGCACGTCCTCGGGCCGCTCCCGCAGGGGCGGGATGCGGATCTCCACCACGGCGAGGCGGTAGTAGAGGTCCTTGCGGAACCTCCCCGCCTCCACGTCGCGCGCCAGGTCGCGGTTGGTCGCCGCGACGACGCGCGCGTCCACCGGCCTGGGTCGGGTGTCTCCCACGCGGCGGATCGCCTTCTCCTGCAGGGCGCGCAGGAGCTTCGCCTGCATCCCCAGCGACATCTCCCCCACCTCGTCGAGGAAGAGCGACCCGTGGTGCGCCGCCTCGAAGAGGCCGATCCGGTCGTCGGTCGCGCCGGTGAACGACCCGCGCGCGTGGCCGAACAGCTCGGACTCGAGCAGGGTCTCCGCCACCGCCCCGCAGTTCACCGCGACGAAGGGGCCGGTGGCGCGCGCGGACTCGCGGTGGACGATCTCGGCGACGCGTTCCTTGCCGACGCCGCTCTCGCCGGTCACCAGCACCGTCGAGTCCACCCGCGCCACCCGGCGGGCGAGATCGAGGACGCGCGTCATCGACTCGCTCCGCGCCACCACCCCGCTGGGGTCGCCGCCGGCCGCGGCCGGCGCCAGCTCCCGGCGGCGGGCGGCGGCGACGGCGTCCGTGCTCCGCACCGCCTCGGCCACCCCGGCGAGGGAAGCGTCGAGCGGCGACTCGTCCCAGGGCGTGGACTCGCGACCCCACTCCAGGCGCGGGCGAGCCACGAGCCGGCAGCAGGCGTCGCCCTTGCCGACGCACGCCTCCTCGTGCGCCACGATCTCGCGCCCGTTCGCGAACGAGAGGTAGCCCGCGGCGAAGCCGGTGAGCGTCCAGCACACCGGCTCGTCGGCGCGGCCGAGGTGGAGCAGGTGCTGCTCGGCCTCGTAGGAGTCGCGCCAGACGGCCTCCGCGAAGGGGCGCTCGCCCGCCGCGTCGGGCGTGGGCACCACCACCACCATCCCCTGGAGCGTGTGGAGCCTGCCACCCGCGCGGCGCCAGTCGGCCGGGTCGTCCCACGGGATCTCGGTCTTGAGACTCTCGGCGGTGCGCCAGCCGTGGACGTAACCGAAGCGGGAGAGGAACGAGCGCGCCGCCGCGATGCCGAGCGTTCCGATGAGCTCCTTCCGGAGAAGGCCCAGCGCCACCGCATCGAGGACGATCGCCCGCTGCCCGGCGAAGCGAATGGGACCGCCCTTGGGATCGAACTCGAGCAGCTCCCGCAGATCGAGGTCCTCGAGCCGCACGGTCGAAATGATTGGCTTCAATCGTTTTGATTGCACGCCCCATCGGTGTGGGACTCGACCGGGGCTCGCGATTCCGATGGGTTGCGACGCGCGGGCGGATGGCACTCCGGTTGCTGATACCGCTTCTCGACGGCCGGTGTCCCCCCTCCCTTGCCGGCCGGTGCGCCCCGCGGCTCCCATTCCCCGCGGGGGGCTTTTTTTCTTGCAGCATACGGGGGGTCGGGCTCTCGCCCGGGCGAAGAGGTGAGACGCGGTTTCGTACCGGATCGACGCGCACCGCGCGACGGCTGGGTCACCGCGACGCCGGCACCTTCCCCTGGAGGTCGAAGGGGAGGGGGACGTTCCCGAACATGGCGGTGCCCTGGAGCCTCACCTCGACCGCGCCGCCCGCCGCGAGCTGCGAGGTCACCCGGCCCGCGTTCGCGAGCGAGAGGCGAACCGGGATGGCGATGGTGCCGCGGCCGTTCGGCGCCAGCGCGGCGAGGCTCTTCCCCTCGCCGGACGCGACGGGAATCCCCGCGACGGCGAGCGCGTACGAGACGCTTGCGGCGGGGAGCGGGAAGGGGTTCGGGTTGTGGACGCCGATGCGCACGTCGAGCGCGAGGTCGCTGAAGGAGAGGGAGCGGACATCGAGCGCCTCGATGGAGAGCGACGGCAGGCGCGGCACCGCGATGGTGCTCGCGTGGGAGAGCGGGAGGTCGACGACGCCGACGGGCGTGTTCACCCCGGCGGTGCCCGAGAGCCGGTAGGCCAGCCGGTCGTGTGCTCCGACGAGGTTCGCGAACCCGGCCACGTCGGCGAAGCGGACGTGCACCGGGAAGCGGACCTCGGCCGTGCCGTGGGCCGGCAGCTGGAGCCCGTGCTTCAGCTCGCCGTCGACCACCCGCGTCCCCTCCACCTCGAGCGCGTAGGCGAGCCGCGCCAGGTCGAGCCCGAAGCCGTTCGGGTTCGCGATGCGGTACTCGAAGGCGATGGTCGCGCCCTCGAGGTCGAGCGACTGGAGCGAGGCCGACCGGAACTCGACCGTCGGCTTCTCGAAGGCGGAGGCGGCGAGCTGCTGCAGCCCAGCGCACCCGGACGCGGCGAGGAGACCGAGGAGGAGGGAGCGGCGCATGGCGGTCGTCATAGCACCGGCGCCGCCGGCCCGTGTCCCGGAGCGGCGCCACGCGCGAGAACCCGTCCGCCTCCGCGGGGTTCCGTTCCCCCGGGCGCGGCGCGCGCGGTGGACCGGGTGGTGAGGACCCCGCGGCACTTCGCCCGTTCACCGTCCGGTCACACTCCATCCACAGGTTATCCAGGCTCTCCATCCACCGAAAAAACCGGCGTTCTCCACCGGTTATCGACAGTGAACGCGTCAGGGTGGACTGGTATCCTCCGCCGCCTCGATGCCCGAGCAGGAACCGGCCCGCCGCAACCCTTCGCCTCTCCCCGGCGCGCGCGACCTGCCGCACAGCCTCGAGGCCGAGCAGGCGGTCCTCGGCGCCGTCCTCATCGACGAGACGGCGTTCGACCAGGTGGCGGCCATCGTCCGCTCCGGCGACTTCTACCGCGGCGAGCACCAGCACGTCTTCGCCGCCTGCGAGGAGCTCGCCCGGGAGTCCCGCAGCATCGACCCGGTGCTGGTCCAGCAGCGGCTCGACGCCAAGGGGCTGCTCGGCGGAGCGGTGGCGCGGGAGCTGCCCTACGCGCTGGCCCGGGTGGTCGGCACGGCGGCCAACGTCGGGCACTACGCGCGCGTGGTGCAGGACTACGCGCGCGTTCGCTCCATGATGATCACCGCCCAGCGCGTGGTGGAGCGCGGGTACGAGGCGGGGGCGAACGCCCAGGGCTTCCTCGACGCCGCCCAGCAGGACGTGTTCGGGGCGGCCGCCGGCACCGGCCTCGAGACGCTGCGGAAGATCAGCGAGCCGGTGATGCGCGCCCTCGAGAACCTCGAGGCGGTGCAGAAGCGCGTCGCCGCCGGCCTCTCGCCCATCACCGGCGTGCCGAGCGGCATCGCCTCCCTCGACCGGAACACCCTGGGCTTCCAGCCGGGGACGCTGGTGATCCTGGCGGCGCGCCCGTCGGTCGGGAAGACCGCCTTCGCCCTCAACCTCGCCGTCCACGCCGCCACCCGCCACGCCAGGAAGGTCGCCTTCTTCTCCCTGGAGATGCCGAGCGATCAGCTCGCGCTGCGCATGCTCGCCTCCGAGGCCAAGCTCGACTGGCGGCGGCTCACCCAGGGCCAGCTGCAGAAGTACGACTGGGAGAAGATCGCGGTCCAGGCCGACCGGATCGGCTCGGCGAGCGTCTGGCTGGACGACAGCTTCGTCCTCTCCCCGGTCGAGCTGCGCTCCAAGTGCCGCAAGCTCAAGCGCGAGAACGGCGGTCTCGACCTCGTGGTCGTGGACTACCTGCAGCTCATGCACGCGCCCAGCGAGCGGGCGGCGCAGTCGCGCGAGCAGGAGATCGCCACCATCAGCCGCTCCCTCAAGGCCCTCGCCAAGGAGCTGGAGGTGCCGGTGGTGGCCCTCTCCCAGCTCAACCGTGGCGTCGAGAAGCGCAAGGGAGAGCCCCCCATGCTCTCCGACCTGCGCGAGTCGGGCGCCATCGAGCAGGACGCCGACGTGGTGCTCTTCCTCCACCGCAACGAGGAGGAGAGCAAGGACTCGCAGGCAGGCACCGCCGTCGGCGACACGCAGCAGGTGGAGCTCATCATCGCGAAGCAACGCCAGGGGCCGACCGGCGTCGTGCCGCTCGTCTTCTTCCGCAGCACGACGTTCTTCGCCGAGATGAAGCGCGAGGCAGGCGGGTAGCGAACCGCCGGGAGGGCCGACATGCCGGGCACCGATCACCCCCGCCTCCGCGGGCGCGACGCGGAGCTGGACGCCTACTGCGCTCGGCAGGGCGACGCCGAGATCGCGCGGCTCCTGGCGCTGGTGCTCCTGCCGGCCGTGGAGCAGACCGGCGGCGCGCGGGCGCTGGTCCATTCCGCCATCGCCCGGCTGGTGCGCGCCGACGAGGGGGAGCTGTCCGTTCCCGCCGCCGGGGCGGTGTGCACGGCGGTGAAGGCGGTCTCGGCGCGGGGGGCGGCCGTGGCCCTCCGCGCGCGCCCTCAGCCGTCGAGGTAGCGCTCCACCAGCCGCTTGGCGCGGCGCGCCGCCTCCTCGAGCGCCATCCCCCGGGCCAGGAAGGCCGCCAGCGCGGAGGCGAGCCGGCAGCCGGTGCCGCGGGCCGAGCCGGGCCGGCGGCGGCCCGCGAGGCGCGTCACCCGCCGGCCCTCGACGAGCAGGTCCTCCGGCGCGCCCCGCCGGTGCCCGCCCTTCACCAGAACGGCGCGCGCCGGGAGCGCGCGGGCGGCGCGGACGGCCCCCTCGTCCGTCGAGACGTCGAGGCCGGTGAGGGCCGCGAGCTCGGGGAGGTTGGGCGTCGCCACCCGGCAGCGGGAGAGCAGCGGCGCGAAGGCGTCGCCGACCGCCGCGCCCTCGGGGTCGAAGAGCGAGGCGCCCGACGACGCGGCCAGCACCGGGTCCACCACCAGCGGCGTCCGCGCCAGCGGCGGCTCCGCCAGCCGGGCGGCGACGGCGGCCGCGTTGAGCGCGCTGCCCATCATCCCGGTCTTCACCGCGCCGGCACGCTCGCGCCCCTCGACGAGCGCGTCGATCTGGTCGAGCACGAAGCCCTCGGTGGCGGCCTCGAACCCGCGCGCGCCGCCCGGCCCCTGCGCGGTGAGGGCGGCGGCCACGAGCCAGGCGTCCGCGCCCGCCGCGCGGACCGCGTCGAGGTCGGCCACGAGCCCGGCGCCACCCGACGGATCCAGGCCGGCGACGACGAGGACGCGGGCCGCCGGCCGCGGCCCTCTCCGCCGCGCGCTCATCCCCTGAAGTCCCGCGCCGCGTCGACCAGCCCCCGGTAGAGCGCGGCGTGGCGCGGCACGTGGACGAGCACGGCCTCGGGGTGCCACTGCACGCCGAGGGCGAAGCGCAGATCGGGCAGCTCCAGGGCCTCCACCGCGCCGGGTGACGAGGACGCCCGGCCCCGCCTCGCGCACCGCCTGGTGGTGCGTCGAGTTCACCGGAAGCGTCCCCGGCCCCACCAGGGCCGCGAGCACCGTGCCGGTCGCGACCTCGACCGCGTGGTGCGGGACGTCCTTGGGCGGGGGCTGCTCGTGCCCGCGGATGCCGGCGTCCGCGGCGAGGTCCTGGTAGAGCGTCCCGCCGCGCACCACGTTCAGCAGCTGCATCCCGCCGCAGACCCCGAGCACCGGCATCTCCGCGGCCAGCGCCGCCTCGAGGAGGTCCTTCTCGAAGGCCGTCCGCTCGGGCTTGACGGGCCCGCAGACCGGCCGCCGCGCCTCGCCGTACAGCTCTGGCGGAACGTCGAACGCGCCGCCGGTGACGACCAGGCCGTCGAGGAGGGCGAGGTAGGCACCCGCGGCGCCTGGATCGTGGGGCAGGAGGATGGGCAGCCCGCCCGCGGCCAGGACGGCGTCGACGTAGCCGCGCTTCAGCTCGTAGCGCCGGCGCTCGTCGTCGTGGTCGAGGGTGAGGCCGATGCGCGGGCGCCGGTTCACGGAGCGTTCCTCCCCACCGCGAAGGCCTCGGCGAGGGCGCGGGCGTTCGCCTCGGCGTCCCCGGCGCCGAAGAGCGCGTCCACCACCGCGGCGCAGGCCGCGCCCGCGGCCGCCACCGCGCCGATGCCGGCCAGATCGATGCCCCCGATGGCGACCACCGGCGCGCCCAGTGCGCCGCAGACCTCCCGCAACGGCCCGAGGCCGCGGGGCGGGACCGCGAGCGCCTTGGTGCGGGTGGCGTGGACTGGCCCGAACCCGACGTGGTCGGCCCCCCCGGCGACGGCGGCCCTCGCCTCCTCGAGCGTGCGGGCGGTCCGCCCCACCAGGCGGTCCGGCCCGACCACGCGGCGGGCGTCGGCGGGTGGGAGGTCCTCGTCCCCCACGTGCACGCCGTCCGCGCCGGCGAGCGCGGCGAGGTCGGCCCGGTCGTTCACGAGGACCAGGGCGCGGCCGCGGGCGACCTCGATCACGCGCCGGGCGATCTCCAGGATCTCCCCGGAGGGGCGGTCCTTGAGCCGCACCTGCACGACCGCCGCCCCCCCTGCGATCGCCGCCCGCGACTGGGCGACCGGATCCGCCCCTCCGACGATGGCGTAGAGGCCGCGCAGACGCTCGAGCCGGCCGGCGCGCGTCTCGGCGGCGGAAGCGGGCATGGCGTCAGCGGTAACACGCGCTTGACGGCCCCGCAAGGCGAGCCTATTTTCCCGCCTCCGCGGTACCCCCAGGACCAAGAGAGCCATGGCAGACTTCGAGAACAAGCTCGTCGACAAGCGCGTCGCGCTCCGCTACGTGCGCAAGGGGCTGGTGGATGAGCGGGAGTACGAGAAGCACGTGAAGGGGCTCCCCGATCTCGCCGACCAGGCGGCGCCGGTCGAGGCCTCGATCGGCCACACCGAGCCCGACGCCGGTGAGGACGGCGAGGACGACGCCGAGCCGTAGGGAGCCGTGGGCAGGGTCCGCGCGCTCGCCGCCCTCCTGGCGCTCGGCTCGGCCGCGTCCGCCGCGGCGCGCTCGGCGCTGCCGCGCGCCGACGAGCGCTCCACCGGGAACCGCCGCACCCCGGTGGTGGTCGCGGTCGAGAAGGTGCGCGGGGCGGTGGTGAACGTCTCCGCCGAGGAGCTGGTCCGCATCCGCGTCCCGTCGCGCGGGGGCTCGATCGCCGACTACCTCTTCGGCGAGTTCCTCGAGCAGCCGCGCTTCCGCCGGGGTTACGCCGTCACCTCGCTCGGCTCGGGCGTGATCGTCTCGCCGGACGGCTACGTCCTCACCAACAACCACGTGGTGGAGCGCGGCGCCCGCTTCCGCGTCGGGCTCCTCGACGGCCGCGAGCTCATCGCCAAGGTGGTCGGCACCGACCCCTCGTCGGACCTGGCGGTCCTGAAGCTCGACGCCAAGGAGAAGCTGCCCTTCGTCCCGGTGGGGCGCTCCGACGACCTCCTCATCGGCGAGACCGTCATCGCCATCGGGAACCCGTTCGGCCTCTCCCACACGGTCACGACCGGCGTCGTCTCCGCGGTCCACCGGAACTTCAAGGCCGGCGACCGCACCCTCTTCGACTTCGTCCAGACCGACGCCTCCATCAACCCCGGGAACTCCGGCGGGCCGCTCCTCGACATCGACGGCCGCCTGGTCGGCATCAACACCGCCATCATCGGCGAGCGGAGCGCCGGCATCGGCTTCGCCATCCCGATCGACCGGGCCCGCCGCGTCGCCGAGGACCTCATCGAGCACGGCGAGGTGCGCGAGGGCTACCTCGGCCTCTCGGTGGAGGACCTACCGCCGCGCGAAGGCGCGCGCGAGGGGACCTCGGGCGGGGTGGCGGTCACCGCGGTCGACCCCGGCTCGCCCGCCGAGCGCGCCGGCGTCCGCAAGGGCGACGTCCTCGAGGCGGTAGACGGGTTCCCGCTCGGGTCCGCCGAGGAGTTCCGCTTCCGCGTCCGCGACCTCGGCATCGGCGCCACCGCCAAGCTCGACGGCGTCCGGGGCAAGCAGCGCGTCGCCGCCGAGGTGATCGCGGTGGAGATGGGGCCGCAGCGCGTCGAGACGCTGGTGCAGCGGCGGACCGGCATCACCCTCGGCGAGGAGCGGCTCCAGGGGCAGGGCGTGCTGGTGGTGCGCAAGGTCGCGGCGCGCACGCCCGCCGCGCAGGCGGGCATCCAGCCCGGGGACCTGGTCCGCGAGGTGAACTCCGCCGAGGTGGCGACGCTCGAGGAGTTCCGGCGCGCGGCCGCCCGGGCCCGGCGCTCCGGGCAGCTCGTGCTCCTGGTCCAGCGGGGCTTCGCCTCCGAGCGGATCGGGTTCGACTTCGACTAGATCCGGTCTCCGGATCGGGAGGGCCGCCATGGCCGGCGAGAACGACAGGAAGGCGAGCGGGATCGACTTCTACACCTTCGTCCTCTCCCTCGGCTCCTCCGCCTTCATCCACCTCGGGGACGCGCCGCACCCGGAGAGCGGCGCCGCGGTGGCGCCGAACCTGCTCCTCGCCCACCAGACCATCGACATCCTCGCCATGCTCCGCGAGAAGACCAAGGGGAACCTGACGCCGGAGGAGGAGAGGTTCCTCGACAACCTCCTCACCGACCTCCGGCTCCGCTACGTGACCAGGAGCGCGGGGAAGGGCGACTGATCCGCCGCCCTACCGCGCCGTCCGGCCCCGTGCTATCGGAGGGGGCCATGCACCGGTCCACCCTGCGCGTCCTCGTCTCTGCGCTCCCGCTCTGGGCCGGCCTGGCCTGCAGCCACTCGAAGAGCTCCCCCACCCCCGAGCAGCTGGTGGGGAGCTGCGACGTCGCCGCGGACGGACCGGCGCAGGCGCACTGCCAGGATGCGTACGTCCAGCCGGCGGTGAGCCTCACCCCGGACGAGCTGGCGAACCTCGCCACGCAGGTCGGCGCCCTGTGCGCCGGCGGGACGTGGACGGAAGCGCAGCCGTGCGCGACGGCGAACCGCGCCGGCACCTGCGCCTACGACCTCTCGCCCGCGGACACCGGCCTCGCCATCCCGCTCTCGATGCTGGAGCGGTACTACGACGCCAGCCTGACCGCCAGCGACGCCGGCTTTTGCGCGAGCATCGGCGGCGTCTGGACGGCGCCGTAGCGGCGTCAGGCGGCGCGGACGCGCTCCAGCTCGACGGGTCGGTCGAGCCGCTCGACCCAGCACTCGCGGCGGGTCCCGTCGTAGCCGACCAGGCGGTCGCCCCACGCGTCGGCGTGGTACGCGTAGAAGCCGCGCCGGCGCCGGTCCGTGCGCTCGCCCACCTCGGCCGGCGGCTCCACGACGGGGGACGGCTCCGGCGGCTCCGGCCGGCCGGGGCCGCCGATCCCCATGGCCGCGGCGAGGAGGGCGAACATCGCTAGAGCCCCGCCTGCAGCATCGCGTCGGCGAGCCGCCGGATCAGCTCCCGGCGCAGCACCCGCCGGGTTCGGTAGAGCGCGTTCGGATCGCGGCGCACGCGGGCGGGCACGTGGCGGCGCGCTGCCTCCACCACCCAGGCGATCCGCCGGGGATCGAGGCGCGGGGCCCGGGAGGAGCCCTGGAGGAAGAACCCCAGCCCGCGGCCATCGAGGATCGTGAGGAGGGATC
>Ga0335082_10003794_pt1 | contig 16434 bp, 13 predicted proteins | sample Lox_Sample_41_FD_206718 | JGI IMG/M metagenome (GOLD analysis project Ga0335082, IMG submission 206718) | Soil microbial communities from Loxahatchee National Wildlife Refuge, Florida, United States - Lox_Sample_4.1 | ecosystem: Environmental > Terrestrial > Soil > Wetlands | place: USA...
ATGCCGAGCGTCTTGCCGCGCAGCGTCGAGCCGACGCCGATCTGCCAGGTCCCGGCTTTGAGCGAAGCCATCTGCTGCGGTATTTGCCGCACCGCGGCGAGCGTCAGGGCCCAGGTCAGTTCGGCGGCGGCGTAGCACGGCGCGCCGGGATGCTGGCTCGACGACACGACGATGCCGAGATCGGTGCAGCTGCCGATGTCGATATGCGGGTAGACGCTGCGTTGGCTGATGAGCTTGAGGCGGGGGAGCCGCGCCAGAAGCGGTGCGCGGATTTTCGTGCGTTCGCGGATTAACACCAGGATGTCGGTGTTCTTGAGCCGCTCCGCGAGCTGATCGATGTCCTGGACGTGGTCGTTCCAGATTTTGACGTCGTGGCCGTCAAGTTTGCGGAAACAGTCGAGCGTTCGTATCGTATCGAAGTAGTCGTCGAGAATTGTAATCTTCATCAGCCGCACCGGTCCGCATCAAGTGAATGCCGACACCGAGTTGCGCGAACCGCCGCATCGCTATTGTTCGGGCATGCGGCTCATTCGCACGTCGAATGTCTTTTCCAGGGTTTCCGCTTTTTCCGTCAGCTCGGCGCTGATGGCGCCCAGCGCCTCTTGCGTGCGCGCGTCGCCGCACTGGCGTGAAATCTGATTGCAACGCACTGCCACATTGCGAAGATAGGCCGCAATTCCGATTTGCATGTCCGCCCCCACCTTGCCAACCCGTCCTTGCAGGGCAGAACATCCTGCAAGTTTTATGGTTCGCGCTTTCGATCTCGCGAACGTTTTCGTTGGCCGCTATTAACGTCCGATTTTGTCGGTGGTCAAATACCATTTTCCGAACGACGCTCAACCTCTCGGTGTATGTCGGGTGGCAAATATGGTGCTGTTGCGGACGCGGCGTCGCGACCGCCGCAGGCATGATGGACATGGGCGCCCGTTGTCGGGCGTCCACCTAAAGCGCCGCTCGCGCCAAATGCGCGCGCACGAAGGCCGGATCGAAAACGCGATCAGCCATCACCTGGCAGCGCTTGATCAGCCGCGGTTCGTCCGGCCGGTAATCGGGAATGGCGTTGTGCAGCGTGCCGATATGATCCCACATCAGCACGTCGCCCTCCGTCCAGCTGTGCGCGTATTGATATTTCGGCTGCAGCTGGTGGGCGAACAGCTCGTCGAGCACGGCGTCGCTCTCCGCCGCGTCGAGTTCGTTGATGCGCACGGTATAGCCGGGATTGGCGTAGAGCACCTTTCGCCCAGTGATCGGGTGGGTGAGGAAGACCGGATGCACCGAGGGCGGTCGCGCGGCGCGCTGTTCCGGGGTCAGCGCGGGCCGCTGCGAACCGGGTCGGCGGCGCATCTCTTCCCAGAATTTGTTGAAGTCGTGCGTCGCGGTGGCGTCGGCGAGCTTCGCCTTGAGCGCGGGCGAAAGATCGTCGTAGGCCGCGTGCATGTCGGCGAAGACCGTGTTGCCGAGCGCCACGCCGTTGCGGCGCGGGACCTTGATGGCGTAGAGCACGTTGGTGAAGCCGACGACCGCGTTATAGGACATGTCGGTATGCCAATCCTGTCCGGCGTCGGCGAGCCCGATCGGCCTGCCGTCTTCCAGGATGTTGGAGAGCAGCATCACTTCCGGCACGTCCGGCTCGCAGTATGTGCCGGTCGGCGAGCCCTGCAGCGAACCGAATCGCTCGGAGAACGCTTTCAGGGCGAGGGCGTCGAGCGCCTGGTTGGGGAAGCAGAGGACGCCGTAGCGGCCGAGCGCGCCGAGGATGGCCGCAAATTGGGGCCCGGTGATCGGCCGCGACAGGTCGACATCATCGACACGCGCCCCGAGCGTGCCATGGTTCGGGACGAACTGCATGGCTCGATTTTACGAAGCGGGTCCGGTTTGTACAGGACGCGGGCCGGCGTCGGTCGGCCGATTTCGCTCTCTTTCGGGCCTTGGGACGTCAAAAACCAGCCGTTTCCAGTCTTGCAAAGCGCCCCTGTATAATGCATGACATGCCTGCGGCGGGCCATTATATGGTCCGCCGTCTCCGCTTCCGGAGGAGTGTAGCTCAATGGCTAGAGCACCGGTCTCCAAAACCGGGGGTTGCAGGTTCGAGTCCTGCCACTCCTGCCAGGCGGAGGCGCGGGCAATATCCGTCGGACGCAACTTGATAACGAAGCGCTGGATCACGACCTAGGGTACAAGGCAATACAACCGGGACTGAATAGATGGCGACGTCTCCCTTCAAGTTTCTGCAAGAGGTGCGCGAGGAGACCCGCAAGGTCACCTGGCCATCGCGCAAGGAAACCATGATCACCACCGCCATGGTGTTCGTCATGGTGGCGATCGCCTCGGTCTTTTTCCTGGTCGCGGATCAATTGATCCGCATCGCCGTTACCTACGTGCTCGGCATCGGCACCTGAGGGCGCAAAAAGAGATGAGCGACACCGCCACGACCACCCGGCCCAAGCGCTGGTACATCGTCCACGCCTATTCCAATTTCGAGAAGAAGGTCGCGGAATCGATCCGCGAGCAGGCCAAGCAGCGCGGCCTCGAAGACCATTTCGACGAAATTCTCGTGCCCGTCGAAACCGTGGTCGAGGTGCGCCGCGGCCGCAAGGTCAACGCCGAGCGCAAGTTTTTTCCCGGTTACGTGCTGGTGAAGATGGACCTGACCGACGAGGTCTACCATCTGATCAAGAACACGCCGAAGGTCACCGGCTTCCTCGGCAGCGACAACAAGCCGATGCCGATCTCGGAAGTCGAAGCCAATCGCATCCTGCATCAGGTCCAGGAAGGCATCGAGCGGCCGAAGCCGTCGGTGTCGTTCGAGGTCGGCGAGCAGGTGCGCGTGTCCGACGGGCCGTTTGCCTCGTTCAACGGCGTCGTCGAGGAAGTCGACGAAGACCGCTCGCGCGTCAAGGTGGCGGTGTCGATCTTCGGCCGCGCCACGCCGGTCGAGCTGGAATTCGGGCAGGTCGAAAAACTCTAAAACTCTCGGGCCGGCGCTCGCACGCTTGCGGCTACGCCAAGACAGACTCTGACACGGCCGTGCGGGCAGTGAAGCCGGGCGGCAGCGTGCCGTGGCACGACTGCCGCGTCTGGCCGGGTGTCACCGAGGCGCTGGGAAGCACGTCACCACTTCTGACATTTTCCGTTGCGTCAAACTTGATGCAATTTTTTGAAATGCTGCGGCGCGCAACGATGCGTCACGTCCTTGTGATTTCGTGATGGGGGGCATCCCGTTAAACTAGAAATATTCGGGAGTTCTCTCTTGGAGAGCACCCTATGGGGCTGCAGAGTTCGGCCGCTCGGCTGGGACCGCAATCGTCTGCTCGTCCGGACATGAACTGGATTCCAGGCGGCACGTTCCGCATGGGATCGGACAGGCATTATCCGGAAGAGGCGCCCGTCCATCGCGTCACCGTCGACAGTTTTTGGATCGACCGCGCGCCGGTCACCAATCGACAGTTCGACGACTTCGTTCGCGCCACCGGTCACGTCACCTTCGCCGAGACGCCGCCCGATCCGAAAGATTATCCCGGCGCGCTTCCTCACATGATCTTCGCCGGCTCGCTGGTATTCACGCCGCCGAAGCACCCGGTCGATCTGAGGGACTGGAGCCAATGGTGGACTCTGCTGGAAGGGGCCAATTGGCGGCACCCATACGGGCCGGACAGCAATATCAAAGGACTCGACAATCACCCGGTCGTGCACGTCACGTTCACCGACGCCCTTGCTTACGCCAACTGGGCGGGCAAGGACCTGCCGACCGAGGCCGAATGGGAGTTTGCCGCGCGCGGCGGCCTCGACGGCGCCGAATACGCCTGGGGCGATGAATTCATGCCGGCCGGTCGCCAGATGGCGAACACCTGGTTCGGCGAATTCCCCCACAAGCGGCGTCCCGGTTTCAAACGCACCTCGCCGGTCATGGCCTTTCCGCCGAACGGCTACGGCATCCACGACATGATCGGCAACGTCTGGGAATGGACCACCGACTGGTGGTCGGCAAAGCACCAGGCCGATGCTGCGAAGGCCTGCTGCATTCCGGAAAATCCGCGCGGCGGGCGCGAGCTGGACAGCTACGACCCGTGCCAGCCCGAAATCAAAATTCCGCGCAAGGTCATCAAGGGCGGCTCGCATCTTTGCGCGCCCAGTTACTGCAGACGCTACCGGCCGGCGGCACGCCATGCCGAACCGGTCGATACCTCGACAAGTCACGTCGGATTCCGCTGCGTCATCCGGGCGCCAACAAGAAACTGAGACCACAACATCCGCCTGCGATCGAAGAAATTCGGGGGGTCAAGGGAGGACATCATGGATACCAAGGAACCCGTGAATGGAAATGTAAGCCGTCGCAAAATCCTGCTTGCGGGTACTACGTTCGCCGCCGTCTCGACGATTGGAATGGCAACGGAACGCGTCGCGCAGGCGCAGACCACTACGCCGGGAGGAGGCAAACCGAATATTCTCGTGATCTGGGGCGACGATATCGGCATCACCGACGTCAGCGCCTATTCGTTCGGCGTCATGGGCTTCAAGACGCCGAACATCGACCGCATCGCCCGAGAAGGACTGATGTTCACCGACTATTACGCCGAGCAGAGCTGTACGGCGGGGCGTTCATCGTTCATCACCGGCCAGTCCGGCCTTCGCACCGGAAACACCAAAGTTGGCCTGCCCGGAGCCACGCTTGGCTTGCAGGCCCAGGACATCACCATCGCCGAGGCGTTGAAACCGCTCGGCTACGCCACCGGCCAATTCGGCAAGAACCACCTCGGCGACCGCAATGAATTCCTGCCGACGGTGCACGGGTTCGACGAGTTCTTCGGCAATCTCTATCACCTCAACGCCGAGGAAGAGCCGGAGCGGCCGGACTACCCGAAGGACCCGGCGTTCAAGGCGAAGTTCGGCCCGCGCGGCGTGCTCAAGTGCAAAGCCACCGATCGCGACGACGCAACCGTCGATCCGCGCTTCGGCAAGGTCGGCAAGCAGACGATCGAGGACACCGGGCCGCTGACCAAGAAGCGGATGGAGACGATCGACGACGAAACCACCGCGGCGGCGATCGATTTCATGCAACGCCAAACGCGGGCGAACAAACCATTTTTCGTTTGGATGAACACGACGCGGATGCATCTTTACACGCACGTGCGTGCATCGATGCGGGGTCAAAGCGGCCTGCCCGACAGCGAATACGCCGATGGCATGGTCGAGCATGACGGCGACGTCGGCAAACTGCTCAAAGCCCTCGACGACCTCGGCATCGCCAACAACACCATCGTCATCTACGGCACCGACAACGGCGTGCACATGAATTCGTGGCCCGACGGCGGCATGACGCCGTTCCGCAGCGAGAAAAACACCAACTGGGAAGGCGCCTACCGGGTGCCGGCGATGATCCGCTGGCCCGGGCACATCAAGCCGGGACAGGTTACGACCGAGATCTTCGCGGCGCTCGACTGGTTCCCGACGCTGCTGGCCGCCGCCGGCGAACCCGACATCAAGAGCAAGCTGCTCACCGGCTATAGCTCCGGCGGCAAAACCTTCAAGGTCCATCTCGACGGCTACAATCAGCTGCCGTTATTGACCGGGCAGCAGGAGAAGTCGGCGCGCAAGGAGTTCTTCTACATCAACGACGACGCCCAGCTCGTGGCGGTGCGCTACGAGAACTGGAAAATGGTGTTCTGCGAGCAGCGCGCGCAAGGCACGCTGCGGATCTGGGCGGAGCCTTTCGTCTGCCTGCGGCTGCCGAAGATGTTCAATCTGCGCATGGACCCCTATGAGCGGGCGGACATCACGTCGAACACCTATTACGACTGGGAGCTGCAGCGGGCGTTTCTGGTGGTTCCTGCCCAGGCGCTCGTCGCCCAGTTTGTCGCGACGTTCAAGGACTTCCCGCCGCGGCAGAAGCCGTCGAGCTTCAGCGTGGACGAGGTGCTGAAGAAAATGTCGGAATCGCATGGCGGTTGACGGCATGACAGGCGCCGGCCGGTGAACGCTGGCCGGCCCTCGTCTGATTTGTCGAAGCAGGGAGCCTGCCATGCCGCACGCAACGCGACGCGCGATCCTGTGCGCGACTTTGGCCGCCGCGCTATGCGGCGCGTCAGCCGCAACGCATGCGCAATCCGACCCTCTGCCATCGTGGAACGACGACACCGCGAAGAAATCCATCACCGACTTCGTCGGCCGCGTGACCAAGGAGGGCAGCGCGGACTTCGTGCCGCCGGCTGAGCGGATCGCCGTGTTCGACAACGACGGCACGCTGTGGTGCGAGCAGCCCGCGTACTTCCAACTCATGTTCGCGATCGATCGGGTGAAAGTGCTAGCGCCGAAACACCCGGAATGGAAAACGCAGCAGCCATTCAAGGCGCTGCTCGCCGGCGACATGAAGACAGTAGCGGCGGGAGGGATGAAAAGTATCGGTCAGATCGTGGCGGTGACGCACGCCGGCATGAGCACCGAGGAATTTTCCAGGACCGTGACTGATTGGCTCGGCACCGCACGTCATCCGCGCTTCAAGCGACCCTTCAATGAGCTGGTCTACCGGCCGATGCTGGAACTGCTCGCCTATCTGCGCGCCAACGGCTTCAAGACCTTCATCGTCTCCGGCGGCGGCGTCGAATTCATGCGGGCGTGGGTGGAGAAGGTGTACGGCATCCCGCCCGAGCAGGTCGTCGGCTCGTCGGGCGAAGTGAAATTCGAACTCGGCCCGGACGGCAAACCGGTGCTGATCAAGCTCGCTAAGGTCGAGTTCATCGACGACGGGCCTGGCAAGCCGGTCGGCATCAACCGTTTCATCGGCCGCCGGCCGATCTTCGCCTTCGGCAATTCGGACGGCGACCGGCAGATGCTGGAATGGACGGCCGCGGGCGGCGGCGCGCGTTTCATGGGGCTCGTCCATCACACCGATGCGGGACGCGAATACGCCTACGACCGCCAGTCGCATATCGGCAAACTCGACAAGGCGCTCGACGAGGCTGCGGCCAAAGGCTGGACGGTGGTCGACATGAAGCGCGACTGGAAGCGCATTTTTGCGTTCGAGTATTAGGGCTAATTCCGTTTTGATCGGGAGGGCGAGCCGTGCCAGTGATGGTGTTGAAATTGCGTCGCGCCAGCCTTGTGGCGGGCGTCGCACTCTTGACCGCGCTGATCGTTCCACGGTCCGCCCGCGCCGACGAGGGCGGTGCCAGTTTCTGGGTGCCCGGGTTTTTCGGCAGCCTGGCTGCAACGCCGCAGCAGCCGGGATTTTCGTATGCCTCGGTCTATTACCACGCCTCGGTCTCGGGCGGCGGCAATGTCGCGTTCGCCCGCCAGGTCAATGCCGGCAACATCACCGCCAATTTCTCCGGCCACCTGAACGCCAGCCTCGACGCACGCGCCGACCTCTATCTGGGCGTGCCGCAATATGTCTTCGCAACCCCGGTGCTCGGCGGCCAGGCGGCCTTGGCCGTCGCGGTGCCATACGGACACATGGAGGCCTCTGTCGATGCAACGTTGACCGGGTCGCTCGGCGGGATGGGGTTTACCACGTCAGGCGGACGCTCGGATGAAGTGACGGGCCTTGGCGATCTCGCGCCGTTGTTCTCGATCCGCTGGAACCAGGGCGTCAATAATTTCATGACATATGTCAGCGGCAATCTGACGACCGGCCGCTACGACCCGACCCGTCTCGCCAACCTCGGCATCGGCCACAACGCCTTCGATTTCGGCGGCGGCTACACCTACTTCAATCCGGCAAGCGGCAACGAGTTTTCCGCCACGCTCGGCTTCACCTACAATTTCGAGAATGTCCACACCCAGTACCAGAATGGGGTCGACATGCATCTCGACCTCGGCGCCTCGCATTTCCTAACCAAGCAGCTTCAGGTCGGGGTGGTCGGGTACTTCTACGATCAACTGTCCTGCGACAGCGGAACTGGCGACCGCCTCGGCTGTTTCGAGTCGCGCGTCGCCGGCATCGGTCCGCAGATCGGATATATCATACCGATCAACAAGGAGTGGCAGGGCTACATCAACCTGAAGGGCTATTGGGAGTTCGACGCGGCGAACCGCGCCGACGGCTGGAACACCTGGCTCACGTTCGCGATCTCGCCCGCCGCACCGGCCGCGGCTCCGCCGCCGGCAAAGCACATGGCCGTGAAGTAACCGCGTTGTCCCCCCGCGCCCCTTGGCCCTCCAGCGCAGACAGGGCGCCGCTGGACAGGCCCGCCTTAACCCACTAAATGTCCGCGCGGCCCAAGGGCCGATCATAGAGGCGTGGGAGGTGAGGCGGCCGCCAACCGTCAAGATCCGCACCACTAACCGGAGAGCGTTATGGCGAAGAAAGTCACTGGATTCCTCAAATTGCAGGTGCCTGCGGGCGCCGCCAACCCGTCGCCGCCGATCGGGCCGGCGCTGGGGCAGCGCGGCCTCAACATCATGGAGTTCTGCAAGGCGTTCAACGCGCAGACCCAGAAGATCGAGAAGAACACGCCGATCCCGGTGATCATCACCACCTACCAGGACCGCTCGTTCACCTTCGAGATGAAGACGCCGCCGGTGTCCTATTTCCTGAAGAAGGCCGCCAAGCTCGACAGCGGCGCCAAGACGCCCGGCCGCGAGACGGTCGGCGAGGTGAGCAAGAAGCAGGTGCGCGAGATCGCCGAGCAGAAGATGAAGGACCTGAACTGCGACACCGTCGAAGCGGCAATGAAGATGATCGAAGGCTCGGCCCGTTCCATGGGCCTCAAGGTGGCGGAGTAACGGTCATGGCACTCGGAAAACGCACGAAATCCGCGCGCGAAGGCATCGACCGCGAAAAGACCTATTCGATCGCCGAAGCGGTCAAGCTGGTGAAAGAGCGCGCCAAGGCGAAGTTCGACGAGACCATCGAGATCGCGATGAATCTCGGCGTCGATCCGACGCATGCGGACCAGATGGTGCGCGGCGTCGTCACGCTGCCCAACGGCTCGGGCCGCACGCTACGCGTCGGCGTGTTTGCCCGCGGCGCCAAGGCCGACGAAGCGAAAGCCGCCGGCGCCGACGTGGTTGGCGCGGAGGATTTGGTCGAGAAGGTCAACAAAGGCGAGATCGACTTCGACCGCTGCATCGCCACGCCCGACATGATGCCGCTGGTCGGCCGCCTCGGTAAGGTGCTCGGTCCGCGCGGCATCATGCCGAACCCGAAGGTCGGCACCGTCACCATGGACGTCACCAACGCCGTCAAGGGCGCCAAAGGCGGCTCGGTCGAGTTCCGCGTCGAGAAGGCCGGCATCGTCCAGGCCGGCGTCGGCAAGGCCTCGTTCTCCGAGGACAAGCTGGTCGAGAACATCAAGGCGTTCGCCGACGCGGTGCAGAAGGCCAAGCCCGCAGGCGCCAAGGGCCACTACATCAACCGGGTGGCGATCTCCTCGACCATGGGGCCGGGGGTCAAAGTGGACATTCCGACCCTGTTTGGCGGGACGACTGCGCATTAGACCGCTTTTGCCGCTCTTTTTCAGGTGATTTCCGGCAAAAAGGGCTTGGCAAGGCGGCCCTAAGGCTTTAAATACACGTCATCGGGCGTGCCGGCCCAGTTTGTCGGCACGCCTTTGCGCGTCTCTAAAAACAGATGGTGATCGGAACTTATTCCTTTTGGGCATCCCGGCGGGACATCTGAAAGGGAAGAAGACCGGTTTCGCTGTTTCGCAAGGCGCGCAAGGCCGGTCCGGCAACGGAGCGGCCGACCTGTCCGAGACTGCCGGCGCCGACGCCTTCGGGCTGAGGCTTAATCCTGCAAAGGGCCAGCACAGACGGGGACACGAGCCCGAGTTTGCGCGGCTTCACGGCTGCGCCAAGTTCGGTTCGAACCTCGGAAGACCCAATGGCCTGCTGCGGCCGATCATTGGGGGGCAGGATTTCTGGAACGTCATCTTGCCCGGTTTGCTTTGCTTGAGCTTATCGGCGGGATGGCTGGTCTCAACCGGCGGTTCCCGCGCTCACGCGGCGGGCCGTCATAACCGGAAAGAGCTTGCAGTGGATCGAGCGGCCAAGCAGGAGTCCATCAGCGAACTGAGCGGGGTTTTCAAGACCTCGAACGTCGTGGTGGTGGCTCACTATGCCGGCCTCACCGTCGCCCAGATGCAGATTCTGCGTAAGCAGATGAAGCAGGCGGGCGCGCAGGTGAAGGTCGCGAAAAACCGTCTCGCCAAGATTGCGCTCAAGGACACTGACGCTGCCGCCATTTCGCCCCTGCTGAAGGGGCCGACGGTGCTCGCCTACTCAGGCGATCCCGTGGCGGCGCCGAAGGTGGCCGTCGACTTTGCCAAGGGCAACGAGCAGTTCGTGATCCTCGGCGGAGCGATGGGCAAAACGGCTCTGGACCTCAACGGCGTCAAGGCGCTCGCCTCGTTGCCGTCGCTGGATGAATTGCGCGGCAAGATCGTCGGCCTGATCCAGGCTCCGGCGACCAAGATCGCGCAAATCGTCAATGCTCCCGCGGCCAAGGTCGCGCGTGTGGTCCAGGCTTATGCCTCCAAGGGCGCCGCTGCGTGACGGCCCACAAGCATTTCACTGGTTCGAACCTAAAGGAATTGAGCAATGGCTGACCTGCAGAAGATTGTCGATGAATTGTCGACCCTGACCGTCCTGGAAGCGGCGGATCTGGCGAAGATGCTGGAAGAGAAGTGGGGCGTCTCCGCCGCGGCCGCGGTTGCGGTGGCGGCCGGTCCCGCGGGCGGCGGTGGCGCGGCCGCGGCCGAAGAGAAGACCGAATTCACCGTGGTCCTCGCCTCGGCCGGCGAGAAGAAGATCGAGGTGATCAAGGAAGTGCGTGCGCTCACCGGCCTCGGTCTCAAGGAGGCCAAGGATCTGGTCGAGGGCGCGCCCAAGCCGGTCAAGGAGGGCGTTGGCAAGGAAGAGGCCGACAAGATCAAGGCCACGCTCGAGAAAGTCGGCGCCAAGGTTGAGCTTAAATAAGCGCTGCTTATGTAAGCGAAGTCCCCGGGCCTGCGTCAGCGGAACCCGGGGTTCAAAGGAGATGTCGATATCCCCGGGGCGCGTGCCCTGGGGCAGTCGGCCAAAAAGGTAAGCGATGACCGGCGAACGGTCATTTTTGGAGACGGCGCGAACAGGCGCGGCCTGTTTGCGGGATTGTGAAGAGTGAAGCGGTTCGGGCCATGCCCGAATCACTTAAGAACGGGTAGCCCCGACGCCTGTCCCGATGGACGCGATGGATTGCGTCCGTCCGGAGAGGCGCCCGCGCTGGCCGCCAAAATCGAATCGAGAGAAAGAGACGATGGCGCAGACATTTACCGGTCGCAAGCGCGTAAGGAAGTTTTTCGGAACAATCAAAGAAGTGGCGGAGATGCCGAACCTCATCGAGGTTCAGAAGGCGTCTTACGACCAGTTCCTCTTGGTCAAGGAGCCCATCGGCGGGCGTCCGGACGAAGGCTTGCAGGCAGTCTTCAAGTCGGTGTTTCCGATCTCCGACTTCTCCAATTCCTCGCAGCTCGAGTTCGTCAAATACGAATTCGAGCCGCCGAAGTACGACGTCGACGAATGTCGTCAGCGCGGCATGACCTACGCCGCGCCGCTCAAGGTGACGCTGCGCCTCATCGTCTTCGATATCGACGAGGAGACGGGTGCCCGCTCGGTCAAGGACATCAAGGAGCAGGATGTCTACATGGGCGACATTCCGCTCATGACCAACAACGGCACGTTCATCGTCAATGGCACCGAGCGCGTCATCGTCTCGCAGATGCACCGTTCGCCTGGCGTGTTCTTCGATCACGACAAGGGCAAGACCCATTCCTCGGGCAAACTGCTGTTTGCCGCCCGCATCATTCCGTACCGCGGTTCCTGGCTCGACATCGAGTTCGACGCCAAGGACATCGTCTACGCGCGCATCGACCGCCGCCGCAAAATTCCGGTGACGTCGCTGATGTATGCCCTCGGCCTCGACGGTGAGGAGATTCTGAGCACCTTCTACAAGCACGTGACCTACAAGCGCGTGAAGGATTCATGGCGCGTGCCGTTCGATGCCAACCGGCTGCGTGGATACAAGGCGGTCAACGATCTGGTCGACGCCGACACCGGCCGCGTCGTGGTCGAGGCCGGCAAGAAGCTGAGCGTGCGTCAGGCGCGCCAGCTTTCCGAGAAGGGCCTCAAAGCCCTGCGCATGACCGACGAAGAATTGATCGGCCATTACATCGCGGAGGACCTCGTCAATCCGAAGACCGGCGAGATCTACCTGGAGGCCGGCGCCGAGATCGACGAAAAGAACCTCAAGGTTCTGATCGAGGCCGGCTACAAGGAACTGCCGCTGCTCGACATCGACCACGTCAACGTCGGCGCCTACATCCGCAACACGCTCGCGGTCGACAAGAACATGACGCGCGAGGATGCGCTGTTTGACATTTATCGCGTCATGCGTCCGGGCGAGCCGCCGACCGTCGACACTGCAGAAGCAATGTTCCGCTCGTTGTTCTTTGATAGCGAGCGCTATGATCTTTCCGCCGTCGGCCGCGTCAAGATGAACATGCGTCTCGATCTCGACGCACCCGACACCATGCGCGTGTTGCGCAAGGAAGACATCATCGCGGTGATCCGCACGCTGGTCGATCTGCGCGACGGCAAGGGCGAAATCGACGATATCGACCATCTCGGCAACCGCCGGGTGCGCTCGGTCGGCGAACTGATGGAAAACCAGTACCGTATCGGCTTGCTGCGCATGGAGCGCGCGATCAAGGAGCGCATGTCCTCGGTCGACATCGACACCGTGATGCCGCAGGACCTGATCAACGCCAAGCCGGCGGCGGCCGCGGTGCGCGAGTTCTTCGGTTCCTCGCAGCTGTCGCAGTTCATGGACCAGACCAATCCGCTGTCCGAGATCACGCACAAGCGGCGTCTCTCGGCACTCGGCCCGGGCGGTCTTACGCGCGAGCGCGCCGGCTTCGAGGTGCGCGACGTTCACCCGACGCATTACGGCCGCATCTGCCCGATCGAGACGCCGGAAGGCCCGAACATCGGCCTGATCAACTCGCTCGCGACCTACGCGCGGGTGAACAAATACGGCTTCGTCGAAACGCCCTATCGCAAGGTCAAGGACGGGCGGGTCACCGACGAGGTGATCTATCTGTCCGCCATGGAGGAGGGCCGCTACACCGTCGCGCAAGCCAACGCGACGATGGATTCGCGCGGCCGCTTCACCGAGGACCTGATCATCTGCCGTCATGCCGGCGACGTTCAGCTCTATCCGCGCGAAAAAGTCGACTTCATGGATGTATCGCCGAAGCAGCTCGTGTCGGTAGCCGCAGCGCTCATCCCGTTCCTGGAGAACGACGACGCAAACCGCGCGCTGATGGGCTCGAACATGCAGCGCCAAGCGGTGCCGCTGGTTCGCTCGGAAGCGCCGTTCGTCGGCACCGGCATGGAAGGCGTGGTGGCGCGCGATTCGGGCGCGTCGATCTCGGCCCGCCGCACCGGCATCGTCGATCAGGTTGACGCAACCCGTATCGTGGTGCGCGCTACCGGCGAGACTGACCCGACCAAGCCGGGCGTCGATATTTACCGGCTGATGAAGTACCAGCGCTCGAATCAGAACACCTGCATCAACCAGCGTCCGCTGGTGAAAGTGGGCGATCAGGTCGACAAGGGCGACATCATCGCCGACGGTCCCTCGACCGATCTCGGCGAGTTGGCGCTCGGCCGCAACGTGCTGGTCGCGTTCATGCCGTGGAACGGCTACAACTTCGAGGATTCGATCCTGCTCTCCGAGCGGATCGTCAAAGACGACGTGTTCACGTCCATCCACATCGAGGAATTCGAGGTGATGGCGCGCGACACCAAGTTGGGCCCCGAGGAAATCACCCGCGACATCCCCAACGTTTCGGAAGAGGCGCTGAAGAACCTCGACGAAGCGGGCATCGTCTATATCGGCGCCGAGGTGCACGCCGGCGACATCCTGGTCGGCAAGATCACGCCCAAGGGCGAAAGCCCGATGACGCCGGAAGAGAAGTTGCTGCGCGCCATCTTCGGCGAGAAGGCCTCGGACGTGCGCGACACCAGCTTGCGCGTTCCGCCGGGTGTGCAGGGCACCGTCGTCGAAGTGCGTGTGTTCAACCGGCACGGCGTCGAGAAAGACGAGCGCGCGCTCGCAATCGAGCGTGAGGAGATCGAGCGTCTCGCCAAGGATCGCGACGACGAGCAGGCGATCCTCGACCGCAACGTCTACGGCCGCCTGGCGGAGTTGCTGGAAGGCCGGCAGGGCATCGCCGGGCCGAAGGGCTTCAAGAAGGACAGCAAGATCACCAAGGTGGTGCTGGATGAGTATCCGCGCGCGCAGTGGTGGCAGTTCGCTTCGCCCAACGACAAGCTGATGGCCGAGATCGAAGCGATCCGGAAGCAATACGACGAATCGAAGAAGCTCCTGGAACAGCGCTTCCTCGACAAAGTCGAGAAGCTGCAGCGCGGTGACGAATTGCCGCCGGGCGTGATGAAGATGGTCAAGGTCTTCGTCGCGGTGAAGCGCAAGATCCAGCCCGGCGACAAGATGGCCGGCCGCCACGGCAACAAGGGTGTGGTGTCGAAGATCGTGCCGGCGGAGGACATGCCGTTCCTCGCCGACGGTCAGCCTGTCGACATCGTGCTCAACCCGCTCGGCGTGCCGAGCCGCATGAACGTCGGCCAGATTCTGGAGACGCATCTCGGCTGGGCTTGCGCCGGGCTGGGCTTGAAGATCGGGCAGACGGTCGACCTGTATAACAGCAAACACGACACCAAGCCGCTCAAGGACATCCTCAAGAAGGTCTATGGCGACGACGAGACCATCAAGTCGCTGGGTGAGGACGACCTCGTCGAGCTTGGCGGCAACCTGCGTCACGGCGTGCCGATTGCGACGCCGGTGTTCGACGGCGCCAAGGAAAAGGACATCGAGCAGATGCTCGATCTTGCCGGCCTCGATCACTCGGGGCAGTCGGCCGTCTATGACGGACGCACGGGCGAGAAGTTCGATCGTCAGGTGACCGTGGGCTACATCTACATGCTCAAGCTGCACCATCTGGTGGACGACAAGATCCACGCCCGGTCGATCGGCCCTTACTCGCTGGTCACCCAGCAGCCGCTCGGCGGCAAGGCGCAGTTCGGCGGCCAGCGCTTCGGCGAAATGGAAGTGTGGGCTCTGGAAGCCTACGGCGCGGCCTACACGTTGCAGGAAATGCTCACCGTGAAGTCGGACGACGTCGCCGGCCGCACCAAGGTCTACGAGGCGATCGTCCGCGGTGACGACACGTTCGAAGCGGGCATCCCCGAGAGCTTCAACGTGCTGGTCAAGGAAATGCGCTCGCTCGGCCTCAACGTCGATTTGCACAATTCCAAGCAGCAGCGACCGGCCGGCGGCACCGAGGCAGCGGAAGCCGCCGAATAACAAGCGCGCGGCCGGGCCGTCAGGTCCGGTCGCGAACGCGTCGTCACGAATATTTTGAATACCGCCGGCGACGGCCGGCACAGCGGAGATGGCAATGAATCAAGAGATGATGAATCTTTTCAGCCCGCAGGCGCCGGCTCAGGTCTTCGACCAGATCCGGATTTCCATCGCGAGCCCGGAAAAGATCCTCTCGTGGTCCTACGGCGAGATCAAGAAGCCGGAGACGATCAACTACCGCACCTTCAAACCGGAGCGCGACGGCCTGTTCTGCGCGCGCATCTTCGGGCCGATCAAGGACTACGAATGCTTGTGCGGCAAGTACAAGCGCATGAAGTACAAGGGCATCATCTGCGAGAAATGCTCGGTCGAGGTCACGCTGTCGCGCGTGCGGCGCGAGCGCATGGGCCACATCGAACTGGCCGCCCCGGTCGCGCACATCTGGTTCCTCAAGTCGCTGCCGAGCCGCATCGGCCTTTTGCTCGACATGACGCTCAAGGACCTCGAGCGGATTCTGTACTTCGAATATTACGTCGTACTTGAGCCGGGCCTCACCCCGCTCAAGGACCGCCAGCTGTTGTCCGAGGACGAGTATCTCAAGGCGCAGGAAGAGTTCGGCGCCGACTCGTTTACCGCGACCATCGGCGCGGAAGCGATCCGCGAGATGCTCAAGGCGATCGACCTCGAAAAGATGCAGGCCGAACTGCGCGCCGGCATCGCCGAGACCGACAGTGACATCAAGAAGAAGAAGATCGCCAAGCGGCTCAAGCTGATCGAGGCCTTCATCGCCTCCGGCAACAAGCCGGAATGGATGATCCTGACCGTCGTACCGGTGATCCCGCCGGATTTGCGGCCGCTGGTGCCGCTCGACGGCGGCCGCTTCGCCACGTCCGACCTCAACGATCTCTATCGCCGCGTCATCAACCGCAACAACCGCCTGAAGCGGCTTATTGAGCTTCGTGCTCCCGATATCATCATCCGCAACGAAAAGCGCATGTTGCAGGAGGCCGTCGACGCGTTGTTCGACAACGGCCGCCGCGGCCGCGTCATCACCGGCGCCAACAAGCGTCCGCTGA
>Ga0335082_10003797_pt1 | contig 16431 bp, 15 predicted proteins | sample Lox_Sample_41_FD_206718 | JGI IMG/M metagenome (GOLD analysis project Ga0335082, IMG submission 206718) | Soil microbial communities from Loxahatchee National Wildlife Refuge, Florida, United States - Lox_Sample_4.1 | ecosystem: Environmental > Terrestrial > Soil > Wetlands | place: USA...
GTACCCTGGAAGGTGTCAATGGCGTGGACTTTCAGCCGGCGCGATCGGATCAGCTCCGCGATGGCGCAGAGGGACCGCCCTTGCCACACCCCAAGTTCAGCTGAAGTGCCACCAATCGGAACGGTGGCGTACAGAGTCTTGTAGGCAGCGATATCGGCGGGCGAGAACCATCCCTCCGGAAGAACCTCCGGACCCACGGATTCGACGGTGTGCGACATTTCCGAGAGGAGTATATCGGAAATGACTGACGGATTTGCGCGAGTGAAGGCTTACTTCACACCCTTATCCGGATTCCACGATCCCTGCTCTTTGCGGACAAAGACGATCTGCCCGATGTGGTAGGCATTGTGGGCCCCGATATGGGCGATGGTCGAAGCCTGCTTCTGCAGCTTGGCATCATCGGCGGATTCCACGGCTTTCTCCCATGCGGTCATGACCTCGTCGAGTTCCTTCACCGTGGCACTCCACTGTTTGGCGTCGAAATTGTTGAAGGTCTCGTCGTTGTTGCCGCTGAATTTGCCGGGATCTTCGCCCTTGAACTGCGCCAGCACGCGCCGGTTCCAGAAAAGCAGGTGGTAGGTCAGCTGTCCGACGGAGTGGTTGCCCTTGCCGTCGGACCAGTTAGCCTGCTCGGCGGTGACTCCGTCTACGGCTTCCTTGGCCGACACGAACCAGTCTTTCTGGTTGTGGGTGGTCCGGAGTTGTTCGAGGAGAACGCCCCGCAGGTCAGTAGGACTTTTGTCCTGGGCAAGGGCGGACAGCGAGAGAAATAGGGCAAGCAATATCAGGGTTGGTTTCATAGGCGGTTGGACAGAAAACTGCAAAATTGGATAGCGGCGGATGGGGCAGATATCGACGCACGAGATTTACTGACCCTTGTCATCCTGAAGAAGTAGAGCCGTTCGCTTGCCGACGGCCTGCGACGTATGAATTCCGCAATGTTCAGGCGTAACGCAAGACGCCTCTAATCACGGCACCGGCGCAATTGCATAGGTCCTTCCTCGGGAGCCTTCGTTACGGGAAGGCCCCGCTTCGTCAGGATGACATTCGTGGGTTTGCCCAACTAAAACGGGGCGGCTCTCGCCGCCCCGCAGACTCCTGACTACCGACTCCTGCCTATTACGTTCCTTCGCTCCACCCCGCCAGGTACTCTTCCTGCTCCGGCGTGAGGCGGTCGATCTTGATGCCCATGGATTCGAGTTTCAGCTTGGCCACTCGCTTGTCCAGGTCATCGGGGACTTTGTAGACGCGCTTCTCTAGTGTCTTGGCGTTCTTCACCATGTACTCGACCGACAATGCCTGGTCGGCGAAGCTCATGTCCATGACTGACGGCGGATGGCCCTCAGCCGAAGCCAGGTTGATGAGCCGGCCTTCGCCCAGCAGATTGATCTTGCGACCGTCTTTGAGCGAATACTCTTCAACGAAATTTCGCGTGGTGCGCTTTGAGGACGACATTTTCTCCAGCGCGGGGATGTCAATCTCCACGTTGAAGTGGCCGGAGTTGGAAATGATGGCGCCGTCTTTCATCAGCTCGAAGTGTTCTTTGGCCAGCACGTTCTTGTTGCCGGTGACGGTGCAGAACACGTCGCCGATCTTGGCGGCTTCGGTCATCGACATCACGCGGAAGCCGTCCATGACCGCCTCCAGCGCTTTCGTGGGATCGATTTCAGTAATGATCACCTCGGCCCCGTTGCCGCGGGCCCGGCTCGCCAGCCCGCGCCCACACCAGCCGTAGCCGGCGATCACGAACTTCGATCCCGCCAGCAGGAAGTTGGTGGCACGAATGATGCCGTCGATCGTCGACTGCCCAGTGCCGTAGCGATTGTCAAAAAGGTGCTTGGTGTCGGCGTCGTTGACTGCCACGATGGGGAACTTCAGCACCCCTTCTTTTGACATCGCGCGCAGACGAATCACGCCAGTCGTGGTTTCTTCCGTGCCACCAATGACGCCGGGAAGCGCATCCTGGCGCTTGGTGTGAAGGATCGTGACCAGGTCGGCGCCGTCGTCCATAGTGATGTGCGGCTTGTGGTCGATGGCCGCCAGGATGTGGCCGTAGTAGGTGTCATTGTCCTCGCCCTTAATGGCGAACACCGAAATGCCATGGTCGCGCACAAGGCTGGCAGCCACGTCATCCTGGGTGGAGAGCGGGTTTGAAGCGCAAAGCACCACATCCGCACCGCCGTCCCTCAGCGTGATAGCCAGGTTGGCAGTCTCGGCGGTCACGTGCAGGCAGGCGGAAACCCGGATGCCGCGCAGCGGCTGGTTCTTGATGAACTCCTTGCGGATGATCTGCAGGACCTTCATCGACTGATTGGCCCAGTCGATGCGCTTCTTGCCCAGATCCGCGAAGTCCACGCTTTTAATATCAGAACGAAGTTGCGTAACTGTAGTAGCCATTCCCTCTCCTGTCTTCAAGCCTTGCTTTGGGTGCCCCACCCTTCGCGGTTTTCGCAGGGCGGGAGAGTATAAATCTTACTTTCGCGCCGCGTGAGCCGGCTCCCGCAAGCCCGCTTCACTCGCCAGTTTGCTGGCATGATGTGTCGCCTCCCAGGTGAAATCGGGATCGTTTCTTCCGAAGTGCCCATAAGCCGCCGTCTTGCAGTAGATCGGACGGCGCAGCTTGAGCGATTCGATAATTCCCTTCGGGGTCAGCTTGAAGTGCGCGCGAACCAACTCCTGGATCGTCGCGTTATCGACTTTCCCGGTCCCGAACGTGTCCACCAGCACACTCACCGGCTCGGCCACACCGATGGCATACGCCAATTGCAGTTCGCAGCGCTCGGCCAGGCCCGCGGCCACGATGTTCTTGGCGATGTGACGCGCCATGTAAGCGGCCGAACGGTCCACCTTGGTCGGGTCTTTTCCGCTGAATGCGCCACCACCGTGGCGGCCCATGCCGCCGTAAGTGTCGACGATGATCTTGCGTCCGGTGAGTCCCGTATCACCCATCGGTCCGCCAATCACGAAGCGGCCGGTGGGATTGATGTGGTATTTGGTGTCCTCGTCGAGCAGGTGTGCGGGAATCGTAGACTGGATGACGTGTTTGAGAATGTCGCTGCGCAGTTCGTCGTTGGTAACGGTTTCAGAGTGTTGGGTGGAGATGACGACCGCATCCACGCGCATGGGTTTGCGATGCTCGTCGTATTCGACGGTGACTTGCGACTTACCGTCTGGCCGCAGATAGGGCAGCTTTCCGTGCCGCCGCACTTCCGCCAAACGCATGGTGAGCTTATGTGCGAGCGCGATGGGCATCGGCATCAGCTCCGGGGTCTCGTTACAGGCATAGCCAAACATCATTCCCTGGTCGCCCGCGCCGCCGGTGTCCACACCCATGGCGATGTCGCCCGACTGCTTGTTGATGCTGGAGATTACGGCGCAAGTGTTGGCGTCGAAGCCATACAGAGCATTGTCGTAGCCGATGGAAGCCACCGTACCGCGGACAAGGGTCTGAAAGTCCACGTAGGCCTTGGTGGTGATTTCGCCGGCGATAACCACCAGTCCGGTCGCGGTCAGGGTTTCACAGGCCACGCGGCTCATGGGGTCATCGGCCAGGCAAGCGTCCAGGATCGCGTCCGAAATCTGGTCGGCGATCTTATCGGGGTGGCCTTCGGTCACGGATTCGGAAGTAAACAAATAGCGGTTTTTGTGTGACAAGCAGTTTCTCCTTCAGCCTCGAGGCGGTACGTCCGGCAGGGGAATTATGAGAACAGGACGGCCTTCTATGCCGACACTTGGGTCTTTATGAAACTATCAGAGACAAGGCTAGAGGTGCAATCGTTTTAGGGTGATAAGGCAGGCCCAGCAGCGAGCGGATGTCCCTGCATGGTGGATGGCGAATTTCGGGAAGTGAACGGGATCAATTCGCGGCAGCTTGCTGTAGGCGAAGGGGTTGGTCGGACGAGCTGCACCGACCGCGGAAGTTTACGGCTGAGCAATAGGGGCTTGCGGGGTTGGGGGCGCGGGTCGCAGACCGTTGGCGTCGAACGTCAGGGTCTTGACCTCGCCGAGGTCTCCCTGCACGGGGAGTTTCCGGCCGTCAAATTCGAAGTCCAGCGCGCCCACATTGCCCGCCCTCACGCTGATCTCTTTGTCCCCATGAATCGTCCGGTCCCCCGGGGCCACGAACGTTCCACGCATGACCTCGCGTCCGTCCGACGTGATAGATATCCAGGAGTCCTCGCGGGCAGTGATATGAAGCACAAGCTTGCCCGTGGTTGCGGCTGCGTCTTTGGAGACACCCGGCGCATTGTCCGGAGCACGACTTGGCGATGACGGAGCAGGAGCCGTTGCCGGCCGGCTGGCGAGAGTGGTCTTCAGCTCCGCAGTTGCCTCGGCTGGAACAACAGACGGCGCAACGGGGGCGGCTGCCGGAAGGAGTTCCTTGCCTCGCTCAGACACGGCGGGGATGCCGGTTTTGGGTGCCTCCCGGGAGTAGAAGCTCCATACCGCAAATCCCAAGGCCACAACCAGTAGCGCCACGGCGAACAGTCCCCAAGGGAGGCCGGTGGTGCCGCTTGGCGGCTCGGGACGAGCTTCAATGAGCGGGACCTGGGAGACAGCACCCTCAGGCTTCTTCTCGACCGGAACCATTCCCGCGGCCAAGAGATAGCTGGCAATCATTTCCTCCTCATCGAGCCCCAGGTGGCTGGCATAGGCGCGAATGAAACCCTTATTGAAAATGCCGCCTGGAAGCTGCTCGAATTTTTCGTCTTCGAGAGCGTGTAGAAAGCGGGTGCTGATCTTGGTGGATTGGGAGATCTCCTCGAGGCTGATGCGTCGCTGTTCGCGCTCCTGCTTCAGTCGTGTGCCGAAGGATGCCACGGGAGGTTGCCTGGACAGAAACAGTATAGGGGAAGAAGGCCTCTAGCAGTTGGGCGGCTGACCCAGCCTACGCACTCACCTTAAACTCTTAGGGTGCCCCGTCCGAGCCGAGGGTGGCCCGGCCTTTCGCGCTTTTCGCGAAGGCCGGGGATTGCAGGCTTGTTCCCTGCGAAGCGTAGAATGAACTCCCAATCGCTCGCGCTTTCGCGCAGTCCAGCAGGACTCAATTTCAACGAAAAGTGCCGGGGCCATCACAAAGACTGCTGCGTGAAAGCGAGAAACCGTTTGCTTCCACATCTGAGCAGCCAGGGATAATTTCGCACGTTCCGAACTTCCCCGGCCTGCGCAACAAGCGCGAAAGGCCGGGCCACCCATCATCTCTACCGCTCCCCCGCCGCCAGTCAGGTAGTACCAAAAACTGCTCCACGGAGGGCCGCCACCCCCAATTCACAGGTGCAGAAAGAACTAGCCAGCCCAGCGAATCAGACACCAGGTAACTGTCTATGGGCCCCCAAAACCCGCGCCAAACGGCCAGTTTCCCCGTATCTTGGCGGGTTCCGGTTACCAAGGTTCCTTTCCCGGGCCTTCTCTAACCGCTTATAATTTTAGGACTTGCGCTCCACACTCGAGGCTGGAATGACCAAGGCCGCTGAGGCCCCACGGAATCGGCAGACTCAGGAATTGGCCATCTTTCACGACGTGGCCAAGGCCCTGACCTCGTCTCTCGACCTCGACTCCATCCTGCAAACCATCATGGAGAAGATGGCGGAGTATTTCCGTCCCGATACCTGGTCGCTGCTGATGGTGGACGAAGACCGCGACGAACTCTACTTCGCCATTGCGGTAGGCACGGCTTCCGAGGCCCTGAAGAATCTGCGATTGAAAGTGGGCGAAGGCATCGCCGGTCACGTCGCCAAGCATGGCGAGCGGCTGATTGTTCCGGACGTGTACACCGACGTCCGCTTCTCCAAGCGCATCGACGAGATGACCCGCTGGGAGACGCGTTCGATTGTCTGCTTTCCGGTGCGCTCGCGGCTGCGCATCCTGGGCGTGATTCAGCTGGTCAACGTCGACATGAAGCACTTCGGAGACCAGGAGATCTACTTCCTGCAGTCACTCTGCGACTACGCAGCCATCGCTATTGAGAATGCCCGCGCGGTGGAGAAGATCCAGGAACTGACTATCACCGACGACTGCACCGGCCTGTTCAATGCGCGCCATCTCTACAAGACGCTGGAGACCGAGGTCTACCGTTCGTCGCGTTTCGGATATGAATTCACTGTCCTGTTCATCGACCTCGACCATTTCAAGGCCGTGAATGACACGCACGGGCACCTGATCGGAAGCAAGCTGCTGGCGGAGATCGGCTACCTGATCAAGGCCCAGCTGCGTCTGATTGACTACGCATTCCGTTACGGTGGCGACGAATTTGTCGTCCTGCTGCCGCAAACCGGAAAAGACGCGGCACTGGTGGTGGCCAAGCGCTTGCTCGACAGCCTGCGCACCAGCCTCTTCTGCCGCGAAGAGAGCCTGAACCTGAACATTCGCGCTTCGATCGGCGTGGCTACTTATCCGCACGACGCCAAGTCTCCACATGACATCATTCGCCAGGCCGACGAAATGATGTATCTGGTTAAGAACACCAGCCGCGACAATATCGGCATCGCCCAGCGCGGAGTAATGAAGTAAGCTTCTAACTTCTAGCTTCTGGCTCCTAGCTCCTAGCTACTGAGTCCCATGATTGACATTCATTGCCACATCCTTCCCGGAGTGGACGACGGCCCCAAGTCGTGGGAGACGGCAGTGGAAATGTGCCGCCTGGCCGTGGCGGATGGGACCGAGCACATCGTGGCCACGCCGCATGCTAACCGGCACTACCTGTACGATCGCGAGCAACTAACCGAGACCTTGCAGGAATTGCGCCAGCGCGTGGGGAAGACGCCGTGCCTTAGCCTGGGTTGCGACTTCCGTCTGTCGCCTGAAAATCTCCAGGACATAGTTGCCTTCCCACACCGCTATCTGATCGAGGGTGGTCGTTACGTGTTAGCCGAGCCGAGCCATACCAAGGTTCCACCAGAAACCGAGGACCAGCTTCACCAGTTGCTGGCCGTCGCAATCACTCCCGTCATTACCCATCCGGAGCGCAATGTGGTCCTGCAAAAGGACCTGGGGCGCGTTTTACGTTGGGTGAAGATGGGTTGCGTCGTGCAAGTAACGGCATCGGCGGTAACGGGAGGCTGGGGAGAGATCGCGTGGCACGCGGCGCAATGGCTGCTAAAGCGGGACGCGGTCCACGTGCTGGCCAGCGATGCGCACGACATCACGCGCCGCCCTCCCGGCCTCTCCGCGGCACACGAGGTGGTGGCTGAATTGTGTGGCGACCGTGCTGCCGCTGCGCTGGTGGAGGATAATCCGCGGGCTATCGTGAGCGGGAAGGTGTTGCCGTACTTGCCGACGCCAGCCGTACAGTGAGATCCGTCAGTTGCGGGACTTGTCCGCAACCGGATCAGTGCTGCTTGCGGGCTGGTTCCGAGTTGCCGGGCCGCTGGTCATGGCGCTCTCCGGATTCAAGAGGTGCTCGTGATCCGGCCCGAGACCGAGTTGGATAAGAGCGCGCGAGTCTGGAACCGTTTTGGACTGCCAGCCGTGGTCAGCCTGGTACTTTTGCATGGCTTGCTGTGAAGCCGCGTCCCAGGTGCCGGAAGCTTTTCCGTCGAGGTAGTGCTCCCGAATCAGAGCTTCCTGAATTTCCCGGGCTCGCTGGGTGTCAATCTTCTGCTGGCCGCGCCGGCGTGATGCGACCTTGCGGGATTTCTTTTTCTTACTATGAGAGGCCGCCTTGTGGCTGGCCGTGGTGGGGGTGGTTTGCGCGGAGGAAGATACAACCACCGCCGCCAAGAGGCAGCCGAGCATCAGCATTCCCGCCACAACAAAACGAGGCAAACGCAAATATTCCCCCAGACAAACAACTGGCACTGAGTATGATGCGCGATTGCGCCGCTCAGTGCCAGCCTTTACTGTGATTCCGCCAGTTACGGAAGTGTGCCTGCCAGAAAGATCGTCCCCCCCTGCCGTCCGGCCCCCCGCTGACGCACCAGGAAGACAACGTCCTGTCCACTCTTCAGCGTGGCGGCAATGCGATCAAATGACTCCTCAGAATTCACCGGTTGTTTGTTGATCTCGAGGATGACGTCCCCTCTTGCCACACCGATGTCGTCGCCGAATGAGCCGGCACGCACGTCCTGCACGATCACACCCTTGTCTGCGGGGATGTCCAACCGATCCGCCATGTCATTGGTCAGGCCACGCACCGTCAGGCCGAGCTTGCTCTCCTTGGGAGCCGATTCCGGCCCGGTTTCGTCGTCTTCTCCCAGGCGCGCCGCGAACAACTTGGCGCGGTCGGAAACCGTGACGCTGGCATTTTGTTTCTTTCCGTTGCGAATGAAACCGAGGTCGATCTTGGTGCCAGGCTTACGGCTGGCAATATCGGCCACCAGTTCATCGCCGTTCTTCACGGGTCTACCGTCGACCGAAACAATCGTGTCTCCCACCTTGAGGCCGGCCTGCTCCGCCGGGGTTCCGGCGATCACATTGGCCACGGTCACGCCGCCCTCCACTCCATATACGCGGGAGATTGCCGGATTCTCCTGGGCGGCAAATTCGATGCCGATCGATCCCCGAGCCACGCGGTGGTCAGGTCCGATGAGCTGGTTGTAGACATTCACCACGGTGTTGGAAGGCAATGCGAAACCTACACCGGCGTAGGCGTTGGTATCGGTCAAAATCGCGGTGTTGATCCCGATGACCTCGCCCGCCATGTTGACCAGCGGTCCCCCGGAGTTGCCAGGATTGATCGCAGCATCGGTCTGAATGAAAGATTGGAATTGCCGGTTGGGCACAATGTTGCGGCCCTTCGCGGAGACGATCCCGGCGGTCACTGTCTCTTGCAGGCCAAAGGGACTGCCGACTGCCAGAACCCAATCGCCAACCTGCATGCTGTCAGAATTACCTAATTTCGCGACCGGCAGGGTCTTGTCGGTATCGATCTTAATCACCGCCAGATCCGTTTCCTGGTCGGTACCGATCACCTTGGCATCGTGCAGAACGCCTGGCGGATCATCCTGCAGCTTCACCCGGATGCGGTCGGCTTTCTCCACCACATGCCGATTGGTGACAATAAACCCTTTGGAATCGACGATGACCCCTGATCCGAGAGAACGCTCCCGGACCGGGCCTTGCTGACCCTGACCGCCGAAGAACCGGTCGAAAAAGTCGTCGAATGGGTTCTGATCGTCACCCTGATCTGGACCACGGCGGCGGTGCGGGTTCTTGATCGTGGACTCGGTGTTGATATTGACTACACTGGGCTCCAGTTGCTTGGAAATCTGGGAGAACTGGTTGGACAGTTGCTGCGGCGAGGGGACGGCCAGAGGCGTCGCCGAATCGGCATTCTTCTTGTTCTCTTGGCCCCTGACGCTTTTGGATATGACCGTGCCGATCAAGATTCCAACCGTCAGGGTGGCAAGAATCGTCAGTGTGTAGGCCGCGCGGTTGGCCTTCAGACGCGCCCAGAAGCCACTTGCCTGCAGATCCATACTCTCACTTCCTCCATTTTATGAAAACGTTAGTATTATACCGTCTGGCGACGGACAGGCGGAGAGCGTCCTCCATCACTATTTAGACGCGAAAAGTACCAGGAAGATTACCTGACCTGCGGTATTCCGATCCGGGAGTTCAGGGCAACTTACTAAACCGCTACTGGCTTTTCCACGAGCACTTTCGGGACAATGTCAACGCTGCTGGAAAGTGAACGGGACACCAGGCAGACCTTCTCCGCCTTCTGGAGCAGGCGTTCGGCCAACTCCCGCGCTTCGTCCGAGTAGATGATCAGTGCCGGATGCAAGGTGATGCGGGTAAAGCGGAAACCTCCGCTGTCTTTTTCGAGGACCCCGTCGACGCCCACTTCGATTCCCTGGAAGTCGAGTTTTGACGCCCTGGCGACCGCCTTAAACGTGGCGATATAGCAGGAGGCAACAGCGGCCAAGAAGAAATGCTCCGGAGTCCACAGCCCGGCTTCTCCGCCAAATTCGGGCGGGGCCGAAAAGTGCACGATCCGGGGGGCGCCGTGCTCCAGTTCAACGAAGCTGCGGTCCTGCTGGTGAAATTGCGCCTTTACGTGATAGGTATAGCTCGATTCCATGGCCTGCCTCCTCAAGTCGAAGGCTAGCGGCCCGGCTTCCGCCGCACTGTGAACTGGGTCACATTAAGCGGTGATGTGGATTTTGGGCGCTCTTCCGCGCTCGAGAGCTTTCCGCCAAACTTCCTCCTTTTGCGGGCTGGAAGCGCGTAACCGGCTGTTATTCTGCGAGTTACCTCCTGTGATGAACGTCACTCCGGGTCGTGAGGCCAGTCACGGCAGGTCTGGACAACATTGCTGACAATGAGGGCGTTACCGAGTGGGGCGGCGGCCTCTGTTGACGGCCACGCCGAGGAGGCGGACCATGTCGCAGGATAAGCGAGACATACTCGAAGTACTGAAGTTCGAACTCAATTTCCTGGAGCAGGGCGGCTATGGACGCTCGGTGCGCACTCCCTGGAAACCCACCTCGGCGTTCCTCGACTCCCCAAGCTGCATCAACTTCAACGATTCCGGACGCCCGCACCCCTGCAACGAATGCTTGCTCACTGATTTCGTCCCGATGAAGCGCCAGGAAGAACAGGTGCCCTGCCATCACATCCCGCTGAATGCCCAAGGCGAGACCGTGCACTCGATGGAGCGGCAACGCGACCAGGTCGAACTGGAGGATGCCTTGAAGAACTGGCTGCGGGACACCATCCAGCGTATTGAGCGGGAGCGGGAACGCGCGGCCAAAGCGCAGCAAGCAGCGGCGCAGCCTGCGGGGAAATAGGCCGTCTGATACAAATCTTCACGGGAATCCAACGCGGTTCGTTTTATAATCTTTCGCACTGGCTGTGGAGAGCAGCCCGCTAAGTCTGTAATGGAGGTTTCCCCCATGCTCTCCAAATGCGCGAATCCTGCCTGTCATGCGCGCTTTCTCTATCTGCGCGAGGGGAAAATCTTCAACATCGAGATCAAGACCGAAACACCGGGGCCCGCTTCCCCGTTCAAGGAACGCATCGAGCACTTCTGGCTGTGTGAAAGCTGCGCCCAGGTGTTCAAAGTTGTGTGGGAGAACGGGGCCGTAAATATGCGCCTCCGGCATTTGGCGTTGACCGACGGAAAGCCAGCACAATCTTCAACAAAACGCGAGGCCGCCTAGACCCTCGCCTTCGCGACCTGTCGCTCCTAGTCTGGCTTGTGAGCTGGCGGTGAGGATTCCGAGTCCTGCGGAAATGACTTGAACATAACCTCGCGGGATTTGACCGTGACTTTCTTGTCGGCGTCCGTGCGGAACTCGGTCAGCGTACCTCTCAGCACGTGGTAGGCCTCCTCCGACGGGCCCTTCCCCTCCCCGCGCTCCACGGTCCCCTTAAACTCGAAGCGTACTCCATGCACGATCTCAGTGGCGAATTCCAGACGATTTCCCTCGAGCTTGGCCTGCTTGAAGAATTGGTCGAGGAAGGCGCCGCGGTCGCTATCGCTGTCTCCGAAGCGCGAGATGAAGCCGCTCACCCCTGCGTCTTCCACGGTGAGTTGTACGAACTCACCCTCGCGAAGAAAAGAGTACATGCCTGAGTAATCCTCTGCAGGCTTTGCGGGAGCGGAGTTCTGCGCAGCGGTCTGCGCCCACAGCGTCCCCAGTGCTACGACCACCAGGGTGGCCAGAATTCTGGAGATTCTCATGTTACTTACCAGCTCCCGTCGGGTTGCGCAGCAGATTCAAATCGGCAAACTCGACCCAATGCCCAGACTTGTTCTTGGTCTTCATCAACCATTCCCATTGCTTCACCTCCGGCTTCCAGCGAAAGGTTGTGTGGAAGGGGCCATCCGGGTATTCGAATACGAAGCGAATGTCGTTTTCGACGCGGGTGCCGTAGCCAAGGGTCTCGGAAAATCGCCCACCATACACATCCATCCAGTGGGCCACATAGCGTTCGCTGGCATTGTCGTAGCCGATCATGATGATGGCCTCATAGGGCACGGTGTCGTCCTTGGCCGGGGTTTCGTCCCTTTCATGGATGCGAAGAAACTGGTGATTCAGGACCCACTCTGCCTCAATCGAATGTTCCGCGCTGCGGTTCAGCAGCTTGCCGCTGAGTTTCCAGCTTCCCGCCATCATTTCCACGAGGGGATCCTGGAAAGTGTGCTTGGGGCCGTCCAGTTCCAGTTCGTCCTGAGCAGCCACAACACCGGTCGCCAGAAAGAGAATCGTCAAAACAGCCCAGATCCTCGCAAAGTTCATGTTTGCCTCTGATGGGCTATTAGAGCACGAACGGTGCTCTTCACGAACTCAGAAGGCAGGACAATAGTGGCTCTCATCGGCGTCCTCCTGAGCGAAGCCGTTTTTCAGGCGGAGCGAAGGATCTCACGAATCCACTGTCCCACTGGGCTGTGATGGATGAATATCTTGGTGGCAGTGAGGTCCCTCGCCCCGCTGGATAGAACGCGGGGATGACGCACTGGTGTTTTTAAACTGAGGCACCATGGCCACGACAGAGGGCTAGACCCAGCCAGCTATAATGAAGGGATGGTTTGGGCAGCTGTGATGTGGGCATGAGAGGCAGGCTGAAGCTGGAATCCGTTGTCAAAGTGAGGCTGCAGCCCGTCCCGCCGCCCAGCTTGCTGATCCAACTGGAACCCTGGCACCGGGTATTCTTCCGCAATTTCAGGGACTTGCTATGGCCGCGACGACAGCCACCCTTGCTGTTGTCGAGCCGCCCAGCACCCTACTGGGACGACGTGTTCGTCGCCTCGCGCCTGCCCTGGGGAAAGTTCGCCGAGTCGGCGGCCGCTCATGTTGCCTTAGTTGCAGGGCTGTGGGGCTTCGCCCGTATCTGGCCGCAGCGGCCGCACCTGGTCAGCCCGCCCGCGTTCCACACCTCGGACGTAGCATATTACGACGCCTCAGAGTATCTGCCGCCATTGGACACTGGTCGTCCCAAAGAAACGGCACCGCCGCAAAAGGGCGATCCGGCTTTTGCACCGCAACCGATCATTTCGGTTCCGCCGGAACCGGACAACCGAAAGCAGACGATCGTGAGCCCTCCGCAGGTGAGGCTGAACACGGATGTCCCTTTGCCAAACCTTGTGGCCTGGGCCCATCCCGCGACGGCGATCTCCCCCACGGTGGCAGCCAGCCCCGCGCCGAACCTGAAATTGCCGACCTTGCCGGTGCCGGTCGTGGCACCTGCCCCCGAGGTCAGCAAAAGCCGGTTGGACGCGGCCCCTACGCTGTCTGATTCCGTGGTGGCGCCGGCGCCTCAGTTGGATGTCGGCCTCTCCAAGCGCAGGACCCAGTTCTCCCAGCCGGCCATTGTCGAACCCCCTCCGTCGGTGGAAGCTGCGGCGACGCGCCGCATAAGCGATATCAATATTGGCCCCTCGACGGTCGTCGCCCCGGCGCCGGAGCTGCCGATGAGCGCCCAGCGGGCTCTGCCGAATGCAGGTAGCGCGTCATTCGGAGGCTCCGGTGCGGCAGCCGTGCCTCCGCCACCCAGCGTACAGGGTACCGGCGGAACGAGCCAGGACGGTCGCCTGATTGCGCTGAGCGTGAACCCAGCTCCCCCGGGATCCGTCGAACCGCCAAACGGCAATCGTCGCGGGACCTTTGCTGCGACTCCAGAGGGCAAAGCGGGAGCTGTCGGCACACCGGAGACCGCCGCCGGCAGCCTCAACGGTCGAGCGGGAAATCATCCTGGTGGCAGCGGGAGTGGCGGCGGCTCAGGCAAGAACCCCTTCTCTCTTCCTTCCGGCTTGTTGGTGGGGCCGGGATCGAGACCCGGAAGCAGCACGTCAGGCGGCTCGGGGCAAGGGAGCCAGGCCGGCGATCCCCCGCTGGTGGCCAGCGCAACCCCGCCACGGATTAACTCGGCCCCAAGGCATCGTGCTGCTGAGATGCCGGAGGATCTGAAGACCGAAGCGGAAAAGCGGGTCTTTGGACCGCGCCGTTTCTACGCCATGACCCTCAATGTCCCCAACCTGAATTCTGCCGGAGGAAGCTGGGTCATGCACTTCGCCGAGGCGAAAGATGAGGAGACACCGGGCGAACTGCTGGCCCCGGTGGCAACCCGCGCGGTGGACCCCGGTTATCCCCTGGAGTTGATGAAGCAGAATGTGCAGGGCACGGTGACGCTCTCCGCTGTCATTCAAAGTGACGGATCCGTGGGGAACGTGACTGTGGTCAATGGGATCGACGACCAACTGGACGAATACGCCCGCAAGGCGCTGGGGCGATGGAAGTTCCTGCCTGCTCTGCGGGATGGGAACCCGGTCGCGTTGCAGGCCGTGGTCGTCATTCCGTTCCGTTCGATGCAGAAGAAGACGGGGTTCTAGTCCCCGGGCACGCTACCGCTCAATCACTCCGGCATTCCCGCCAGTGCCAATACAGCCAGCAGAATCCGTTTCAGTCCCAGCTCGCGGCCGCTGCAGTCGAACCACTCCTGCAGGGTGTGGGCTCCGCCTCCGGTGCCTCCGCCCCCGATGGCAAGGGCCTCGCGTCCCAATGAGAGTGGTATGTTGGCGTCGGTTGAAGCGCGCTGCATCTGCGCTACATTGCCCAGATGTGAGTCGACCGCCCGCATCACGGTCAACATGCGGGCGTTGAGATTCAGCTCTCCCGCGGGACGATTGCCAATCTCCACGATCTCGTGAGTCAGCCCAGTGCTATGCCGTGAAGAGGGCTGGCGCTGCTGGCTGGCCTGCATCTCTTCCTCGATGGCCCGCTGCAATTGGAGGCGGAGCGCCGATTCGAGCCGTTCCATCTCGCCCATGGAGGTGGAGCGGATGTCCACCCGCATGCTGGCCGACTCAGGGATGGAGTTCACGGACGTGCCTCCGCGAATCACTCCTACGTTGAAGGTGGTCTTGGGAATCGAGGGGACGGGGGTTTCGGCAAAGGCACGAACCGCGTGTGCCAGGACGACAATGGGATTGGGAGCGCCGAAATCGCTCCAGGAATGGCCGCCGGGGCCGCGCACGATGACTTCGAAGCGGCGGCTGCCCAAGGCTTCAGCGACGATGGTATCGGAACCCGCACCGTCCAGCACCAGGCTGTAATGAATCGTCTCCTTCCAATGCCCGTTGGCGAATATGTGGCGCATACCGCGCAGGTCGCCTTCCCCTTCCTCTCCGACGTTCCCCACGAATAGAACAGACAGTAGCGGCGAGATTTTGGCCGCCCGCATTGTGGCTGCGATGGCAAGCATGGCAGTCACCCCGGCGCCGTTGTCCGAGACTCCCGGCCCGTACAAACGGTTGCCGTGCTGGCGAACATTGAGGGGAGTGCCGGCGGGAAAGACGGTGTCAATGTGAGCGCTCAGGGAAACATACTCCCTGACTGAACCCGAGAGCACGCCGAAGACGTTGCCCACCTCATCCCCATGAAGGCTTTCGAGACCCAGTTCACGGAAGCGGCCCTTGATCCACTCGCCTCGGGCCGCCTCACCGAAGGGCGGAGCCGCAATGCGCGCCAGTTCGAGCTGCCATTGAACAAACTTCACCTCCTGGGACCGGGCCCAGGCAAATGCCGAGCGAACCTCGGGCCGCTCCGCCAGCCGGGCAATCTCCTGCTGAGCCGTAGGAGTCAATTCGGGGGCCGGCGCCTGTGGTGTCCAGGGCATGAGGTTCTGGCCATCTTACAACGGGGCCGAGCATAGAGGACGACTTTTCAGGAACTTTCGGGGGGTTGTGTGGTTCGGCAACCACCGGCCCTTGAGAACAATCTAATCTGACAGCGAGAAAGGGCATAAGGCCCGTCCCTTGCAACGTTTTTTAAAAAACCCATTAAACTACTCCTATGAGAAAGACGGGGATTGGCACACTTCTGAGTACCCTGGCTTTGGCGATGCTCTTGCCCCTAGCAGCCGCCGATGAGGGGCCTCTCGATCCAGCGCAGCCCAAGGGCATCACCACCGACGAAATCATCCAACGCTTCGCCGCTAAGGAAAAAGAGTTCAAAGAGGCGCGCGACCAGTACACCTACCGGCAGAGCGTAAAGGTGCAGACACTGGACGGCGACACTGTCGACGGGGAATACCGCCAGGATTTCGACGTCACCTTTGATAATCAGGGCAAGAAGGTCAAGAGCGTGGTCTTTGCCCCTCAGGACACCTTGCAGAGAATTCTCATGTCTCAGGAGGACGTGGATGACATCGAGAATCGCTTGCCCTTTGTGCTCACCAGCGATGAAATTCCCGAGTATCAAATCCAATCCGTCGGGCAACAGCAGGAGGATGAACTGCACTGCTATGTGTTCGACGTTGCCCCCAAGCAGATCGAAGGCAAGAAACGTTACTTCCAGGGGCGTATCTGGGTGGACGACCACGACTTCCAGATTGTGAAAACGTACGGCAAAGCCGTCCCCGATATTCGCAAGAAAAAGAACAATGAGAACCTGTTCCCGAAATTTACTACCTGGCGAGAACAGGTGGACGGCAGGTATTGGTTCCCAACCTATACCCGCGCCGACGACACTCTGCATTTCTCAACCG
>Ga0335082_10003798_pt1 | contig 16431 bp, 17 predicted proteins | sample Lox_Sample_41_FD_206718 | JGI IMG/M metagenome (GOLD analysis project Ga0335082, IMG submission 206718) | Soil microbial communities from Loxahatchee National Wildlife Refuge, Florida, United States - Lox_Sample_4.1 | ecosystem: Environmental > Terrestrial > Soil > Wetlands | place: USA...
GTCGGTCGTCCGGCTGCTGCGCGAGCGCGACGACGCCGCGGCGCGCCGTGTCTTCCACGTGTCGCTCGCCTATCTCTTCTCGCTCTTCCTCGCCATGAACGTGGAGCTCCTGCTGAAGGTCTCGTGACGTCCTCCGGCCCCTCGGCGCAGCGGGCGACACCGCGAGCCGCGCTGCGCGTCGTGCTCGGAGTGGTCGTCGTCGACCTGATCGGCTTCGGCATCGTGATGCCGATCCTGCCGTTCACGGTGCAGGAGCAGGGCGCCGGCGACGCGCGCGGAATCTGGGTGGGCCTGCTGCTCTCGGGCTATGCGGCGGCGCAGTTCCTGTTCGCGCCGGTCTGGGGACGACTCTCGGATCGCGTCGGCCGCCGGCCCGTCATGCTGGCCACGATCGCGGGCACCGCGCTCTCGCTCTTCCTCTTCGCTCTCGGCGGCTCGCTCGGCTGGCTCCTCGCGACGCGCATCCTCGCGGGAGGGTTCGCGGCGAACGTGAGCGTCGCGTCGGCCTACATCGCCGACGCGACCGACGAGTCGGAGCGCACGCGCTGGATGGGGCTGATCGGCGCCGCCTTCGGCATCGGCTTCCTGCTCGGCCCCGCGCTCGCGGGCGGTCTTTCGCCTTTCGGGAATCGCGTGCCGCTGTTCGCGGCCGCGGGGCTCGCCGTCGTCAACTGGGTGCACGCGGCGGCGAGACTGCCCGAGACGGAGCGACCGAAGGGCCGCGTCGCGACCTCTCGACGCAGCATGCTCTCCGATCCGGCGGTGCGCTGGCTCTGCCTCTCGAATCTGGTCTTCGCGCTGTCGGTGACTCAGCTCGAGACCGTCTTCCAGCTCTTCCTGATCGAGCGCTTCCACTACGCCGCGTGGCAGGTGGCGCTGCTGATGGTCGCGATGGCGGCGGTCATGGCGATCGTCCAGGGCGGCGGCATGCGGGCGCTCTCGGCGCGCTTCCCCGAGCGCCGCCTCGTGTGGGTCGGCGCGCTCGCAATGGCCGGGTGCTTCGTCGCGGTGCCGGAGATCGACGCGATCGGAATCCTGCTCGCCGTGCTCGCGCTCTCGGCGATCGGGCGCGCGGTGATCCAGCCGTCGCTCTTGAGCCTGACCTCGCTCAGCGCGAATCCCTCCGATCGAGGCGCGGTGATGGGAGCCTTCCAGTCGGCCGCCTCGCTGGCGCGCGTGTTCGGGCCCTTCGCGGCCGGATGGCTCTACGACCACGCGCTCGCCACCCCGTTCTGGCTGGCCGGCGCGCTCGCGGTGGTGCTCTCGCTGCTGGCGAGCACCTTGCCCGCGCGCGAGCCGGTCGCGACGGCGACCGCGCCGGCCACCGGGAGCTAGCCCGATGAACTCCGCTCGGCTTCGCTCGTCTTCGCGGGGGCCCACCTTCGCTCGCCTTCGGCTCGCTGCGCGCGCCTTCGGCGCTTGCGCGCGTCGGCCGACTCTCGAGTCGGCCTCCTAGGCGGCGGTGGACCTCTCGGTCCTGCCCGCCTGCAACGCGACGCTCAACGCGATCGCCGCGGCGTTGCTGCTGCGCGGACGTGCGCTCGCGCGGCGGGGCCGGATCGACGCGCACCGGCACACGATGCTCGCCGCCTTCGCGGTCTCGAGCCTGTTCCTCGCGCTCTACGTGCTGCACAAGGCGTCCCGGGGCTTCGAGAGCACGACCTTCCACGTCGAGGGCGCGGCGAAGGTCGCGTATCTCGTCCTGCTCGCTTCGCACGTCCTGCTCGCAATGACGGTCCCCGTGTTCGCGATCAGCCTGATCACGTTCGGGCTGCGCGGTCGCATCGCGCGCCATCGGCGTCTGGCGCGGGTCGCGTGGCCGGTCTGGATGTACGTCTCGGTCACCGGCGTCGTCATCTACGTGCTGCTCTACCACCTCAACCCCGCGGCGCCCGTGCGAGGCTGAATTCCCCAGCGCTGGCGCAGCGATTCGGCGCGAAGTCGAGCGCTTCTCCGTCTTGTGGATCGCGGGCGACTTCGCTAACACCCTCGCCGGCTCACCCCTCGCGGCACGGTGCGCCGATCTGCTGCGCCCTCCGTCGGACGCCGCGGTCCCGCAGAGCCAGCCGCCGCCTCACTCCCACCCCGCAGAGCCCGTCGCGCGGCAGTCCGCCGCTGCGGCGAGATTTCCAGAAATCCACCGGAAGGCACGCACCGGAATGTCACGCATCGGAACGAGACTCCGCGGGTTCTCCGCGTTCGCCTCGCTGCTCTTCGTGTGCGCCGTCGCGGTCGCGACCTCGGCCGAGGAAGATTCCGCGCGCGGCCGCGAGCTCTTCAACAACTGCACGCAGTGTCACGGCGTGAGCGGCAGCGGCAGCCATCTCGCGCTCGCGCCCGCAATCGCGGGCCAGGACCTCTGGTACCTCGAGGGGCAGCTCCAGAACTTCCGGGCCGGCAAGCGCGCCGACAACCCGCAGGACCTTCCGGGTCTGCGCATGCGCCCGATGTCGCGCTCGATCCACTCCGACGAGGACGTGAAGCTCGTCGCGGCCTATGTCGCGAGCCTGCCGTCGGTGAATCCGGCGCCCGTGCTCGAGGGCGGCGACGCGCAGCGCGGCGCGCTCACCTACAACGGCATCTGCGCGGCCTGCCACGGCGCCGACGGCGCGGGCAACCAGGCGGTGGGCGCCCCGCGCCTCCGCCACACGAACGACTGGTATCTCTTCTCGGCGCTCCAGCGCTTCAAGGCGCACATCCGTGGGAACAACCCGCCCCTCGGTCCGGTGATGCAGGGCATGGCGGCGAGCCTCTCGGACGAGCAGGCGATCAAGGACGTCGTCGCCTACATCACCACCACCCTGAACAAGTAAGGCGGAGGAGACGCGGGCGATGGCGAAAGAGTGGTCGTCGGACGAGCTGGCCTGGCGAACGTTCCTGATCTCGATGGGCGGGATCGCCGCCTTCATCGCCGCCGTGTTCTTCTTCGTCATCCTCTGAGGACGCAACCGAATGTCCTGGACGCCTATCCTCGCGCGACTGGTCCCCGAAGCCTCCAGCTACGCGCGTGATCTCGACCTCCTCTTCGACCTGATCTTCTTCCTGGTCGGCTTCTGGTTCCTGGCGTCGCTCTTCACCTTCTTCTGGCTGTGCTGGCGCTTCCGGCGCCGCGACGGCCAGCCGGCCGAGTACTACGACGGCAGCGAGTGGAAGCTGAAGCGCTGGGTCACCTACCCGCACCTGCTCGTCCTCTTCTGCGACGTCTTCATCATCGTCGGCGCGGTGAAGGTCTGGTACGACATCAAGCAGTACCTGCCGCCCGCCGAGCAGACCGTGCGCGTAATCGCGCAGCAGTGGGCGTGGACCTTCGTGCACCCCGGCGCCGACGGGCAGATCGACACCGCGGACGACATCGCGACGCTCGACGAGCTGCACCTCGTGGTCGGCACGAAGTACCACTTCAAGCTCGAGTCGCGCGACGTGCTGCACAGCTTCTCGATCCCGGCCTTCCGGCTGAAGCAGGACGCCGTGCCCGGTCGCGTCGTCACGGGCTGGTTCGAGCCGACGCAGACCGGGACCTACGACCTCCAATGCGTCGAGATCTGCGGCATCGGCCATGCGCTCATGCCGGCGAAGGCCGTGATCGAGACGAAGGAAGAGCACGCCGCCTGGATCGCGAGCCACTCGCAGGTCGCGATCGCCGCTACGACGCCGCGCGCGTCGCAGGAGTGAGGCCATGGCCGAGCACGCAGCGCCGCATCATCACGACGAGCACGCCGCTCATCACGAGGCGGGCTTCGTCCGCACGTACCTCTTCTCCACCGACCACAAGATCATCGCCATGCAGTACATGTTCACCGGCATGGCGATGGGCCTGATCGGCGCCTACTTCGCCTACGCCTTCAACATGCAGCTCGCCTTCCCGGGCATGGACGTGCCGGGCTTCGGCGTCGTGTCGGCCTCGCGGTACAACGCGCTCGTCACGAACCACGGCTCGATCATGATCTTCTGGGTGGCGATGCCCGTGCTGCTCGCCGCCTACGGGAACTACCTGATCCCGCTGATGCTCGGCTGCGACGACATGGTGTTCCCGAGGATCAACCGGCTCTCGTATCAGATCTTCCTGCTGTCGGCGATCGTGCTGGTCGCGTCCTTCTTCGTGCCGGGCGGCGGCTTCGCCGGCGCCTGGACCTCCTACCCGCCGCTCTCGGCCAAGCCCGAGTACGGGCTCACGCCGCTCGGCTCGAGCATGTGGCTCGCCGCGGTGGCGCTCGAGTTCGTGGCCTTCCTGCTCGGCGGCATCAACTTCATCACGACCGCGATGAACTCGCGCGCGCCCGGCATGCGCCTGTACGACGTGCCGATGGTGATCTGGATGATCGTGGTCGCGAGCATCCTCTTCATGTGCTCGGTCGGACCGCTGATCGCCGGCGCGATCATGCTGCTGATGGACCAGAACCTCGGCACGGCCTTCTTCGATCCCGAGCGCGGCGGCGACCCGATCCTGTGGCAGCACCTCTTCTGGTTCTTCGGCCACCCCGAGGTCTACGTGGTGCTGCTGCCGACGGTCGGCATCGTGGCGGAGATCATCACGACCTTCGCGCGCAAGAAGCTCTTCGCCTACCGCACCGTGCTCTACACGGTCTTCGGCACCGGCGTGCTCTCGTTCACGGTCTGGGCGCACCACCAGTTCATCGCCGGCATCGACCCGCGCATGGCGCACATCTTCACGATCACGACCCTGCTGATCTCGATCCCGATCGCGGAGATGATGTTCATCTACATCGCCACGCTCTACGGCGGGTCGATCCAGTTCACGACCCCGATGCTGTGGGCCCTCGCCTTCATCGGCGAGTTCCTGATCGGCGGCGTGACCGGCATCTTCCTCGGTGCGTCGGGCGCGGACGTCTACTTCCACGACACCTACTTCGTGCTCGCGCACTTCCACTACACCTTCTTCCCGATCACGATCATCGGCTTCTACGCCGGCTTCACCTACTGGTTCCCGAAGATGTTCGGAAAGATGATGGACGAGCGCCTCGGGAAGATTCACTTCTGGGGCACGATCATCCCCTTCAACATGATCTTCATCCCGCTGTTCGTGCTCGGCGCAGCCGGGCAGCACCGCCGGATCTACGACTACCGCAACTTCCCGGACCTCTCGCAGCCGTGGATGTGGAACACGCGCCACGTGATCGCGGCGGCCGTCTGTACGATGCTGGCCTTCCAGGCCGTGTTCTTCATCAACCTGGCCAAGAGCCTGATCGCCGGAAAGAAGGCGCCGAAGAACCCCTGGCGCGCCAACACGCTCGAGTGGACGGCCGAGTCGCCGCCGCCGCACGGCAACTGGGCCGAGCTGCCGCGCGTCTACCGCGGCCCGTACGAGTACAGCGTGCCGGGCCGCAAGCAGGACTACTGGCCGCAGAACGAGCCCGCCTAGCTTCAGCGCGGAGCCTCGAGGAGTCCGATGTCTTCTGCCGCACGCCCCATCGCCACGACGCGCTCCGCCGCCGGCATGCCGACCGGCAAGCTGGCGGTCTGGTGGGTGATCGCCTCCGAGATCGTGATCTTCGGCGGCCTGCTCGCGTCCTACATCATGCATCGCCTGGCGCACGACGCCTGGTCGGCGCAGGCCGCGCACACCAACACCTGGATCGGCGCCTTCAACACGATGGTGCTGCTCACCTCGAGCCTCTCGGCCGTGCTAGCGCACCAGGCGGCCGAGCGCGGCGACGGCCCGAAGGCGGCGCGCCTGCTCTACGCCACGGTCGCGGGCGCCCTCACCTTCCTGGTGGTCAAGGCCTTCGAGTGGAGCGGGGAGATCGGCGAGGGCTTCACGATCACCTCGAGCACCTTCTGGTCCTTCTACTACACGGCCGCAGGCCTGCACGCCTCGCACGTGATCGCCGGTGCCATCCTGATGCTCTTCGTGGCCGCGGACGCGCGTCGGAACCTCGAGCTCCACCGCGTCGAGCTGATCGGCATCTACTGGCACTTCGTCGACATCGTCTGGATCTTCCTCTTCCCCCTCCTCTACATCGCGAAGTAACCACCATGGCCCACGCACACGCCACGCACCATCCGATCAACTACATCCGCGTCTGGTTCATCCTGGTCCTGCTGCTGATCGTCAGCGTCGCGGGCCCCTTCCTGGGTATCCGCTGGGTGACGCTACTCACGGCCTTCGGCATCGCCTGCATCAAGGCGGTCATGGTCGCCCGCAACTTCATGCACATCAATCTGGAGCAGCGCTACATCTCCTACGTGATCATCACGGTGCTCGTCTTCATGCTGCTCTTCTTCGCCGGCGTGTCGCCCGACGTGATGAAGAAGGAAGGCTCCGGCTGGGTGAAGCCCTCGTGGAAGGCCGCCGCAGCCGCGTCGAGCGCAGCGCAGGGAGGCGCCGCGCACCACTAGCCCGGAGGTCTCGCTTGCCCCCCCGCACTGCACGCGCGCCCGGTCGGCTGCGCCTCGCCTCCGAATCCCGACACACGCCGCTCGTCGCGAGCAGCGTGCTCGGCATGCTGATCTTCGTCGCCGCCGAGGTGATGTTCTTCGCGGGTCTGATCAGCGCCTTCACGATCATCCGCGCCGAGACGCCGGTCTGGCCGCCGCCCGACCAGCCGCGCCTGCCGATCGAGCGGACCGCGCTCAATACCGCCGCGCTGCTGCTCTCGGGGGTGGCGCTCGCCTATGCGCATCGGGCATACCTGCGCGACCGCCGCGCGGCGCGCACGCCGCTGCTCGTCGCGATGCTCCTCGGCGGCTTCTTCGTGCTCTTCCAGGGCGCCGAGTGGATCGCGCTGCTGCGCCAGGGACTGACGCTCACCTCGAGCTCGCTCGGCTCGTTCTTCTACCTGATCGTCGGCCTGCACGCGCTGCACGCGGTGATCGCGATCGGGCTCCTGGCCTACGCCTGGCTGCGGCTCCAGCGCGGCTGGCTGGTGCAGAGCCAGCTGGTCACCGCGGAAGTCTTCTGGTACTTCGTGGTCGGGCTCTGGCCCGTCCTCTACGGAGTGGTCTACCTGTGAAGCACGTGCGCACCGCCTTTGCCGCCCTGGTCGTCTTCCTGGCGCTGTCCGCGCCTCGGCTCGCGCTGGCCTGCTCGGTCTGCGCGGCCGCGCGCGACGACGACGCCAACCGGGCCTTCATCCTCACGACCATCTTCCTGTCGCTGCTGCCGCTGACCATGTTCGCCGGCTTCGCGACCTGGCTGTGGCTGCGCTACCGGCAGCGGATGCGCGAGCTGGCGCCGGTGCGTGTTCCGGCGTCCGCTGCCGAGCCGGTCCCCGCGACGACCTCGGTGCCCTCGCTGCCCGAGCTGTCCTGATCATCCTCCGCGCGACTACGCCGCGCTGCGCGCGCCTTCGGCGCTTGCGGCGCACTTCGCGCGCCATTTTCCCGAGGCTCCGAACGCCGCCTTCGAACGCCGCTCGCTCGTTGTGGAAGGCGGACTAGCCGCCTAGCAGCTCCGCCGCGATCCTGCGCGCGAGGTTGCCGTCGACGTCGGCCTTGTGGGCCTTCATCAGCGCGCCCATTACCTTGCCGAGGTCGCGCGCGCTCGCGGCGCCGGTCTCGGCGATCGCGGCCGCGACCCATGCGCGTGTCGTGGCCTCGTCGGCGAGGCGAGGCAGGAAGCTCTCGATCACGGCCTTCTCCGCTCGCTCGGCCTCCGCGCGGTCGGCGCGTCCGGCCTTCTCGAAGGCCTCGATGCTCTCCTCGCGCTGCTTCGCCAGACGCCGCAGCACGCCCTGCGCGACGCCGTCGTCGAGGGTCTGCGCGCCGTCCTTCTTCATCTCGTGCAGGAAGGCGGCGCGGATGTTGCGGAGCGCGGCGAGCCGCGCGGCGTCGCGCGACTTCTGCGCGTCCTTCATCTGCTCCGAGACCTGCTCGACGAGCCCCATCTCTCCTCCCTAATCGAAGAGGCGCGTGACCGTCAGGAACACGGCGGTGCCGGCGCCGGCGAAGACGCCGCCCGCGATCCGGCGCGCGAGCGACCAGTCCTGCGGCAGGAAGAGCGCGCCGCCGACCGCGCCCGACGCGATGCAGAGCGCGAAGATCGCGGTGAGGATCGGGTGGCGTCTCAACACCGCGACGAAACCCTGGCGCTCGAGCGGCTCGTCGACCATGCGCCGCAGACTACCGGCTCCGAGCGCGCCGCGCAGAGGCGGCGCGGCGGTCCCGGCGCTAGTCGGAGCCGGTCGGCCGCTTGACCTCCGGGCGCTTGCGTCGCGGCGGCTTGCCGGCCGGCGGGGCTTCGGCGCTCTCGAGCCGGAAGGGCGGATAGACGGGAACGTCCACCGCGACCTTCGTGCCGTCCGGTCGCACGAGCGTGCGGCGCACCATGCCGATCGGCTTCGGCAGCGCGCGCGCAGCCGGGGCCTCGTCATCGGCCTCGGGAGCGCCCTTCTCGTTGGCCATCGCGACCTCCTTCTCCGCCCCGTATCGACCGACCGCCCGCGCAAATGGAGCGCGACCCCCAGCGAGACCCTGGCCAGCCGGCGCCCATGCACGCCCCGGCCCGGGCAGCGAACGCGTGCTCGCGCTCGCGCGCCTAGTGCTCGTGGCAGACCTCACCGCGCAGGCCCTCGTTCCCCTCCTTCACGAGCCACGGCACCATCGCCAGCGCGGCCAGAGGGTCGGCCCACCACCAGCCGGCGAGCTCGTTCGCCACGAGCCCGAGCAACAGGGCGAAGGAGAGATAGGAGCAGGCGAGCGTCTCCTTCGCCTCCGCGCGCAGCGCGGCGCTCCGGATTTCGCGCGCGGCGCGGAGCTTCCCCCAGGAGACGAGCGGCATGACGACGAGCGAGGCCGCCGCCAGCGCGATGCCGACGGGGCTCGGGGCCGGCGCCGCCTGGCGCCACCAGGTCAGCAGCGACTGCGCACTGACGTAGAGCGCGAGCGCCGCGAAGGAGGCGCCGACGAAGCGGCGCACGCGCCGCTCGGCCGCCTCGAGGCTGCACGAATCGACGCCGCGCGTCTCCAGGCGCAGGCGCCAGAGCAGCACGCCGGCCGCCGCGCACTCGATCACGCTGTCGAGGCCGAAGCCGAAGAGCGCGATGCTCTCGGCCTCGGCGCCCGACCAGAGAGCGATGACCGCCTCGATCACGTTGTAGGCGAGCGTCGCCGTGACCAGCCACAGGCCGATGCGAGCCCAGTCCCTCGGCCCGGGCCGGACGACTTCACTCGACAGGCTTCGGGACTCCGCGCCGGACATTCGCTTCCCCTCTCGCGAGCAGCCTTAGCGCATCGAGGCGCCCGGGCCGAGTATCGCCGCGACGTCCGGATCGCGGGCGCGCCGCAATTTCGTTCCACTGGCAGCCTTCGGGGGCGTGAAGCCTGGACAGCCCGCCCATACATGCCGCTGGAGCTCCGCCCGCATCGCGTCCATCTGCACCTTCATCGCGGCGAGCTGATCCAGAGATCGGCTCGACGATCAACCCACCACGTTGACGAGGCGCCCAGGCACGACGATCACCTTCTTCGGCGCGCGGCCGTCGAGGTGGCGGCGCACCGACTCGAGCGCGAGCGCGGCCTCGCGCACGCTCTCCTCCGGCGCGTCCGCCGCGATCCGGATCTCGTCGCGCTTCTTTCCGTTCACCTGCACGACCAAGGTCACGCTCTCGTCGACGAGCAGCGCCGGGTCGGCCGTCGGCCAGGGCTCGTAGGCCAGGGTCTTCGCGTGGCCGAGCCGCTGCCACAGCTCCTCGCCGAGGTGGGGCGCCATCGGCGACACCAGCAGCACCAGCACCTCGGCCGCGCGCCGTGAAAGGGGCGCATCGCGCACCACGTCGCGCGCGTAGACCATCAGCTTCGAGATGGCGGTGTTGAAGCGCATCTCCTCGAGATCCTCCGTCACCCCGGCGACGACGCGTGCGGTGAGGCGTGCCTGCTCGAGCGTCCCCGCGCCCGGCACGAGCTCGCGCAGCGGCTCTCCCGGCGCCTCCTCGTCGACGAGCGTCCGCCACACGCGCTCGAGGAAGCGGCGCACACCCTGGATGCCCTCGGTCGACCATGGCGCGTCCTTGTCGAGCGGGCCGATGAACATCTCGTAGAGCCTCATCGCGTCGGCGCCGTACTCCGCGATCACCTCGTCCGGGCTGATCACGTTGCCGCGGCTCTTCGACATCTTCTCCACCACCTCCTCGAGCTCGAGGCCCTCGAGGCTCGGGTGATGGACGCGTCCGTCGCGCCGGCGCACCGCGGAGAGCGGTACCCAGCGCGCCTTCAGCTCGCGGCCGTCGTCCGCCGCGACGACGCGCTCACCCTCCTGCACGACCTCGCGAAACGAGTAGACGCGCGGCGCCGCGGCGGGATCGTCGGAGAGGTTGTCGTCGTAGTAGCGATAGCTGTAGCCGAGGATCATCCCCTGGTTGACGAGCTTCTGGAACGGCTCCTTCGTGTGTACGACGCCGAGGTCGTAGAGCACCTTGTGCCAGAAGCGCGCGTACAGGAGGTGCAGCACCGCGTGCTCGGCCCCGCCGACGTAGAGGTCGACCGGCATCCAGTAGCGCTCGGCCTCGGGCGAGATCAGCGCGCGCTCGTTGTGCGGATCGCAGAAGCGCAGGTAGTACCAGCAGCTCCCCGCCCAGTTCGGCATCGTGTTGCGGTCGCGCTGCGCGGGCCGACCGGTCTCGGGGTCGGTCGTCTCGATCCAGTCGCGCGCGCGCTCGAGCGGCGTCTGGTTGCGGCCCGTCGGGCGGAAGTCGTCGAGCTCGGGCAGCGCGAGCGGCAGCTCGCTCTCGGGCACGAGCTTCACCTTGCCGTCGTCGAGGTGCAGCACCGGGAAGGGCTCACCCCAGTAGCGCTGCCGCGAGAAGAGCCAGTCGCGCAGCTTGTAGGTGACGGCGCGCGCGCCGGCACCCGTCGCTTCGAGGTGTTCGATCATGCGCCGTTTCGCCTGTGGCGTCGGCAGGCCGTCGAGCAGCCCCGAGCTCACCGCGACGCCGTCGGCCGTGAAGGCCTCGCGCGCGACGTCGCCGCCGCGCACGACCTCGACGATCGGCAGGCCGAAGCGCGTCGCGAACTCGTGGTCGCGCTCGTCGTGGCCGGGCACCGCCATGATCGCGCCCGTGCCGTAGCCGGCGAGCACGTAGTCGGCGATCCAGATCGGAATCTGCGCGCCGTTGGCGGGGTTGTGCGCGAAGGCACCGGTCGCGACGCCCGTCTTCTCGCGCGCGTCGGCAATGCGCGCGCGCTCGCTGCGGCGCGACGCCGCCTGGACGTAGGCCTCCACGTCGCGGCGTCGCTCCGGCGCCGCGATCTTCGCCACCAGCTCGTGCTCGGGCGCCAGCACCATGTAGGTCGCGCCGAAGAGCGTGTCGGGGCGCGTCGTGAAGACCTCGATCTCGAGATCCGCGTGCCCCACCACGGGGAAGCGGACGCGCGCGCCCTCGCTCCGCCCGATCCAGTCGCGCTGCATCTTCTTGATCGGCTCGGGCCAGTCGAGCCCGTCGAGGTCCTCGAGCAGGCGATCCGCGTAGGCCGTGATGCGGAGCATCCACTGGCGCATCGGCACGCGCTCGACCGGGTGCCCCCCGCGCTCGCTCTTGCCGTCGATCACCTCTTCGTTCGCGAGCACCGTGCCGAGCGCGGGGCACCAGTTGACCGGCACCTCGGCCACGTAGGCGAGCCCGCGCCGGTAGAGCTGCTCGAAGATCCACTGGGTCCAGCGGAAGTAGCGCGGGTCGGTCGTGTCGATCTCGCGCGACCAGTCGTAGCTCATGCCGAGCGACTCGATCTGGCGCCGGAAGTTCTCGATGTTGCGGCGCGTGGTCTCGCGCGGGTGGACGCCGCGGGAGATCGCATACTGCTCGGCCGGCAGGCCGAAGGCGTCCCAGCCCATCGGGTGGAGCACGCTGTAGCCGCGCATGCGCTTGTAGCGCGCGAGGATGTCGGTGGCCGTGTAGCCCTCGGGATGGCCGACGTGGAGGCCCTCGCCGGAGGGGTACGGAAACATGTCGAGCACGTAGTACTTCGGCCGTGCGGGGTCGATCTCGGCACGGAAGGTCTGCTCGCGCTTCCAGTGCGCCTGCCACTTCGGCTCGATCGCCTTCGGGTCGTAGGGCATGGCGCGAAAGTGCAGGCGGCGCCGCGCCGCGTCAACGCTCGCCAATCCCGTGCGATCTTCGCTCGGCTCCGCCTCGCTGCGCGCCGGACGGCTTGCCGCTCGCTGCGCGGCGCGCTTCGCGCGCTTTGCAGTACGCTGCCGCCGTGTCCGAGTTCACCGATCCGCCCAATCGGCCGCGCTCGATCTTCATCGTGTCGGACGGCACGGGCGAGACCGCGGCCGCGGTCGCGCGCGCGGCGCTCGCGCAGTTCCAGGTCGACTACACGCTTCGACGTTTCGGCGGCATCCGCAACGAAGCGCTCGCGCGGCGAGTCGCCGCCGAGGCCGAGAAGCAGGGCGCGCTCGTCGTCTTCACGCTCGTCGACCGCCGCGTCGCGCGCGCGCTGATCGAGGAGACGCAGAAGCGAGGGCTCCCGACCGTCGACGTGCTAGGCGGCATGATCTCGAAGGTGGCCGAGCACCTGCGCGCCGAGCCGCGCGCGGAGCCCGGTCTCCTGCACGGCTTCTCCGACGACTACTTCAAGCGAATCGAGGCGGTCGAGTTCGCGGTGCAGCACGACGACGGCGCGAACCTGCACACGCTCTTCCGCGCGGACCTGGTGCTGACCGGCATCTCGCGCACGTCGAAGACGCCGCTCTCGATGTACCTCGCGCAGCGCGGCTACAAGACGGGCAACGTGCCGATCGTGCCGGGCATCGATCCGCCGAAGGCGCTGCTCGATCTCGATCCGCGCAAGGTGTTCGCGCTCGCGGTCGATCCGTCGAACCTTCTGACCGTGCGCCAGGCGCGCGTGCGCGTGCTCGGCGCGACGCCCTACGCGACCTACGCCGATCCCGAGTCGCTGCTGGAGGAGATCCGCCGCTCGCGGCGCATCTACCGCGAGCAGGGCTGGCGCGTGATCGACATCAGCGGCCGCGCCGTCGAGGAGAACGCGGCGCGCATCCTGCGGATCGTCGAAGACGGCGATGCGCCGTAGTCCCCGGGCGCCAATCGACTCTCCCTCGCGCATCGGGTCGACCTTCTGATTCGTCGCTCGGCTTCGCCTCGCTGTGCGCCCGCGTTCGGCGGGCTTACTCGTTCGCGTCTCTCAGACCCAGCTTCTTCTCCCGCTCCTTCTGGATGCGCAGCGCTTCCTTCTGCTCTTCGCTGAGCAGCGCCGTCGCGACCTTCGGCCGCAGGATCGAGTAGAAGGCGGGCACCACCGTGATCGCGCCAACCATGTTGAGGATCATCAACATCACGAGCAGGTAGGCCATCTCGGCCTGGAAACGCAGGTCCGAGAAGATCCACAGGAAGATGCCGCCCGTGACCGTCGTGGCCGTGAACGACACCGCCATGCCGGTCGTGCGGACCGCGCGGCGCACCGCCTCGTCGATGTCCTGCGTGTCGACGCACTCCTGGCGGATGCGGTCGACGATGTAGATCGCGTAGTCGACGCCGATGCCGACCCCCACCGACTGCACCGGCAAGGTGTTGATGTTGAGGCCGACGCCGCGGATCGCCATGTAGGCGAGCGAGATCATCGTGGCCGTCGCGATCTGGAGGAACACGATGCCGCCGCTCGACATGGATTGGTAGGTGAAGGAGTGCAGGATGAAGATGATCACGAAGATCAAGGTGATGTTCGCGACGTGGCTGCGCTCCACCTCGTCGTTGATCGCGGCGAGGATGCCCATCGAGCCGCCGGCCATCACGAACTGGACGCCGCGCGTCCACGAGCTGGTCGGCTGGTAGCGGGGCTGCGCGTCCACCGCCTTCATGTCCGAGACGATCAGGTTCGTCGTCTGCACGGCGGCCGCGCGCACGCCGAACTCCTTGCTGTCCCACCACTGGCTGACGTCGTTCTGCTCCCAGTTCTCGAGCTCCTTCGGCCAGGTGAAGATGTCGCCCTCCTCGACCGAGTCGCGCTCGTTGACGAAGTCCTCGATCGCGGCGCTGCGAAACTCCTCGAGCCAGTCGGGGAGCCCTGCCTGGGAGACCTGGTTCACGGGCGCGCTGACGTAGCTCCCGTCCTTCTGGCGGATCTGCACGGTCATCGTGCGGTGCCGCGCCGGCAGCACCGGCCCGAGCATGTAGTAGAAGATGTCGAGCAGGTTGTTCTTGTCGAAGAAGGGCGCGCCCGGCTCCGCGTGGTCCTCGTCGAGTCGGATGATCACCTCGCCGAGCGGGTTCTTCTTGATGAACTGCTCGGCGAAGTGCGTCGCGTAGATGACGGTGTCGCCCTGGTGGTCGGGATAGAAGAACTGGATGTTCGCCTTGCGGCCGTCGTCCGTCATGAACGGACGCATGAAGCCCGGCGCGCCGTTCTGCTGCAGCTGGAAGATCACGGCGCGCACGGTGCCCGGGTGATCGGGCACGAAGTACCACTTCGGGTCGCCGTAGTGGTTCACCTGCCAGAAGGTGCGCAGGAACGGCACCACCGAGATCGAGGCGCCGAGGTTCGTATCGATCTTCAGCGCGCGCTCGAAGCGCTCCATCGCCTTGATCGGGTCGGCGTCGGCGCTGGCGTTCGGACGATCGCCGTCCGAGTAGACGACCAGCGAGTCCACGCCGCCGAACTTCTGGGCGATCGCCTTGGTCGCGATGTTGAACTCGTGGTTCGGCCAGAGCAGGGGCGTGCCCGGGCTCGCCTCGCCGATCTTCGAGTGGAAGAGAGCGATGTAGGTGCAGGTCACGAAGAGCACGACCGTCACGCCGCCGATCACGTACTTCCACTTCGGGTGCGTCGTTAGCCAGCCGATGAAGCGCATCGCGCGCACCATGAAGCCCGGAAGGAAGTGCTCGTGCTCCGTCGGCGCGGGCATGTAGCAGATCAGGATCGGGTGGAGGATCTCGACGGTGACGATGATCGAGGTCACCCAGAAGGCGCCGAATTTCGCGAGATCTCGCATCTGCTGGATCGAGGTCACCATGATGACCAGCAGGCCCGCGACGTCGGTGAAGATGCCGAGCGTGCCCGGGACGACGAGCTCGCCCATCGCGATGGTCGCGACCTCGACCCGCGCCTGCTTCGGGTCCTTGTACATCGGCAGCATCACCTCGTAGTCCTCGAAGAAGCGCTCGGCCATCTGGACCGTGTGCGAGGTGGCGCGCGCGGTGATGATCATCGGGATCACGAGGACCAGCGGGTCGAAGGTGATGTGCATCCAGCCCGTGAAGCCGAGCCCCCAGATCGTCGTCATGGTGGCCGCGATCAGCGGGATGAAGACGCCGTGCCAGCGCCGGAAGTACGCCCACAGGAGCAGGAAGGTCATCGCGACCGTGGCGAGAACGAAGAACAGGATCTGGTTCGCGTAGGTAATGATCCACCCGACCGCGATCGGCTCGCCCGACAGATAGACCTTCAGGCCGGGGACCTTCGCCTCCCACTTCGCCTTGATCCCGCGCACGTGGTCGAAGACCGCCATGTAGGTCTCGCGGTTCGACAGGCGGTCGGTCACGAAGTTCGCGGTGATCAGCGCGCCCTTCTCGTCGCGCGACACCAGACGGCCGTAGATCACCGGCGGGTTCTGCCGCACGAGCTCGCGTAGCGCCTCCACCTCCTCGGGCGTCTTCGGCAGCTTCTTCATCAGCACGTCCTGCTCGATCGCGCCGTCGGGCTCGATCTGGAAGATCCGGGTCGAGGCGTGCGTGAGCGAGCGGACCTGATCGTGGTTCACCGGATAGGGGGGATAGGCGCGGTCGAGGCGGACGCGGATCTCGTCCGGATTGACGCCGTCCTCCTCGAGCTTGTCGCGCATCGCGTCGCGCTCGTCGGAGTGGCTCTCGAAGCCGACGCCGTCGAGCTCGCGGGTGATCTCGCGGATCGCATCGATCACGTCCGCGCGGAAGATCGAGCCCTCCTCCACCACCACCGCGATCGCGACCAGCGAGGAGCTGCCGAAGGTCTTCGAGAACTTGTCCTGCGCGTGGATGTAGGGGTGGTCCGGGAAGAGCGCGCGCGCATTCGTGTCGATGCGCACGATCGGGCCGGGGAGCCGATGCCCGCTCGCCGCCATGATCGTGTTGAAGATCGGGTAGAACCAGAACAGGGTCGACGCGATGAGCGCGAAGGCGACGTAGGGGCGATTGCGCGTGATGAAGCGCGCGAACTGGAGTGTCTTCGTCTCGCGGTGGTGGGGTGCCGAGTGGCCTGCGGACATCGGGCTGTGTACCTCGCTGCACCCGCTTCACGGCAAGACACGACGCCGACCCGCGGATCGCGAGGACTTCGGGCGCGCATCTTGGGGGGGCCGGAGGGCGAGTGGAGGAACCGGCACCCGAGGCGTCCAGGCGACGCCGGGCGGTACGCTATTTCCGAACCCCCCTGCGGGTCAAGGCTGGATCGATCGCGCGGCGCATCGGTGGTTGACGGAAACGCGATTCTCGCAACCTCGCAATCGCGCTTACGCTCAGGCCCGACAGCGGCGCAAGAACTCGC
>Ga0335082_10003799_pt1 | contig 16430 bp, 14 predicted proteins | sample Lox_Sample_41_FD_206718 | JGI IMG/M metagenome (GOLD analysis project Ga0335082, IMG submission 206718) | Soil microbial communities from Loxahatchee National Wildlife Refuge, Florida, United States - Lox_Sample_4.1 | ecosystem: Environmental > Terrestrial > Soil > Wetlands | place: USA...
CATCAATTTGCGTAGATGGGTCACAGGGACACCTCCTTGTGACCCACAAATTACCCGAGCTAAAAAATAGGGACGCCGACATCACCCACGCGGCAGCGTCCGCCGCGCCAGCGGCTTCGTTCTGACGAGCTATTCGGAAGTTGAGTCGCTGGCGGGTGGGCACGCGCCCAAGGCCCTGCGGAGGCGGAGGCGCACCGTTCCGTACCCAATCCCGAGCTTCGCTGCGATCTGGCGTAGGCTTGCTCCCTCTGAGCGCAGCCGCATTACCTCATTGTGATTCACCACACGGCGCGGACGCCCAAGTTGCTTGCCACAGGCTCTCGCATTTCGGATTCCTGCGCTCACGCGTTCGCGTATCAGGTCACGCTCCAACTGGGCGACGGCTGAGACAATCGTGAACAGTGCCTGCCCCAAGGGGCTGCTCGTATCGATGCTTTCTTGGTAGCTGATGAACTGAATGCCGAGCGAGCGGAACTCCTCTAGTGCGAGGAGCAGATGTTTGGTTGACCGGGCGAAACGGTCGAAGCGCCACACCAAAACTGCATCGATTTGCCGCTTGCGGGCGGCGGCCATCAACTCGTTAAGCAGTGGCCGTGAATCCTTCGCGCCCGACTCTCCTACGTCCACATACTCTCGCTGCACGGAAAAGCCACGAGCGGCACAGTAGGCACGCAGGTCGCGGAGTTGGAGGTCGCAACTTTGATCCTTAGTGGAAACGCGGGCGTATATTGCGATTCGCATTTATCTCCTCCCAAGCACCTCGCAGAGGCGCGTTGTCCATTTTGAATCTACCCTTCCACGGCAGCGACGAGCTAAACGCTTGGGCGCGTCCCTACCTGACTGACGGAGGCTTTTCGTAATTTCCGAAGCATGATCGCCGGGAGAAAAGTGGCGCTCCGAGTCAACGGTAGGCACGTGACCAAGGCGACGCTCCGCCATAAAGAAAAGGAACTAGAGTTGGTCATCGCGGACCCGCTTATCGGTGAGTTCGTGATTGACGAGAGTCTCACAGTGGAACTGCTGGAGCTTGCTCACTCGCAAGAAATCCGAAGGAGACTGCCAAACGGCGGCTGGAGGAAAGTTTCGCTGCGGATTTTGATTGCGCTGTTAAGGAGCGGGGTGATCAGCATGGCGGAGGAGATACCGCCGATGTAAACTGGGGCGCGGTTGTGGTCCAATTGACCCAGTTCTCGTCCGGGAGATTCTCATGAACACATTTGAGGGCAAGCTCATGAGCATAACGCGCAGGGAGAAATTCGTGAAGACAATCGCATTGCTTGCGTACTTTGTCACCGCTTTTCTGGTTGTTCTCGGGTCTGCTCAGACCCAGAACAATAGTCGCTCTAAGGGGATATGCCCTTGGCCCGGAAACCTGGATGGCGTGAAAGCAGCGCCTGAAACTCACAAGGTCATCTTTGAGAATGAGCACGTCCGAGTGCTGGAAGTAACAATCCCACCACACAGCAAAGAGCCAGTCCATACGCATTGTTTGCCCAGTACGCTCTATTTCCAGCAAATTGGCGACATAATCGTCCGAGACCCTGACGGGAAACTGATCTTCGACTCTCGCCAGATGAAGGAAAACGAAAAGCAAAAGGCGCCTTTTGTGCTGTGGAACCCTGGGGAGGGGCCGCATTCGGACGAAAACCCCGACGATGTGCCGATAAAAATCATTCAGATTGAGAATAAAGACTGACCGTTGCCACTTAGGTGAGAACAGGCCAATGCTCTTATTGACCGCGCAGCGGGCTGAATTCCGTCCGCGATGCGTGGATGAGCGTAGCTAATCACCGGAGGGGCGACTAGAAGCTCGTCATTCCGCGTTGGTCGGCTACTCGGAGACTGAGAATTGGCTTCCGCCGCGTAGGAGGGCGCGTAGGCAGGGATTGCTATATGCTGGCCCTAGGATCCGATCAGCCCATTAATTCAGACTTGGGTTCGCATTCCCAACGCATGTTCTGGTTGTTGAGGATGATGTTTTTGCGGCCAATCCGGAGCGAAACCCCGTTCCCCAAAACGACGAGAGCCACCTCATGATCAGCTTGTTGCACTACCCCAATTCCCCGCCCAAGCAGCGCAATGCGATCACCCTTTTTGAGAGTCCGCTCTTCTTGCTGTCGTAAGTAGTGCTCTCGCCGCAAGTTGATGAGGTAATCCAATCCATCCGGATCGTACCCGGATCCGTGCTTCCAAAGTCGCATGCTTTCGCCGTCCCGAAGCACGAAGATGTCGATGCCGAACGCAATCAACGCGAGCAGGCGGGCGTTCAACTCTGCGAGGGTGAACGGCAGCAGTGAAAGCGGCAGAATAAGATTTTTCGGGTATGCGAATTGAGCACGCCAACCGAGTCTATGCTCTACCACTATCCCCCAGAGGTAGACTTCGCCGCAGACGCCGTAACTCGCGTACCCCAACTGCCGCAGGTGCTCAAGGTTCTTCGCCGCATAGAGACCGCAGGTGCAGCTACGATCCGGGACTTCGGCAGGCCTGTTTACGACGCTCACGTGGCGAGCAGCGGGCGCAACCCGGCACCGGGCCTCAACAGGCCTATCCGGAAGCCACGGCTCGCCATTAAGGGACTTCAGCCCTGTGTCATCCCAGCGCCAAACCCGATGAGCCACAACGGGCGAGATGTAGTCGGGAATCTTCACTGGGCTGCTGGTGCTTCCTCGGGTTCGGTCTCTTGTACGGGACTGTGTTCAGATTCACTTGGCTGGTTCACAGGAAGCTCAAGCGGTTCCACGATCTTGAGATGTTTGCGCGTTACGTTGCAGATGATTTTATCGGCTCCACGGATGACGGGATATTCATGACCAAAGGCAGACTCCTCAAGCGGCTTGCAACGCATCCGCCGGAACAGGAACAACGCAGCGATGTGCGCGACATTCGCGTTCAAGTCGATGGCGATTTTGCCATTCTCAACTATCTGGTTTGTCTCACCGAAGGCGGTTTCGAATCGAAGCCCGTTTCCTTCCAACTTCGCCGCACGGAATTCTTTCAGAAGAAGAACGGAACCTGGATCGCCATCGCAGCCCATGAAAGCCAAGTGCTGGTCAATCATCGCGTCCCCGTGAAAATTGATCCGAGGACTTTGCAGGACTATGTAGGCCAGTACAAATGGCGGCCCGGCTTCCCCGCAACCTACACGGTCGAGGGCAGCCACCTGATCGATGAATTCAAGGGCGGGAAGACAGAAGCGTTTCCCATGGCCAAGGACACCTTCTTCGAGCGCGAGGATCTGGGCTGGACGACCTTTGTTCGAGACAAGCAGGGTCGGGTCACGGGATACGTCTACCACTATGCCGACGGGCAGCAAGCCACAGGAAAGAAGATCAAGTAGGAAGGAAGGTCCTAATGAGAACCAGCTTGAGACTCCTCGCACTCATTTGCATTCTTGCCGGAGGGTCAGGCGTTGCACGCACTCAGAACCAGAGCGACGATGCCCTGTCCGCACAAGTCGATGAACTTGTTCGCACACAGATGCGTGAGCAGAAGATCCCAGGCGTCAGCCTGGGAGTGATGCGCGACGGGAAGCTCATCAAGGCCACGGGATTCGGCCTGGCGAACGTCGAACTCAATGTCCCCATTACGCCCCAGTCGGCTTTTCATACCGAATCGGTCGGCAAGACATTTACCACGGTTGGAGTGTTGATCCTGGTGCAAGAAGGCAAGGTTGGGCTGGACGACAAGATCACGCACTATCTCCCCGAATCGCCAGAAGCGTGGAAGCAAGTGACCGTCCGGCAGCTGATGACGCACACTTCCGGGATCCCCGACTACATTGGTGAGTACAGCGGGAAGAAGCTGGTCGATTTTCGCCGGGACTATACAGAGGAACAGTTGCTCCGCGTGATTGCGGCTGCACCAATGGATTTTCAACCGGGCGAGAAGCGGGTGTACTGCAATAGCGGCTTCGTGATTCTGGGGGCGTTGATCCACCGCGTGACCGGGAAGCCATGGGCCGAGTTTCTTCAGGAACGAATCTTCGGTCCGCTGGGGATGAACTCCACGCGAGTGATCAGCGAAGCCGACATCATTCCGAATCGTACCAGCGGGTACCGCTTGGTGCAGGGCCAGTGGAAGAACGTCGACTGGGTCGCGCCAACACTGAACGAAACGGCCGACGGTGCGCTCTATACGACCATCCTCGATATGGCAAAGTGGGATGAGGGACTCTCCACCGAAAAGATCTTGAAGCGAGCGACGCTAGACCAAATGTGGATTCCCATCAAGCTCAATAACGGAGAAACATTCCCGCAAGGCCTATGCTGGAGGATTGACGATGTCAGTGGACATCGGCTCGCTTGGAAGGATGGGGTGTTTAAGGGATATACGACCGTCATGTCGCGGTATCTGGACGATCATCTGACGGTGGTCGTTCTGACTAATCTCGGCGAGAGTGAAGGGATTCCCAAAAAGATTGCCGACGATGTGGCAGCGATCTACCTTCCGGCTCTGAAGGTGTCTGCAGTTTCTAGAAATAACTGACCACCGTGGTTGCGAATCTTTCGGGTCCGGAAACTGTTCAAGTCTCGATCTTTTCCAAGCGATACCTTGGAATTTATAAGCGTGGTGGAGTACGTCCTATGAAGACTCTGAACATTGTATTGACAGGTTGCGTGTTATTTGGTCTTGCAACAGCGTCGATCGCACAAACTCCGAGCGATAATGCTTTGTCGGCGAGAGTCGATGAAATCGTTCGCAGGCAAATGCGCGAACAAAACATCCCGGGCGTCAGCTTGGCCGTAATGCGCAACGGGAAGATCATCAAGGCCACGGGATACGGCCTGGCAAACGTCGAACTCAACGTCCCAGTGACGCCGCAGATGGTATTCAACGCCGCTTCCTTGGCAAAGGCGTTCACCGCGACTGCGGTGATGATGCTGGTCGAAGCAGGCAAAGTCGGGCTGGACGATAAAGTCTCCAAATATCTGCCGGAAGCGCCCGCCACGTGGAACGACATAACGATCCGGCGCTTGCTTACGCACACCTCCGGCCTGCGGGATTACTTTGGGGAAGATGGCGACCCCAAGTACGACTTCCACCAGGACTTCACGGAAGACGAACTGGTCCGAAAGTTTGCCGCTCAGACCATGAGATTTCCGGCGGGAGAGCAGTGGCGGTACAACAACGCCGGCTACGTGATTCTGGGCGTGGTGATCCACCGCGTGACTGGCAAATTCTGGTTCGATTTCGTCAAGGAACGCATCTTCGATCCGCTGGGCATGACTTCCACCACGCTCATTGGTACCGACAACATCATCCCGAACCGGGTCAACGGATACTACCTGGTCAACGGCCAATGGAAGATCGAACCGTGGATCGCGCCGTCGTGGAACACGACGGCCGATGGCTCGCTTTACACCAACGTCTTCGATATGGCGAAGTGGGACGCTGCGCTCTACACCGAGAAACTGATCAAGCGTTCGACCCTGGAGCAGATGTGGACGCCGGTGAAGCTGAACGATGGAACGACCTACCCCTACGGCTTCGCATGGCGCGTCTCCGACGTGAATGGACATCGGCTCATTCAGCATGACGGTGTGGACTATGCGTTTACCAGCAGGTTTGCCCGGTACGTGAACGACGGTCTTTCAGTGATCGTCTTTATGAACCTCGGTGAGGACGATGAAGCCGCCATGCCCAAGCGCATGACCGACAACGTGGCCGCCATCTACATTCCGGCTCTAGAAAAAGGCAACGGACAGCCGCCTCCGGCCGATGCGCGAGAAACCGAGGAGTCAACAACATCGAATCAACCTACCGCCCAGAAGCTTTCGGCACAACAGAAAGACGTTTGGAAAGGAGAGGAAGATTCCTTCCGCTATCTGAATGCAAAGAGTCTCAAAGCCTACATGTCAATGTGGGATGCAAACTTCGTAGGCTGGCCGGACTACAACGACCGCCCGGTTCGAAAATCGGACATCGAATCGTCTGCAGCAGAGGAGTTCCGGAGCTCACAAACCCCCGGTCAGCCCTTACCAGCCCCGCAACCGGAGGCGGTTGCAGTCTTCGGGGATGTTGCGGTCACGCACTATTTCTGGCCCGAGGCGGATCAAACCTCGCCCACCATTTATCGGATTACTCATACCTGGCAAAAAGGGCAGGGCGGCTGGCACATCGTCGGCGGAATGAGTTGCCCCATGCCCCGCTCCGCGGTGTCGCCGTCGGACGAAAAGTGGGCAGTCGAAATGACTGTACGAAGTTTCGAACGGGCGATGCAGGAATACGATTTCACCAAGGCAGATACTTTTTATGCTCCAGAAGCGAAATGGATCGAAGGTGCTGAACGTACCTACCCGGAGTTGGCCTACCCAACCGGGCAAGGGCCTTTCTGGACCGGGGCAAAGGCGAACGAGGTTCAGCTCGTTCAAGAGCTGCATGACTTCGATATCCAGATTCGCGGTGACGCAGCTTGGGTAACGATGATTAACGACACCACTTGGACTGCAAACAACGAAGAGGGGCGAAGGCTCATGGCTGAATCAGACTTGGAAGAAACTGGCCGGACGAGCCCTCCCAATCAAAACGAATGGCGTTCCAGCTACGTTGAGAGTGAGGTACTGGTCAAGATGCCGGCTGGGTGGAAGATTGTACTTGGCCACACTTCGTTGCTCCCGCCGAGTGCGACAGGGTCGCGTCAATCGTCCAAATCGAAGGTGGCCACGTCAACAGCCCCGCCAGAGCCAGACGTGCAGTCCACATCCGCATCTCAAAGTGTCGAAGCAAAAGTCTTAGAACTCGACCGTGCCTGGGGGCAAGCCTACGTAAGGGGTGATATTGACGTGATCGATCGCACGCTTGCGCCTGACTGGCGGGGCTGGCTCGATACCGAAGGCTCGGATAAGGCCACTGAACTGGCTGAGTTCAAGGCAGGGAAGAATCGGTCGCTGGAGAACATCATTGACAACTCGCATGTGCGCGTTTACGGCAATACTGCGGTAGTCGAGGCTCGGGAGCGTGTCCGTTTCCGAGACCAAACGGGCGAGCATTGGCTCACTTGGCACATCACAGATATGTTCGTTAGGCGGGGTGGTCAATGGCAAGTGGTCGCTTCTCACGGGTCCACGATTCCGAACCCATAACTAATGGGATGGTCGGCAATGCGGAAGTAAACCACTCGCCAGTTCGAAAGCTGTTTTCTTGGGGCCGTGAGCGACCACAGGTGTGAAATCACAGGTGTGAAATTTTTGGCTGGGACGCTAAACCATTGAGAGATATGGTGGCCAGGGACGGAGTTGAACCGCCGACGCCAGCCTTTTCAGACCTAGTTCAACCTCACCCCACAACTACTTACAGGTTTGCGGGAGACTGCCAAGTACCTGCAAATACGTGCAAGCCGGACCAATCATGGGCTAGGATCATGGGCTGAGTTAAGGCCGAGTCTCTTACGCTGATTCTGTTCGCAGGGCGCTTTTTGCAGACGCAAGTCGCAGTCGCTGCAACCCTTCCAGCAGTTCCCCTGTTTTGTATGGAAACAAATTATTTGAGCCAAAACCCAGAAGCAAAAGAGCCAGCGCTGCACGCGCTGGGCTGTAGTCGGACTAATGTCAGGTTTGGCTCAATGTTTTTGGCAGACGGGCCCCGGCATCGCTGGTGAACGTGTCGTTGTCGGAAAACCAGTTGTTCACTGCAATGGAAGGCGCGCCATAGAGCTGGCGTAGGCGGTTCACCTCCGTTCCTGGCCGCCATATTTTCAATCAGTTTGGGCGAAAATGGGCGGTGACGCAGCACAGAGCCACGACAGGATGACAGGATCCAAACAACCTCAAAGTCTTCTTGATCTAGAACGTGATTTTGAAGAAAGCTTGTCCGCGCCTCGGCAAGTTGCCCTGGCAAACCGCGCCGGGTGAGACTATTCCGAAATTGAAATTGGGATTGTTGGGGTCGAGCCCCGGAACGTCATAAGGGTCAGTGTCCATCTTGTCGCCACCGCAAACTCTCATTCGGTTGAGGACATTGTCGAATTCCACTCTCAACTCAGCGTTGACCCTCTCGCCGAGGAAGAACCGCTTGGAAACCCCCAGCGTTTCGTTGCTTTCGGATGGATTTCGCAAACCGGAATAGAATGGAATTGCATTGCCAACCCTCCAGGCTCCTGGAAACTGAAATTTTTTTACGTTGAATACAGGTAGACCTTTGTAGTAATTGTCCCAGTTCACATCAAAAGAACCAGGCATGAAATTGGCGCGGTTGAAGGCGTTGAACAGGGGGCGGCCGTTCACAATGATCTTCACCGGCGTGCCGCTTGCGTAGCTGTAGTGTCCGGAAAACGACCAGCCACCCAGCAGGTTCCTCATGAGCGCTCCGCCCTGGTTCAAAATCTTTTTCCCCGGTCCGATCGGAAGCTCGTAAACCTGACTGATACTGAGCAGGTGAGTGCGGTCGTCTCTGGCGACCGACCACTCGGCCTCCGGATTGAATTGGTTCAGACCCCTGACGTTGGAACTCGATACGCTGCTGTCTGTGTTTGCTATAGTCTTCGACAACGTGTACGCCATGAGCAGGGTCAAACCACTGCCCGTGCGCTTCTGGAAGCTGACCTGGAGCGCGTCATATTTGTCTGCGCCCGTGGTGTCGAACGGATTGTTGACAATGCGGAATTGCGGGTATGGAACTAATGTTCGGATGAGGGGCCTATCCCCCCAGTCGTTCATGTAGTTCTCGTATGGTGTATAGAGTCCGTCGAATTGCCCGAAACCGAGACTTTTCAGAACAGCCTGTCCGGCGTCGCTAGTCCAACTTTCCGCCAATACACACTCCGTTTCCTGGAGCAGACCGTCTGGGCACAGCGTCGCCGGAATTTGAGGATCGAGCTGACTCCGGCGGATCAAGGCCGCCGGCAGGTGCAAGTCATGGCTATGAACGTAAGACACCGTCGTGAACATGTTCCACGGCAATTCGCGTTGCACTCCAAACGTGAGTAATTCGTTGTAGGCCTGGTCAACGTGCCTGTGAATCTCATTAGGATTAAGGATGAAGGTGTCTGGCCCGAAGGAGGGTTTGGAAGGTGAGGGTAAGGGCGTGGTGTCCCATTGACCTAGTCCGGGAATCTGCTGGTTACTGTCCACACCGAAAGCCCCGTCCAGGCTGTTCCCAAAATTCACCGCCACCTGATTCGTCCCGTACTCGAAGGCTCCACTGTTCAGGAAGCTGAACGACAGGCCGGTCAGTAAGACAGTTTTGTCATTCAACTGATACGCGAATCCCAGGCGAGGGCTGAAGTGTCGCCATTGCATATCGGGGTGATCCCACCCCGCACAGCCGTTGCAGTTCTTGCCCAGAACTTGAAGCGCCCCCAGCCGGGGCTGGCCGGTAGCCGGGTTAACGGCACGTGGATTTGGAACGAAGGGATTGAAGAAAGCAAGTTGATTGACCTGGTTATCGTTCGAGAACGGAAACGCCAGATCCCAACGGAGGCCCCAATTCAAGGTGAAGCGCGGAGTGATTTTTATGTTGTCCTGAAAATAGGGAGCGACATAGAAATTGCTCAGCCTGGTCATCGGCGCATATGAGCGCTGCGCCTGGCCTGCGTTGCCGACCAGGAAACTGGCAAACCCGTTACCCGTGAAGATACCGTCGGCGTCATTCACCGGGTCAGCCGTCGTCTTACCTTCGAAAGAGATATTGCCGGCGCAACTTTGACACTCCTGGTCATCCTGGAAAGTGCGGCGAATATCCACTCCAAAGTTGATGGTGTGACGGCCGCGCGTGTACAGCCAATTGTTCGCAATCCCCAGTCCGTGTTTGCGATTGAGAGAGTACTGCCATCCGAACGTGCCCCAGTTCACAGGCTCCCACGGACCGTCAACAAAGTTGATTCCGGGCAGGAACACATCCCCGCCGGGAGAGGGTTCTGCGCCGGCAAAGCTGGCCAGGGGCTTCTGCTGACGGTAGTCAAAAATCTCAGTGGTCCAGCTGACACCCCCAGTCACCATCAGTCGAGATGTTATGGCATGAGAGTAAGTCCCTATCAACCCGCTGCCAAACCAGTGATTGGCGGTCGTGTTGTTCAGCGGATTGTCAACGAAACCACCCGCGATCTGTTCTTGATTGCGCCAGTACGCTCCGTGAATGGCCTGCCTGGGGTTGATATTGTGGTCGAGGGTAAAACCCCAGACGGTGTGAGCAAGAATCGGAACGAACCCCGGTTGGAAGTTGTTAATCTCGCCTGGCGACGTCGGCCGGGGAACAAACCCCAGCAGAGACTTCGAAACCATGCTGAAACAATTTTGTGGAATGACATTTCCCGGGAACTGCTCTCCGGGCGCGGCCCCGGGACTGCATCCTTCGGGCATGAGAGATGGGTCGGTCTGCCAGGCGATGGGAACAAAAACAGGAATCTGGTCGGCGCTGCCCGGAAATTCCAGCCCGCTGAAGTCTCCCTTCACCATTGCCGGCGTCGGAACCGTTACCGGAGGTTGCCCCGACGCCTCGCGAAACTTTTCGATGCTCGCAAACCAGAATGTCTTGCCGCGTCCTTCGTATAGCTTGGGAATCCGCACCGGGCCGCCCGCACTGAAGCCCCAATCAATTTCGTGGTCTGTATTGGGCTCGCCGATAATTCCGCGATTGTTTGGATTGACGCCGTTGACCGCCCCGGCGGCGTCGAAGAAGGAGTCGCGATAGACCCCAAAAGCGTTGCCATGGATTCTGTTCGTTCCGGACTGGAGCTGATACTGGGCAACACCTTGCCCAAGGCCATATTGCGCGGAAAATGCGCCTTGCAGCACGGTGAATTCCTTGACCATATCAGAGGGAGGATTGATGAAGTACTGGCGGCCCTGAAATTCCGCGAATGCAATGGGCACTCCGTTAAAGACCACTGCGTTCTGAAAATCCAGTCCACCGTTAATGCGCCCGTCAGTCGATACCCCCGGCGTCAACCCGCCGTTAATGCGCCCGACAGAAGATATTCCCGGCGCCGATGTACCGTCCGTCATGCGGACAACGTTGACTCCCGGGGCCAAACACAGGAATGTGTCGATCTGCCGAACTGTTCCTCCGACCACCTGGGGCAACTCTTCCAGAAGCTTCTGCTGAATCGTCGTGCCGAGCAAGGGCTGCTCGGTTTCGAGCGAAATTTCGGGGGCGGTCACTTCAACCGTCTCGCGGGCATCGCCCACCGTCAACACAGCGTTTGCAGTCGATTTCGCCGCCGCCTGCACGAATACATTCTGTTGGATCGAGGACTTGAATCCCGGCTTGTCCACCAAAACCGTATAGGTGCCCGGGATCAGGTCAGTGATGGAATAGCTCCCCACCGAACCGCTCTCGCTAATCCTGCGCACGCCGGTTGCAACATTTGTGATGGTTACTTGGGCGCCGGGAATAGCTGAGCCGCTTTGATCGGTTACCGTGCCGCCAATTCCGCTGAGGGCTTGCGCGTGGGAAGTTAAAGAAGAGGAAAATAGCGCAATACAAATCCCCAAACAGGCAAGCAGCCGAGTCAACGCCGCACGTACACTCCCCCTCTTCAGAACCAACAATACGCAGCTGTGAGCCTTCAAGAACCGGAGGGGGCGGCGCATACAGCTATCTCCACTCTTAGCTTTGGCCCTGCATGCCTCGCCAAAGAGGGAAAGCTTAGGAGGGACGGCGAGGGCGGGATGTCGGCCACTTATCGCGGCGGGTGGAGTATACAACGGATTCCAATAGCTGACAGATGTTCTCATGTGGCCGCAGTAAGTGGCCGACTAAGCCAGGGAGTTACGGAATGCCGAGGCCGTGAGCCATTTTTTGAAAGCGGGGATCGGAGCGCAAGGGGTCGAACTCTTCGTAAGCCGGGAGCCAGAGAATGAGATGGCAGTCGTGCAACTGGTAAGACTTTTCCAGCGCCTGGAGGGCTTCCTCACGCTTCCCCAAGCGCATGTACCAGCGCGCCATCTGGGGAAGACCACCTCCCATTTCCAGCCTGCGCTGCCAGTAGCCGCGGGCCCCACCGGAGGCAAGAGCAGCGCTGAGTGACGGGTCCCCAGAACCAGTTTCGATGGCCTTCTGATACTCATCCTTTTGCTCCCAACTTATGCGCAGCCGGAAATGGGCAGCGCCGAAGGTGGGATCAAGCTCGGTCGCGGCACGGATAATTCGCAGGGCTTCATCGTAGTGCCGAGCGCTGAAGTAAACGTGCCAGGCCATCGCATTTGTCTGGACCGATACCGGGTCCAGGGCGCTTGCCAACTTAGCCTGCTGGATGGCCTCCTCAAACTTTCCGTAGTGCGCAAGGGTCACGGCGAATAACATGCGGGCCCAGGCGTAGCCCGGACGCGCCGCGAGGGAACGGCGGAAGTACGCCTCGGACGTGGTTGGGTTCCAATCGTAGGCAAAGGAGACAATACCGAGCACCATTAGAGCCTGTGCCTGGTTGGGGTCGATTTCCAGAGCTCTGTTGGCCGCGTCTTTGGCCAGGAGAGCAGCCTTGCAATCGCCGCCCGCAGTCATGGTGTGGAAGGCGTCGGCCAATCCAGCCCAGGACTCGGCGCTGTTGGGGTCCAGCCGGATCGCCTCGCTAAACACCTCCTTGGCCTGGTCCGCATCCATTCTGCTCAAGAAGTAGGAGCCCTTGAAATAAAGGAGGGCGACCTCCGGGTTCATGGGATGCGGCCGGGAGAGACGAGCTTCCTCTTGCGGCGTAAGAGTGTGCGAGATGCTCGCGGCGATTTCGCGAGCCACTTCGCCTTGCACAGTAAGGATGTCGCTCATTTCCAAATCGTAGGTGTGGGCCCACAAATGGCTATCCGAAGCAGCGCGGATAAGCTGAGTGGTGATGCGCACCCGGTTGCCGGACCTCGCCACCGAACCCTCAACCAGGGCATCGACGCCCAATTCGTGCGCAATCTGGGCAGCAGATTTGTGCGTGTCCGTGTAAGCCCCGCTGGACGTATGCGAAATGACACGGAGCGAACTGATCTGGGCCAGATTGGTGATGAGCTCGTCGGTCACAGCGTAGGCGAAAAATTGCTGATCAGGATCGGCGGACAGGTTTGCCAGCGGAAGGACGGCGATTGACATTATTGGATGAGGGCGCAGCACGTACCACGCCACCAGAGCAGAAACAAGAAGAACAACAGAGGCACCAGCCCAGATGACCCTACGCGATGATGTCTTCCGATGATTTTTCCCTTCCGCCTCTCTCTCCAGGGACGGCGGAGACGATACGTCTTGAGGGGGCTCGGCAACGGGCGTGACCGGCGCGATAAAACGATATCCACGGCGGGGAAGGGTTTCTACAAAACGGGGCTCCGCTGGGGAATCGTTCAGAACTTCCCGAATCTTGTTGATGGCCGTTCCCAGACTGTGGTCGAAGTCGACAAAAGTATCTGCCGACCAAAGCTTCTGACGAATCTCCTCCCGAGTTACCAGCTCGCCTGGACGCTCCAACAGCATGGCCAGCAACTGGAAGGGCTGCGACTGCAGGCGTACCTTTTGGCCGCGCTTTCGCAACTCGCCGGAGTGCAGGTCTGCTTCATAAACGCCAAAGGCTAGTCGTCGAGGAGTGGAAACAGGGGCAGGCATACAACTTGGTGCTGGTGAGAGTAGCAGCAGGCACCGACCGAGTCAAACGATTTCGAACATAACTCATGCGTTTACAGCGACTTGGCTGTTGAAGAAGGGTTGAAGAGCAATTGAAGCGCTGTGCATTGCCGGCACGCGTGATTTGTAGGAATGTGTCCCCCGCCGACGCGCCCCCGTAATTGGTGGATTTGAAAAACGAAGGCGACCGAAGCGAAAAGAGCTGATTATGCACACCAAAACCACACGATTTGGAGAAGGACTCAGAGTGGCCTCTAACTGGCCAAAGGTCTCTTTGTTCCCTAACCGCATGGCTGTTCCAGCCCTGCTCATTCTTCCGATCGTCATTCTGACGATGACCGGATGCGGCAGCAATTATTCAAATCCAGACACGGGGTCCAAAGAACATCCTCTTCTGGCGATCCGCGTGACCCCCAGCTCCTTGCCTGCCATGGCCTTGGCCGCCACAGCTCAACTGAGCGCGGGTGCAGGGTATGGCGGATATCCCGGTGGTATCTCCTACCAAGATGTGACGGGTTCCGCTACCTGGGCCACTTCGGATCGCGCGGTCGCAACTGTGAACAACGGCCTGGTCACCAGTACGGGCAATGGCTCCGCCAAGATCTCTGCCGTCTTTGGCGGCAAGTCAGGAAGCATGACCGTCTTTGTGGGAATCCCTCAGTACGTCACGATCACACCGGCGGGCCCGTTCAGTTTATCTGCAACTCGGGAGACGGACTTCTTCGCGACCGAGACATTCGCCGATGGCGGCACATTGGACGTCAGTGGCCCTGCCACCTGGACTGCCACGCCGGACGGAGTCATCGACATTTATCCGTACCTCGGAGGGCACGCCAATCTCCTTGCTCCGGGGACTGTCACGGTCACCGCAATCTTAGACTCCGGAATGTCGGGCTCCGTGGAGGTGACGGTAGTCCCATAGGCGATGGATAGAACTGAGGTCATTTTTGATTTGTAGAAACACAAAGGAGTTTTTCATGAAAATCAGCTCGGCGGAATTACTTGGCAAGCTCTCAGAGATGGCTGTGACCGCCTCCTTTTCGCGATGGCAGGATGTGGAGGAGGCACTCTTCTGATTAGCCACTTAGCCGATTCCTCCACTTCCCCCGATAGGGCAGGATCAATACGAACTCAACAAAAAGCACCCCACTCACGAATTTAGAGAGGAGAGCATCATGAGGCAAGGAGCAAGGATTTTTGCGTTCTTTCTGTTGGTGGTGTTGGGGGCGACAAGCCAGTACGTTCAGGCGGCAAACCTGACCGTGAACTGCGACAGGCGAGAGACGATTCGCAACGCCGTGAAACTCTTGGCTCTGGCCAATCCGCAGGGTCCAAATACAGTATCCGTCGTAGGCAGTTGCAGCGAGAACATATTGATTCAACACATGGATCGACTGACGCTGATCACCAAAAAGGGAGCCTCAATCACGGATCACTCCGGGGGAAACTCCGTGGTCGTGGATATTGAGGACTCGCACAGCATAGCCCTGCTGGGGTTCACCATCAACGGCGGGAGCGGGGGAGTCCTCTGCAATAACGCAAGCGTCTGCTACCTCACGGGCAACATTATTCAGGATGGGGCCGGAACGGGTGTAGGGGTAGGTCTTGGTTCCCATGCTTTTCTAGGGAGCAATGTGGTCCAGAACAATGGGGGTCCCGGTTCAACAATAGAAGATGGTTCGCAAATGTCCAGCGGTAACGACGTCTTCCAGGGCAACGCGGCTCAAGGGATCGCCCTCAACGGGGCTTACGTCGTAGAATCCAATTCCAATTTTCTCAACAACGGAGTTGGCATTCAGGCGGTCGCATCCACGCTGCTGCTCCACGGCGGTACCGTAAGTGGGAGCGTCGGCAACGGCATGACGTTGCTCGCCGGCTCTACAGGAGTGTTTCGGGAGGGTGCGACTGTAACCGGCAATGGCGGGGACGGTGTCCATCTGGAAGACGCCTCTTTCGCGGGTTTCCAGTCGGCTACCGTAATGGGTAACTTGAGTGGTCTGGACGTAAACTGCGCCCCGCAATTCACGATCACTCACTTTGTCTCACGTACAGGCGGTACAACAAACTGCGTTGAGTCTGCCAGCAATTCGAAGCTAAAAGCTGCGGAATAACTGTGCCAACCTAGGCACGGAATCAGCCGCCCGCTGTTTGGGCGGCTTCTCCTTTCTCGCGATGCCGCCGCCAAGTGAATCTCTAGTTACCAAAATATCCCGACAACGATCAATTATCCACCGCCCAAGTAACCGGGCAGGCCGCACCGCGAAAACGCTACACAGGTACCTTACGTAAGGCGGCTTTCCCAACGCAGCGTCCCCTTTAAAATGGTTTGTGTGGTGTTTGTTTTCATAACCAGACAATGTGAAAGAGAGAAAAAGAATAGTTTTAAATCGACGTATAAAGAATCGTCAATAAGTTATCATACACTAGCGTATGTAACTGTCGGGAAATACCCAGGGCAAGTTCGTCTTGCCCAGATTTACCGGAAGTACTCTGAGAACCGGAATACTTTTTAAAGATGACCAAGTTAGAGGTTTTACTGCTTTTCGCTCGACATGGCGGGTTTCTTAAGCCCGATGCGGTTCTCGGTCGGCTTCAGTCGGTTCCCGACCGCCGCTCGCTGTACAGCTATCTGGGACGACTCCGAGAGCAGGGCCTCTTGGAACGGCACCCCAACGCCCGGCGAGGCTGTCTGGCCTATCGCTTGACCGCTCGCGGACGGGCGCGCCTGGAATACTTCCGCAGCTCACGTAAGAGCTAGGGGCAGGGGGCTCCCTTGCGAGGGGTGATCCTTCCCCCCTATAACGTTACGTATGTATGTAACGTAGGGGCCAACCCTACCGCCTCGCCGTTTAGGATTCTCCTGCCTGATTTCCCCGCCGAAGATTGCCTTTGCCATT
>Ga0335082_10003802_pt1 | contig 16427 bp, 15 predicted proteins | sample Lox_Sample_41_FD_206718 | JGI IMG/M metagenome (GOLD analysis project Ga0335082, IMG submission 206718) | Soil microbial communities from Loxahatchee National Wildlife Refuge, Florida, United States - Lox_Sample_4.1 | ecosystem: Environmental > Terrestrial > Soil > Wetlands | place: USA...
ACCCACAGCCCCTGATGCCTGCCCTGCAACACTTGCGCTTGCACGTCACGGAGCGTGACCTTGCCACGGTCCAGTTCCACCTGCGCCGCGACGGTGGTGGCATCGAGGCTCTTCAGCCTGAACCGATTCACTTGCAATCTGCCGTTGGCCTGGATGGCTACCAACGGAGATTTCCCCTGCGCCTCGCTCGACCTGAGAATCTGGTACCAGGGACGTTTGGCTGGATGAGGTGCGAACCATTCCGCGATCGTGGCCGACGAAAGCTGGTCCGCAGCCAAGTCAAACCGGAAGACGCAACTCCCGGACCCACAATGGCGAGGCGCGCTCACAGAGCCGCTCCAATGCGTGGCTCCAATGCGGGCCGAGAGCTTCTCCAGGGACACTGTGTCCGGGCCAAGGACGACAGTCGCCGCGGTAATCTCGATCTCCGGATTCAACCCGCGCATGCCAGTGTGTACATTGTGGAGCTGAGCGGTGCCTAAAGTTGTGGGCGCCTGGAATCCTTGCCAGGAGCCGGAGATCGTCAGGTCCACTTTGGCAGCGCCATTGGCTACCGGCCGGAATCCCGAGACACCAATCGCATCGGCCAGACGATAGGCACGCTCGATTTCCGTGTCGCCGCGCAGGAACAAACGATAGTCAGTCAGGGTGAGCCATCCCCCCGCGGTGGCCGGAGCGATGCCCCCCAGAGCGAACGGAAAAGGTCCCACGTTAAGGTGAGCCTCCTCAGGCTCGTTGTTGTTCAACCTTGAGGTGGATCGCTTGGATTTGTCGCGCCGGGCGTCTGCATCGGCCAAGCTCAAGGGAACGTCGCCAAACGATATCTGATCGCTTCCGCCATTGGCGGAAAGGCGAACGTCGGTAGCAACTCCTTTCCCGCTCCACTGCGCCGCGGCAGAAGCGGATCGCATGGCGCGGAACTCCGCATCAAGGCGTCCGTTGGCAATCAGATCGTCCGGCAGTCCCTTCTTGGATTGGCGCAGTAACTGCAGCGCCGAAGACAGCGGCACTCGCTGTACGGCAAGGATCAAGTCGTACGGCGGCGCATCCGTCAGGGGGCCCATCGTTCCGCTGAGACGAATCGCTCCCGTTCCGGTCACAGCGTCGCACTCCAGCCCCTGGAGAATGCGTTCCACCGAACTGTAGCGCGCGGAACAATCTGTGGAGAGACGAACGCCGGCATTGTTCATGATGTCGTAGCGGCGGAAGTCGTCGATTTCGATCTTGCTCTGAACCTGTAGCGCGCGCGGCGTGCCCGAGAAGGTCGCGTTGAAGCTCACGTCGCCGCGCCATCCGCGGTCGCGTCCGCTGAACAGCTTGGTGATCTGCCCCAACTGACCCTTCTTCCATTCCGCCGCGACCTGCAAGGGGGCGTCGGTGAGACTCGGCGCTCTCTGCCAGGTCGCGTTGATCTGGATCAATCCCGTGTCGGTGAGATTGACGTCCGTTCGTGTGGGCTGAGCGGAGATGCGCGCGCCCCAGGCATTTTCCGAGTCTTGCCAAAGTGCGACGTCGGCATCCGTCAGGGCCCAGGCCTTTTTCTCCTGTCCCAGCTTGAAGTTGATCCGGGCCTGGTTCGCTTCGAGATACGGAAAGGCAGGACGGTCCGCGGAAGCACGATTTCCCGTCGGAGCCGTGGGAAGGTGAGCGCTGCGCTCCAGCAGACTTGCCAGGTTCCAGCGGCCCTGTTCGTTCCGCACCAGGTTGATGCTGGGTTCGGTCGCGCTCAGCGTGGCGATTTCCAGACGCCCTCGAAGCAGGGAACGAAGCCGGATGGCGGCCGACACTTCCTGCGCGCGCACCATGGGCTCAGAACTGAATTCCGGAATGTCAGAGATGATGAGCCCTTCCAGATCGAACCCTGGTCGGGGAAGGAGATGGACGCGCACATTATCGATCGTCACTTTGCGGCCGAGCGCCACGCCGATCGAACCGGCGATGCGGGTACGCAGGCGATAGACTCCGGGGCGAAACAGGAACAGGATCAACACTAGCGCCGCTAGCGCGCCAAGCCCGCGCTTGGAACGCAGGAACTTCACCGGACGACCTTGAACGTGCGAGACCAGCGGGTCTCGTCAAAGAAGTGAATGATGATGTGCGCCAGGAAACTGAGCCGGTCGCCCATGCTTCGCATCTCGTATTGGTCCCGCGGGGTCACGAACGACCAGTAGATGAACATGGGACGGCCAATCACATTGGCTTGCGGAATGAACCCCCAGAATCGGCTGTCGTAGCTTTCATCGCGGTTGTCCCCCATAGCGAAGTAGCTGTTCGGAGGTACGACGATCTCACCGTCGACCACATGCGAGGCGAATTCCTCCCGCCACTTCTCGTTCCTGACCCCGAACATTTCCGACGGCGGCAGCGCGGGAAAATTGGTCTGGTAAGGATTGGCATATTGCGGCTTGTGCTGGACGTAGGGTTCATCCAGTTTCTGGCCGTTGCGGTAGACGATGCCGTCCTGCAGGTGGATACGGTCCCCGGGAACTCCGATGATGCGCTTCACCAGGAACAGTCCGGGTTGCTCCGGAGACAAAAACACCGCGATTTCGTCTCGCCGGATGTCGCGATACGGCATGAGCTTACCCATCCATCGGGTCCGAGGCGCGAACTGCTCGCGGTTCACGAACAGGTGGTCGCCGATGAGCAGCGTGTTCTCCATGGAGCCCGAAGGAATTTCAAATGCCTGGAGGATGAACGTGATGATGAACAGCCCCGTAACCAGCACGCCGGCCAGTGACGCCAGGAATTCCACGGTGGTTTCGCGCGGCTTTTCGTCCTTCGTCTGCTCTTTCTCTTTGTCTAACTGTTTCGTGGCCACGTTGCTCATCTCTCTCCGAGAGGGATTGTCAACTATTTCACCCGCCGGAAGGTGCGTTCCCACCGGGTAATCTGATACACGTGCGTCACCGCATAAGCGAGGTGATAAAGTCTATCACCCACGGTCGGTGACACGGGTAGATCGTTGTTCATGTTGCTGGCCGACCAGTAGATCAGCAACGGCCGTCCAATGATGTTTTCGCGCGGCACAAATCCCCAGTAGCGGCTGTCTTTGCTGTCGTCACGGTTGTCGCCCAGTACGAAGTAGTTATCCTCGGGGATGATGAGTTCGTGGTCTTCGACCAGCTTTCGCATTTCCTGCCACCAGCGAGCAGTTACTTCGAAGGCGGGGACATCTGTACGCGGGAAATCATCCCGGTACGGTTCCCGGTCGGGCGCGATGTACTGTACATAGGATTCCTGGAGCGGGACACCGTTAATGTAGACCTTCTTGTTGATGAGGCGAAGCCGGTCTCCGGGCAGCGCGACAACGCGCTTGACGAAGTGTTGCGACGGATTCACCGGGTAGTGGAACACGACAATATCGCCACGCCCGATCCTCCGGTACGGCAGGATTTTCCCGAAGGTACTGTCACCGTAACAGAACTTATCCACCAGCAGGTAGTCGCCGATGAGCAACGTCTTCTCCATCGATTCCGAGGGGATCGTGAATGCCTGTACGACGAAGGTCACCGCGAAAATGGCAACGACGATTGTGCCCGCCACCGACTGAATGGTGGCAGGCCAGTCACTGCCAGAAATCTTCTCGCTCCAGGACATGACTATGCCGTGCTCTCGTCCTTGGTCGTACGCAGACGCTGCGCCACCGGCAACGCGGCGAGACGTTCCAGAACCTGCCTGGCAGCTTCCTGTTCAGCGCGTTTCTTGGTTGGTCCCTGGGCACGGGCAACGAAATCCGCGACCTCAGGCTCCGGCAAACGTACCTCGACGGTAAAAGTCTTTCTGTGTTCAGGCCCTTCTTCTTTGACCAGAGCGTAGACCGGTTGTTTTCTGCCGCCGGCCTGCAACCTTTCCTGCAGTGCGGATTTGAAATCCATGACCGGGATCGCCGTGCTTTCCAGATTCATGTGGGCCAGTTCCGGCCCCACGATCGTCCGCAGGATAAAGTCACGAGCCACAGTCCAGCCGCCGTCGAGGTACAGAGCTGCCACGATGGCTTCGAGCGCGTCGACAAGCAGAGTCGCCTTGTTCCGGCCCCCGCTTTTCTCTTCGCCGCGTCCCAGGCGCAAGTAATGCCCGATCTGCAGCTGTTCCGCTGCGCGCAGCAGGTGCCTCTGTCCGACCAGATGCGCTCGCAGCTTGGAAAGATGTCCTTCCTGGAATTCAGGGAAACGGTGGAAGATGGCTTCGCTGGTGACGAGCCCGAGTACAGCATCGCCGAGAAACTCCAGTTGCTCGTTATCGCCGCGGCGGGCCGACGGGGTCGCGCCGCCCAGCGCCTCCAGTTCCCGCGCTTGGGAGCTATGGGTAAGGGCCTGTTCGATGAGTTCCTGCCGCTGGAAGACGTAGCCCAAACTCTGTTCCAGCGCACTGATGTCGCGAGCCTTCATGATGGGTTGGAGCCGCGGCGTGCGGCCACTGTCAATTCTTGGGCGGTTGAGCCTGTGGTGAAGTGGCGGGCGCTGCCGTTCCTCCTGTCAACTGCTGCAGCCGGTCGCGCTCGCGTCGTGCCAGCGTACCAATCTGCGTCCCTTCTTGAGTAAGTTCCACCGCGCGATTTGCCACTTTCAGCGCATCCGGGTACTTCGATTGTTTGTCCAGGCACAATGCCAGCCTCAGGACAACCACCGGATCAGGCTGTGACGGGAATGCATCAATCGATTTCTGAAGATCATCCTGCGCGGCAGCGAAGTTGTTCTTGTTGTATTCGATTGCGCCCATGATCGAATAGGCCTGCGAGCCTATCCCCGCTTTGAAAGCGTCGATCCTTTCCTGCGGCGTTCCTGCCGGAACGCTGATATCGGTTTCGACCGTGGTCAGCGACTTCTGCGCCATCTTCATGGCTTCGTCGTAACGTTGGTCCCGATCGAGATCCGAGTCGCGGGTCCGTTCGGCGATGACTTCGGCCACCGTGACCAGCGATTCCGGGTCGTCTCCATCCAGGTTTAAGGCCTTGCGCCCCATGGCCTCGGTTTTCTCCGCATTGTTGGCCGCCTGGTAGTTGCGCATGGCTGTTTTGTAGAGCAGGATTCGCACTTCGCTGTCGGGAAACTTGGTGGCGAAATCATCAGCGGCCTTCTCGGTCCGGGCGGCGACGGTGGCCACGAGCTGCTGCGCATCCGCCGGACTCTTCTGAGCGGCGGCCTGTTCCTCTGCGCTGGGGCGCGAGCCGGCGTCGGCCGCCTTCCAGGCATCGAATTCGGGCTGGGTCTTGGTCTGCGGCGGCCGTTTGGCTTGCGCAGCCGGGCTGGCAGCGGGTGCAGCTTGTGGTGCAGCTTGCCCAGTCCCCTGGGCGGCGGCCGCGATGGCCAGTGTCAGTAACGCAACTAACATTGCGATTTGCTTCATGGGGTCTCCGAGAACAAGGTTTCAGAGTTTCAAGGTTTCAACGATGCCGGTCCCCGGCGGATCGGGCCGACTACAAATGTTCTTGACCTTGAAACTTTGAAACGTTGAAATCTTACTGCGGCTGCCGCTGGGCCGCCGCAGGCGGTTCATAGGGCTCGTCAATACCGTGCTGGGCAGCCTTCTTGGCTTCAGGAACCGTTGTCCCCGCTGCGTCCAGCGCCGCGCGGTAGTGATCGACCGCAATATCGCGCTCTTCCTTCAAGTCGAAGATTCTGCCCAGATAGATGTGCGACCAGGCAATGACCGTGGGTTCGTGGGCTGCTTGCAGTGCCCGCTCGAAGTAGGTGCGCGCGCCTTCCATGTCGTGGTTCCGCGTAGCCACCTCGGCCAGAATAAACAACGCCCGCCCGGAATTCTCGGGCTGTTCATCCAGGGCCTGTTGCGCGAGCTTTTGGGCAGTTTCCGAGTCCCCGGCAGCGAGCCGCCTTTCCGCGTTGAGCAGCAGGTTCTCACTCTTCGGGCGCGCCAGATGCAGAAGTTCCGGTGCAGCCTCGCCCGCGAACTCAAGCTGCGAAGCCCGCCTCATCTCCCGGCCGACGTCGATCCCATTCAGTATTTCAGCATACATCGCGCGCATGCCGGCAGGATCTTTCTCGAATTTGAGCAGGGACTCGTAGAAGTAACGCGTCAGAACGTAGCCTTGTTCGTCGGACCGGTCCAGTTCTTTCAGGCGGTCGGCTTCCGGCGTTTTGGCGGACCCCATCATCCTCGCTTCGATAGCCCGCACCAGGCATTCCGTCACGAGCAAAGAGACATTGCTCTTGAAAGCTTCGTCCATGGGCGCCGTCTTCACTTCGTCAAGCAACGGTTCGATACGCTTGAACGAGCCGCCATTCTTCAACGCCAGCGGGTCCAGGAGGTAGTGAAGATAGGTGTGCCGGATCTCTTGCATCTTGAGCGAACTCGACGGCGAAATGACCACATAGTAGTCGGCGGCGTAGTTGCGCGCGTTCACCTCTCCCGGAGCCCCCATCGCGTCGATATATACGATGAACTGACGCCCCAGATACCCGGCCGACGGCAGTTTCAGGTAGATCTCGGTCTCGAAGGTCATCTTCGACAAGGGGTCGTGATAAGCCTCGGTCAGTGCCGCGTACCGGTCGCGGTACTTCTCCCAGATAGCGTGCAGTCCGATCTTGTCGTAAAACGCCTTCAGCAGGGGAGTAATACCGGAAACACCCGCCGCGTCGGGCGGCAGTTCCGCCTGCTTCGCCTTGGGCTCGAACGAAGGCGCATCCTGGAGATAAAGCGCAAGCGACACGTACTGTGCCAAATCGCGCGATGCGTCCGGCGGTTGATGCTCGCGATAGAACTCGCACATGGGGGCGAGGACGTCCTGGCCTCCCGGAGTCTTCGCGACTGCATTCGAGACCTCGGTCCGAATCTGTGTCCGAAGTCGATCCGAGCTGCTTAATTCCTGGTCATACCCGCAGGTATTGATCGCGGTCAAGACGCTGAATAGCGTCTCGTTGGTATCGAGTGACACGTTGGGTTTGTTCTCGGCGGCCAACGGGGACACTACGAGCGTGATCAGAACGAGAACAAACGCCAGTCTAAAACTCTGTCCCAGGAAAATCCTCCTGACCGCGGGCACAACGGGGTGAGCCAGGGAATAGTTTACGAACTCGGGTATGCGGGGTCAAACGACTCCAGGCAAATACGATGCAGAAAAGCAGATCTGTAACTCCGGCTCCGCGCAGATGCCGCCTTCCCGACCTGATCAGCCCTTGACGCTGATCTTGGAGAAGGAAATCACGGCCCGGCCCGACGTCGGACGTCCCATCGACAGTGCGGGGCGGAACGTCGTGAAGATCAGGATCTTTTTCACTTCCGGCAACACCACCTTCGCGTCTTCCGGCTGCGAAAGGATGCGGTAGTCCTGCACCCGTCCATTCGCATCGACGTACGCTTCGACCACGACGGAGTCGTCTCCAAGACTGCCGAGCGACGTGCCGAAGACCGACTGCTCCAGTTGCGGCGCCGTGTACAGCATCAGCGGAACGTCGGCACTTGACGCGTTCAACTGCCCCGGCAAAGCGAAGAAGCCGAGCAGTACACCGAAAATCAAAACTGCGGTCACCAGCCCCGCGGTCGCGGGAACCATGAAGGCGTTGACCGTATTCTCCAGCCTGATCAGCAAACCTTCATAACGGAAACGTCGGGTACGAGCCGCTTCCCGGGAGATGGCAACGCGCAGCTTCAACGCGAGATCTGCGGGCGCCTTCCTGCGGCCGAGTCCACTCAACAACTGCTGGGTGCGGCGCAGGGCGGCGTATTCGCGCGCACAACGGCCGCACTCTTCGATGTGACGGTTGAGCGCGTGCATCTCCACCCCACTCACTTGACCGTCCAGATACGGCGAGAACAGTTCCTTGACCTCACCGCAGTTCATGGTGTCACCTCAGCCTCTCTGCCAGTCCCGGAACCAGGGCCCATCGTGTCCGCCGCTTCCTCCGGCGCCTGCAATCCCATGGCAGCGCCAACTTCTCGGACATATCCCGTCAATCTCTTTCGCAACGCCTGACGTCCGCGGGTGATGCGCGATTTCACCGTTCCCAGCGAGACCTGCAGGACTTCAGCGATCTCCTCGTACGACATCTCTTCCAGATCGCGCAGGATCAACGCAGTTCGGAACGGTTCGGGTACGTCGTGCAACGCCTCTTCCACAGCGCTCTTGACTTCGCCGTGCGCAAAGTTGTCAAAGGGCGACTCGGCCGGATCCGCCAGTCGCTCCTGCAATGCGTAATCCCCTTCGCCTTCGACCGGCTCGATCGTCGTCTCGTGCGCCTTGTGCCGGAACCACCAGCGCCGCCGGTTTGCCGCCTCGTGCAGCGCGATCCGGTAGATCCAGGTCTTCAGGCTGCTCTCGCCGTGGAAGTGTTTCATTCCGCGAAACACTTTGAGGAAGACCTCCTGGGTTGTATCGGCGGCGTCGGCTGGATCGTTAACGACGCGATACACCAGGCTGTAAATCGGCTGATGAAATTCTCCGATCAGCCAGGCGTAGGCTTCTTCGGAACCTGCTTTCAGGTCGGCAATAACAGCGGATTCCTGGGACCGGGCTCCGATAGCGCTCGCGAGATCGCTCAAGGTCGTAGCTCCCGCCATCACTCTCATGGCGTGTGCCCTCAATTATAGAAGTACCGCAGCCCGACAGCGGGAATTCTTCGCCTTCCGAAACGACCATCCGGAATCCCGCTCTGATTACTTAGACTCCGGCCATCAGGCGCAAGTTCCTGTCTGATAAAGACTGTGTTTTCATTCGATTACAGAGAGACTTTCGCTGCCAGCGGAAAACTTTGGCCGAACCCTCGATCCGGGTCCAGGCAAGTTTGCACGCACGGAGCGAGAGCTGGGCTCGCCTAGCTCAACGCTGCGAGCTAGCGGCTAAAGCCTATTTTGTCGGCGGGGCACTCGCTGGCGTCGCATTCGTTGCCGGCTGAGTGGCAGGCTTCGTTTTCTTCTTCGCCGGCTTCTTAGGAGGCTCGGTGTCGTCCACGATAATCTTCTTCGGCGGTGGCGGCGGGGTGGAAGCCTGCATGGTCTTGACCTGGTTCCGCAGGCGCGCCAGGTCGCCTTCCTTTGCGGTGGCAAGGTTCTGCATGCGGTCACCTAACGCATGCCGCGCGCTCTGCAAGGCGCTCAGGTCGTTGCTGAGACTCTGATATTCGTCTTTCGAACCGAACGCTCCGGCTGATTCCACAACGGGGCCGAACACGTCAAACAGGGCATCGAGATTGCGGTAGAGTTTGAAGCTGGCCGCAAGATCTTCGGGCGCGTTGTTAAGCTGTCCAATGATTTCCGGCAGCGCCGACTGCAGATTCCTGAGGATGGATTCCGCGTTGTTCTGCAGGTCGCGCTTGCTGGACGAGTCCACTTTCCACTTCTCAATACGGGCTTTTCCCAGGTCCGTCTGCATGTTCTGCGAAGTCTGCTGGATCTGAGTGAGGATCGCGTTGAGTTCGCTCGCGGAAGCATAAGTGACGGGCGCCGGCGCCGTGGGTTCACCGGCCTGCGCGCTCGCCGCTCCCGTGAAGAATGCCGTCACGCAGGCAGCCACGCACAGCGCAAGTATGGTTTGAGTTCTAGGCATGGGGCTCCGACATGTCCTTTAGGATCTGCTCTTCCTATCGTAGTTGAGTTTGACTCGCCGGGGAAGGTGGGCGAGAATTGAAAGGTTCACTTCCTCCCCTTGGGTTCAGGAGTGGGCCTGTGGCGCAGCTGGGAGCGCGCTTCCATGGCATGGAAGAGGTCGTCGGTTCGATCCCGACCAGGTCCACCATTTCCCTCAACAAGTTAGGCGCGGTGAATAGTCACAGTGGCGGGATTTGTGTCATGACTTGTGTCATAACCCGCTGCTTTAGTGCTTACAGCGAGGGCTTCCATCGCGTTCCGCTTGGCTTCCATCCGCACGTGACTGTAACGCTCCAACATGCGACGGCTGACGTGTCCGGCAATCGCCATGATCGTTGAATCGGACGCGCCATTCTCCGCCAGCTGAGTGATAGCGCAGTGCCGGAGGTCATGGAACCGGAAGCCCGGCAAACCCGCCTTCTTCGTCAGCGTTCTCCATGCTGACCGCCAGCTATTCAGGTGTCGCGTAGGATCGAAGCCGGTGACGCTGTAATCGATCACTTTCTTTCCGCTAAAGGTGAACTTTGGGACGAAGGCCGCAAAGACATAGTGCGACGGTTCGACTGTGCCGAAACCCTCCGCCCTCCGGCGCAGCCGCGCCAGGGCAGACGTGGCAACATCGGTTAGCGGCACAACCCGTTCGCCCGCTGCTGTCTTTGACGTGCGAATGGTCAGCGTCTTTGCGAACAGGTCCACATCCGACCATTGCAGCCCTTTCAACTCGCAACCCCTCGCGGTCGTGTTCAGGCAGAGGATCGCGGCAAGGTAGGCCGTTTCCCACTCAGGACGCAGTACAGCCGTTTTGAGCAACCGTTGCTTGTCGTCCTCGGTTAGAGCCTTCCCGATAGTCGAAGGCTCACGGAGCGGGCGTATATCGTCAGCAACCCGCGCCCAGATGCGCGCTCGCTTCATGATGCGCCGCAAAATACCCAATTCGGCGTTGAGAGTTGCCGGGCCAACCTTCTGCTCCGCACGCCATGTCCGATACTCGGTAATCCTCTTCGCCGTAATGGACTTCAGCGGCTGTTGTTTGAAATAGGCCCGCAGTTGCACAAGCAGTTGCTTTTCCTTGCTGCGACTTGCCACCGCGAGTTCCAATTTTCGAGCAGTCACGTAGTCGTCCGCTGCCTGCCCGAAGGGTTGGCGGGCCAGCGAGGTAGAGGTCTGCGTTAACTTGCCCTCGGTCGCCTGCCCGATGAGGTCCTTTGCTTTGGATTGCGCTTCTCGCCAATCCGTGGTTTCTAGCGACTGTCGAAATCGTTGCCCGTTGACAACGAAGTCGCAGTGCCACGTCTTACCGCGTTTTACGAGTGACATTTTCCTGCTCCTTCCAATTCATCTGTTTTGGTATCGCTCTCGACGACGCCTTTTCCATTCCTCGCTCGTCTGATAATGCTGCAATTGGCATTTCTTCCCGCAGAAGCGCTGATGATTGAATTTCGCGTAAAACCAACGGTCACAGCGGGTGCATCTACGTAGCCTTGCCAAGAGACCGCGCTCGCCCAGGCGAACAATGCGAAATATCATTTCAGCAGCGCGGGCACCCGCGTGCGAATACCAGCCGAACCACCACTTGGGTTCGGCGAACGTCTTGTACTCGCCCCCATCCTCCACGTGTACCGTTCTCACCTTGAGCGTGTAACGCGACAGTTGGCGTTCGATGCGTTCGTTCAGAGCCGTGTCGGGCCTGCCCTCGCGGATGTAGGTTTCTGCGCTCGTGTTCAAGTCTTGAATGAGCTGGGAGATCCGCTTGCGAGTGCGAGCTTCGGCTCGTAGTTCGTTGTGGGTGGCTCCGATCCTCCGCTGTTCCTTGTTAAGCCACTGGGCCAGATCGGCACCTTCTTGCTGTCCGGCGAATTTGTGGGGAGCACGTGCTCTGTTTAGGTTCATGTCGTCTAATGGAACAACGTAAAAGGCATTACTTAATAATCATTGCGAGTATAACACCACCATGCTTAACTACAACAAAAGAAATCGGAGGTTTCAAATGAAGCTCGCTGTTCAGAAGACCATCGGCATCGCGGAGGCAGCTAGAAGATTGAATGTCACGCTCAAGTACGTATATGACCTCGTGTACAGCGGCAAGCTGCCAGCGGAGAAGATGGGCAGGACGTGGCGCATTCCCGCGAACGCCATCCAAGCCCGACTCAAGGCGCGAGGTGCGTGATGACGGACAACGTTCCTCAACTGCTCACCCTGCTCGCCGTCGCACAGGCGCTGTGCGTCAGTCCGCACACCGTTCGGGCCTGGGTCAAGAAGGGCAGGCTGAGGCCCGTGCGGATCTGCCGTCGATTGTTGTTTCATCCGGACGACATCGCACGATTCCTGAGTGAGGCGCGATAAAACGAAGCAGCACTAAGCAACAGCGGTATGGCCTAAAGGAGCAACGCCAGTGAGCAAGAAGCGCAAACCCGAACAGGTGCGCCCGCGAGAATTGGCGTCGATCTGTTCAGACGGGATGATGGCCGAAGCTGTCTGTGTCGGGCCTGACCAGCCTCTGCAATTTGCTGTCTACCAGGGCGGTTGCGTGGAGCTGCGGCCAGGAATCTCGTTTCGGGGACAGGAGGTTGTGCCTCCCTCGGATCGAAATGGCCTCGTCAGCAAAGGGATTGTGCTTCTCTCAAGTAAGCCGGTTCCATACGGAACACAGGAAGCGTTGCTTGGCCAGCTGGAGACCTTCATCGCTCGTTATTGTGACCTGCCCGAATTTTGGGTGAGGCTTGCAGCTCTCTACCCGATGATGAGTTGGGTATTTGATCGGTTCACGGCCGTGCCCTATCTGCGCTTTCTGGGAGAGCTACAGACCGGAAAGAGCCGCTGCCTGCAGGCCGTCGGGCATCTCTGCTACAAGGCGATCATGGCAGGTGGTTCGACAACGGTGTCGCCGCTGTTCAGGCTGTGCGAAATCTACGGCGGAACGTTCGTCTTGGACGAGGCTGATTTCAGGTATTCCGATTCGTGGTGCGAGGTCGTCAAGATTCTCAATTGCGGATACATGAAGGGAGTGCCTGTGCTCCGATCGGACAAATCGGGAGACGGCTACGAGCCCAGGGCGTTCGATGTGTTTGGCCCGAAGGTGATTGCCAACCGGCGTCGGTTCGACGACGCGGCTCTCGAAAGCCGCTGCCTGACATGTGAGATGACGGAACGTGTGGTGAGACACGATATCCCGAGACAACTGCCACAGCAATTCTTTGAGGAAGCGAAGGAACTCCGTAGCAAACTGCTGCAGTGGCGCTTTGAAAATTACAAGCGCGTCCTGCATGACGAGTCGGCCCTGCTTGATCTCGATCCACGAACGGCGCAGATCGCGACTCCCCTCTACAACCTCGCCTGCGAGGGTTTCCGTCGGGACTTGCTCGGCTTCCTGCAGAAAGCGGCTGCCGAAGACCGCTCCAGTCGTCCTCAGGCGCTAGTTGTAGAGGCGATCTCACGACTCGCTGGTGCGAATGGCCGGCAACTCTTTGTGAAGGAAGTTGCGGAGGAAGCGTCACTACTGGGCACCGAGCGCGGAGACGGCAATAGCCTCAGCCCAAAGGCAACTGGTGGCATCGTGCGGTCCCTGGGGTTCCATCCGCGGCGTTCTCGTGATGGATACACGTTCGACCCGACATCCGATCTTCTGGGGAGACTAAAGGACAAGTACGGCGTTGTGTGAACCTGTGAACTTGGTGAGTATGGTTAGGGTCCGAGCTGAAACGGTCGTTCCCGCTCTATCTCTCTCATTTTCCAAGAGAGCAGGGAGAAAGACGAACAAGGCGCATGTTCACGGCGACACCCGGAGCATTGTTCACGATGTTCACAAGTTCACTGAATGGGGCGGTTGATGCGGTGCGTTTCCTGATATCCGGGCCAACGGGGTCGCGCCCGTTCCGGTGGTTGATGCGTGCCAACAAGCCCACAACTGCAGGCCGAAACCTGAGGCCGCCCCTCCAGTTTTCACAGCGCATCGCGGCAGCCCCATCAGCCTAAAAACGCGCGGGGGATTGGGGGCAGAGCCCCCAAGGACTCTCCGCTGGGAAGTCTCTCTCGGGATCGCCCCTCACCACGCGCTGATGATTGCCACACAATGGGCCGCTTTTTCGGGTGAAAACGCTGTCGTTCGAGATCCCAGAGACTCATTCGGGAGCATTCCAACAAGGTTCAGCAAGTAGTCTGATTTGATGGCGAAGTTCACGTTCTGGGGAATCGAACTCACGGCTTGATACACCTTACCCGCGTCTAGGGTGGCGACGACGATTCCAATAACGTTGCCGTTGCTGTCGAACAGCGGGCTACCACTCGATCCAGGCTGTATCTGAGCCGAAATTTGAAGCGAGCGAGGATCATCCTGGAATCCGGTTTTGCTGGATACAACGCCCTCTGAGAATTTCGGATTCGAACCGAGCATCGAGGTTAGGGGATACCCAATTGTGGATACGTGCTCTCCAAGCGCGACCCGGTTGGAAGAGGAAAGCTGGAACGGGAGTTCAGGGCAGGCCGTCGTGAGCTTCGTGGAATCGGTGACACGTAATATCGCCAGGTCGTTTACCACATCCTTAATCACCACGTCCGCATTCACGCCGTCATTCCATTCGGGCAGAGCAACGGTGATATTTTTCCGATCTGCGACAACATGCCAGTTCGTGGCAAGAAGAGTTCGATTGAGAAGGAAGCCTGAGCCAGAAATCCCGCCCTTTATGGAGACGGCGGGAGACTCTGCAGCCACATTAGGCCACACTCGCATGAACAGAACATCGTATGGTCCCTTCGGCGTGGTGACTGAGCCACGTAGTACAGAATTGTGATCGAGGGAAAGCGTTGTGCCTTCTGGTTTCTTGTTTGACATGTAGTAGGTGCAAGTGAAGATATCCGGGGACGCCGTGCTGCGAATCTCGGCCTTGACCTCGCCGACTTGCCAAAGAGGCGCGGTGGACCGAAGGACGATCGCAAGGTAATCTGAGCCGCTCCCTTGTGGAGCGGGCACAATACCCAACCGATATTGATCTTGGGCGTCGCTCCAGATTCCTTCCACGCTACTGCGAGGTTCGCCTTTTCTGATTTCCTCTTCTGTGATCGTAAGTTTGGGACGGGGCGGATATTCTCGCTGCATTCGTTGCCGATAAATGTCCTCATCGTAACCGGTGTACCCCAGTTGGGCGTAGAGCTTGGCGACACATCCACGGACGGTGCGGCTAACGCTCCACCAGTTGGTAGCTCCCGCCGCTGCCTCAGCCATGAGCGCGTTGCTCTGCGCTTCCACAACACGAATGGCAATTCGTCCACCCGTGCCGCCTGATGACCAACTACCGAGCATCACACACGTCCTAAACGAATCCGCCGCCGATACATCATTCAGTTCCGACACAACAGTAAAACCTTTCGCACTGGCCTGCGTTCGCAGTTCCTTGGCGATTCCATAGGGGTCACTAGTGAAGTCGGTCACCAAAAGGTATTTGCAGGCATTGATTTCGCTGGCAACTGCCGTCGCTGGAAGCACGGAAAGCGTCAAGAAGACGACAAGCAGCACTTGGGCGCCGGTTGTTGGGCCTTTGTCGTTTTGGAAGTTCATGAAGCGCGACCCTTCCGTTTTCTTCCGCAAGAAAGTCTGCCCCCAGTTCACAGCCCAGTCAATACGAATGTGCCTCATCGGCTGTGTACTCATCGGCCTGTCGGGGCCGCAGGCGCGAACAACGCCTCACCCAACCTGCCGACCATGCATCAGAGGTGTCGATAGTACGGATGCGAGCCAACCGGAACATCCTGCTGGATCGCCATCAGGAGGGTCCACCGCTTGCACAGCCGGTTGCCGCAGCGCGCCCGCCAACTGCTGGCACGCACTCGATGCTGATTCCATGTGCCGCAGTGACGGCACTCCCACGTGACCATGCCCGTGATGTGCAGCGGGGAACGGTTCGCTCGAAGGTCAGGGATAGTCGTTGTAACGAGCTTGTCCATGAACAGGTTATCGCACGCTGGAACTGTTCGCGGCAAGGGGGTGTGCAATGCGTGCGCTAGGGGGCTGGCGGAACGGTGACACGCGCTAGTACGGAGCACGCTCAGCGGGGCCCGCCCGTGCTGAACGCGATCCATCGCATCCGGTGTCAAGCGCACGTCCCGACCACACGGGCTGCGCAACGGGCGGTCAGGCAGGCGTCGCCGACCAAGCGCATTGTCGCCTTCATCAATGTTGCCTGCGGCCCTTGGGCTCGAACAGCACGCCGCAACCTGGGCACTTGACCCTCTGAAAGTCCACGCGCTCGATGTCCTGCGGCTCGATCCTGCGTCCGCACTTCGGGCAGGTCGTGTGCAGGGAAGCCTCACCTTCTCAAGGTTCACGCGTCGCATCGGAGGCATGGCGAGGGCATGCTACGCTAGTTCGCCGTGTGTTCGCTATTACTTTCGAGCCACGCGCCATCGCTCTCAAGCGCCATTCACAGACGTGGTAGAGAGCGCTAGCTTGACCATGGCGGGGACTGCGACTACGAGGGGGCAAGTGAGCGAACGCTCTTAGCGAATGCTCCGAGAGGCGCGTCCCCGTCACCACCCACGACGGAACCCGGTTTCGAGTTCCTGCGAGGCGTTGTGAGTGAAATCGCCTGGTTTCGACAGTTGATTTCGATTTCGACAGTTGATTTCGACAGTTGACGTTTCCCAAAAAAAAACGACAGCTTCTGGAATACGTGTTTGTTTTGCCACACTCCGTATCGCTGACGTTCTTCTCCGAACGCAAACATCATCGATTCGCATAAGAAGCGAAGAGATCGCGGAAGTCTAAAATGGATGGGTACAGTTGCCTCTTGCCATGGCCAGCAAACTTCCGCTCATCTCGCCCGAAATTCGCGCAAGGCTGGAAACGGCACGGGTTGCCCGACTAGCCACGGTCGACGCGGAGGGGCGGCCAC
>Ga0335082_10003803_pt1 | contig 16422 bp, 14 predicted proteins | sample Lox_Sample_41_FD_206718 | JGI IMG/M metagenome (GOLD analysis project Ga0335082, IMG submission 206718) | Soil microbial communities from Loxahatchee National Wildlife Refuge, Florida, United States - Lox_Sample_4.1 | ecosystem: Environmental > Terrestrial > Soil > Wetlands | place: USA...
CCCAACATTTACACGCCTTCCTGCCCATGTCTCACACGCCCCCGTGACCGCCGTCACCGCAAGCTTGTTCACCCCTTTCCATAATGCCATTGGTTCCAAGTTCGCCCTCGCACTGCGCGAGTGTGCCGGAGGTGGCCCGTGTTCGAAGACGAGATCAGGATGGAAGAACGGTCATCCAACATCATCCCTCTGCTGATGGCCCTGGGGCTGGCCGCGGCCATCATCGGCGGCATCGCCTATTTCATCCTGGAGAGCAAGCGCACCCTCACCCAGGAGCAGGCCACCCAGATCGTCACCGACATCTTGAAGACGCAAGGCCCGGCCAAGGTCCACTTCCATGCCGGTGGCCGCGTCGAGCCCAGCATGGACGAGAAGCCCTTCGACCCGCAGTACCGTCTGCTGGAGAAGCTCGGCGTGGTCAAACTCGGCAAGCCGACCTACAAGGGCCTGGAAGTCACCATCACGCCCGAAGGGCTGGCCGAACTGAGACAGTGCGGGGTGAAGGAAGAGAAGAATGCCGACGGTACCGACGCCTTCACCGTGGCGCTGGCCAATCGCAAGCTGCTCGCGGTGAACAAGATCGAATTGCCCCGCCCCGGAGTGGCCAAGGTGGAATACACCTGGAACTGGGCCCCGACCAAGCTGGGCGAGGACTTCGATGCCAACAGCAAAGCCATGGCCACCCTGACGGTCTGGGACCGCACCATCCTGATCCAGAAGTACGGTGCTGACTTCTACAAGGATGCCGAGCCCAAGAAGGTTGCCATCACGCTTTCCTGGGACGACAAGGCGAGGAACTGGAAGCCGTACAGCGAATACTGAGCGTGTGTGGGACAGCCGCCAGGCTGTCTTTCCGGGAAGCGCAGCCGGTGCTGCGCTTTCTTGTTTGTGGTCTAGTGCTGGGCGGCGGACCTGCGCGGCAGGTGCGCCGGCTCCGCCGTTGCCGCCGCAACCGTCTCCACGCGATTCCGCCCCGCCGCCTTGGCTGCATAGAGGGCATGGTCCGCATCGTCCATCGCCTTTCGCAGGTCTTCGCCACCGTCGGCGACTCCGATGCTGACCGTCACCCAGACCTCTTGCGCGCTGCGGGAGACGCGTCCCCGGTCCTCCGCCGTGTGCTTGTGCCGGTCGCGAGCACGCAGGATGAAGCTCGACGCCTCCACGAGCTGGCGCAGGAGTTGCAGGTGCTCCAAGGTCTCGGCCGCGGTCTTTCCCGGGAACACGATCACGAACTCTTCTCCGCCCCAGCGGAAGGCCTTCCCCCCGCCGGTCACCCTCGCCATGCGGGCCGCCACCATGCGCAGGACCTGGTCCCCGGTCTCGTGACCGTAGGTGTCGTTGAATCTCTTGAAATGGTCCACGTCGGCCATGGCGATGGCGTAGGACTGGGGCAGCATCGCCGCCGTGCGGTAGAACGCCCGCCGTGCCGGCAACCCGGTGAGCTGGTCATGGAAGGCCATCAGGTACGAGTTCTCGATCACGGAGACGCACAGGACGGCCCCGGCCACCGCCAGCCAGCTGGTGACTGGACCGGAGGCGAATGCCATGAAGCAGGCGATCAGCGTCCAGAAGAACCCGCTCTCCAACGGGGTGCGCAGCAGCACGAAGCGCGCCAGGAAGAAGAGGACGCCGGCGACAAAGATCAACACCGCGATCTGCGGCATCGCAAGCTGCCCCATCACCTGGCCCGGCAGAAGGCCGGATTCGAGGAATCCGGACGCCTCTACCTCGGGGCGAACGAGCAGGCTGGCAAGCGCCAGCTCGACGCCCAATGCGCCGGCCACCATAGCCGTGGTCCGGGAAAAGAGTCCCCGCTCCCGCACGAATGCCAGGGCGACGAGGTTCGCGGGGACCAGGATGGCTGCCAGGTCACGGGCTGCCGCCGGAGCCGGGCTCGCCAGGCGCATCGCCGCATCGGCGGCGATCAGGGCGAGGGCGGCAAACATCATGCGCGTCGAATGGAACCGCCACGCTAAAAGACCGGCGGCCGCACAAAGCACGAACGAGAGCCCATGCAACGCTGGCGGGGCCGGGACCACGCCCGAATGAAGCGCGACCGCCGCCGCGGCTACGATGACTCCGGCGGGAAAAAGGAACGAAAGGATGGTCCTGCTGAGCGGCACGCTGTCTGCCCATTATCGTGCGGCCGCCCGGCAGGCGGGATTGTCGCGGCTGGTTCGCTCAGCCCACCGTGCTCTTGGCGTACTCCGGCTCGTTCCCCGCCTTCCACTTTATGTTGCAGCCGATGCTGGGCTTCTGCTCGAGCGCAGAGGGCTGGCCCTGCAGGACCGCGTCCAGCGCGGCCTTCAAGTCCTTGCCGGTCACCGGAACGCCGTTCTGGGGACGGGAATCGTCGAACTGACCCCGGTACACCAGCTTCCGGTCTTTGTCGAAGAGGAAGAAATCCGGCGTGCAGGCGGCGCCATAGGCCTTGGCGACGTCCTGCGACTCGTCGAACAGGTAAGGAAAGTCGTAGCCGTAGGTGCGCGCCTCCTCGGCCATCTTCTCGGGAGAGTCGTCGGGGAACTGGCCGACGTCATTGGAGCTGATGCCCACTACGGCGACCCCAAGCTTCCCGTAACGCCGGGCCAGGTCGGCAAATTCCGTGCGGATATGTTTCACGAACGGGCAATGATTGCAGATGAACGCGACCAGCAGTGCGGGCGCGGCTTTCAGGTCGTCGATGGAATGCCACTTGCCCGCGGGATCGGGCAGGCGGAAAAAAGGCGCCTTGGTGCCCAGCGGCGCCATGGTGGAAGGTGTCGGTGCCATGCATGGCCTCCTTCAGCTCTCCCAATCTTAATCGCTGGGCGGCGGAAACCAACACCTAAGCTGCGGAACTGCGGAATTCCCCCGGCGTCATGCCGACCATCTTCTTGAAGACCGACGAGAAGTGGCTCTGGTCGCAGAAACCGCAGCGGGACGCGATCTCGCTCAGCCCCAGCGTGCCCTCCAGCAGCAGGTTGCAGGCCTGCTCGACCCGCAAGCGGCGCAGGTGCTCGCCGACCGTGCATCCGTGCTGCTTGCGGAATTCGCGGCACAGGTGCACCGGGTGCACACCGGCCTCGTCGGCGATCCTCTGGATGCTCAGGTTGGAAGCGAACTCGGCCCGCAGCAGTTCCTCGGCGGTCCGCATCCAGGCGGGGAACCTTCCCCCGGCCCCGCGTTCCGACCTCGCCGCATCGACCAGCATCTCGTAGAGGATGCCCTCGATGGCCAGCTCCGCTCCGGCATCGGCCAGCCTGAATTCGCGATACAGGCGCGCCCCCAAGAGGCGCACCATGGGATCCGGCAGGTCTCCGGGCCGCTCGATCACCGCCGCATGCTCCTTCGCCCGTTGCAGGATCTGGGGATCGAGGTGCACGACCAGGCAGTCGGTCTTGGAGAGGTGGGAGTCCGCGTGCGTCTCGCCCGCCGGAAGATAGCGGACCGAACGCGTCCGGCAATCTTCCACCCTGCCCGACGAGAGGGTCTCACGATAGTGGCCGCTGACCACGACGCTGAGCAAGTGCTCGGAGTGGGCGTGCGCATCGAAGCGCGTGCCGCTCTCGAAAACATGCTCGGTCAGCATCGTCCCTCCGGCGCGGTAGGACCCGATGACTTTGCCTGAAATATCTCGGATCGGTGTCACGGATGCTTCCTTTCGTCTCTTGTTGCCTGCTTCCTCTTCGTTGTAAGGGATTAGCGACGCGTCCTGGGGGTTACAACACTTTTTCGCGGAGAAGGTTGCTGGGCGACGCGGCGCGGCCGCGCAGTATAATCCGGCGCTTCACGGGAGGCCGGCATGCAGACCCGGTACAGCTTTCTCCTCGACACCTACGAGACCGAGATCCTGAAGATCGTCACCATCTGGAGCGCCTTCCCCGGATCGAAGATGGACTTCCGGCCGGCGCCGAAATCAAGGAGCGTGATCGAGCAGTACGAGCACCAGGTGCAGTCCGAAGGCAAGTGGATGACCGCCATGATGGGCCTCGATACCGGCGATCCCAACCCGCCACAGCGCACCCAGCAGGGGTTCATCGAGAAATATCGGGGCGACGCGGAGAAGCGCCTGGCCATGATGCGCGAGAAGCCCGAATCCTGGTGGGAGGAGCCGGCCGCATTCTTCGACGTCACCCGCTCGCGGGCCTGGATCATGACGCGCCGCATGACCCACTCCTCGCACCACCGCGGCCAGCTGATCGTCTACTTGCGGCTGCTCGACGTCAAAGTGCCCTCGGTCTACGGACCCACGGCAGACACCGACGGGAGAGTCATCTACGCGTTCTGAGAGCAAGAAAAACGGGGCAGGCCGCAGGCTGCCCCGTTTCTGTTCCCCCCTCCATCAGGTCTTGTCGCGATCTCGAGGATCGAGGACGCGCTCCCGCGCTTCCTCGCGTTTGACGGCTTCCTCGTAAGCCGCCCGCGCATCCCGTCCGGTCACTTCCTGATACCACTTGGGATGGTGGGTCCAGGCCCAGCGCTCGGTGACCGTGCCGCGGGTCATGGATTGCACGGTACCCGGCTGCCCCACCGTGCTGAGGTACACGTGGAAGAAGATCCCGAACAGCATGATCAGCGCCGAGATATCGTGGATGGGATAGCTGATGGCCACCGCGACCCGCCCGAAGATCTCGGGGAACCACATGATCGCTCCCGTGATCACGTAGGCCACGCAGCCGCCTGCGATCTCCCAGTACTGGAGCTTCTGGCCGGCATTGAAGAACCCGGTCTCGGGGCTCTCGATGGGATCCAGGTTCTTGATGTAGCGCTTGATGTTCGACATCCAGCGGCTGTCGGAGTCCGTCCAGTTCATCGGCTCCAGCCAGTTGAAGAACTGGAGCGCGAAGAACACCACGAAGCCGATGCCGAACCACGGATGCAGCATCCGCGTGAGAGCGCCGCCGCCGAACAGGGGCGTGAACCAGCGGAAGATCCACGGCATGTAGATGCCGAAGCCCGACAGCAGCGCTAGGAAGAAGAAAATCCCTACCGCCCAGTGCAGGAAGCGGGTGTAGACCCGATGGCGCAACATCTCGCCTTCGTAGACCACGGTCTTGCCCATGCGGTCTACGGCGTTCGGGGGACGTTGATCGTAGCGTTCCACGGATGTCGCCATCTCACACCTCCCTTCCAGCGCCGCTGCCGGCGCCGCGCTGCGCGGACGGCGGTGGCGGAGCGGTCGGCGGCTCGATACGCTTGATCCGCGGCTGCGGCTGCGCACGATGCGGCCCCTCGAAGACGTAGTGGAACAGCGCGCCCAGGAAGCCGGTCATGGCCAGGATCAGCCCCACCGGCTTGAAGAAACTCTTCCACACCGTGAAGCTGAGCGGGATGGTGGGATCCTTGGGCAGGTTGCCGTACGCCTCCGGATTCTCGGCGTTGTGCAGCACGTAGATGACGTGGGTGCCGCCGATCGAGTCCGGATCGTACACGCCGGCTTTCTTGAAACCCGACACGTCGCGCAGTTGCGCCGCACGCTTCTCGGCCAGGAACTTCATGTCCTCCTTGGTGCCGAAGTGCAGGCACCCCGTTGGACACGACTTGATGCAGGCGGGCTCCAGCCCTTGACCCACACGGTCGGAGCACAGCGTGCACTTGTAGACCTTCTTGGTCTCCTGGTTGAACTTGGGGATGTTGAACGGACATCCGGAGACGCAGAACTGGCAGCCGATGCAGTTCTCCTGCTGGAAGTCGACGATGCCATTGGCGTACTGCACGATGGCGCCGTCAGCCGGACAGGCGCGCAAGCAGCCGGGATCGGCGCAGTGCATGCACTGGTCCTTGCGCATCAGCCACATCAGCTTGCCGTCTTCGTCCTGGTGCTCGTTGAACTTGATCAGGTTCCAGAAGTTCCACGAGGTCTCCGGCATGGTCTGGTAGGTGTTGTCGAAGTTGGTGGTCTGGAACGGCATGTCGTTCCATTCGACGCAGGCCACCTCGCAGGCCTTGCAGCCGATGCAGGTGGTGGTGTCGATCAGCTTGCAGAGCTGCTCCGTCCGCTGGGTCCCAGCGCCGGCCACCGGTCCCGGGTGGCCCGAGATCTGCTGGATCTGAAGTGTCTTGCGATCGCTCATCTTCGTGCCCCCCTTTCTAGGCTCGCTCGATCTTTACGAGGAAGCCTTTGAATTCCGGCGTGTACGCGTTGGGATCGGTGGCCGCGGGAGAAAGGAAGTTGACGGGGGTCAGGGCCGTCCTGCCCTCGTCCTCCGAGATCCCGCGGTAGCCCCAGTGGATCGGGATACCGATCTGGTAGGTCTTCTTGCCGTCGATCATCATCGGCTTGATGCGTTTGGTCACCATCGCTTTTCCGATGTAGTAACTTCGCGCGCTGCTTATCTTGAGCTTCTCCCCGCCTTTCAAGCCCAACTCGTTGGCCAGCTCAGCCGGCACCTCGATAAAGGGCTCCGGCTGCAGCTGGACGTTCATCGGGTTGTTCTTGGTCCAGTAGTGGTAGTGCTCGGTCAGCCGGTAGGTAGTGGCGATGATGTTGAAGTCCTTGGCAGTACCCCACTTGTCCATGTCGGACTTGAACTTCTTGGCCACCGGGTTGTTGTTCTGCTGCGGGTGCAGCAGGTTGGCAACCGGGCTTTCCATCGGCTCGTAGTGCTCGGGGAAGGGCCCATCGGCGACCGCGCCCAGGGGCACGAACAGCCGAGCCAGGCCCTCCGGGGTCATGATGAAGGGCCCCATGTGGTCCTTGGGATTGGAATCGGGCTTGAAGTCGGGGACATCGTTGCCCACCCACTTCTGCTGCGCCTCGTTCCACCACACCTGCTTGCGGGTGGGGTCCCAGGGCTTGCCGTCGACGTTGCACGATGCCCGGTTGTACATGACGCGGCGGTTCGCCGGCCACGACCAGGCCCAGTTGGGGTAGATGCCCTGGCCCGACGGATCGTCCGTGCCGCGGCGCTGGCTCAGCGGACCCGCCTCGCTCCAGGAACCGCAGTACAGCCAGTTGCCTGACATGGTCGAGCCATCGTCGCGCAGGAAGGCGAAGCCGGGCAGTTGCTGGCCCGGCTTGAAGGTGGTCTGGGTCTTCTCGTCGGTGACTTCGCCCAGCGCCTTCCCGCTGATCTCCTTCGCGCACTCCGCCAGCGAAGGATTCTTCGGACTGGTGTAAGCCCACGAGAGGTCGCGGATGGCGTCGGGGAACTTGCCGCCATCCTTGGCGTAGAGTTCCCGTACCTTGAGGAAGATCTGGGCCAGGATGTCCTGGTCCAGGCGGCAGTCTCCCGGAACCGGCAGCGCCGCATACTTCCATTGCAGCCAGCGCGCCGAGTTGGTGAAGGTGCCGTCCTTCTCGGCGAACCCCGCTCCCGGCAGCCGGTAGACGGTGGTGTTGATCTTCTTGATGTCTTCCGGCTTGTTGCCCGCCTTCTCCGTCCAGAATTCGCTGGTCTCGTCCGGATAGATCTCGCACACCACCAGCCAGTCCGCCTTCTTGAGCGCGTCGATGTTCTTCCTCGTATTGGGACCGATCATCACGCCGTTCATGCCAAAGGCGAACAGGCCCTTGACCTTGCCGGCGTACATGTCGTCCCAGATCTCGCCCCAGGAATAGCGGCGGTCGATCTTGGGCAGGTAGTGGAAAGCGAAATCGTTCTCCTTGGTGGCCTTGTCGCCATACATGGCCTTGAGGAACGAGACCATGAAGCGCGGCGTATTCGACCAGTAGTTGAACGAATCCCATTCCTTGGGCTTGGCGGCCTTGGGGGTGGTGCGCTCCAGGAAGGCTTTCAGGTCGGTGTCGCTGGGATTGGGCACCTTCAGATATCCGGGGAGGATGTCGAAGATGCCGGCCATGTCGGTGGCGCCCTGGATGTTGGAGTGGCCGCGCAGCGCGTTCATGCCGCCGCCGGCCCGCCCGATGTTGCCCATCAGCAACTGCATCATCGCCGCCGCCCGGATGTTCTGCGTTCCGGTGGTGTGTTGCGTCCATCCCAGCGCGTAGATGACGGTCGCGACCTTCTTGGTGTCTCCGCCTTTGCGGATGGAGGTGAACAGGTCGTAGGTCTTGAGCGCCTGCTCCTTGGGAATGCCGGTGATGCGCTCCACCATCTCGGGCGTATAGCGCGAGTACTGCTTCTTGAGCAGCTGGTAGACGCAGCGGGGATGCTCAAGGTTGAGGTCGTAGGCGACGTTGGGAGGCAGCGCCGGCGCCGCGGGCGGTGCGCCCGGCTTGGCCGGCGTCTTGGCGGCCGGCGGCGGAGCCGCCGTGGCCCCCTTGCCGGTCAGGTTTCCGCCTTCTTCGTAGTTCCAAGTGGACTTGTCGTAGGTCTTCTTTTCCGGGTCCCATCCGGAATAGAGGCCGTCATCCGGAAGCTTGAAGCCGTCCTTCACGATCAGCGCGGCATTGGTGTAGTTGACCAGGTACTCCTTGTTGACCCGGTCGTTGGCCAGGGCATAGTTGATCATCCCGCCGAGGAACGCGATGTCGCTGCCCGCCCGGATCTGGACGTAGTGGTCGGAGACGGCGGCAGTGCGAGTGAAGCGCGGGTCCACCACGATGAGCTTGGCGTTGCGATTCCGCTTGGCTTCGATCGCCCACTTGAAGCCGCAGGGATGGTTCTCCGCTGGATTGCCGCCCATGACCAGGATCATGTCGGCGTTCTTGATGTCGACCCAGCCATTGGTCATGGCCCCGCGTCCGAACGTTGGTCCCAAACTTGAGACCGTGGGGCCGTGTCAAACTCTGGCCTGGTTTTCCAGGTAGACGACGCCCATACTTCGCATCGTCTTCACCGCCAGCCAGTTGAACTCGTTGGTGTCGGTGCAGCCGCCGGTGAAGGCGAAGCCCTCGCAACGGTTCACGGTCTTGCCGTTGGCGTCGGTCTCGACGAAGGTGGCGTCACGAGTCTTCTTGACCGCCTTGCCGATCTCGTCGATGGCCTGGTCCCAACCGATGTCTTCCCACTTGTCGGCCCCCGGACGCCGGACCTGGGGCTTCAGGATGCGCCGCTCGTTGACGATGTCCTGCTGCAGCGACGCGCCCTTCGGACACAGGGTGCCACGGTTGATGGGATGGTCGGGATCACCCTCGACGTGCACCACCTGCGCGGTCACGTTCTTGGCGCCATCACCGATGGTGTGGATGATCACCCCGCAACTCACGGCGCAGTATGGGCACGTGCTCCGGGTCTCTTTGGTGCGGGAGATCTTGAGGGACTGGATCTGGGCGTGCAGTGGCGTGGCGTCGAAACCGAGCATGGTGACGCCCACGCTGCCGATCAGCCCAGTCTTCAGGAACGTCCGTCGGGAAGGCTGCATGTACTTCCTCCTACGGCCTGGCCATTTTGGGGGAAAATGCAAACGCACGCCCATCAGGCAGACTCCGGCGAGCCGGCTGCCAGCGTGCTTCGAGGGTCGAACAGGCGCCCCGCATAACCGCTTCCCCCGTTAGCGATGACACTTAGGGCCTCGAAAAACGGCAACACGGTACTCCTTGGCGTCCGCCAAGTCAACGGCTTCGCTGGGCCAGGCCTTCAGATCCCCAGCAGGTTGGGGACGATCTTCTGATAACCCTTCTCGGCCGCCCAAACGTTCATGGAAGCGGCTGCGATCTCGTCGACCAGAGGGACCGCAAGGCCATTCTTCGACAGGTCAACACTCAGGAGGTAGTGGTTGCAGGTATCGCAGCTCTCCACCCGGATATGAGGGAACTCTTCGGCGGTATAGACCGGCAGCTTTCCGTGGCCTTCCTCCCCGCAGACCGGACACACAACCCGGCGAAACTCCCACTCGTTCAGGCAGAACGAGCACACCAGCGAACGGCGGGCCCCGTCGCCCTCCGGACGCAACACGCCAAGTAGAGGCTTGCCGGTGCAGATGGGGCAGGTCCCAGCGGCCTGGAGGTGCCGGAGCGGGATCTGGGCGGCTAGATGTTCGGCGTACGGCTCGACGCAGACCCGCGCGAAGAACGTGTCGACCGGGTTGTCGCTTTCCAGACCGGCGACATAGTCCATTTGCAGCTCGCGCCACGTGTGCGGTCCGGCGGCACGCAGGCGGGCGCCAGCTTCGGCCAGGCGGGCGGGCCCGTGGGTCTCGGTGATGCGAAACAATTCCGGCACGAATGGCGCCAGCAGGCTGGGATCGAGTTGTCCGCGAAGCGGGCGATGCGGATCGGCGGCGGCCCCGGCGGCGACGCGGGCGTGGATCTGCCCCTCGAACTCCGCCAGGTTGGCGTAGAAATGCAGCAGCTCCGCGGCGGCGGGGACCTGCGAGATCAACTCGGAAGCGCGTGACGCGCGGGCGTTCCAGTCGGGCTTAGGCAAGATGGTTCCCAGTTCCTAGCCCTCGTTTCTAGTTCACCGACAACACCAGCGCAACTAGAAACTAGATACAAGAAACCAGTAACTACAAAGCTTAGCGGTGCAGCACGGGCCGGTCGTCGTCCTTATTGCTGTTGGTGTCCTGGCTCTTGTCGCTGCTGCCCTGGGTGGTCCGCCGAAGCTCGGGCTTGGACTTGTCACCTTCGCGCGGCGCGTGCCCTTTCTGGATCAACGTCAGGCGCGCCTTCACCTGCTGGAAGTCCGAGGTGTCGACGATGTACTGCGGCCTCGCCGGCAGGATGGTCGCGATCTCTTTCTCCGTGTGCTCGACCCGGTCCGGGGTTTGCGGATGCGTAGCGAACGTCTTGGCCATGAACCCAGGCTTCTTCTTCTCCTGCGCCTCGATCTTCTCGAAGAAGTTGATCAGTCCGTTCGGATCGTAGCCTGACTTGTAGAGATACTCGGTCCCGAGATAGTCGGCTTCGGCTTCAAAGCCGCGGGAGAATTTCATGAAGGTCACCGGCAACGCCAATCCCGCCGCGTTCTGGATCCCGTAGCCGATCCAGCCGCCCATAAAGATAAGCGGCAGGGTGGCGATCTGCGCCAGGTTCCCCCGCGTCATCTCGCGTGCTATGTGGCAGGCGGCGACGTGGGCGATCTCGTGGGCCATGACGCCGGCCAGCTCAGATTCGTTGTCGGCAATAAGGATGGTGCCGGAGTTCACATAAAAGAATCCGCCCGGCAATGCGAAGGCATTGGCGCTCGGGTCGTCGATCACCTTGATGGTGAACGGGACTTTGGCATCGGAGTTCCGCACCAGGTTCTGCCCCACGCGGTTCACGAACTCCGTGATCACGGGATCGGTGATCAGCTTCGCTGACTGGTCCACTTGGTGCGCGTACTGCTGGCCCATGGCGGTCTGCTTCTCCAGCGAGACCCAGTTGCCCAGCCCCCGGTCGCAACCCACGTTGCGCGCCCCGATGGCCTCGATGTTGTTCAGCGTCGAGACCGGGACGGTGGGCTTGTCGTCCTTGGGCTCTTCCGGCTTGTTGTCCGCGGACCAGACAGGGATGGCCAACGCAGCCAACAGGACAGCGCAATAAAGGATGGCATTCTTCTTCATAGAGGCTCCGACCCGACAGCGGGGACCCTGCTGTCTAAGATGCTGCCTGACAGCGTACGGATACGAATTCGTACCTGCGCCGCTCCTCAAATCCTGTTCCCATTCCCGGACAGAGTCAAGCGCGGCTGGACGATGACGTGGCGCGGCCGCCCTCGGCTGCGCTTGGCGCCGGCCATGTTTTGGGGGGCCGCCCCCACTTACAAGAACACGCGGCACCTGCAAAAGTCGCCGGCCTTCCAAGCAAAAAGCCCCGGCACTCGCCGGGGCTGCTGAGAGAGGGGAATCGGATCAGACGCTCAAGCCGGGACGCGTCCTGCCCTTCCGCGGGCGCGCATCGCCGGGGAAAGCGATGGGCAGTTCCACTTCCGGCTTCCAGAACGGATTATCCAGTCCCGCCGGCGGCTCCTGTTTGTGACAGGTCGCCGGGTCCTGCTTTTCTTCCGCAGACATGCTCTGCGTGGTTGCAGGATGACAGAAACAGGAAGTGTGGGCGTCGTATTCAGTGTGGCAGTGTGGGCAGAACATGGCGGCACCTCCGCGGAGAAAAGTACGTATGTTAGATAACGCGAAGCGGCCGCAGGGAAAAACGCAATTATTGGATGGGAGCTATCGAAAAAAGCGGGATTGTCGCTCAGCCGAGTCTCGCGGCCCTGGTCCGGGGCTCTTGGCCGGCGCGCTTGCGGATCATGTCGATGAACGCCGTCGCGGCGCGCGGCAGGCTGCGGTCGGAGCGGTAAAGCAGTCCGAGCTCGCGCCACAGGTCCACGTCGGCGATGGGAATGAGCCGTGCCTCGCCAGCCTTCACCTCATCGCGCGCGAAGCTGGCGCTGATGAGCGAGACGCCCAGCCCGGCCACCACGAAGCTCTTGATCATGCCTACGCTGGGCAACTCCATGATCACGCGCACGCGCGAGCCATACGGCCGGAACAGCTTGTCGAGGAGCTGCCGCGTATAGCCGGTTTTGGGGAAGATGAGCGGATATTGCGCCATCTCCTCGATGGAGACGGTGTCGTGCTTGGCCAGCGGGCTGCGGCTGCTGACCATGAGCATCAAGCGGTCGCGGAAGATGGGCTCGATGGTCAGGCTGGGAGATTTTAACGGCAGCGTGGCGATGCCGACGTCGATGGAGCCGTCCTCCACCCGCTCCTGGATCTTGCGGCTGAAGTTGCGGTACACCGTGATCTGCACCGCCGGGTACTCGCGCGAGTACTGCGCGAAGACGTCGGGCAGGACATAGAGGCAGGTGGCCTCGTTGGCCCCGATGGCCAGCGTGCCGCGCGGGGTGTTGCCCTGGTCGGCCACCGCGCGCACCGATTCCGCGCGCAAGGTCAGCAGCCGGTTGGCGTACTCGAACAGCACTTCGCCGGCAGGCGTGAGCCGCACCACCTTCCCCGAGCGGTCCAGCAGGCGCTCGCCGTACTCCTCCTCGAGCTGCCGGATCTGCGCGCTCACCGCCGACTGCGAGCGGAAGACCTTCTGTCCGGCACGGGAGAAGTTGCCGAGTTTTACGACCTCCAGGAAGGTCGTTAGCTGATCGAAATCCATGGTGAGTTGCGAGGATTATAAGCCGGATCGCAGCGCCGAAGCGGGCCGGACCTGCGTCGATCGCGGCTTTCCCGCTACGGGACGCTGCGGCTCCGCGCACAGAAAACGGTGCACTCCCTGGGCGGCGCGGCGTCCTTCGGCGATCGCCCACACCACCAGAGATTGTCCGCGACGCATGTCGCCGGCGGCGAACACGCCCGGCACCGAGGTCATGCAGTCGTCGTTGGTGGCGATGTTGCCGCGATCGCTCATCCGCACGCCAAACTGCTCGAGCATCCCCGTGCGGACCGGTCCGGTGAAACCCATGGCCAGCAGCACCAGGCCGGCGGGGATCACGAACTCGCTGCCTGCGATCGGCTCGAACTTCGGGGGTGGGCCGACGCGGACGGCGTGCAACTCCTTGACGTTTCCATTTTCACCGCCGGCGAACGCGCTGGTGCCGACGCTCCAGTCGCGCCTGCCGCCCTCTTCGTGGGAGGTCTCGGACCGCAGCTGGTGCGGCCACATCGGCCAGGGCGTCTGGGACGAGCGCTCCTCGGGCGGCCTGGGCATGATCTCGATCTGGGTGACGGAGAGGGGCTTCTGGCGCAGCGCGGTCCCCAGGCAGTCGGCGCCGGTGTCGCCGCCGCCGATGATGACCACGTGCTTGCCGGTGGCGGTGATGCTCTGGGCTTCGGGGACCGTGTCGCCGGCGCAGCGCTGGTTCTGCTGCGGCAGGTACTCCATCGCGAAGTGGATGCCCCTGAGCTCGCGTCCGGGGACACGCAGGTCGCGCGGCTGCTGTGCGCCGCCGCAAAGCACCACGGCGTCGTAGGTGCGGCGAATGTCTTCGACGGAGACGTTCACCCCGATGTGCGCCTGGGTCACGAACTCCACGCCTTCGGCGGTCATCTGCTCGATGCGCCGGTCGATGATGTGCTTTTCCAGCTTGAAGTCGGGGATGCCATAGCGAAGCAGGCCGCCGATGCGGTCCGCCTTTTCGAAAACGGTGACGGCATGGCCGGCGCGCGCTAACTGCTGTGCTGCCGCTAGACCCGCCGGGCCCGATCCGACCACCGCCACACGCTTGCCGGAGCGAACCGCCGGGGGCTCAGGGCGGATCCAGCCTTCCTGAAACGCGCGCTCGATGATCGCCTTCTCGATGGACTTGATGGTCACCGCGGGCTGGTTGATGCCGAGCACGCACGACGCCTCGCAGGGGGCCGGGCAGAGCCGGCCGGTGAACTCTGGAAAATTGTTGGTCGCGTGGAGCTGGCGGATGGCTTCCTTCCAGCGGTCGCGGTACACCAGGTCATTCCAGTCGGGAATGATGTTGTTCAGCGGGCAGCCGGACTGGCAGAAGGGCACGCCGCAATCCATGCAGCGCGCGCCCTGCTCGCGCAGCTTCGGCTCCGACATCGGTTGGTAGACCTCGAACCAGTCGTTGACCCGCTCGGCGACCGGCCGGCGCGGCGGCAGTTCGCGCCCGTGTTCCAGGAACCCGGTGACCTTACCCATGTCCCACCTGCTCGGAGGAAGCCGCGATCGGCGGCGGCGGGACCGCTTGCGCGCGGCCGGCGCGCGGCACGCCCAGCACGCGCTTGAATTCGTGCGGAAAAACCTTGCAGAAGCGCGGCAGCATGTCGGCCCAGTTCTCCAGCACCCATTTGGCGCGCGGGCTGCCGGTGAACTCGACGTGGCGCCCGATCAGCGCTTGCAGTTGCTCGATGTCGCGCTGCTCGACGACCGCATCGATGTCCACGGAATTCAGGTTGCAGCGCTTCTCGGCGAAATCGCCGCGGTCGTCCAGCACGTAGGCGATGCCGCCGTTCATGCCGGCGGCGAAGTTGCGTCCGCATTTGCCCAGCACCACCACCAGGCCCTTGGTCATGTATTCACAGCCGTGATCGCCGACGCCCTCGACCACCGCGGTGGCGCCCGAATTCCGGACGGCGAAGCGCTCGCCCGCCATGCCGTTGAAGAAGGCCTCGCCGCTGGTCGCGCCGTAGAGAGCGACGTTGCCAACCAGGATGTTCTCTTCCGGCAGGAAACTGGAATTGCGCGGTGGGTAGACGATGAGCCTGCCGCCCGAGAGCCCTTTGCCCACGTAGTCATTGACGTCGCCTTCGAGCGTCAGGGTCACGCCCTTGGCCAGGAACGCGCCGAAGCTCTGTCCGGCAGAGCCGCTGAACGCGCATCGGATCGTGTCCTCGGGCAGGCCTTCGGAGCCGTAACGCCGGGCGATCTCGCCGCTCAGCATGGCGCCGACGGTGCGGTGCACGTTGCGGATGGGCAGCTTGATCTCGACCGGCAGGCGGTTCTCCAGCGCCTCGCGCGCATGCTCGATGAGCTGGTAGTCGAGCGCCTGCTCCAGCCCGTGGTCCTGGGCCTGCACGCAACGCCGCGCCACACGTTGCGGCATGGGCGGGTTGTAGAGGATCTTGGAGAAATCGAGGCCGCGGGCTTTCCAGTGGTCGACCGCCGCCTGCGCGTCGAGCCGGTCGACGCGCCCGACCATCTCGTCCATGCGGCGGAAGCCCATCTTCGCCATCCACTGCCGCACCTGCTCGGCGATGAAGAAGAAGAAATTGATGACGTGCTCGGGCTGCCCCTGGAAGCGCTGGCGTAGCACCGGGTCCTGGGTGGCGATGCCCACCGAGCAGGTGTTCAGGTGGCACTTGCGCATCATGATGCAGCCCATCGCCACCAGGGGCGCGGTGGCGAAGCCGAACTCTTCGGCGCCCAACAGCGCCGCGATCACTACGTCGCGGCCGGTCTGAAGCTTGCCGTCGGTCTGCACGCGGATGCGCCCGCGCAGGTCATTCATCACCAGCACCTGTTGCGTCTCGGCCAGCCCGAGCTCCCAGGGGATCCCGGCATGCTTGATGGAACTGAGGGGCGAGGCGCCGGTGCCGCCGCTGTCACCGCTGATCAGCACCACGTCCGCATGGGCCTTGGCAACGCCCGCCGCGACCGTGCCTACGCCGACCTCGGCGACCAGCTTCACCGAGATCCGCGCCTGCGGGTTCACATTCTTCAGGTCGTAAATGAGCTGCGCCAGGTCCTCGATCGAATAGATATCGTGGTGCGGCGGCGGCGAGATCAGCCCCACGCCGGGGATCGAATGCCGCAGCCGCGCGATGACCTCGTCCACCTTGTGTCCGGGAAGCTGCCCGCCTTCGCCCGGCTTCGCGCCCTGGGCCATCTTGATCTGCAACTCGTCGGCGTTCACCAGGTAATTGGTGGTGACGCCGAAGCGCGCCGACGCCACCTGCTTGATGGCGCTGCGGCGCGAGTCGCCGCCGGCGTCGGGCTGGAAGCGCTGCTCGTCTTCCCCGCCCTCACCCGTATTCGATCTGCCCCCGATACGGTTCATGGCGATGGCGAGCGTCTCGTGCGCTTCCTTGCTGATGGAGCCGAACGACATCGCACCGGTGGTGAAGCGTTTCACGATCTCCTTCGCGGGCTCCACTTCTTCCAGCGGGACCGGCCTTTCCGCTTCGCGGACCTTCATCAGCCCGCGC
>Ga0335082_10003804_pt1 | contig 16421 bp, 11 predicted proteins | sample Lox_Sample_41_FD_206718 | JGI IMG/M metagenome (GOLD analysis project Ga0335082, IMG submission 206718) | Soil microbial communities from Loxahatchee National Wildlife Refuge, Florida, United States - Lox_Sample_4.1 | ecosystem: Environmental > Terrestrial > Soil > Wetlands | place: USA...
GCCATCCTTCGTTGACTGGCGGGTACCGCGTCCATAAGATGAATCGACCCGAAGGCTTGGGGTCTCCTGTTGATCGGTCAAACCATCTCGCACTACCGTATCGTTGAGAAGCTTGGCGGCGGAGGCATGGGGGTCGTATACAAAGCCGAAGACACTCGGCTTCACCGTTTCGTCGCGCTCAAGTTTCTGCCTGACGAAGTGGCCCGCGATCCGCAAGCCCTCGCCCGTTTTCAGCGCGAAGCGCAAGCGGCGTCCGCCTTGAACCATCCCAACATCTGCACCATTCACGACATCGGGGAAGAGAACGGTGTGGCGTTCATCGCCATGGAATACCTCGAAGGCGTGACGCTGAAGCACCGCATTGCCAGCCGCCCGCTCGATCTCGAGATTCTGCTTCCGCTCGCCATTGAGATCGCTGACGCCCTCGATGCCGCGCACAGTAAAGGAATCGTTCATCGCGACATAAAGCTGGCAAACATTTTCATCACCGACCGCGGCCACGCCAAGATTCTTGATTTCGGATTAGCCAAAGTTGCACCAACTCTCAGTTCCTCCAGCCAGTCCGCTCTGAACACGCAGACGCAGTCGATCGACGCCGACCATCTGACCAGCCCGGGAACAATGGTGGGCACCGTTTCTTATATGTCGCCGGAGCAGGTGCGCGGAAAAGAACTCGACGCCCGTACGGATCTGTTCTCCTTCGGCGCGGTCCTCTACGAAATGGCAACTGGAATCTTGCCTTTCCGTGGCGAGACTTCCGCCATGATCTGCGAAGCGATCGTGAACCGCTCCCCAGTCCCGCCCGTGCGGTTGAATCCCGAGCTTCCTGCCGACCTCGAACGAATCATCAACAAGGCCTTGGAGAAAGACCGAGACCTCCGCTATCGCTCGGCCGCCGATCTGGAAACCGACCTCAAACGCCTCAAGCGCGATACGGAGTCAGGAAGGGCATCGGTGATCGGCGCGGCTGGAATTTCGCAGGCTGGTTCGCCAAGCCGGGCACGGGTGCTGAAATGGACCGCTGTCGCCACACTCGCCGTTGTCACCGTCGCCCTGCTCTTCGTCTGGCTGCGCACGCCGCTTCCACCGCCCAGAATTCTGGGCTCCAAGCAGATCACCAGCGACGGAATCCCCAAGATGACCCTCGTAGGCGACGCCAATCGTCTCTACTTTACGGAGAATCCCCCCGCGCATTTGTCCATCGCTCAAGTGTCCGTGAATGGGGGCGAAACCGCGCCCGTTGGCGTGCCGATCGACAATCCCGTCGTCACCGACGTTTCCCAGCAAGGCTCCGAACTGCTGGTTACGAAGAACATGCTCGAAGTTTTGGACAATCCTTTTTGGTCGGTGCCGATCCCCGCCGGTTCGCCACGCCCTCTCGGGCAGGTGTCCGCCCACGATGCCCTCTGGACACCGGCTGGAAAGTTAGTCTTTGCAAAGGGGAACGATATTTATATTGCAGAGCACGACGGGGAAAATCCCCGGAAGATTGCAAGCACACGGGATGTTCCAGGCACTATGAGCATTTCACCCGATGGAGCCCGCATCCGGTTTGCGGTTGCGAACATCATCAACAGTACTGCCGAACTTTGGGAAGTGCGAACCGACGGCAGCGGCATCCACGCGCTGCTGCCCGGCTGGAACAATCCCCCCAATGAGTGCTGCGGCCAGTGGACGCCCGACGGCAGATTCTATGTTTTTCAAAGCACGCGCGATGGCGCCACCAACGTCTGGATCGTGCCTGACCAGTCGGATTGGTGGAGGAAAGTGTCCCGGGAACCGGTCCAGCTGACCACCGGACCACTGCAATTCGGCATCCCGCTTCCCAGCAAAGACGGCAGGAGACTGTTCGTGATTGGCGTACAGCAGCGGGCGGAGTTGGTCCGCTACGACGCGAAATCTGGTGATTTCGCCCCCTATCTCGGCGGCATCTCCGCCGGCGACGTGGACTTTTCGCGCGACGGCCAATGGATAACTTATGTCAGCTATCCCGACGACACGCTCTGGCGCAGCAAGCTCGACGGCAGCGCTCGTCTCCAGCTTACTTATCCTCCCATGCGGACGGGGTTGGGTCACTGGTCTCCTGACGGGCAGCAGATTGCATTCGCGGGAGCTCTGCCCGGCAAGCCGTGGAAGGTTTATCTGATTTCAAAGGACGGTGGAAGTCCACAGGCCTTGACTTCGACGCAAGAAGAGATTCAGGAAGCTGACCCCACCTGGTCGCCGGACGGGAATACGCTTGCTGTTGGACACTCCGGTTTCGGTTCCGATGTGGCGCTCATCGAGTTGTTCAATCTCAAGACTCACGAGATTTCGCAGCTGCCGGGTTCCGACGGATTTTTCGGTCCCCGTTGGTCGCCCGATGGCCGCTACATCGTTGCCCTTTCGCAGGACGGTAACAAGCTTGTGCTGTGCAACCTTAAAGATCATCAATGGCGGCACCTGGACATAAAGCTGAACTCGTTCGGCTATCTTGCCTGGTCCCACGATAGCGCCTACGTGTATTTCGACACCATTCTGCGGAGCGACACCGGATACTACCGGGTCCGAATCAGTGACGCGAAACTGGAAAAGCTGGCTGACCTCAGTAAGATTAAGGGATTCCCCATCCAGTTTGGCGGCAACGGCACTTGGACCGGCCTCGGCCCCGGAGACGTCCCCTTGCTTTCCCGCGACATCAGCACGCAGGAGATCTACGCCTTCGAGCTGCAGCTTCCATAACGCTTTATCGTCCTCTTATCGTCCTTGCACGCAACCATCCGTCAACCTAGTGGGTGATCGCTTTTTAACCTGTTCATTCCAATCGTTAATTCGTTGCCCGATCCATGCTGCCGCAAAAGTCGGCTTGGAGGGAATCGAAATCGCCATCGGGAACCTGCTGCCGATCGTGGGTGGATGACGTAAGTGCTTTATCGGACGCGCGCACCAACACTCGTTAACCACACTCTTCCGCTTTGCGCGCGTCCGATAAAGCACTTACGTCATCCGCCAGTTGGGTCGGAATTCCAGTAGCATCGATGGTCTGTGAAGCGAGCCCACGCGATACGTCCGAACATCTTCGGCATAGCCCGTACTTTACTTTTCTCATGTATTTGCCACTCTGCGGTGCTCTCGGCGGTTGCCGCGCAACCACTTACTGGAATTCGTGTTCAGGGCCCCGGATATTCTCCTGAAATTGGCTTTGCCTGCTGCGATAAAGGTACCGAGGAGATGCAGTCCCTGTTCGCCGATCGGACCGTAATCGCGTCGCTGAACGAGCTGCACGCAGAAGTCGCCGTTGCTATTCTCGACTTCGCACCGGAACGAGCCGCCGTAGTGCGCAGCTTGAATCAGGCCGGCATTCGTGTCGTAGCGTGGATCATGCTGGCGAAAGAGGAGGGATATTACCTCAATGCGGATAATTCCCCTGCAGCCATGGCTCGCATAACGACCTTCGAAAAGTGGACTGCCGAAAATGGCCTGAAATGGGCTGCGGTTGGGCTGGACATTGAACCAAACTTTGCGGAACTCGCGGCTCTGAAGACCCATCGCTGGCATCTGATCGTCACATTGATTCGACGGAGCCTGAATGGCAAGCGAATTGAACGCGCACGCACGGAATATTCGCGACTAATCGCCGAGCTTCAGTCGCGAGGATATGCGGTCCAAACCTACCAAATGCCGTATCTCCCCGCAGAACAAAGCGTCCACTCCACGCTTTTGGATCGGCTTTTCGGCACGGTAGATGTCCACGGAAATGAAGAATATCTGATGCTGTATACGAGTGTTGTCCGCCCAATAGGGGCGGCTATGATCTGGTCATTAGGTCGCGGGGCACAAGGCATCTCGGTGGGTAGTACCGACGGCGAAACACCCCCGGGCGTTGGCTCGGGGCCGCTTGACTGGAATGAATTCTCTCGCGACTTGATCGTCGCAAGTCACTACTCTCGTCGAGTCGGTGTTTATGACCTTGAAGGCTGTGTGCGCCAAGGCTTTTTGCCTCTCTTGAAAACTATGGATTGGAACGAATCCGTCGTCATTCCTGCGGACTCCGTTACAAGGGCCAAGCGTGTCGGTGTGATTCTCCGAACTGTTCTCTGGACGATCTCGCACATTCTGTATTTCGTAAGTGCAACTCTAGTCCTTTGTACGTTCATATGGCGCAGGCACGTTCGCAAGAACAAAAACATTATCGCGTGATCAGCACTACGGACTTCGTCGGAATGCATTTGACCTATACTCCCAGCAGATCGGTCCCTGTTAGTCGGCAAAGCGGACGTTGAGCGGCTCGTTCAGCCAGATGGCTCTATTCCGATTTTGTCGTTGACGGCACCTTGAATGCGCTGTTTGCAACCGAGATATCGTTCGGTTGTCTGAATGGAAACGTGACCGAGCAGAAACTGGATCTGCTCGAGTTCGCCTCCGGCGGCGTAGCAAAGCCGTGCACAGGTCCGGCGGAGGTCGTGCGGCGCTAACTTGTCGATACCGGCTTTCGTGGCATACTCCCGAACTACATGCCACACAGCTTTTTCCGTCAGCCTCTCCCCCGAGGTCTTCCCCATTTTGTGCACACGACGAAATAACTTGCCCGATGTAATGTTCGCTGCCTGAAGCCACTGATCGAGGACATCCTTTACCCATGCAGGAATCGGAACGGTGCGGATGTGCCCTGCCTTTCCCTTTAGATCGACAATGGCCCAGTGTTCTTCACACTGCTGAATGTGGCTGAAGTTCAGCTCAACTGCCTCATGGCGCCGCAGCCCACAGGCAAGCAACACGGCCAAAAGTGCTCGATCGCGTTTTTCCTTTAAGCGCTCACCATCTGGAGCCTGCCACAACTGCTGCGACTGTTCTGCAGTGAGCCAGTTGCCTAGCCTCACGCCGATCTTCTTGACGCCCTTCACTCGTCGAATGCCCGCAGCCAGATCAGGGCTAAGGAGCCCACAATCGGCGGCCTCGTACGCCAAGCGGCGCACGGCGCCCAAGCGAAGATTGATTGTCCCTGGAGCGAGGTGGCGAGATTCGAGGTGAATCCGATAACACAGGACAACCGTTCGGCTGAAGGAGAGCCTGGGCTCCGAGCAGTACCACTCCACAAATTCATCAATAGCGTGCCGATACCCTCGCTGCGCATCCGCTGAGGTCAGGCTGTTTAGAACGGCAGACTTCGCTTGGTCCAAATCGGGTAACCGAAGCACGGCTTTGGGCTTGGGGCGAGTTCGTTTCGAGGTAGGCTTCCGTAACATCGTGGCGGTCCTCCTTGGCCGCGCTACGATGGTCTGCCTATCTCAGTCACGTTACGGTTTGCTCGTTGTCCGTTCCGAATGCCAGTATCGCAGCTAGATTTTCCAGGCATCCGCGAAACACGCGCATACGAATCTCGCTAGGTTGCCCGTCTGGATGCAGTTCCGCAGCGTTCGGTTCAGGCGCCAGTTACAATTAACTCCTTCGGCACCGCATTTTGCGGAATCAAACTTCACGAAACCGGCCGCGATTTCTGAGAATGGTCGCAATGCCACGAACTCTCTATTGGAGTCGATTGCCGTAGGCACGCATCGCGATGAACTCAGACCGAACTCAGATCGAACTCAGGCCGACGCGGCGGAGCAGTTCGTCGAAACGCGGGTCGGAGCGGGCTGATCGCCATGTCGGATCGACGCGCAGCAGAATCAAGGACCCTTCCCGCTGCCGGAACGAGCGCCTTAGCCAGGCGAAGGCCTGATCTGAGTCACTCAGAGCTATGTAAACCGCCGCAACCTGATAGCAACTGCCAGTACGTTGCGCCAGTCCGGCCAATTGATTCAGCAGTCGCACTGCCGTCGCCCGATCGCCGCTCCGCGCGGCGACATAGGCGAGCGTCAGCTCAGCACCTAGGCCGTTGTGCGTCAGGGCGAGATATTGTTCGGCTTCTGCGCGAGCGCGATTGCTGTCGCCCATCGAGGCATTCAGGTATGCTAGAAAGGCATGGGCAAGCGGGAAGTTAGGGTTCAGACTAGTGACTTCCTCGTATTCGCGTAGCCCCTCCGCAGTTCGTCCAGCGTCCATCAGGAGTTCGGCGCGATCGCTGGCGATGATTAAGGACAAGGGATCGATCTGCTTTGCGCGCTGGATCTCGTCGAGGCCTTCATCGGGCCGACCCATGGCCATCAGATCATATGCATACCACTGGTGGGCCGTGGCGTAGTTGGGATTGAGGCGCAGCGCGATCTGAAACTCCTTCTGCGCTTCGGCGAACTTCCAGTCGTAATGCATCAGCACAAAGGCCAACGAGGTGTGGGCCTCGGCCAGATCAGGATCAAGCTGGATGGCGCGAGTGGCCGCGGCGCGCGCCTTCTCCATTGCCTCCGTGCGTGTAATCGCCGTTGATGGCAAGGAACCCAAAAGTCCGTAGGCGTCCGCCAGGCCTGCGTACGCGTCCGCGTACAAAGGGTCGTGCGACAGGGCTTCGTCGAACAAGCGAATTGCTTCGAGGTAAGAGTGTTCTGTCCGCTCGTTCCAGACGAAGCGACCCTTCAAGTAGGCGTCATGCGCAGCCGGATCCACAACCTGTTTCTGGCCGATCGCCCGGCGCTGTTGCGCCGTGAGTTCCGCCGCGACCTGTTCGGCGATGTCCCCGGCCAGCTCCGATTGCAGGCTCAGGATGTCGCGCAGATCGCGGTCGTATGAATTCGCCCACAGGTGCGAGTCGGTGCGGGCGTCCAGCAGTTCGGCGGTAACCCGCACCCGGTCGCCCGAACGCATCACGGCCCCTTTCACGATGCCGTCTACGTGCAGCTCCCGCGCAATCTCCGGGACCGTCTTATGCGAGTCGCGATACTGCATGGACGAGGACCGGGAGATAACACGCAGCGTGTCAATCTGCGCGAGGTTACCCGAAACTGCTTCCGTCATCCCATCTGCGAAGTATGTCTGGCTGTCGTCGCCGGACAGGTTCTGGAATGGCAAAACAGCGACCGAGCGAATGGGCCCATTTTTCAAGGACGGGGTCCGCGCTGAAAGCGAGAGGAAATACAGTCCGACGAGCACGGAGGCCAATACCAGCGCCAGAACCGCCATACGCGATGTGGTCGATGCTATTGAAGCTGACTGCAGTTCCGTCGAGATTGTGCTCGTGGCCGGACATGAAGCGCCTCCGGCTCCGTTGCCGTCTTGCTTCTGTTGCACCACTTCTGCGACGAATCGGTATCCGCGTTTCGGGAGCGTTTCAATGTAAGCGGGATCATCCGCGTCGTCGCCAAGCACAGCGCGAATCTGTTTCACGCAGAAATTCAGACCTTGTTCAAAATCCACGAACGTGTCTGCGCCCCAGATCTGCTCCTTGAGTTCCTGGCGAGTGACGACTTCGCCGGCACGCGTCGCAAGCACCGTCAACACCTTCAGAGGTTGAGGCCCGAGCTTTACGCGACTTCCCGATTTGAGCAGTTCTCCGCTTTGCGGGGTCAGTTCAAACCGGCCAAAGCGGAGCCGTGTGCCGTTTGTTGAAGTACCAGGCATAGCTGCAGCCGGGCGGTGGAGTGGTTTCAGATTGTAGCAGGCTTTTTGCAACCATCGAGGAAATACTCATACACGACAATAATCACGGTGTAATCAGCGGTTTGCATTCTCATCCAATTCTCATCCGAATCTCTCTTGATTGCGAGCCAGATTCGCGGTTGCCTGCTCATCACCGGAGAGACGGCCTTGGCTGCCTCGATAACGATGCCTACGCGCGCTTCAATGTGGCTACTTTTTCTGTGCAATTCCTTGGCGCTCCCATGGGCCCAGGCTCCGCCACATAGAGCGGCCCCGCGCCGACCTGCCGGCGCGCAGACCTCGGAGTACAAGGCCATCTTCGAGCCGGTTCACTACGGGCATGACATCAACTTGACGGACGTTTTCTTTGCCAGCCCTGACGAGGGTTGGGTCTCTGGAGAGCACGCCACCATCCTGCACACCATTAACGGCGGCACCACCTGGACCGCCCAGGTTGGAGGCGACGCCGGCAACTCCGAGCACCCCATTCACAGCCTCCGCTTTCTCGATTCAAAGCACGGCTGGGCGGTTCAAGATGATCCCGCACGGCTGCTGCGTACCTTAGACGGTCAGAATTGGGAGGAGGTGCGGGGAAGCTTTCCTCCCGGATTCTATGCGATCGACTACGCCTTCACTTCCGTGCGCCATGGAATTATGCTTGGCAGCAACAATGGCGGCTTCTATGTCACCAATGATGGTGGACGACACTGGCAACAGGTTAGTCCTTGTCAGCTGACCGCCAGCGTGCAAGGACTGACCCGGACCGAAGATTGCCACGTTCGCAAACTGCAGATGCTCTCAGCGCGAGAGGGTTATGCGTTGGTTGACTGGAGCCAGGGTTTTGCCTTAATGAGGACCGACGATGCCGGCCAAAACTGGCACAGCTTCGTTACCGATGTTTCGGATTGTTGCGGCCCTGACGCCTTTTTCACAGACCTGAATCATGGCGTTCTTCTGTTCAATAACGGCAAGACTTACGTCACCGAAAATGGTGGCAGAAACTGGCGGCCCCTCTTGTCTGGCAACGTGGGCCTAACCAGCGGGGGCGCAACTCCTTCGCTGCGGTTTAGCGACCCGGAAGTCGGTTGGGTACTTGGCGCCAGTCCCGATAACAGCGACACGCAACGGGTTTCGTTCTCCATCGACGGCGGGCAACATTGGGAAATGTCGCGCAACATCGCTTTCCCAACGGGCCGCAGCGAATTGAAATTCAATTTTCCTCGACGAGACCGCGCGTATATCGTCGGCCCGCACGGGATGATCTATCGCTACCGAATCGTCCCCGGAAATTACACCGCGCCCAATATCCTTGAAGGCCCGGTCATGCCGGGTTTCGAAGCGGCTGAATTTTCAGCAAAAGCAGAGGCTGTTCGCCGTGATATCGAGTTGTTGCGCGCCAAATTGCCGGCACCGCCAGCGCAAGCCGGGATGGCTCCAGGTTTTGCCGGAACCTCCAGCTCCGGCGGATTTACACAACAAGTCGATTCCGGATCCACATCCGCGGCCCCGGGGTTTACTCAGGACAGCGCACCCGTTTCACCAGCATTGGCTGATTGTTGCAGCGCAGCCCTGCAGAGCCTGCAAACTGATACCAGCGCGTTCGCGCAGCAAGCTCTAGCGCTCGGCTCAAAGTTTAAGTCGCTCAACCTGATCGTGGCGGGTGCACAGTGGGTCATGAGCCTCAATAACCAGGCGCAGAGCGTCTGGAGTTCATTCCTCGCCTTGAAGCATGCGGCGAATTCGCAGGCGGCATCGGTCGCGCTGCAGCAATTCTCAACCGGGGTGAAAACAACCCAGCAGACGGGATCTACCGGCTTACAGGACCAAGGCGGCTGGTTCGCAACAAATGCGCCCGCGGATTTCACGCAGGATCTCACTCCGGGGAGCTCGGCCTTACCGCGACCGAGCGTCAGCCCCCAAATCCGACCCAGGCAACTGATGCGGTTAGCCGAAAGATGAAGAACAAGGTGCCGCTCTGATGGTGTTTTTATTTCAGCAGTGGGAAACCTTGCGGAGAAAAGGTCACGAGACAGGAGCGTTGCATGAAGTTGAGTAATTCACATCTACGCCGTTTGGTGATCGTGCTCTGCGCGCTGGCGCCGCTGATTCTGTTCTGTGCGCAGTCCGCTTACGCGGGCGCGCCCTGCTGCCAGATCACCGCTATCAACAGCAGCACCGGCGTGGTCACGGCGCGGGTAAATGCAACCGGCCAGATATTTCAGTTTACGGTTAAGAATACAGCCCAGCTTAAGCAATTGCGCGTGGGCCAAGGCGTGTACGCGAACCTATCAAGCAAAACCATGTCGCTGGATGGACGAAGCGTTGCCGGCAACATAGTCAGCGTAGCGGCCCCATCTTTGGCGGCTCGGGGCGGCCCTGCCCCAGCTTCGCCGCTTGCTGGCGCGCAAGTACTCGCGAGTTCCATGGCGGCCAGCGGCACAACTTCGCCTCCCGCGCCAAGTGGAACATCGGCTTCTGGCAGCACGGCCGCGTCGCCAGCACCAGGTAGCGCCGTGACGCCGGGGTCTTGCTGCACTGTCACCTCTGTAAACAGCAGCACGGGCGTGGTCACGGCGAAAGTGAACTCAACAGGGCAGGTTTTCACGTTCACGCTGGCGAACAATGCGCTGCTCGGCCAACTGCGACCGGGCCACGGAGTTTTCGCAAACCTGGGCAGAAAACAAGTCTCACTAGATGGCAACACTGTTTCTGGTACGATCGTCGCTTCTCCACTCGGTGGAACACTGGCAAATTCCATGAGCGGGCAGAGTGGCTCCAGCGCAGCTTCTTCTGGGGGCGCATGCAACGCTACTGCTGCAACCGTGACCGTGTGCTCGCCGATTCCGGGCTCGACCGTGAACTCGCCGGTGCAGATCACCGCTGCCGCCATGCCGTTCTACAGCTCATCCTCGATTAATGCGATGCGAGTTTTCGTTGACAGCGGCCCCACGAGCGCCTTTACGACGAACGCGGGAAGCTTGAATACCCTGCTCGCGATGAGCGTCGGCTCGCACAACATCCTGGTCAGGGCCTGGGAGCCCGGAGGAGGCGCGGTTTACGAAAAATCAGTCGGCGTAATCGTAAATTCTGCCGCCACAGGCAGCTCGGGCAGTGCCGCAAATTCTGGGACTACGAATCCGCAACCCGTGACTTACTCGTGCGGCAGCACGCCCGATCCAACTAGCGACGGATGCAGTAAGACGTGGAGCAGCGCAACATCCGTGGGGGTAGTGACTTGCGGCTCGTCCATAACGATTACCGGTATCACCCCCTCGGGACCAGGCTCCGACTGGCTGATGTTTCAGGTAACCACCCCTCGCGCGAACTGCGCGAATCTGGTAATCGCGGCGGCCCTCTCGTCCTCTCCGGCTAACCAAGCCGCCTTCGACGTCCTGGTGTCGCCTGGTGCCGCCGTCATCACCAGCTATGGCCCCTGTGCGTACGGGGTTGCAATATCGTGCGTAAACGGAGTTGGTCTCGGTTCGCAGGACGGCCCACTCCTGCCGGGGTGGTACTACATCCGCGTGTATGGCACGCAGTCGGCTGCCCCCAGCACGTGGACGCTGAAGATAACGGGTTAGTCGCAAACGAGCATGATCGCAAAACGCCTCACGTCGCCATCCACATTCCGGCTTGCCGCTCGCGGACACGTTTTCCCATTGGCACGTGCAAAGCATATTAACCGAGATCAAGATCAATCCTGTCCGATCCCTACATGCGAAACGGGGAGGGTGCCATGCCAATCACGCTCACACAACGGACCGCTCTGATTACAGGGGCATCCCGTGGTATTGGCCGCGGAATCGCGCTGAAGCTGGCTGAACAGGGGGTAACAAGAATTGCAATCAACTACAAGGAGAACGATGCGGCCGCCGCAGACACCGCTCGCCTCCTCAAAGATCGCGGTGCGGCTCCTCTGGTGATCAAGGCGGATGTCGGCAAGATTGCGGACATCGAGCGCATGTTCGAGACGATCAACTCCCAATTTGGCGGTCTTGACATCTTCGTTTCTAACGCCAGGGCAACGATCGCCACAGGCTTCTACGCGGAACCAATGGAAATCCCGCTGCAGGCGTGGCAGGCAACCTTTGACACCCAAGCGACGGAGTTCCTGGTTGCGGTTCGCGCAGCGGTGCCGATGATGGGCAGGAACGGCCGCATCATCGCCATTACCTATGCACCCGGCGGACAAACCGGCAGCTGGCAGCCCTGGGTCGCTATGGGTTCGGCGAAAGCGGCGAAGGAGGCGCTGGCCCGTTATTTCGCGGTTGCTCTCGCCCAGAAGGGCATCACGGTTAACATCATCAGTCCAGGCGCCTGCGACGACAGCGTCCTGAGCGGTCTGCCGCCCCACGTGTTCCAGATGATTAAGGAGTGGCACGAGAGCGGCTGGACGCCCATGAGGCGCCTCGGTCTGCCAGCCGACGTCGGCAACGCCGTGGTTCTCCTCTGCACTGACCAGGCGAGCTTCATCACCGGCCAGCTTCTCTACGTTGATGGCGGTGCATCGGTGATGGAGCCGGTCTTCCCGTTGGCCATCCAAGGCATCAACTAGGGAAGACGGCATTGCACTGAGCAGGCTGGGCACGAAGGATCAGCGTGACAGTCCTCCCAATGAGAGGCGAGCAGTGATGGCCGATCCTGCAAATCCGCCGCTCATGAACCCGATATTCCCCGATCCCGGTTTCACCATGTTGAACTTTCACTAGGATATCGAGGCCGAGTTTTTCACCGCGACTGTCGGCGGCACGAGCCACCATCTCATCAGCTTCAGGATCGTCGGCAACCCTTCCCTTGGGATTACTGCAGGTTTGCCCGTCACTCACTAACTAATGCGCATCGAAAGCCGAAGTCCGGTGGGCGGTGGTCACGAGGCACGCCCCATAGGCGCAGCGAGCTCTTTACTTGAGTTTTGTCATTTCGATATGACCCACCTCGAAGGACGCAATACCAGTGGTCCTCTTTGTCTTCCTTGACGAACTCCCAAACATTCCCAGCCATATCGAAGCAGCCGCTTTTGCCTTTGTTAAAGCGGTCAACGTTTGTAGTTGTGCCTATATTGGCCTCGACAGAATTGCAGGGCGCGAAGTTCGGTCCCCATGGATACAGGAAATTTTTCTCAGGCCTTGCGACGAGTTCCCACATGTCCTCCGTAGGTAGACACCACTTCAAACGATCACCCCTCGGGTACACGTCATTTAGCCATCGACAAAACGCCAACGCCTCGCAATAGCTGATACCAGCAACTGGGTGGTGCTCTCGTCCCGAAAAGTCCGTTTGTGATCGCCAAGTTGAGGGACCGTAGGTGTTGCCATCTTGGGTCCGAAATTTATCGCGCGTCTTACAGGATATCCCGAGCCAGTATTCAGGATTCTCATATCCATTGGAACTGACGAATTTCCCATACAACTCGTTAGTGACCAAATAAATCCCCATGCTGAACTTTGGGAGAAGACCGATGGTATGCGTGCCACGGGACACTACCCACTCACCGTATTTTTCACTGCTGTCGGTGTACTCTATCGTCGTTCTATGCTCGATGGGGTCAGTCGTCCCTAGCCACTGCTCTAGGGTAAGCAGCTCTTCCCTAACACGTTTGCTCGACTGGTCAAGTTTGCGAAGGCGATCAATCTCGATCTGCAACTCAGGCGGCTTGATGCCATCGCAACGGTCAGCCTGTTTCAGTCGTTCAGTCCTGTAAGTGGCGTTGGTGAGGTCGGCATCCCTGAGATCGGCTCCGCCGAAGTCCGTCTTTTCATTTATTTTGGCCCCGCACAGAACTGCTTTGTACAGCGTCGCCCCGTTCAAGCTTGCCCCTCTCAGGTCGGCTCTGCTCAGATCAGCCCCATGAAGATCAACCCTTTCCAGATCCACCTCACTCAAATCTGCTTCGGTCAGATCGGCCCCGCTCATATCCAAAAGGCTCCTTGCCTCCGCCGCTTCCCTTCCTTCTTTGTTGTCACGATATTCAATCATCCTGGACTCGTGGAGAAAACGAAGCAGCGTTGCTTTTCTCTCTCCGTCGAGCGCCCGCAGCGTAGTCAATGTCCGGTAACGCGCGATTTCCTGTAACTCACGCATGGGCGCGGGGCTGTCGTATCTCAACCCGTCGGATTTGAGCATCAGTTGTGTCATGACGTCGAGATAATTTCGTAGCGTCTCCTCTCGAAATCGATTGGTTTGGGATTCATCGTCGCGTTTTTTCTGCTGAGAGGTGAACCACTGTCCACCGATCAGTGCCAATAGACCCAAGCCGAGAGGGACCAATAACAACTCGAGCAAGTCCCATAGCGTTTTGGCAGGCCTATAGTAGTTGTAAGCTCCCACTTTGAGCTCACCCAAGCCTGCGTCCTGAAACGTGTGGGCAATGGTGCGGGCAATGAAGACAAAGGCCGCGATTGTGAGAACCCCAAATATTGGTTTCCAATATCGCCTGATCGCCTCCCAGTTCTGCTTCAGGGCTTGTCTCTCGGAGTCTAGGCGGCTCATAAGGTGGGGCCTGCTCATCCCCAGATCCCCCTCCAGATTCACGCACAGATCTTGACTGCAAGTCAGTGATTGCCATCACTTAACGTAGGTACGCGGCATAGTGGAGGTCCTGTTGCACCGCCTGAGAGATCGGCTCGTCTAATTAAAGCAGCGCGTACTCTAAATCTCTGACCATATTGTCGGCAAACCAGAAGTTGACTTGCGGATGGCACATCAATCGCTCACAAATCGCCAGAGCCTACTCAGGTTTCCCTGTGTAGTGCTCTTGGGTGTGGACATCGGCATGGTCTTCTAAGGACTCCAGATGCGTCATGACTTCCGCGGGCATTCCGAGTTCGGCTGGCAGGCGTTCTTCCAGAATTGTTGCCAGGCGGTGAGCTTCGCTGACCGATGTCGAGTGGGGGAACAACAAGTGCACTTCGATGATCTGGCGGTAACCGGTGGTCCGGAACCGCACTCCATGGTATTCAATCGAGAGTTCCGAACAAATTGAATCCAGCTTGTCGCGAATTCTTCGCCCGGCTTTCGGATCCGAATAGTCGAGAAGGCCGACTGCCGAACGCCAGACTAAGTGCCCTCCCGACCAGAGGATGTTGACGGCGACAGCGATGGCCACTAGAGGGTCTAATGGTTTCCAGTGCGTTAGCAGCACCAGCCCCAGTCCTCCCACGACGCCAAAGCTGGTCCAGCTATCGGTCAAAACGTGTTTGCCATCGGCTTCGAGAATTAGAGAATTCGTCCGTCGGCCCATCCGCAAAAGGTAGTAGCCAAGACCAGCATTGAGTATTCCCGCTACCAGGATCAGCAACGCACCTGTTCCAAGGTGCTCCAGCTGGAGCCCGGCGATCCACTTCCGGATCGCTTCAATGAGAATTGCGACCGCGGCCACGATGATCATCGCTCCTTCAAATCCAGCGGAGAAGAAAGTAATCCGTTCGTAGCCATAGAGGAACTGTGGAGAAGCTGACTTTGTGCTGAGCCGGAGACTAAAAGCAGCAAAGCCCACGGCGATCACGTGCACGACCGACTCGGCTGCATCGGAAAAAATGGCGGCCGAATGTGTCATGAAATAGATCGTGGTCTTACCGATGAGCATCGCCACGCCAACAATCAGGGAAAGACGCATGGCGAAGCGCGCATCATGCAACTCCTGTTCGTTTCTCCGCGTTGCGGGGGCAATCGTGGCTCGCGTAGTCACGCTCTACGTCCTTGGATCAGAGGCTGACGATTTCGCAAATCATCCCACAGAATTACACGAGAGGATGTGATTTATCTCACGCTCCGGCGCGGCGGGCTTGGCAATTCCGAGCGAGTGGTCGGCAATCCGGAGACTGGCGACAAACGAGCTTCGAAGAACTTTAGTCCTGTGAAGTCGGATTACGGAAGGCAATTCCCACTAACATTCCATCAGCTGTCTAGCGCCCGAGACCCGGTGTTTTCCGGGATCAGTGTGCCAAATGTGTGCGTGCGCCGGGATCAAACCGGCATGTAGTAGGGAATGAAAGAGTCCTACAGGAAAGGAGTAGCGAACCATCCTGACCTCGAGTTTTGCGGCGGTTGCTGTGAAGCAACCGTCGAAGCGTAAACAGAGGCATCAGCGGGCCGGGTATTGAGCTTCGAAAATTGGAACTTCGGGGTGCCGACCCTGTGCACACACGGGGAAGGCAACACCGGCAGAGGCGCTGTCGCGAGTCTCTGTCGCGACCCCGCGTAGTCGTAGACCCCAGGCACGCTGAGAAACTACATGCACGAGAACCGGGAGACCTCCACAATGCCTGATCCTCATAAAGGGTCAGGACGGCTCGGGAAGGCCAAGTGCCGCACGCCGAGCACGAACGTTGCGGAGGAGTCGGACCTTGGCATAGTACTGATGAACCAACCGAACAAAGTCGAGTTGCAAGCGACGGCGGAGGCGGGGGAGGGAAGGCCAAGGGCCAAGGAGAACTCTTCATCGTCCAACATGTCCCCGACACAGAGCGGGTCCAGCATGTCCCAGGGACTGTGGAGACTACGGGAAGCGGCGAAACGGAACAAGAAAATCCGCTTCAATGCTCTGCTTCACCACGTCACAACTTCATTCCTTCGGGACTGCTTTTACGCCTTGAAGCGGCAGGCAGCACCGGGAGTGGATGGAGTGACATGGCAAGAGTATGAGCAAGATCTGGAGAACCGGCTCACTGGACTCCAGAGCCGCATCCATCGAGGAACGTACCGAGCCCAGCCCTCGCGACGAGTTTACATTCCAAAAGCCGACGGACGGCAACGTCCGCTGGGCATCGCTGCTCTGGAAGACAAGATCGTCCAACAGGCAGTAGTGATTCTTCTCGAACAGATCTTCGAGGAGGAGTTTTTGGGATTCTCGTACGGGTTTCGGCCCGGGCGTGGACCACATGCAGCGCTGGACGCGCTGACTGTGTCCATCGAGCGGATGCCGGTGAAGT
>Ga0335082_10003805_pt1 | contig 16420 bp, 14 predicted proteins | sample Lox_Sample_41_FD_206718 | JGI IMG/M metagenome (GOLD analysis project Ga0335082, IMG submission 206718) | Soil microbial communities from Loxahatchee National Wildlife Refuge, Florida, United States - Lox_Sample_4.1 | ecosystem: Environmental > Terrestrial > Soil > Wetlands | place: USA...
ATTCCAGACTACCCGGCTCCGCGACCCTGGGTTCGCGCTCCAGCGCCGGAACCCTCAACCGGCTTTCCGGAAGATCCTCCAGTGCGCCGCGCACGTCGATCCAAACCGGCGCACGCTTCTGTTTTCGCGCCAATTCCATCGCGCGCCGGCTCAACTCCACGCTTCCCGCCAGGAACACGGCCGACATGCCTTCCAGGCTGTCCTCGCCGAGCGGTTCCATCACCGCGGCTTCGTCTTCCTCTTCGGTCAGAACGGCCGTCGAAGCCTCGCCGCCGAAAAGGCGGAGATCGACTGGCAGTTCACGCTCCTTGACCACATCCCGCAGTTCGCGCCCCAGGAGCGAATCTCCCCCCAAAAGCGCCCAGTGCCGGTGCTGCATCATGAGGTAATAGCCTGCCTTTTCAGTTTCATAGGATATGGAGCGACGCGATAGCCATCCTTCCCGGAGTCCTTCCTCATTTTGGTTCACCGGGTGTCTGCACGGCAATGCGTCTCAATAATCCCTTGTTGGCCGCAGATACCAGTGGTACAATTCCGCCATTGTTCCGGGCTCTTCTGGATGAGACCCACTGGGCGCAAATTGCCTCAAGACCGCTAGGTCTTGAGTGGATGCATTGAGCTGAGGAGGGGCGTGCGGAGGAAATGACCGTGCTACGCGAGGGCTGGCTAAAAGTGGCCTTGTTGCTTCTATTGGCTGCCGGCCTTCTGATTGGCCTGTACCTGGTCTCCCGACTGACCAGCAATTCACCCGTTGTTTACACCGACCCCAAGGAGCACTTCAAGTACGGCTCCACCGGCGGTGAAATTCTAAATGGCATTCCGTACACCATCTGGAAAACGCTGCCGGTAATTTTCCAACTTCCGGGCGGCGATTACCGATCTTTTGGGTTCCTGTATGAATCCGGCCGCGACCTGCCGGTCGGCGTCTCAAAACGTCGCTATAGAGGCATGGACCTCGTGTCGCTCAATTGCGCGATCTGCCACGTAGGATCCTATCGTTCGAATCCGGCTGAAGCACCGCACTACGTGCTGGGAATGCCTTCAAACACAGTCGACCTTCGCGCCTACTACGAATTTCTCTTTAACGCCGCCGCAAATGAGAAATTTACCGCGGGCCGGATTCTCGGCCAGGCCGAGCAGATGGGAATTCACGAAGACTTCCTGAACCGCCAGATTTTACGCTATTACGCTGTCTCTCTCACGCGTACTTCACTGCTGAACTTCGCGTCGCGCCTGAACTTCATGCTCACGAATCCGGCGTTCGGCCCCGGCCGCATCGACACGTTCGGCCCCGCCAAGGCCTTGCTGAACTTCGCGACGGATTCCCGGATGCCCGACACGGAAAAGATCGGAACCACCGACTTGCCGTCTATTTGGTACCAGCGACAGCGCGAAGGCCTTCACCTTCATTGGGATGGCAACAACGACAAGGTCCAGGAGCGCAACCGCAGCGCGGCTTTCGGTACCGGGGCATTCCCGCCGACCCTCGACCGCCCGAATATGAAGCGCGTCGAAGACTTCCTGCTCGATGCGGCTCCCGACCCCTACCCCTACCCAATCGACAAAACGCGCGCCGAACGCGGCAAACAGATTTACGGACAGCTCTGCGCGAATTGCCACGGTCCCGATGGCAAGAATTTCGGGCCCCACCAGGGAGCGCTCGGCGAAGTGACACCCATCGAACGAATCGCCACCGATCGTTTCCGTCTCGACTCCTACACGGCGGCTCTTGCCGTCGATCAGAACCAGTTATACGCGGAAACCAGCGACCCCAACGAGCGCTTTTCCCATTTCCGCAAAACCTTCGGCTATGCGAATCTGCCGCTCGACGGCATCTGGCTGCGCGGCCCGTACCTGCATAACGGCTCCGTCCCTACCTTGCGCGACCTGCTCGAGCCTTCCGCGAACCGCCCGAAGCTCTTCTATCGCGGCGACGACACCTTCGACCCGGTGAGAGTCGGCTTCCTCTCCACGCCCGAGCGCAATGGCCGGAAGTTCTTTGCCTTCGATACCTCTGTTCGCGGGAACGGCAACAAGGGTCACGAGGGCAAGACCTACGGCACCGACTTGCCACCCGCCGACAAGGACGCCCTGGTGGAGTTTCTCAAGACTTTTTAGCGGAGGCGCAGCATGTCCACTCTATCCCCCAACTGGAAGCGCTGGCTCGCGATTGCCGCCATCGTCCTCGTCGTCGTCGGCATCCCGATCGCGTTCACCGCGTGGTACAAGTTTTTCCGCGAAGTGGACGACGGCCCATGGTCGTCGCTCGAGGAGCGTTTTAAGTACGGCTCCATCGGCGCCGAAGCGGATGCCGGGCTGCCCTATTGGATTTGGGTCGCGCTCCCACGCGTCTTCCCCGATCTTCTGCCTCGCGACGGTCAGGGAGGCTGGGCCTCCTTCGGAATCCCCTGGGAAGAAGGCCACGAAATGCCCATCGGCTTCACCAAGAAAACCGTCGGCTTCCCTCGCGTCGCAAACAACTGTGCCATTTGTCACGCCACGTCATACCGCACGCGGCCGGATGAAACGCCGAAAATCGTTGCCGGCGGCCCCAATCATACGGGCAATATCCAGGCCGTGCTTCGCTTCCTGACGAACTGCGCCAAAGACCCCCGCTTCAACGCCGACATCCTGATGGCCGAGATCAACAATCACGCGTCGCTGTCGTGGCTCGACAAGCTGGCCTACCGTTTCGCCATCATTCCGCAAACCAGGAAGGCGCTCCTCGCCCGCGAACCGCAATTTGGTTGGATGAACCGGCCCAACTGGCCCGAATGGGGCGAGGGCCGCGACGATCCGATGAACCTGACCAAATACTTCATGACCAAGCTGCCCGTGGACGATACCGTCGGCACCGCCGACTTTCCATCGATCTGGAACCTCGGTCTGCGGGAGGGGAAATGGCTCAACTGGTGCGGCGAAACGCCCTCCCCGCTCTCCGTGATTATCGACTCGGCGCTCGGCCTGCAAGCCCGTCCGAGTACCGTCGTCAGCCAGGCGGCCTGGATCCAGGAGTTCGCCGTCAAAAAGCGGCCGCCCAAGTATCCGTTTCCCATCGACGCGGCGCTTGCGGCGAAAGGCAAACCGCTCTTCGACCAGCACTGCAACTCCTGCCACGGTCTCGGCGCAGGCACGCGGGTCGGCCAGATCATCGAGATCGCCGAAGTGAAAACCGACAACAACCGGCTGATCACCTGGACCGCGCAAGCCGCCGACATCGCCAATCAGACGGTCGAAAAACTGGGCGTAAAGCGTATCGGCATCACGAAACCCAAAATCGAGGGCTACCAGGCTGTCCCACTGGACGGCATCTGGTTGCGCGCGCCCTATCTTCACAACGGCTCCGTCCCGAATCTCACCGAACTGCTCGAGCCGGAAGAGAAGCGCAGCAAGGTTTTCTATCGAGGCTATGACATGTACGACCCGGCGGTCGTCGGCTTCGACACGACGTCGCCCGAGGCGCGCCGCCTCGGCTTCCGCGTGGATACCACGATCAAAGGAAACGGCAACCAGGGGCATCTCTACGGGACCACCCTGCCGCCTGCCGAAAAGAAAGCTCTCATCGAATACCTGAAGACCCTGGGACCGGTCGAAGGAGAAGCATGATGTCCGAATTCGTAACTGCTAAGTCAGAAATGAAACCGCTCGCTTACGCTCGCGGCTCTGCGTGTCCTTTACTGAGCCGCGACTGTCAGGGAGCGGTTACGGTGTACGGAAGGAGGGTTCGAAGGATGAGATGGGCATGTCAAATATTGCTGGCAGCGCTGGGCGCCGGTCTGCTGAGCGCCGCTACACCCGACTACAAAGGCAGCCAGTGTGAAGACCCAAAATTGACGCCTGAGGAGCGCTCCGGCTGCCAGATCTGGTTCTACGCTACCGCCGGTAACGCCCGCTTCCATGCCTACGTTCTGCCGCAGCGCCTCCCGGTGCTTCTCGACTGGTACCGCGTCTTGAATTCAAAGCAACGCGGCGATCGCTTCCGCGCCTGGGGCATCATCAATGACCCCGACTGCTGCGTGCCCGGCTCGGCGGGATGCCCCAAGAAGAACCTCTCGGAAACCTACGGCATGGACTACTGCCCCGGCGACGACGAACTGCTGAAGTTCGTCGGCAAGCCCGGCTATCGAGACCCGGCGTGCGACTTCAAGGACGCACCCCCCAATCCCGCCGATCCTCACAAGGGCCAGCGCGAGTCGCCGTGCGGTCTGGAATTCGGAACCTCGTCGGGCGCCATGGGCATCCGGAAATTCCCGAACCCCCGTTTCGACGCCGAAAAGTGGCGCAAGACGAATAACGGCGCTGACGATTGGAGCGGCTTCACGAAAAAGGTAGCCCCGGAGACCTTCCATTCCAAGCTGCGCGACGGATCCATCGAGCCGCCCTTCTATTTCGGCATGTCATGCGGCGCCTGCCACATCGCCTTCGACCCCCTCAATCCGCCGAAGGATACCGCCAACCCCAAACACGAAAACATCAAGGGCGCCGTCGGCAACCAGTACACCAACGTGACCGCCATCATGGCCTCCGGCGAGCCTACGAGCAGCCCGCTGTGGCGCATCTTCAACTACGTTCGCCCCGGCACGGTCGACACCTCCGCTTTTCCCCACGACTTCACCGGCAACCCGGGCACGCCAAACGCGATCATCAATTTCGACAAACGCCCTGACTACCCCGACGAAGAGCTTCAGAAGTGGTACCGCACGAGCGCCTGCCCGTCGGGCGCGGACGTGAACGCCTGCTGGTGCGAGCCCGGCCGCAACGGCAAGTGCTGGGAGAAGCGCTTGAAAAAGTCTACTGACCCGATGGACCCGATGAGCCCCGTGAAGCACATTCTCAAGGGCGCCGAAGACAGCATCGGCCTGCTCGAAGCTGTCCAGCGCGTCTACATCAACATCGGATCGTGCTCGGAAACTTGCTGGCTCAACCATCTGACCAACTTCTTCGTCGTCGATCCCACGCAGCGCGGCTACGGCCAGACGCCGTTCAACATTGGGCAATGCCGCCGCGAATGTCCGAACTTCCGGGCGATCGAAGACCGCCTGCCCGAGATCGTCACCTTCCTGGCGCATCAACGCCCGACCGACCTCTATGCTGCCCGCGGCCTGAAAAGCAACCAGGACCTCGTCGAGCAACTGGACCGGGAGACGGGGGCGGGCTCGGTCAAGCTCGGCCAGCAGCTCTTTGCCGACAACTGCGCGCGGTGCCATTCCACCCAGAAACCCGATGCCCAGGGCAGCTTCCGCAACGTCGATTTCCGGGCCACCGATGCCGCCGGCGTCCGCATCGACTTCCTCAGCGACGACAAGGCGCAACTCGTCAGTGAAATCGGGACGAACCGGTCGCGCGCCCTGCATTCCAACCACGAGACCGGGCACGTTTGGCAGGAGTACGGGTCAAACACGCTCCGCGCGCGCAAGCCGGATCCAAACATTCCCGATCCCTCCGATGGCGGCCGAGGCTACTACCGCAGCACCACGCTTCTCAGCATCTGGGCCGGCGCGCCTCTCATGCACAACAACTCCATCGGGCCCGAGATTTGCGGCAAGCCACAGGACAGGAAGAACGACTTCTACTACTCGCCCTACGTGGACACGAACGACAAACCGGTGAAAAACCCGCCAGCCTGCTGGGCCTTCGATCCGAGCGTGGATGGGCGTTTCAAGCTTTACAAAGCCTCGATGGACGAGATGCTCACGCCGCCTGAAAAGCGGCCTCGAAAGGTGACGCTGCTGAACGAAGATATCGTCGTCGAGCCCGGACCGAAGATCTACGATCCGGTCCAACACAAGCATCTGCCCATCCTCATCGTGATTCCGGCCGGAACGCCGCAGGCCATGGTCGGCAATTTGCTGTACAAGCAGCTCGTTGTTGACCTGGTGCAGTCGAAAACCAATCCAGACGCGCTGGCGGCGCGGTTGAAAGATCCGCAAGCTGCAAAAGAAGTGAGGAGCATGCTCGACGAGTTCGTCGTGAGCCTCGGCAGGCCGATGAATGTCATCGAGAAACACCAGGCGCTGATCAAGAAGTACTACATGACCAGCACTGACTTTTGGGAAAACTCCGGCCACCCGTTCGGCACGGGGCTATCCGATCGCGAGAAGAAAGCGCTGATCGCCTTCGTGGCGACCCTCTAGGAGGCGGCAATGTTTGGAAAAGCAAGAATCTTCTTCTGCCTGGCTGTCGCGCTCCTCGCGGGCTGCAAGCGGAGCGCCGAGATCAAGTTCGCGAGCTACGGCGCCGAATACTCGAGCAAACCGGACTTCGCGGAAGTGGAACGGCAGTATCCGCTCACGCCTGAGCAACGGGCCAGCCTCACACCGGAGAACATCAAGAACTTCGATCAGGAGCAAGTGGATCAGATCTACGGTCGCCTGACCTCCGGTCCCATTCCTGACGGACCGCACGATGGCGATCTGTTCTTCCCCAAAGGCATCAGCGGCCAGGCGAGGATCGGCGAAATCGTCGGCGGCCTGAAAGGCGCTGCCGCGGGACTCGAGATCAAGAAGCTCGAAATCATCGGCCGCGCTTTGTGGAAGGGTAAGGTCTTCTATCGCGATCAGCGACTGCTGCGGAACCGCATGGATCACCTGGAACTGTTGCAGGAGTTCTTCCCCAACCCGGCCGAGGAGGCGCGCGTGCGCGAGATTTCCTCGTCCTCTGGCAAAGACCAGCTCTACTTCCCGGCCAAACTCTATTGCGGCCAAAGCCTGATGGACAGCCGCCGGGAGTCGATCATCATCGACTACGCCTTCACCGACGAAATCGACGGTTACCACGAAATACCGGACAAACTCGCCGGGCGCGAGGGCCTTCTTGTCCGCGATGAGATCCGCATGGTTCGTCCGGGCTTTTACCTCGGCCGGGCCTACTCGGCTGGCTCGTTCCTGCTCAACTTCACCGTGTACAACGACGCCGCGGCGAAAGCCGGCACCGATGCATTCGTGAAGACGGGACAGGTGACCAACGATTGCTGGATCGGCCCGCAGCAGGTCGCCTCCGCCCAATGAGCCCTCATGGTTTTCCGCGGAGCACTTCCGCTGCTTCTGCTGGCGTCCGCCGTTGTGACACCCGCATGCCGGCGGGAACGAAAAGCTGAGCTCGTCGCGGATCCGTACGCCAAGGACTGGGCGGTCGATCCCGGCACACCGGGACCGGACTTGCCTCCAGCCGGGCAATCCCTGTTTGATGCGCTCGTCGCCGACCCGGTCCCATTTCCTTTCTCCCGGCTGCTGGAGTCCGTTCGTGCCCAGACGGCAACACGAAATCCGGCTCGCCGAATCCTCATCCCATTGGGCCGGTCGCTTCAGCGCAGTGCCGGAGCGCCGCGGTTCTTCCACTATCCCCGTGCCGTCGCCGCGTTCGACAACGATCGACTCTTCCTCGGCTATCACGAGAAGTCGGGCGTGATTGAAGTCATCAGTTACAACGAGACTGCGGGCCGTTTCGAGTTTCAGCTCGTCAAGAACTACCGGGAAGGCGCAACGCCCCGCGTCTTCTATGCGCACCGCAACATCTGCACCACGTGCCATCAAAATCACGCGCCTTTGTTTCCTCGGCAACTCTGGGACGAAACCAACTCGAACTATCGCGTATACCGTCTTCTGGTCGCCGAACAGCGTGACTTCTATGGGTTTCCGATTCAGCAGAGCGCTGATGTCCCCTACCAGATCGACCTAGCCGTCCACCGCGCGAATGAATTCTCGGTGTACCAGCGCCTGTGGGCGGCCTGCGACGCGAAGACCCGCGCAGTGTGGCTGGGTGAGATGCTTCGCTGCCGCCTGACGGGGAACTGCCGGTCCGTGGAGCTCGAGAAATCTTTGGCGAAGGTCTGGAGCGATAATTGGCCGAGAGGGCTCAGAATCCCGAATCCGGAAATTCCCAATCGCAATCCTCTTGCGATCCTGTCCCGAGAAGGGCCGCAGGACGATGCAAGTGCGGTCGTCTATCTCGCCGAATTGCAAAAGAAAATTGATCAGCAATTCGAACCTGCCGTGCGCCGGCTGCCCCTCGACCACTGGGCGGGCGATTCGGAGCACATCGAGCGTGTCGTCGCCGGTTCCGGCAGCTTCTTTTCAGAGGATGAGATTCGCGAACTGGATATGGTTCTTGTCTCGCTCGACGCTGAACCAAAAATGCTGCGCGCGCGCTGCTCCCTGGGGAACGAAACGACGACGAGGTCCTATTTGCGCTGCGAGCCCGCCGGCGAAGAGGGCTTCTCGATCGAGGCCCGGCTGCCAGGCGCAGTCATCTCCCTCAAAACAGGCGGAGAAGTCGTCCGGGACCTGGAGATCACTGCCCTTGGGCCGGGATCCTTCACCCTCAAACGCTCGAACGCCTCGGCACGTTGCGCCGACGGCAGCAGAATCGTGAAGCTCACTGCCGGCCCGGGCGAAGCGGCGTTGGAATGCCGCCGCGACTTCGATGTCTTCGCTCGAATCGTCGATCGCCTCAGCGGAGAGCCCGCTCTCCAGGCGAGCGCGTTTCAGGCCTCGGCCCTGCTCGGCCTTCTCTCACGAGAATTCAAGGCGCCTCGCCTGGCCCGCGCGCCTCTGCCCGGTCCTCATCGCAAACCAGTACTGGAATCCAACTGACGTCATGAAACCTCTTTTCCTCTGTTTGCTGCTCGCAATTACCGGATTCGCCGGTCCGCGGCCTCGCATTCGTGCGGTCACCGTCTTCATCGAGATCGACCGTAACAACTACGCGTCGCGGATGGGCGAAGCGCAGAAGTTCCTCACCGGCGCACGGGAGGCCTTCAACAAAGCCGGCTTCGAGGGCGCCGGCGGACGCATCACCACCCAACCCTTTCCGCAATACACGAAAGGCATGTCGCGCGAAGAGGCCCTCGACTTGATCCGCAAAATGCGTGGAAACGCTTCGAGCGCCGGAGTCGCTCTGAATATCGCCACCGCGATGCGCAACGACGACGACGATACCGCCCCGCTCGGCCTGCTGCGCGACGTCCTGTCAACGGGAGGCGCCGCAGCCAACGTCATCATGGCCGACGAACGCGGCATTCACTGGCGTGTCATCCGGGAGACCGCGCAGCTGATCAAAGACGTCGCCGCGAGCAGCCCCAATGGAGACGGCAATTTCAGTTTCGGCGCCATCGCGATGGTGAAACCCTATGGTCCCTTCTACCCGGGCTCGTATCATCTCGGCACGGGACATGCTTTCGCCGTGGCAATCGAAGGAGCGAACGTGGTCACCGATGTATTCGCCCGCTACCGTGACCCTCGCGAGGCCGAACAACACCTAACCGAAGCCCTCAGCATGTACGCGAAAGAAGCGGAAGCCGTCGCCCTGAAACTGGCAGCCGGCACGGGCTGGCGCTACGAAGGCATCGATGCCACCCCCGCGCCGATGGGTGACATTTCCATTGGCGGCGCCATCGAGTCCTTCACCGGCGGCTCGTTCGGTTCCAGCGGCACACTCACCGCCGCTCGCATCATCACTCAGGCCGTGCAAGCCACGCCCGTCAAACACACCGGCTACACCGGCCTGATGATTCCAGTGATGGAAGACAATGTCCTCGCCCGCCGCTGGGCGGAGGGCACCTACAACTTGGACTCCATTCTGGCCTTCTCGGCAGTTTGCGCCGGTGGAGCCGACACCATCCCCCTGCCGGGCGATGTCAGTGTCGATCAAATCGCACGAATTCTCGGAGACGTCGCCACCCTTGCCTTCAAATGGAACAAGCCGCTGGCGGCAAGACTACTGCCGGTGCCTGGAAAACAGGTTGGCGAAGTAACGGCATTCTCCAGTCCCGCGCTGACCAACACAAAGATACAACCGTTACCAGGAGCGAAGCGATGACGGCTCAGCCAGGCTGTTGCTGAGGACGGGGATTGCCAGGACTGGAAAAGAATTTTCTCTTGAGAACGCCGGCGATTCTTACGGCCACCCCGCTGATCACGTACATCGTCGCCATGCAGAGCAGGACTGCCTGTGAATAGTAGAAGCAGAGGTAGATCAACATCCCCAGGAACACGACCCAAATGGGCGACCGGGGCCGCACCAGGCTCAGATCTTTAAAGCTTCGATAACGCCACGTGCTGACCATCAGAAACGCCAGCAATGCGAGCAGGAGCAGCCACGCCGCCGTGAGGTACCACGCCGTCAGCGGCTGCGAGTCCGCCGCGTAAATCACCGCCGCCACCATGCCCGCCCCTGCCGGAATCGGCAACCCCACGAAGTACTTTCGGTCCGGTCTTCCGGGATTGCGGGGTATAGGGTTGGCCGTAATGTTAAACCGCGCCAGCCGCGCCGCCCCGCACAGAACAAACATGAAGGTGACAAAGTACCCGAGCTGGATCAGGTTCTTACGCAAGACCGGCGGCGTCGCCGGATCAAGGAACTGAAACCCATAGGCCCAAGCCAGCACGGCCGGAGCAATCCCGAAACTGATCATGTCCGCCAGCGAATCCAACTCCCGCCCGAAATCGCTCGTCGTGTTGGTGAGCCGCGCGATACGGCCATCCAGGCCGTCCAGGAACACCGAAACGCCAATTACCTTCGCCGCGAGCTCGAAGTGAGGATTCCAGCCCATGTTTCCCGCAGCGGCCCACAACGCCCCTTCCAGCGCCTTGGAGATGGCGACAAACCCCAAAAATAGGTTGCCCGCGGTAAACAGCGCCGGCAGCGCATACGCTGCCTTGCGCGGACGGTGATCCGGTGACTTCGGATCGATCAACCGCTCGCGCAGATTGATGCGGGGTGTCAAGCGTCTTTTCTCCTGGCCAGAACGCTCGACCCCGCGGCGACGTGCTGCCCTTCGCGCACCGCGATCTCCCATTCCGGCCCAAACAATACATCGACTCGTGAACCAAATTTGATGAGGCCCACCCGTTCTCCCCGGGTCACATAGTCGCCTTGTTTCTTGTACGAAACAATCCTACGCGCGATTAACCCGGCAATCTGCGAAAAGGTGATCCTCGTCCCTTCGCCTTCAACGGTGAAAGTATTCCGCTCATTCTCGAAAGAAGCGCTCTCTTTGCTGGCAACCAGGAATTTCCCTTTCGTGTAATCCACAGCAATCAATTTGCCGGCAATGGGCGAACGGTTTACGTGGACATCGAAGATGTTGAGAAAGATGCTCACTCGCATGCCCTCCGGCAGCGACTTGATGAGCACTACCTTACCGTCAGCGGGAGAGACTGCCACCGGTCCTTGAGGAATCGCGCGGTCCGGATCGCGAAAGAACCACAGACAGAAGGCCGCGAGGACATAGAACGGCAGCGCGGCCCACGGATTCGTGAAGATACCCAGAATGTAGCCGATTACGGCCAGCACGAACGCGTAGATGAGGCCCGTGGGTACCATTACTGGTATTCCCATTGTGGTTCAGTGGATGGGGTCCCGGCAATCGTCTGCTATTCCACTCGGAAGCTCATGGTTACGCTCGCGGTCACGCTGATTCGGCCCAGCGCGACAGTTCCCTCGGCCGCCGGTGCTCCGCCGGCGATCTGGACGACGTTCTGTGCCATCATCCCGCCCCTTCCGCCGTGGGGGCCGTACCGCCCATACCAGGAACCTCCCCCGTAGGAATAGCTCGAGATCCCTTGCGGCTTGCCGGCTATCTTCAGCCCCGCCGCGGACGCCATGTCCTGCGCCTTCTCCTGCGCAGCCCGGATGGCCAGCGCCCGCGCCTGGTCGCGATGCTTTCTCAGTTCCGACGTATAGAACTCGACGCTATAGATGTGGTTTGCTCCCGCTGCCAGGAGTTCGCTCAACAGGTCCTCGAACTGCGAAACGTCGCGGAGGGTAATCGCCACCGCCTTCTGAACCTCGTAGTGGTCCACGATCGTCTGGACCGTGCTGTTGTAGTGAATGTCGACGTGGAAAAAGTCGGTCTGGACATCGCCGGAATCGATCTTGAACTTGTGCGTGACCTCCAGTACCCGCTGAACATCGGCATCGTTTTTCGACTTTGCGGCGGCAAGATCCCGGTTGCGGGTTTCCACGCCGACGGCGAGTAACACCCGGTCTGGCGGCACCTTTACCTCGGCGTCTCCCGTGACCGAAATCAGGTTCCCATTCATCCCGCCGATCATTTGACCGCGGGCAAAACTCAACGGAACAGCGAGCAGCAGAAGAGCGTAACGCACGACAGACCTCCACCACGTTTGACGGATTCGGTCAGGCTGGCGTTGAGCCTCCCAGTCGCTCCACGAGCCTTGCGAGCAACGCCGTACGGTCGGCGATGCGGTCGACGAGGATACTCTCGTGCGCGGCGTGCGCGCCCTCGCCCACTCCCCCAATCCCGTCCAGCGTCGGGATTCCGAGCCCCGCCGTAAAGTTGCCGTCGGAACCGCCGCCCGTGGAGCTTTCCTCCAACTTGATTCCCATCTCCTTGGCCAACCCCTGCGCTAAGCGATACAGCTTAACCACCCCGGCGTTCCGCTCCATGGGCGGCCGGTTGAGCCCCCCCGACACCTCCAACGTGCAGCGCTTGTCGAACGGCCGTAGCGCATGGAACTTCCGCTCGAGCCCAGGGTAATCCTTCATCCTCACGACCCTGACATCGACCTCCGCCTCCGCTTCGGCTGCGACCACGTTTGTCCGGCTGCCGCCACGGATGATCCCCGCGTTCACGGTCAGTCCTTTCTTGAGGTTGGTAAATCCCGCAATCTTCACGATCTGCCGCGCCAGTTCCACGACCGCGCTGGCGCCCGCGCCAAAATCCACGCCCGCATGCGCCGCGCGACCCCGCACCCGCACGACGAAATCGCCTACCCCCTTACGGGCTGTCTTGGCCTTGCCCTCCAACCCCGTGCCGGGCTCAGCAACCAGAACCGCGGCGCTCCGTTTTGCCTCCCGCTCCGTCAGCGGCCGGCTGACCTCGCTCCCCACCTCCTCATCGGAAACGATCCACAGGGAAACCGGCGCTCGCACCGGGATGTCGAGATCCCGCAACGCCCGCATCGCGAACACGAAGAACGCCAGGCCCGACTTCATGTCCAGCACACCCGGACCCCACAGCCGCCCCTTCTCCTCCCGCCAGGGCATATTGCGCAACGTTCCTACCGGCCACACCGTGTCGGAATGCCCTACCCCCAGCACCCGCCCACCCGACTTCTTCCGCGGGCCCGGAAGGCGAAAGTCACACCGCAGATTTCGCCCGAATTTCCCGCCCGGATACGTCGCTACCGTGGCAATGTCGGACACCCGCTCAGCGAACAGGTCCACGAACCGGTCGACCGCAGCATTATCGTCGCTCGGCGACTCGCACTCCACCAGTTCCTTCAGAAACAGGATGATGCGGGGTTGTGCTCTCATCGTCCAGGCCAGGATTTCGTCCATCGGCTGCTATAATAACGGGTTCCTCATGCCAGTCCTCGACACCATGGCGATTCGTGCGATTCTTCCGCACCGGTATCCCTTTCTCCTAGTCGACCGCATCCTCGAACTCGAAGAGATGCGCATTGTCGGCATCAAGAACGTCACCGCCACCGAAGGCTTCTTCCAAGGCCATTTCCCCGAGTTCCCGGTGATGCCGGGCGTCCTCATCGTGGAGGCCATGGCGCAAGTCGCCGGCGTCCTCGTCCTTTCCCAATTGGCCGGTCCGCAGCGCAAAGCCGTCCTCCTGGCATCCATCGACGAAGCCAAGTTCCGCAAGCCCGTCGTCCCCGGCGATCAGTTGGTCATCGAAATGAACGTTCTCAAGAAGAAAGCCACTGTCGCGAAAATGCAGGGTACGGCCAAAGTGGACGGCCAGGTGGTGGCCGAAGCCACCGTGATGTGCAAACTCGCCGACCGCACCGAAGCCGAATAACCGCGAATCTTTGAGGCGTCATGCCGGTCCACCCCACGGCCATCATTGATCCGGGAGCCCGGATTCACCCCGATGCCGACATCGGCCCCCATTGCATCATCGGAGCAGAAGTCGAAATCGGCGCTAGTACTCGCCTGATGGCCAACCTTTACATCGAGGGCCCGACCTTCATCGGCGAAGACAACATCTTCTTCCCCTTCGCCTCAGTCGGCGTCGCTAGCCAGGACCTCAAGTACAAAGGGGAACGCGCGGAGACCCGCATTGGAAGCCGCAACCGCATCCGCGAGTTCGTTACCATCCACCGCGGTACCCAGGGCGGCGGCCTGGTCACCTCCATCGGCGACGACAACCTGCTGATGGCTTACACGCACATTGCGCACGATGCCCACATCGGCAGCCACTGCATTCTGGGAAACGCCGTGACGCTGGCGGGCCACGTCACCATCGGCGATTGGGCCATTGTCGAAGCTTTCTCCGGCATTCACCAGTTCTGCCGCATCGGCCGCCACGCGTTCGTCGGCGGCTATAGCGTCGTAACCCAGGACGTGCTGCCCTTCTCGCAAACCGTCACCCCGCGCCAGTCGAAGGTTTTCGGTGAGAACAAGGTGGGCCTCCAGCGGCGCGGCTTCTCGCTCGAGGCTATTGCCGCCCTGCACAAGTCATTTCGCCTGCTCACCAGCGAAACGCTCAACACCTCGCAGGCCATCGAACAGATTCGCGCCCAGGTTCCGCCTTGCGAAGAAGTGGACGAGCTCATCGAGTTCATCCGGACCGCCCAGCGCGGCATCATCAAATGAAGTACGGGCTCATCGCGGGCAGCGGCCGCTTCCCCATCCTTGCCTTGGAAACCGCCCGCAGACTCGGCCATGATGTCGTCGTCGTGGCGATTCGCGACAATGCGCCCCCGGAAGTCGAAGGCCTCGCCCGAAGCTGTCATTGGATTACGATCGCCGAACTCGGCAAGTTGATCGACATCCTGCACAACGAACAGATCACGGAAGTTATCCTGGCCGGGCAGGTGAAACACACCAGCATCTTCTCGTCGCTTCGTCCCGACTGGCGCCTGATGAAGCTCCTCATGTCGCTGCCCGAGCGAAACACCGATGCCCTCATCGGCGGCGTTCAGAAAGTGCTCGAAGAAGAAGGCATCCAGCTTGCCGATTCCACGCGCTTGCTCAGGCCGCTGCTCGCCGCTGAAGGGCCTTTGACCCGCCGCAAGTTCAACGATGACGAAAAGAAGGACATTGACTACGGCCGCCGCATTGCGCGCGTGCTTGCCGGCCACGATATTGGGCAGAGTGTCGCCATCAGCGAACGTGCCTGCGTCGCCGTCGAAGCCATGGAAGGCACGGACGCGATGTTGCGCCGGGCAGCTTCGCTGGTGAACGGCAAACCCCTCCGTCTCGTAAAAGTTTCCCGCCGCCGCGGACACCTGCTGTTCGACGTGCCTGTCGTCGGGCCAGGCACTGTCCAGACCATGATCGAAACCGGGACAACCGCATTGGTCATCGACGCGGGACGCACCTTGATGCTCGATCGCGAGCCCATGCTCGCCGCCGCGGATCAGGCCGGGCTCGCCATCGCCGGTATTGCCCCGAAAGAGGACTGAATGAGCCAGGAACGTTTGCGCATCGCCGTCGTTGGAGCCGGCGCCTTTGGAAAAAACCATCTTCGCGTGGTGCGGGAATCCGGCCAGGCCGAACTTGCCGGAGTCTTCGACATCGACCCAGCGCGCCGCGCCGCTGCCGCCGCGGAATTCGGGTGTCCAGAGTTGCCGAGCCTCGCCGCCATAGCCTCCGCTGCTCAGGCAGCCATTGTTGCGGTCCCAACCACGGCCCACGCCGCGGTCGCTTGCGAACTCCTCGAAGCCGGCCTCGACGTCCTGGTTGAGAAGCCAATGGCGGCCTCCGTGGACGAAGGCCGCCGAATGGCCGATACGGCCCGCGCCCACGGCCGCATTCTGCAGGTGGGTCATCTGGAACGCTTCAACCCCGCCGTTACCGCCGCCGAAAGCCTCCTCACCGTGCCGCTTTTCTTCGAGGTCCACCGGCTGAGCGTCTTCAGCCCTCGAAGCCTCGACGTCGATGTCGTCGCGGACCTCATGATCCACGACCTCGAAATCGTCCTCGCGATGACGGGCCAGAGGCCCAGCGAGGTCAACGCTGCAGGAATTCAGGTTCTTTCCTCGAAAGTCGACATCGCCAACGTCCGGCTCGCCTTTCCCAACGGCTGCATCGCAAACCTCACCGCCAGCCGCGTCTCAACCGAACGCGTCCGCAAACTCCGCTTCTTCCAGCCCCAGCAGTACATCTCGGTTGACTACGCCAAGCAGGAACTCTTTGCCGTGGCGGTCGAGAACGGCCAGGTCCGCTTCCTCCCCCGCACCTTCGAGCGGCGCGAGCCGTTGAAGGTCCAATTTGACGCTTTTGCGGCTTCCGTTCTCACGCGCGAAAAACCGAAAGTGAGCGGAATGGAAGGACTTCGGTCGCTCGAGGTGTCCTCGGCAATCCTTGATAAAATTAAAGAGCACAGTGCGGTGGTCGCCCAGACTCTTGCATCGTTTGGCCGGGGCGGCTCCGCCACCGAATGACCCCAGACGACCGGCTGGATTTCCTTCTCAGCTCTGATACCCCGGAAGCGGCGCGC